>Ga0070728_10000674_pt1 | contig 62177 bp, 66 predicted proteins | sample tdDd471_FD_66723 | JGI IMG/M metagenome (GOLD analysis project Ga0070728, IMG submission 66723) | Marine sediment microbial communities from the Atlantic coast under amendment with organic carbon and nitrate - tdDd47.1 | ecosystem: Environmental > Aquatic > Marine > Coastal > Sediment | place... | reverse complement strand
CTGCGCGGCCTTGCTGGCCGGGCTCGGCGGCTGGGGCTGGGCGCGGGTTCCGGCCGGGCCGGCCCCGGTGGTCGACGGCGCCGTCGTGCGCGTCGTGCAGGGCAACGTCCCGCAGCGCGACAAGTGGAATCCGACGCTGAAGCCGCGCCACGTGCTGCGCTACCTGTCGCTGAGCGCCGCCGGCGTGCCGCCGACGGTCCGCGCCGACGGGGTGGCGCCGGGGGCGACCCCCACCCTGGTGGTGTGGCCGGAGACCGCGGTCGCCTACCTGATCGGCCCGAACACCCCGCTGACCGGGCTGGTCGGCGCGGTCCCGCCCGGCGGTACCCTGCTGTTCGGCGCGCCCCGCCAGGACGCCGACGGCCGGGTCTACAACAGCGTGCTGGCGATGGCGGCCGACGGCTCGACGCGCTGGACCTACGACAAGGCGCATCTGGTGCCGTTCGGCGAGTACGTGCCCCTGCGCTCGGTTCTGCCGCTCGAGCCGATCGTCCAGGGCTCGCGCGATTTCACCCCCGGGCCGGGGCCGCAGACGCTGGCGCTGCCCGAAGCGCCGCCGGTGTCGCCGCTGGTCTGCTACGAGGCGATCTTCCCCGGCGCGGTCGCCGCCGGCAGCCGTCCCGGCTGGCTGCTGAACCTGACCAACGACGCGTGGTACGGGCGCTCGAGCGGCCCGTACCAGCATCTGGCCATCACCCGCCTGCGGGCGGTCGAGGAGGGCCTGCCGATCGTGCGGGCCGCGAACACCGGCATCTCCTTCGTCGCCGACCCCTACGGCCGCAGCCTCGCGACGCTCGGCCTCGGCGAGACCGGCAGCCTGGACGCGCCGCTGCCGCAGGCGCTGCCGCCGACCCCGTATTCGCGGCTCGGCGACCTCGTGTTCTTCCTGGCGGCCGGGGCGCTGATCCTGTTCGCCCGGATCAGGCGTATACGAGGCCATGAATAACAGCGCGGAATTGATTGATTTGTATGAAAATTAATCGCTCACTGCCGTTGACTGCATACAAGAGTATGGAATAATGCCCGCTCATTTTGGTTAACAAATCATGAGGGCGGCATGGCGAGCGAACGGCCGGGTCGCAGGCGGGTCGGTCGTCCGCCCACCGCTGGCAATCCGAACCCCGTCGATGTGCATGTCGGCGCCCGTGTCCGGCTCAGGCGCACCTTGCTCGGCATGAGCCAGGAGCGTCTGGGCGAAGCGCTGGGGCTGACGTTCCAGCAGGTTCAGAAGTACGAGCGCGGCGCCAACCGGATCGGGGCGAGCCGTCTGTTCGACCTGGCGCGGGCGCTGCAGGTGCCGGTCGGCTTCTTCTTCGACGACCTGCCGGACGGGGTTTCGGAAGGCGAGCCGCCGGCCGTGTCGGCCCAGGGCGAAGACCCGATGCAGCGGCGCGAGACCATCGAGCTGGTGCGGGCGTTCTACCGGATTCAGGATCCCGGCGCGCGCCGCCGGCTGTACGAACTGACCCGCTCGATCGCCGACGCCATCGACGGTGGCGAACGATGAGCCGGCGGGTCGGGAGCGCCGTCTCCCGGCTTCGTACTTGACCCCGAACGGCATTCGCGCAAAAACGCCGCGTTCCACGCCTGGGCCGGCCCATCGCCGGCCCTCGTCGATTCCCGGGGGCGCTGGGGGCTGCCGGGGACACCAGGTCTGCCGCGCGGAGGATCCTTTGAGCCAGACGAGTTACCTGTTTACCAGCGAATCGGTGTCGGAAGGCCATCCCGACAAGGTCTGCGACCGAATTTCCGACACGATCGTCGATCTGTTCCTCGCTGCCGATCCGGGCAGCCGCGTGGCGTGCGAGACCCTGGCCACCACCAACAAGATCATCCTCGCCGGCGAGGTCCGCGGTCCGTCCAGCGTGACCCACGAGCTGATGGAGGAGAAGGTCCGCCAGGCGGTCAAGGACATCGGCTACGAGCAGGACGGCTTCCACTGGAAGACCGCCGACGTCGACATCCTGCTGCACGAGCAGTCGACCGACATCGCCATGGGTGTCGACGCCTCGGGCAACAAGGACGAGGGTGCCGGCGACCAGGGCATCATGTTCGGCTATGCCTGCACCGAGACCGACGCGCTGATGCCGGCGCCGATCCACTACAGCCACGAGATCCTGCGCCGCATGGCCGAGGCCCGGCATTCCGGCACGGTCAAGGGCCTCGGCCCGGACTCCAAGAGCCAGGTGACCCTGCGCTACGAGAACGGCAAGCCGGTCAAGGCGACCTCGGTGGTGGTCTCGACCCAGCACGACGCCGACCTGTCCCAGGATCAGGTGCACGCGCTGGTCCTGCCGTTCATCCGCGAGACCCTGCCGCAGGGCTGGGTCGACGACGAGACCGTCTACTACATCAACCCGACCGGCCGGTTCGTGATCGGCGGTCCGGACGGCGACTGCGGCCTGACCGGGCGCAAGATCATCGTCGACACCTACGGCGGCGCGGCGCCGCACGGCGGCGGGGCGTTCTCCGGCAAGGACCCGACCAAGGTCGACCGCTCGGCCGCCTACGCGGCCCGCTGGGTGGCCAAGAACGTCGTGGCCGCCGGCTTCGCCGACAAGTGCACCATCCAGGTGTCCTACGCGATCGGCGTGTCGCACCCGCTGTCGATCTTCGTCGAGACCTACGGCACCGGCCGGGTCGACGAGGCCAAGCTCTCCGAGGTGATCTCGAAGAACATCGACCTGTCGCCGCGCGGCATCCGCACGCGGCTGGCGCTCAGCAACCCGATCTACGCCCGCACCGCCGCCTACGGCCACTTCGGCCGGCAGCCGGACGACCAGGGCGGGTTCAGCTGGGAGAAGCTGGACCTGGTCGACGACCTGAAGTCGGCGCTCGGCTGATCCCGTAGAGCGCCTGATCCCGTAGAGCCAAGGTCGCCCGGTAGGTCCATGCCGCAGCCGCGCATTCCCGGCCGGATCCCGGGCGACCAACTGTTCTTCGGGCGTCGCAAGGGCCGGCCGCTGCGGGCCGGCATGCAGGCGCTGATCGACGAGCGGCTGCCGCAGCTCGCGGTGCCGGGGGACTTCGCCGGCGACCCGCGCGGCTGGTTCGGCCCGCCCACCAGGACAACCCCTGTCAGGGCGGTGTGGTTGGAGATCGGCTTCGGCGGCGGCGAGCATCTGGCCTGGCAGGCGAAGAACCATCCCGACGTCGGGATCATCGGTTGCGAGCCGTTCGTGAACGGCGTCGCCTCGCTGCTGCGCCACGTCGACAACGACGGTCTCGACAACGTCCGGATCCATGCCGACGACGCCCGGCCGCTGGTGGCGGCGCTGCCGGCCGGGTCGCTCGAGCGGATCTTCGTCCTGCACCCGGATCCCTGGCCGAAGCGCCGGCACCACTTCCGCCGGCTGATCCAGCACGCCTCGGTCGCCCGCTTCCACGAGCTGCTGGCCCCCGGCGGCGAGCTGCGGATCGCCACCGACGATCCCGGCTACCTGACCTGGATCCTGGGCCGGGTGACGGCGCATCCGGGGCTGCGCTGGACCGGCACCCGCCTCGCCGACTGGCGCACCCGCCCGGCCGACTGGCCGGAGACCCGCTACGAGAGCAAGGGCCGGGCCGAGGGCCGCCCGCCGGCCTACATGCGGTTCGTCAAGGTGTGAGCGGCGGCTGTCGCACCGTCAGGACAGGCCCTTGTCGATCCAGCGCAAGGCCCACCTGATCGGGCCGCGCACGCCCTTGTCCGGCTGTTCCGGTCGGTCGTCCACGATCCGCGGATTGTCCCTCAGCGCCTGCAGGACCGACCGGGCATACTCCAGGTCGGCCCGCGGCAGCTGCGGAGCCGGGGCGTGCTTGAGGTCCTGGATCAGCATCTCGTGCACCGCCTTGACGAGCGTCCACACGAAGTTCAGGCGGACGCCCTTCAGGTCGGGGTCGCCGGCCAGGCGCTCCAGGCAGGCGACCGCGGGCCGGAAGTATTCCGGGCGCGGCTTGGCACGGATGGCGATCGCCGCGCCGTAGACCTCCTCCGGCCGGTCGGCGCCCGTCAGCATACGCGGGACCAGGTCCGGGTCCTGCAGGGTCCGGGCCCGGGCCTTCAGGGCCTCGCGGGTCTGCACCAGCTCGCCGACCGGCGCATCGACGTCGACCTCGCCGATCGCCGCCAGGTACATCTCGCGCTCGGCCGCCACCTCGTCCTTCAGCTCCTCGACGTCGCGCCGGCTGTCGGCGAGCTCGCGGCGGAGCTCCTTCATCTCGACCTTGACGCCGGCCACGTCGACGCTCGCGATCCGTTCCAGGATGCGCGGGTTGCGGACCAGCAGCACGACGACCGCCAGCGCCAGGACCGGCCAGCTGACCAGGGTCTCGAGAGCCAGCCGCACATACGGGAAATAGGGATCGATCGGCGCTTGCATCGGTCACTCCGCGGCGTCGACGGGAAGGACCGCTCGACCGTCGGCAGCGGTGAATGGTGCCAGATGCGACCATTCGGCGCCAGCCGGGGCCCCTGCCGAGTGCGGCTTCGACGACTCCCGGCCCTTGCGAGTCGGGCCGTGCTGAGCTATATCCCAGTCTCCTTAATCGAATGTCGTGATCGGGGGTGGGCCAGCGGCCCACTTTTTTGTTGGCGGTGACCGCCCCCGAAGGGGAGCGAGGGCGGCGTGTCGGAAGCGCACATCAGCGATATGGCGACCAGGCGGATCGCGGGCATCGTCGCGCCCACGGTCGAGGCCATGGGCTACGAGCTGGTGCGCGTGATGATGACCGGCGGCCGACGCCCGACCCTTCAGATCATGGCCGAACGGGCCGACGGCTCGGGAATGGGCGTCGACGACTGCGCCGAGATCAGCCGAACGATCTCCGCCGTGCTCGACGTCGAGGACCCGATCGCCGGCGAATACACGCTGGAAGTCAGCTCGCCGGGCATCGACCGGCCGCTGACCCGGCTCAAGGATTTCCGGCAGTACGCCGGATTCGAGGCCCGCGTCGACATGACGGCGCCGATCGACGGCCGCAAGCGGTTCAGCGGCCGGCTGCGCGGCGTCGACGACGCGGACCGGGTGTTGGTGGAGACCGAGCCGGGCGTGCAGGAGGCCCTTCCCTTCGAGGGCATCGCGCGCGCTAAGCTGGTCCTGACCGACGAGCTGGTGGCTGCGAGCGCACCGGCCGGCGGTACGGACGGCCAATGACGGCGGCTCCTTAGGAGGACGACGAAGACGATGGATATCGCGACGCAACCGAAGCTGGAGCTGATCCAGGTCGCCGATGTGGTCGCCCGCGACAAGGGCATCGACCGCGAGGAGGTCCTGATCGCCATGGAGCAGGCGATCCAGAAGGCCGGGCGCTCGAAATACGGCCCCGACCACGACATCCGGGCCACCATCGACCGGCGCACCGGCGAGATCTCGCTGAAGCGCTGCACCACCGTCGTCGAGGAGGTCGAGGACGAGATCTCGCAGATCACCCTCGACCAGGCCAAGAAGATCGACCCGGCCCTGGAGATCGGCAGCGTCATCGAGGAGCCGTTGCCGCCGATCGACTTCGGCCGCATCGCCGCCCAGACCGCCAAGCAGGTGATCGTCCAGAAGGTCCGCGAGTTCGAGCGCCAGCGCCAGTTCGAGGAATACAAGGACCGCTCCGGCGAGATCATCAACGGCGTCGTCAAGCGGGTCGAGTACGGCAACGTCACCGTCGAGATCCAGCGCGCCGAGGCGATTCTGCGGCGCGACCGGCTGCTGCCGCGCGAGACCTTCCGCCAGGGCGACCGGATCCGCGCCTACATCGAGGACGTGCGCTCCGAGCCGCGCGGCCCGCAGATCTTCCTGTCGCGGACCCATCCGGAGTTCATGCGCCAGCTGTTCCGCCAGGAGGTGCCGGAGGTCTACGACGGCATCATCGAGATCAAGGCGGTCGCCCGCGACCCGGGCTCGCGCGCCAAGATCGCGGTGATCTCCTACGACAGCTCGATCGACCCGGTCGGCGCCTGCGTCGGCATGCGCGGCTCGCGCGTGCAGGCCGTGGTCGGCGAGCTGCAGGGCGAGAAGATCGACATCATTCCGTGGTCTGAGGACCCGGCGACCTTCGTGGTCAACGCGCTGGCCCCGGCCGAGGTGTCCAAGGTCGTGCTCGACGAGGACGCCGGCCGCATCGAGGTGGTGGTGCCGGACGAGCAGCTGTCGCTGGCGATTGGCCGGCGCGGCCAGAACGTCCGCCTGGCCTCCATGCTGACCGGCTGGGACATCGACATCCTGACCGAGCAGGAGGAGTCGGATCGTCGCAAGGAAGAGTTCCGGGTGCGCTCGGATACCTTCATCACCGCGCTCGACATCGACGACGTCATCGCCGGCCTGCTGGTCGCCGAGGGCTTCTCCTCGGTCGAGGAGATCGCCTACGTCGACCTCGAGGACCTCGCCGACATCGAGGGCTTCGACGCCGACATCGCGGCCGAGCTGCAGAACCGCGCGCTGAACCACGTCGAGGCCGAGCGGGTTCGCCTGGAAGGGCTCCGCAAGGAGCTGGGCGTGACCGACGAGGTCGCCGAGATCGAGGGCCTGACGCCGGCGATGCTGGTGGCGCTCGGCGAGAAGGGCGTGAAGACGCTCGACGATTTCGCCGACCTGGCGAGCGACGAGCTGCTGGAGATCGTGCCGGCCGACTCCCTCGACGAGGAGCAGGCCAACGCGATGATCATGGCGGCCCGCGCCCACTGGTTCGACGACGAGGAAGTGCCGGCCGCGGCCGGCGAGGAGGCGGAGACTGAGCCGACGGCGTGAGGCAGCGGCGGCGGAAGCCGAGGAGTCCGAGCGGCGTTGTCTCGTCACCCGCGAGAGCGCGCCGCGATCGGGTCTCGTGCGGTTCGTCGTCGGTCCCGACGGCAGCGTCGTCCCGGACGTCGACGAGCGGCTGCCGGGACGCGGCTTCTGGGTGACCGCCGACCGGGCGGTGCTCCAGACGGCGGTCGCCAAGCGGCTGTTCGGTCGCGGGGCGAAGCGGTCGGTGACCGTCGACGACGGGCTGGTCGACCGGGTCGAGGCGCTGCTGGCGCGGCGCTGTTTGGAGTTGCTGGCGCTGGCGCGCCGGTCGGGAGCGGCGGTCGCCGGCCTGGCCAAGGTGCGTCAGGCGCTGGAGGCAGGGCGCCCCGGCGTGCTGCTGGAGGCCTCGGACGGGGCCGAGGACGGCCGGGCCCGACTGCGGGCGCTGGCGGGTTCCCGTCCGGTGGTCGCGACGTTGACTGCGGCCGAGCTGGCCGGCGCCTTCGGGCGCGAGCATACCGTCCACGGCTTCGTGGACAGCGGTGGCCCGGGAGGCGGTCTGGCTGACCGTTTGCGGCGGGATGCCGACCGACTCGCCGGATTCCGGGGTCCGACCCCGGGGCAGCGCTTGGAAAACCCGGCCGGTGCGTGTATTGAAAGCGCCGGCCCGTTGATGGATGGATGATTTGGGCGAAGACCAGATGTCGAGCACCAGTGACCAGGACCGCAAGAAGCTGAGCCTCTCCGGGGGCCGCAACAAGCTGTCCCTCGGCAAGTCCGTCGAGACGAGCCAGGTCAAGCAGAGCTTCTCGCACGGGCGCTCGAAGACCGTGCAGGTCGAGGTGCGCCGCCGGCGTACCCCGGCCCCGGGTCCTGCCGGCGGCAAGGGCGGGTCCGGTGCCGGTCGCGAGCTGACCGCCGAGGAGCGCGCGGCCCGTACGCGCGCCCTGCAGGAAGGCCTGAAGCACAGCGAGGCGACGTCTGCCGAGGCGCCCGTCGAGGACTCCGCGACCCCGGCCCTGGCCGAGTCGGTCGCCGAGACCGCGGCGCCGGCGGCGGCCGCGGTCGAGCAGGCCGTCGAGGAGACGCCGCCGGAGCCGGTGGATCGCCGCCAGGCCGAGCTCAACGAGCTCCGCAAGATCGCCGATGCCGAGGAAGAGCGGAAGGCGGCCGAAGCGGCACGCCTGGCCGAGGAAGAGGCTGCGCGCCAGGCCAAGGCGGCTGCCGAGCGGGCTTCGGCCCGGCTCGATCGCCAGCCGGCGACCCCTGCGGCCCCGTCCGCCGCCCCGGCTGCGCCGCGCGCACCGGTTACGGAATCCGAAGAGGACGATCGTCGGCGGCGTGGCCGCGGCGATGCGCCCAAGCGGCCGGCCCGTGGCCGGGCGGGCGCCGGCGACCAGCGCCGGCGGGGCGGCAAGCTGACGATTTCGGCTGCGCTCGACGATCGGGAGCGGACGCGGTCCCTGGCTTCGGTCCGGCGGGCTCGCGAGCGCGAACGTCAGCGCCAGCACGACGACGAGGATGCCGTCAAGTTCTCCCGCGACGTGGTGGTGCCGGAGACGATCACCGTGCAGGAACTGGCCAACCGTATGGCCGAGCGCGCGGGCGACGTGGTCAAGTCGCTCATGAAGATGGGCATGATGGCCACCATCAATCAGACCATCGACGCCGACACTGCGGAGTTGGTGGTTCAGGAGTTCGGGCACCGGGTCCGGCGTGTGGCGGAGTCCGATGTGGAGCTTGGAATGCGTGGCGAGGCCGACGATACGGCCGACCTTCTGCCGCGGTCGCCGGTGGTGACCGTCATGGGTCACGTCGACCACGGCAAGACCTCGTTGCTGGACGCGATCCGCAACGCCGACGTGGCGGCCGGCGAGGCCGGCGGCATCACCCAGCACATCGGCGCCTACCAGATCCAGATCCCGTCGGGCGACAAGATCACCTTCATCGACACCCCGGGCCACGAGGCGTTCACCGAGATGCGGGCGCGCGGCGCCAACGTCACGGACATCGTCATCCTGGTGGTGGCGGCCGACGACGGCATCATGGCGCAGACCGTGGAAGCGATCCGCCACGCCAAGGCGGCCAACGTCCCGGTCATCGTGGCCTGCAACAAGATCGACAAGCCGGACGCCGATCCGGCGCGGGTCCGCCAGGAGCTGCTGCAGCACGACATCGTGGTCGAGGAAATGGGCGGCGACGTCCAGGTCGTCGACGTGTCGGCCAAGACCAAGCAGGGCATCGACACCCTGCTCGAGGCCATCATGCTGCAGGCCGAGGTGCTGGAGCTGAAGGCCAACCCGAACCGGTCGGCCGAGGGCGTGGTGATCGAGGCCAAGGTCGAGCGCGGGCGCGGCAGCGTCGCCACCGTGCTGGTCCAGCGCGGTACCGTGAAGGTCGGCGACGTGTTCGTGGCCGGCGCCGAATGGGGCCGGGTGCGCGCGCTGGTCGACGATCGTGGCGCCCAGGTCGAGAGCGCCGGTCCGACGGTCCCGGTCGAGGTGCTCGGGCTGCAGGGCACGCCGACCGCCGGCGACGAGTTCGTGGTGGTCGAGAACGAGGGCCGGGCCCGCGAGATCGCCGACTACCGCCAGCGCGTGATCCGCGAGAAGCAGGCCACGGCCGGCGCCCGCGGCACCGTCGAGCAGATGCTGTCGGCGATCCAGGCCGGGTCGGCGTCGGAGCTGCCGCTGGTCATCAAGACCGACGTGCACGGCTCCTACGAGGCGATCAAGGCGACCGTCGAGAAGCTCGAGACCACGATGGTCAAGCCGCGCATCCTGCACGGCGCGGTCGGTGCGATCAGCGAGTCCGACATCAGCCTGGCGAAGGCTTCGGGTGGCCTGATCATCGGCTTCAACGTCCGCGCCAACCCGCAGGCCCGCGAGATGGCGCGCCGCGAGGGGCTGGAGATCCGCTACTACTCGATCATCTACGACCTGATCGACGACATCAAAGCCCTGCTCACGGGCATGCTGGCGCCGGAGATCAAGGAAGAGTTCATCGGCTACGCCGAGATCCGCGAGGTGTTCAACATCACCAAGGTCGGCAAGGTCGCCGGCTGCATGGTCACCGACGGGATCATCAAGCGCGGCTGCAAGGTTCGCCTGCTGCGGGACGACGTGGTCATCCACGAGGGCACGCTGAAGACCCTGAAGCGCTTCAAGGACGAGGTCCGCGAGGTTCGCGAGGGCTACGAATGCGGCATGGCCTTCGAGAACTACGACGACATCCGCGTGGGCGACCGGATCGAGTGCTTCGAGCTGAAGGAAATCGCTCGGACCCTCGAGTCGGTGCGGCAGGAGGAGGCGGCCGGCTGAGGCCGTCCTCCATCGCCGGGACCAACGCCGGGGAACTGAAGTCATGACGGGAAGGGATGCGGCTCCGGGCGAGCCGAGCCAGCGGCAATTGCGCGTGGGCGAGGAAATCCGCCGCGTGCTGGCGCGGGTGCTGGAACGCGGCGTCCTGCACGATCCGGCGCTGTACGACGCGCGCCTGACGATCTCCGAGGTCACGGTGTCGCCGGACCTGCGCAACGCCACGGTCTGGATCACCCCGCTCGGCGGCGGCGACGCGGCCGACCTGCTGGCGGCGCTCAAGCGCAACGCCGGCCGGCTGGGCGGGCTGCTGGCCCGCGACATCAAGCTGAAATACGCCCCCAAGCTCCGGTTCGAGCGCGACACCGCGTTCGACACCTCGACCCGGATCGACGCGCTGCTGCGCGATCCGGCGGTCCGCCGCGACGTCGAGGCGGCGGACGACGGCGAGGACGGGCACGACGTCGACGGGCATGACGGCGGGGAGCCGGAGGATCGGGATGGCCCGGCGTAAGCGCGGCCAGCCGGTCCATGGCTGGGTGATCGTCGACAAGCCGTCGGGCGTCAGCTCGGCCCAGGCGGTCGCGACCGTGCGGCGGGTGTTCGACGCCGCCAAGGCCGGGCACGCCGGGACCCTGGACCCGCTGGCGACCGGGGTGCTGCCGGTAGCGCTCGGCGAGGCGACCAAGACCGTTCCCTACGTGATGGACGCCACCAAGGACTACGACTTCACGATCCAGTGGGGCGAGGCCCGGTCGACCGACGACCGCGAGGGCGCGGTGACCGCGACCTCGGACGTGCGTCCCGACGAACCGGCGATCCGCGAGGCGACCCGCCGGTTCCTCGGCGAGATCGAGCAGGTTCCGCCGATCTATTCCGCGGTCAAGGTCGACGGCGAGCGGGCCTACGACCTGGCGCGCTCCGGCGAGGAGGTCGACCTGGAGCCGCGCCGGATCGAGATCCTGGCGTTCGACCTGGCCGAGGTGATCGACGCCGATCGCGCCCGGTTCCGGGTGTCCTCGGGCAAGGGCGCCTACATGCGGGCGCTGGCCCGCGACCTGGCGGAGAGCGTCGGCACCGTCGGCCATATCGTGGCGTTGCGGCGGCTGCGGGTCGGCCCGTTCGCCGAGGCCGAAGCGATTTCGCTGGATTCGCTGGGCCAGCTGATGCATAACCCCGCGGCTTTCGAGCACCTCAGGCCGGTCGCGACCGCGCTGGACGGCATCCCGGCGCTGGCCCTGAGCGGCCCCGAGGCGAAGACGCTCCGCAACGGCCAGGGCGTTCCCGTGTTCCGAGCCATGGACCGGGATCGTTTTGGCCATCTTCGCGAAGGCGACCTCGTATACGCCCTGGAGGGCGATATACCGGTCGCGATCGCGCGGATCGAAGGCGGCGCCATTCGCCCGGTGCGGGTGCTGAACCTCTGAACGAAGGAGAGAGGACGATGTCGATTACGCTCGAGCGCAAGGCCGAGTTGGTCAAGGAATTCGGCACCAAGGAAGGCGACACCGGGTCGCCGGAGGTCCAGGTCGCGATCCTGACGGAGCGCATCAGCAACCTGACCGAGCACATGAAGATCCACAAGCAGGACTTCCACTCCCGTCGCGGTCTGCTGATGCTGGTCGGCCAGCGTCGCCGCCTGCTCGACTACCTCAAGGGCAAGAGCGTGCAGCGCTACTCGACCCTGATCGAGCGCCTCAGCATCCGCCGCTGACGTCGGTGCCGCGCAGACCGCGGCGTCCCTCAGTACCGGACACGACAGTCGGGCCGATCCTCGCGATCGGCCCTTCTGCTGTCCGCCTCCGGCGCGGCGAGCATTGACCGGACGGGCGTTCCGTGGCATGGGACGGCTGCGCAAGAGAGAGATGAACCGAGGGACTACCGCAGGGACGCCATGACGAAGCAGGGCGTCTATTCCCCCTCCATCGAGGAGAAGCAGGCTCACCCGTCGGCCCAGCGCTGCCGACGGGTCGACGTGCTTGTGCCGCCGAGAGATTGAGCGGACCGATCGGACGGGGTTGCGTTTGGACCACGCGGTTCCAAGCGAAGGAACGTGAAATGTTCGAAGTTTACCGCAAGGAAGTCCAGTGGGGTGGGCGTACGCTCACCCTCGAGACCGGCAAGATGGCGCGCCAGGCCGACGGCGCAGTGGTGGCGCGCTACGGCGACACCGTGGTGCTCTGCACCGTCGTCGCGGCGAAGACGCCGCGGCCCGGCATCGACTTCTTTCCGCTGTCCGTGCACTACCAGGAGAAGACCTTCGCCGCGGGTAAGATCCCGGGCGGCTTCTTCAAGCGCGAGGGTCGGCCGACCGAGAAGGAGGTGCTGACCTCGCGCCTCATCGACCGCCCGATCCGCCCGCTGTTCGTCAAGGGCTTCAAGAACGAGACCCAGGTCATCTGCACCGTGCTGGCGCACGACCTGGAGAACGACCCGGACATCGTCGCCATGGTCGGCAGCTCGGCCGCGCTGTGCATCTCCGGCGTGCCGTTCCTCGGCCCGATCGGCGGTTGCCGGGTCGGCTACAAGGACGGCGAGTACCTGCTGAACCCGTCCATGGATCAGGTCAAGGAATCCGATCTCGACCTGGTCGTCGCGGGCACCCAGGAAGGCGTGCTGATGGTCGAGTCGATGGCCTCCGAGCTGTCCGAGGAGGTCATGCTCGGCGCCGTCAACTTCGGCCACGACTCGTTCCAGCCGATCATCCAGGCGATCATCGAGCTGGCCGAGGCCTGCGCGAAGGATCCGATGGAGCTGCCGGCCGCCGCGGTCGACACCGACGCCGTGCTCGCCAAGCTGTCGGCCGCCTGCAAGGCCGACCTCGAGGCCGCCTACGACGAGCCGAACAAGACCGAGCGCCAGAACAAGGTCGCCGCCGCCAAGACCAAGGCGCTCGAGACCCTCGAGGACGCCGCCGAGATCGACGCCGCCAAGGGCCTGCTGAAGGAGCTCGAGAGCGACATCGTCCGCGGTCGGATCCTGGAGACCGGCCAGCGCATCGATGGCCGCGACACCAAGACCGTGCGGCCGATCGTGGCCGAGGTCGGCGTGCTGCCGCGGACCCACGGCTCGGCGCTGTTCACCCGTGGCGAGACCCAGGCGATCGTGGTCACCACGCTGGGCACCGGCCAGGACGAGCAGATCATCGACGCGCTCGAGGGCGAGTACCGCGAGCACTTCATGCTGCACTACAACTTCCCGCCGTACTCGGTGGGCGAGGCCGGCCGCATGGGCTCGCCGGGCCGTCGCGAGATCGGCCACGGCAAGCTGGCGTGGCGTGCCACCCGGCCGCTGATGCCGTCGAAGGACAGCTTCCCTTACACGGTCCGCGTGGTCTCCGAGATCACCGAGTCGAACGGCTCGTCCTCGATGGCCACCGTCTGCGGCACCTCGCTGTCGATGATGGACGCCGGCGTGCCGCTGCCGCGGCCGGTGGCGGGCATCGCCATGGGCCTGATCAAGGAGGGCGAGAAGTTCGCGGTGCTCTCCGACATCCTCGGTGACGAGGACCATCTCGGCGACATGGACTTCAAGGTGGCCGGCACCGACAAGGGTGTCACCGCGCTGCAGATGGACATCAAGATCACCTCGATCACCCGGGAGATCATGGAAGTCGCCCTCGGCCAGGCCATGGACGGCCGGATGCACATCCTGGGCGAGATGGCCAAGGCCCTGACCAACGCCCGCGAGGGCGTGTCGGCGACCGCGCCGAAGATGACCATGATGAAGATCCCGACCGACAAGATCCGCGACGTGATCGGCTCGGGCGGCAAGGTCATCCGCGAGATCTGCGACACCACCGGCGCCAAGATCGACATCGAGGACGACGGCTCGGTCAAGATCGCCGCGGTCGAGCAGAGTGCCCTCGACGCCGCCTACAACTGGGTCAAGTCGATCGTGGCCGAGCCGGAGATCGGCGAGATCTACACCGGCAAGGTCGTCAAGATCCTGGAGTTCGGCTGCTTCGTGAACTTCCTCGGCCCGCGTGACGGCCTGGTCCACATCAGCCAGCTGGTCGCCGACCGCCGGCCCGAGAAGGTCGACGAGGTCGTCAAGGAAGGCCAGTCGGTGAAGGTCAAGGTCATCGGCTTCGACGACCGCGGCAAGGTCAAGCTGTCGATGAAGGTCGTCGACCAGGAGACCGGCGAGGACCTCGAGAAGAAGAAGGCCGCCGAGTAACGATCGGGCGGGGCGACGGGTCGGAGGATCGTCATGTCACCGAGCAGCGGATCTTCCGGCTTCGCCGCCCCTCGCCTGATCGGCCATCGCGGTGCCGCCGCGCTGGCGCCTGAGAACACCCTGGCTTCGATCCGGGCCGCCGCCGACAGCGGCGTGTTCTGGATCGAGGTCGACGCCAAGCTGGCCAAGGACGGCGTGCCGGTGCTGATGCACGACGACACGCTGGACCGCACCACCGCCGGCCAGGGTCCGGTGGTGGCCCGCACCTCGGGCGAGCTCGGCCGGCTGGACGCCGGCTCGTGGTTCGATCCGCGGTTCGCCGGCGAGACCGTGCCGACCCTGGCCCAGTGCCTGGCGGAATGCCGCCGTCTCGGCCTCGGTCTCGACCTCGAGATCAAACCCGACAAGGGGGCCGAGGCGGTGACCGCCGCCGCCGTGCTTGGCGTCCTCGACGACGCCGGCTGGACCGCGGGCGACCCGATCATCGTCACCAGCTTCGCCGTGGCGTCGCTCCGCGTGGTCCGCGACTACGCGCCGACCTTTCACCGCGGCCTGCTGATCTGGAAGTTTCCCGACGGCTGGCAGGACGCCGCCCGCGACCTGGGCGCGGTGGCGGTGATTTCCGACCAGCAATCGCTGAAGACTCGGGCCGACGTGGCGCAGATCGCCGACGCCGGCTGGGTTCCGATGACCTACACGGTCAACCGGGCCGACCGGGCCGCCGAGCTGTACGGCTGGGGCGTCGCCGGTGTCGTCACCGACGACCCGCCGGCCCTGAAGGGCCTGTAACCCGCCCGACCCCCACCTGGACCGGCGCCGCTCTCACGATCCGGCCGAGACCGAACGGGCTTCCGGTCCGGCCGGCTGCGAGCGGCCACCTTGCTGTTGCTCGGCCGCCAGCCTCTCCTCGAGCGAGGCCACGTCCCCGACCACCCGCTCGGCCGGGAACGTCACCCGGACCGTGGTTCCCCGGCCCGGCTCGGTGTCGATGTCGAGGCTGCCGCCGTGCAGCTCGGCGAGCCGCTTGACGATCGGCAGGCCGAGGCCGGTGCCCTGCTGCGAGCGCACCATCGGATCGACGTGCACCTGCTCGAACGGCTGCAGCACCCTCGACAGGTCGTGCTCGGCGATGCCGCAGCCGGTATCGCTCACCGACAGGCTGACGCGGCCGTCCGGCCGCCGCTCGAGGGCGACCGTTATGGTTCCGGCCGGCGTGAACTTGATGGCGTTGGACAGGAGGTTGAACACGATCTCCTTCACCCGGATCTCGTCGGCCCGGAGGATCGGCGACGAGTCGGGTTCGAGAAGCTGCAGCAACGGCCCGTCCGGGCGCAGCAGCGGGCGGCTCTGGCGGACGCATTGGGCGGCGACCGCAAACAGGCTGATCGACCGCTCGTTCAGGACCAGCCGCTCGGACTCGATCTTCGACAGGTCCAGGATGTCGTTGATGGTCTGCAGAAGCTGCTGCCCCGACGAATTGATGTCGGCGATGTAGTCCTTGTACCGGTCGTCCTTGATGCCCTGGTACGGGTCCTTTCCCATGAATTCGGAGAACCCGATGATCGCGTTCAGCGGGGTCCGCAGCTCGTGGCTCATCAGCGCGAGAAACCGGGACTTCGCCAGGTTGGCGGCCTTGGCCTCGATCATCGACCGCTCCATGGCGGCCTGGACGTCCTTGATCCGGGTGATGTCCTCCTTGACCGCCAGGAAGTTGATGATCCGGCCGTCGCTGTCGAAGATCGGCGAGATCTTCGTGTCTTCCCAGAACAGCTCGCCGTTCTTCTTCTTGTTGAGGAACTCGCCGTGCCACGGCCGGCCCGAACGGATCGTGGTCCACAGGGTGGCGTACTCGGCCGGCGAGGTGTGCCCGGACTTCGTCACGCGGGAGTTCTGGCCAAGCATCTCTTCGCGCTGGTAGCCGGTCAGCGCCGTGAACTGTGGGTTCACGTACTCGATGGAGCCGTCGGTGTCGGTGATCACCACGCTGCTCGGGCTCTGCTCGACGGCCGAGAAGAAGCGGCGGGTGGCCCGGTCGCGCTCCACCTCGTCCCGCATGCGGGACCACAGGAAGACGTTGAACGCCAGGACCAGGACCGCGAGCAGGACGATGACGCCGACCATCAGGAGCCTGGACTCCCGCCAGTTCGCGAGGACGGCGTCGCGGCCGACCGACAGCTCCAGGCGGAACGGAAAGCTCTGCAGCTGGAACGCGGCGGCCACGTAGGTCGCGTCGGCGGGGCCGCGGCGGGACGGGTCGGGGCGGGACGGGTCGGCGTGGGGTGCCGGAAGCGCGGATCCGGTCGAGAACCCGTTGCTGCCGCCGTCTTCCGGCCACCGGGCCAGAACCCGGCCCGATCCGCCGAACAGGGTCGCCCGGTCGAAGCCGCCCAGATCGTCGGCGACCATCAGGTTGGTGATCTCGGCGGCGCCGGCGACGATCTGCGCGACGCCCAGGAACTCGCCGTCCGATGCTGTCAGCGCGCGGCTGAACGAAATGCCGGGGCGGCCGCCGGCCCGGTCCGGATCCGACCGGTCGATCACCAGGGTCTGGTAGGCGTCGCGATGCGCCAGGAAGAACGGCAGGCCGGCGACACTGGCGGCGGTTCCGGTATCGGTCGACCGGGCGATCGGCTCGCCGTCGGCGTCGTAGACCGCATAACCGATGCTGCCGATGCGGTTCGTGCGGGCCGACCAGAGCAGCCCGTCGAGGACCCGGCCGTCGATGCGGTCCGGGCCGCGCAGCTCGATCTCCCGGCTGATGTTCTCCACGATGCCGGCGAGCTGGTCGAACTGGACGTTCAGGGTCTGCCCGATCGACCGGGCCCGCGAGCTCAGGTCGAGGCTGGCGTACCGGAGCGCGCTCTGCCGTTCCTGGGACAGGTTGATCATCATCAGCCCGGACGCGACCGCCAGCAGGACGAACGACAGCAGGGCGGCGATCAGGTACGGCCGCCTGACGTCGGGCCGTTCCGAGACCATCCACCAGAGGGGAGCGTGCGACCGGGCCACGCTACTCTCCCAGGGCGTCGGAGACGCGCTTGACGAAGGCGGGATCGATCCCCAGGCGGGCGGCCATCGCGTCCTGATGCCGGGTCAGCCGACGGCGCTGACCGGCCTGGGCCTCGGGACCCGGCGAACCGACCGTCACCCCGTGTGCGACGAGGGTGGCGAGGGCCTCGTCCTGGGCCGCGGCGGCCGTCGCCCGTGCCTCGTCGACCACGCTGTCCCAGGTCTCGACGACCGCGCGGCGGACGGGCTCGGGCAGGCGCCGCCAGAACGCTTCGGAGACGATCGGGATGTACTGCGCGAAGTATTCCTGATCCTGGAGCGTCGAGTTCACGCCGTAGTCCCACAGCCGGGCGCTGACCACCGTGGCGTTGCTCGTCAGGATCCCGTCGACCCGTCGCGTCTTCAGGGCTTCCGGAAGGTCCGGCCAGGGAATCGTCATCGGGTTGGCCCCGAAGGCCTCGAGGCGCAGGACGTTGGCCAGCCCGCCGGCGACCCGGACGCGCTTGCCGGCGATGTCGGGGTGGGTGGCGATCCGCCTCCCCACGCCGTACAGGTGGACGTAGCCGAGGTCGATCCAGCGGCCCGGGACGCGCACCCCCAGGCGGGTCTCTATCCTGTCGTTGATTTCCCGTCCGATCGGCCCGTCGCGCAGGCGGTAGTTAACCTCCGACGTTCGTCCGTAGAACATCGGCAGCAGGAAGATCCCGACGCTCGGCTCGAACCTGTCGAACTGCCAGGTGCCCGGAACCGCCATCTCGACGTTGCCGCGGGCCACCGCCTGGATGACTTCCCGGTCGCGGTACAGCTCGGCGTCGAACCGGTGCTCGACCATCAGCTGGCCGGCGAGCCGGTCGCGCAGGCGCTCGGCGAACCGCGCCACGATCCTGGTCTGGAAGTGACCGGCCGAGTTCTCGGTGGAGATCCGCATCACCGGGACCGCCGCAGCGGCGGCGGGAGCGACCGGGATGCCCAGGAGTGCAAGGCTCGCGACCGCCACGGCGACGCGCCGTCGGAAGACGCTCGTCGTCCGGGACCGCGAGGGCTCCCCGGTTTCGCTGCGGGATGCCGGGTCGTGACCGCTGTCGCCAGAGCCGCGCTCGACGGGCGCGTCAGGCGCTGCGAGCGGGGTTCTGTTCGGGAGGTGCCTCATCGCCGGACATTCGACGAGCCGCCCCCTGCCGCAATTGATGTGCATCAAAACCCGACATAGAATTCGCCTTGAATTTCCTTTGGTTGCGCGGACCGGCCGTCGGACAACGGGCGATGGTCCCGGTCTCGGTCCCGGTCTAGAGGCAGGGGCCGCCGGGCGCCGCGGTCACCACATCGACCTGGCCGCCCGTTCCGGCCACTCGCGGTCGTAGCCGTCGCCGCCGACCCGGTTCTCGCTCAGTGCCGCCAGGATCTGCCCGGGGGTCGGCAGGCTCTTCGGGTCGACGTGCCTGGCCGGGTCCCACAGACCGGCGCGCAGGATCGCCCGGGCACATTGGAAGTACACCGTCTCGACCGCGATCACGACGACCGAGCGGGGCGGCTTGCCGTCCATGGCGAACGACGCGCACAGGGCCGGATCGGTGTCCAGGTGGGCGCGGCCGTTGACCCGGACGGTGGTGCCGGAGCCCGGGATCAGGAACAGCAGCGCGACCCGCGGATCGCGCACGATGTTGCGCAGCGAGTCGACGCGGTTGTTGCCCCGGCGGTCCGGCATCATCAGCGTCCGCTCGTCGTGGACCCGCACGAAGCCGGCGAGGTCGCCGCGCGGCGAGCAGTCGAGGCCCTCGGGCCCGGAGGTCGCCAGCGCCACGAACGGCGACGCCTCGATGAAGGTCCGGTACTGCGGGACGATGCGGTCGATCTCCTTGGCGGTCGAGGCTTCGCCGGGAATGCCGTAAAGCGCCTCGAGCTGTTCGACGGTGGTGATCACGGACATCGCGGAAGACCTGTGCGGGAGTGGGTGCCGGAGATTGCCACAACCGGTCCGGGCAGGCGATAAGGCGACCGGCCGCCGCGGCGATGCGCGACCGCCGGAGAGGAGATTTGGCCCCATGGCGCCCCGCACCTTGCCCTGCAGCCTGATCGTGCCGTCGCTGGAGGCGCTGCCGTCGTACTGCGAGGCGCTTCGCCGCGGCTGGTCGCCGGACAACACCCGGTCGGTGGCCGGGGCCGAGGAACTGGCGCGGATCGAGCGCGACCCCGCGGGGTTCGTCGCCGCGCTCGACGACCCGGAGGGCCGGGGCGGGCCGATCACCCTGCCGGACGGCTCGGTCGTGCCGCGGCTGCCGGGCTTCCGGCGCTGGATCTGGGACGGCGAGGTCGCCGGGTCGATCGGCTTCCGCTGGCAGCCCGGGAACGCCGCGCTGCCGGCCTATGTGCTCGGCCACATCGGCTACGCGGTGGTGCCGTGGAAGCGCGACCGCGGCTACGCGACGGCCGCCCTGCGGCTGCTGCTGGCGGACCTGCGCGCGGCTGGTCTGGCGTCACGCGGCCTGGGTCATGTCGACCTGACCACCGACCCCGGCAACCCGGCCTCGCAGCGCGTGATCACGGCCAACGGCGGGCGGCTGGTCGACCGGTTCGCCAAGGACGCGGTCTACGGCGGCGGGGAGACGTTGCGTTACCGGATCGACCTGTAGGAGGCCGGCGGGCTACTGCTCCGAGGGCATGGTCGCGCCGTTCTGCGGGCGCGGGATCGCCACCGTGTGGAAGCCGCCGTCGACGTGCATGACCTCGCCGGTGACGCCGGCCGACAGGTCGGACAGCAGGTACATGCCGGTGCGCCCGACCTCCTCGAGGCTGGCGTTCCGCTTCAGCGGCGCCGCGCTCTCGGAGTACCGGAAGGTGTAGCGCGCGTCGGCGATCGCCGAGCCGGCCAGGGTGCGCATCGGCCCGGCCGAGATCGCGTTGACCCGGATGCCGTCCGGCCCGAGATCGGCCGCCAGATAGCGGACGCTGGCCTCCAGCGCCGCCTTGGCGACGCCCATGACGTTGTAGTTCGGGGTCGTGCGCTCGGCACCGAGGTAGGTGAGGGTGATCAGGCTGCCGCCGGCGGTCATCAGCGGCACCAGGCGCTGGGCGAGCGCGGTGAACGAGTAGCAGGAGATGTCGAGGGTGTTCAGGAAGTTGGTCCGGCTGGTGTCGCAGTACCGGCCCTTGAGCTCGTTCTTGTCGGAATAGGCGACCGCGTGCACCGCGAAGTCGATGCTGTCCCAGCGTGCCGCGACCGCCGCGACCGCGGCGTCCAGGCTGTCCGGGTCGGCGACGTCGCACGGCATGATCAGGTCGGAGCCGACCGAGGCCGCCAGCGGCTCGACCCGCTTGCGCATCGGCTCGTTCTGGTAGGTGAAGGCCAGCTCGGCGCCGTGCGCGGCGACGGCCGACGCGATGCCCCAGGCGATCGACTTCTCGTTGGCGACCCCGAGGATCAGGCCACGCTTGCCGGCCATGATCGGGCGGGGAACTGCGGTCTCGCTCATGGTCTTCCTTCGTCGGTCGGCCGGGTCCGCACCGTCGCGGGCCCTCTCGAACTCGGCCCGCGGCGGGGCATGCTTCGCCTCAGGCCTCGAACCGGCGCATCGCCAGGACCGCGTTGGTGCCGCCGAAGCCGAAGCTGTTGGACAGCGCCACCCGGATCGGATGGTCGAGCATCGTCTCGCGGACGATCGGCAGGCTTTCGGCCTCCGGCTCGATCGTCTCGATGTTGATCGAGGGGGCGATGAAGCTGTCCTTCATCATCAGCAGCGTGTAGATCGCCTCGTGGACCCCGGCCGCGCCCTGGCTGTGGCCGGTCATCGATTTGGTCGAGCTGATGAACGGGATCTTGTTCCGGGTCCGGAACACTTCCGCGATCCCCTCGAGCTCCGGCATGTCGCCGACCGGCGTGCTGGTACCGTGGGTGTTGACGTAGTCGACCGGCTCGTTGACGTTCTCGAGCGCCATCCGCATGCAGCGCACACCGCCCTCGCCGGACGGGGCCACCATGTCGGCACCGTCCGAGGTGGCGCCGTAGCCGACCACCTCGGCATAGATCTTGGCGCCGCGCGCCCGGGCGTGCTCCAGCTCCTCGAGCACCACCACGCCGCCGCCGCCGGCGATCACGAAGCCGTCGCGGCCGACGTCGTAGGGCCGCGAGGCCTTCTCGGGGGTGTCGTTGTACTTCGACGACAGCGCACCCATGGCGTCGAACAGCACCGACAGGGTCCAGTGCAGCTCCTCGCCGCCGCCGGCGAACACGATGTCCTGCCGGCCGTGCTGGATCATCTCGGTGCCGTTGCCGATGCAGTGGGCGCTGGTCGAGCAGGCCGAGCTGATCGAGTAGCTCGGACCCTTGATCTTGAAGATGGTCGACAGGTTCGCGGAGTTGGTCGAGGACATCACCCGCGGCACCATGTACGGCCCGACCCGCTTCGGACCCTTCTCGCGGGCGGTGTCGAACGCCAGCATCATGTTCTGGGTCGACGGCCCGCCGGAGCCCATGATCAGGCCGGTGCGCGGATTGCTGATCTCGCGCTCCTCGAGCCCGGAATCGGCGATCGCCTCCTGCATGGCGATGTAGTTGTAGGCCGCCCCGTCGCCCATGAAGCGCAGGAGCTTGCGGTCGATGTGATCGGCGAGCGTGAGCTTCAGCGAGCCGTGCACGTGGCTGCGGAAGCCCATCTCCCTGTATTCCTCTGCGAACACGATTCCGGAGCGACCGGCCTTGAGCGAGGCGGTCACCTCGTCCTTGTTGTTGCCGATGCTGGAGACGATACCGATCCCGGTGATGACGACGCGGCGCAATGCGTCCTCCGTCAGGCCATGGCCGTCGCCGGATTGGCGAACAGGCCGACGCGAATGTCCTTGGCTTCGAAAACCCGCTCGCCGTCGCACTCGACCCAGCCGTCGGCGATGCCGAGGTACAGCTTGCGGCTGATGATGCGCTTCAGGTCGAGATGGAACTTCAGAAGCTTGGCGGTGGGCAGTACCTGTCCGGTGAACTTCACCTCGCCGACCGACAGGGCGCGTCCCGAACCGGGGCCGCCGAGCCAGCCGAGGGTGAAGCCGAGCAACTGCCAGAGCGCGTCCATGCCGAGGCAGCCCGGCATCACCGGGTCGTCCTCGAAATGGCACCCGAAGAACCAGAGGTCCGGCTTGATGTCGAACTCGGCCTCGACCTCGCCCTTGCCGTTGGCGCCGCCTTCCTCGGAGATGTGCGTGATGCGGTCGAACATCAGCATCGGGGGCAGCGGCAGCCGCGCGTTACCCGGCCCGAACAGGCGCCCGTGCGCGCATTCGAGCAGGTCCTTGTAGGAGAAGCTGTGGCGCTTCCGAAAATCCAACTCAGATTTCCCCCATGGTACCCGGCGTTCCGCGCCACTCCCCGTCGCGCGCCGCCTCTGGCCGACATTCACCTAGCCGCTTCCACCCTCTCGGAAGCGACGGTCCCGTGGCTCCGAGGTAACCGACCCGGCAGCCGACTTCAAGGGCGAAGCAAATCATATGCGTCGCCGACTTGCAAAGTCCCGCGCGCTACGGTTTTCCGCAGGCCGGCCCGTACGTTGCCACAACCGCCGCTTCATGATAGCGGTTCTCATCTTGTAACCCATGCGGCCCGACTGCGGGCCGAACCGCGTCTGACGGAACCGCCGATGCATATGCGCCCGTACGCCACCGCCCTCGACCGCCTGCGCGAAGCCGGGCTGCGCCCGACCCGCCAGCGGGTGGCGCTGGCCCGGCTGCTGTTCGACGGGGCCGATCGGCACGTGACCGCGGAGCAGCTGCACTCCGAGGCCGAGACCGCCGGTGTGTCGGTCTCGCTGGCGACCGTCTACAACACCCTGCACCAGTTCACCGACGGCGGCCTGCTGCGCGAGGTGGTGGTCGAGGCCGGCCGCTCTTACTTCGACACCAACACCGGCGGCCACCACCACTTCTTCGACGCCGGCACCGGCATGCTCACCGACATCCCGGGCGACGACATCGTCATCGGCGACCTGCCGGCCCCGCCGCCCGGCGCCGAGATCGAGCGGGTCGACCTGGTGATCCGGATCCGCAGCCGGTAGGCGGCCCCGAAGACAACCCTTGCGGTTGCTGCCCGTGGGCTCGGGGTGCGTCAACGTGTTCGGGTTTTCGGGGCTTGGCTCGGCGGTACCAGACGCTATTGTGTTGCGGTGCAGCGACGCCGAGCGTGCGCGTTCGAGCGAGTCGAACAATCCCCGGTAGATTGTACACCGCTGTTCGGCCGCCATACATCTTAGAACAATTCAAAACTGGTTGACCGTCGCTGGTCGCCGTTCCTATAAAGCGAACAGGCTCGTCGCAGGGTGCCTGGATACCCGCGTATCCAGACTCCGGCGCCCTGCGGGCCGGTCCGATTTCGCAATCGCTCGAGTGGAGACGACTATGACCCAGCTCAAGGGCTCGAAGACCGAGGACAACCTGAAGGCCGCGTTCTCCGGTGAGTCGCAGGCCAACCGCCGCTACCTGTATTTCGCTCAGAAGGCCGACGTCGAGGGCTACAACGACGTCGCCGCGGTGTTCCGGTCGACCGCCGAGGGCGAGACCGGCCACGCCCACGGCCACCTGGAGTTCCTCGAGGAGGTCGGCGATCCGGCGACCGGCGAGCCGATCGGCGACACCTCGCTGAACCTGAAGGCGGCGATCGCCGGCGAGACCCACGAGTACACCGACATGTACCCGGGCATGGCGCGCACCGCGCGTGACGAGGGCTTCGACGAGATCGCCGACTGGTTCGAGACCCTGGCGAAGGCCGAGAAGAGCCACGCCGGCCGCTTCCAGAAGGCCCTGGACGCGCTCGACGCCTGACGACCGTGCGACGGCCTCGGCAGACGTTGCCGGGGCCGTCGTTCCTTCTCCGCAACGACCTGCGCCGCGAGGAGCCGCCGCGATGGCCGAAGGCAGCCTGGAAGCCCCGATCCGCCACCCGATCGCGTGGCAGGACCCCGACTTCTACGACGAGGCCAAGCTGGACGAGGAACTGCGGCGGATCTTCGACATCTGCCACGGCTGCCGGCGCTGCTTCAATCTCTGCGACAGCTTCCCGCGGCTGTTCGACCTGATCGACGAATCCGAATCCGGCGAGCTCGACACCGTGTCGAGCGCCGACTTCAAGCCGGTCGTGGACGCCTGCACGCTCTGCGACATGTGCTTCCTGACCAAGTGCCCGTACGTGCCGCCGCACGAGTTCAACCTCGACTTCCCGCACCTGATGTTGCGCTACCGGGCGGTCGAGCTGAAGAACGGCGAGATCCCCTGGAGCGAGCGCCAGCTCACCGAGACCGACCGCAACGGCGCCTTGGCGCGCCCGGTCGCCGGGCTGTGCAACTGGGCGGCCGACAACAAGAACCGGCTGACCCGGCCGCTGATCGAGAAGACGCTCGGCGTCCACCGCGAGGCCGAGCTGCCGAAGTACCACGCCCGCCCGCTGACCCTGCAGGCCAGGCGCGAGGTGCCCGAGGTCAATGCCGCCGCCCCGGCGTTCGGGCGCAAGGCGCTGCTCTACGCCACCTGCTTCTCGAACTACAACGACCCGGACATCGGCCTCGCCGCCCGCAAGGTGCTGGCCCACAACGGGGTCGAGACCGAGGTCGTGTACCCGTCGTGCTGCGGCATGCCGCAGATGGAGCACGGCGACGTCGCCCGGGTCGCGGAGACGGCGCGCAAGGTCGCGGCCGAGCTGCGCCCGCGGGTCGACGAGGGCTGGACGGTGATCGGCCTGGTGCCGTCCTGCGTGCTGATGCTGAAGTTCGAGTGGCCGCTGCTGTGCCCGGACGACGACAACGTCAAGGCGCTGTCGGTGGCGACCCGCGACATCGACGAGTACGTGATCGACATCGCCCGCAACGAGGGCATGGCCGAGGGGCTGAAGCCGCTCGACGGCGGCGTGACGCTGCACATCGCCTGCCATGCCCGGGCCCAGAACATCGGCCAGAAGTCGACCGAGCTGCTGAAGCTGATCCCGGAGGCCGACCTCAAGGTGATCGAGCGCTGCTCGGGCCATGGCGGCTCCTGGGGCGTGATGAAGCAGAATTTCGAGGTCGCGCTTAAGGTCGGCAAGCCGGTCGCCCGCCAGGCCCGTCAGGCCGGCAAGGCGTATCTGGCGTCGGGCTGCCCGCTGGCCGCCGACCACATCCGTCAGGGCATGGAGCGGATCGACGGCGAGGCCGCGATCCCGGCCGAGACCCACCACCCGATCGAGCTGCTGGCCAAGGCCTACGGGTTCTGACCGGGCCCGAAACGATTGACGCGCCCGGCCGCCCCGGCCGCGCCCACCGGAATGAAGGAACGACCGTCATGGCGAAGGAGATCACCCGCGCCGACATCATGGACATGGCCGAGTACGCCAAGGTCCGGGCCGAGAAGCGGCGTGCCCTGGTCGACATCAAGCGCAACCGCCGGGTGCCGCTCGGGCCGCACGCGACGTTCTACTTCGAGAACTACGAGACGATGTGGCAGCAGATCCACGAGATGCTGTTCATCGAGCGCGGCGGCGAGGAGCAGATCCCCGACGAGCTGTCGGCCTACAACCCGCTGATCCCGAACGGCCGCGAGCTGGTCGCCACCCTGATGTTCGAGATCGACAACCCGGTGGTGCGCAAGAACGTGCTGTCCAAGCTCGGCGGCGTCGAGGAGACCGCGTTCATGCGGTTCGCCGGCCACGAGATCGTCGCCAAGGCCGAGGAGGACGTCGACCGCACGACCGCCGACGGCAAGGCCTCGTCGGTGCAGTTCCTGCACTTCAACTTCACCGACGGGCAGGCGAAGGCGTTCGCGGCCGCCGGTACCGAGGTGGTGCTCGGCCTCAAGCACCCGCACTACGCCCACATGACGATCCTGCCGGAGACGGTCCGCGAAGCGCTGTCGAAGGACTTCGACTAACGGGTCGGCAGGCGCATTACCCTTTGCCGCCGTCATCCCGGGCAACCCCGGACTTGCTCCGGGGATGACCCGGGACCTACCGGCCGCTCCGTGGGTCCCGGCTCCGTGCCGCCGGCGGCGACCCGGTCCGGGATGACGACAATGCGAAGGGCTACTTCCCGACCTCGTCGGCGCGCACGCCCCAGACGTGGCTGCGGTGGATCCAGCCGTCCAGGCCGGCGACCTCGATCTCGCACCATTCCTTGCGGCAGCCGTCGAGCCAGCCGATCACCCCGGCCTCCAGCCGGGCGACCGCCGGGGCCGCCTGGTCCGGGGTGCGGCGCAGCAGGCGCTCGGCGCCGATCACCACGACGGTGCGGCGGCCGGACAGCATCGACTGGTGCACCCAGCCCTCGGTGCCGTCCGGGTCGCGGATCTTCCGCCAGGTGTCGAACTCGGCGATCACCTCGACCGGCAGGTTCGGGCGCTGATACACCCAGTCGATCGGGTAGCGCACGCCCGGCCCGGCCCTGACGTTGACCTCCTTGGCGCGCAGCGTCACGTAGCGGGGGATCGGCAGACCGGTCTCGGTCCCGACCGACGCCGCCCGGGCCGGAGCGGCTCCGAAAAGCAGGCCGAAGGCCGCCGTCACGGCGAGGAGGGCGAGGAGCGCGGCGCGTCGCATCGGTGCGGTTGTCATCCCTGTCGTCAGAAGGCTTATACCGCTATCCTTAGCGCTCGTTAAGCGCTGCGCCTACGATATACGGCCGACCGCACGGGGTGCGTGACAGCCGGTCGCGGCCCTGCTAACCGATGCCGGAACCGACGATCGTCGGCTTTGCCCCGGTGCAGACGACGGAATGCCGGGGCCCGGGAGGAGTCCATGCCGCATAGCAAGCCGCTGGTCATCGTCACGCGCAAGCTGCCCGATCCGGTCGAGACCCGGATGATGGAGCTGTTCCAGACCCGGCTGAACCTGTCCGACGTGCCGATGTCCCAGGAGCAGCTGGCGGCGGCGATGCGCGAGGCCGACGTGCTGGTGCCGACCGTCACCGACCGGATCGACGCGGCGCTGATCGAGCAGGCCGGCGAGCGGCTGAAGCTGATCGCCTCGTTCGGCACCGGCGTCGACCACATCGACCTGCGCGCCGCCAAGGCCCGCCACGTCACCATCACCAATACGCCCGGCGTCCTGACCGAGGACACCGCCGACATGACCATGGCGCTGATCCTGGCGGTGCCGCGGCGGATCGTGGAGGGCAGCGCCCTGATCCGCACCGGCACCTGGACCGGCTGGTCGCCGACCGGGATGCTCGGCCACCGGATCCACGGCAAGCGCCTCGGGATCGTCGGCATGGGCCGGATCGGCACCGCGGTCGCCCGCCGGGCCCGCGGCTTCGGCCTGTCGGTGCACTACCACAACCGCCGGCCGGTGCACCCGGAGCTCGAGGCCGAGCTCGAGGCGACCTACTGGGACAACCTGGACCAGATGGTCGGGCGGATGGACATCCTGTCGATCAACTGCCCGCACACGCCGGCGACCTATCACCTGATGAACCGCCGCCGGCTCGGCCTGATGCAGCCGCACGCCTACATCGTGAACACCGCGCGCGGCGAGGTGATCGACGAGTCGGCGCTGGTCGAGGTGCTGCGCGAGAAGCGGATCGCCGGCGCCGGGCTCGACGTCTACGAGCACGAGCCGCAGGTGAACCCCGAGCTGCTGACCCTCGACAACGCGGTGCTGCTGCCGCACATGGGCTCGGCAACGATCGAAGGGCGCCGCGACATGGGCGAGCGCGTGATCGTCAACATCCGGTCGTTCGCCGACGGCCACACGCCGCCGGACCGGGTGATCGAGACCATGTTCTGATCGGGCCGCGTCCGGTGCCGGAGCCAGGATCGTGAGCGGAGGGTTCCGCCTTCCCGAGCAGCTGCTCCCGGAAACCGCGCCCGAGGACCTGCGGCGGCTGGTCGCCCACTGGATCGCGCTGGCGGACGGCCGGGCGATGCCGGAATTCGCCGATTTCGACCCGGTCGAGGTGCCGTGGGCGCTGTCCAGGCTGTTCCTCGTGCAGGTCGTCGACGGCGGCGCGGACTTCGTCTACCGGCTGGCCGGCGAGCGGATCAACGAGCGTCACGGCGGCTCGGTCGCCGGAAAGAGCGTCACCGAGCTGTTCCGGCCGAGCGCGGTCGGCGGAATCCTGAAGCGGTGGCGAAGGGCGGTGCGCGACCCGGCGGTCTGCTACACCGAGAGCCAGCACCCGACCACGAACGGATTGCCGCTGCACGGCCGGCGCGTGGTGATGCCGCTCGGGCCGGCCGATGGACCGGTCGACCACCTGATCGGCATGGCCGCGTTCGAGACGCCGGCGCGGGCGCGGATCACCGATCCCGGAGTCATCGACGTCCGCTGGGTGGCGCTGCGAGCGGCGGTCGGCACCGGTCCGGGACCGTTCAGCCGACAGGGGGACTGACATGCTCCGTTCGCCAGACGAGGTCGTGCCGCCCGGTGCGCCCGAGGACCTCCGTCGGTTCGCCGCCTACTGGATCGAAAAGGCGGCCGGCCGACTGATGCCGGCCTTTGCGGATGTCGACCCGGTCGAGATCCGCTGGTCGCTGCCGCGGGTCTACGTGGTCAGGGTGGTCGACGGCGGGGCCGACTTCGTCTACCGGCTGGCCGGCGAGGCGATCAACCTGCGTTACCAGGGCTCGATCGCCGGCAAGCGGGTGAGCGACCTGCTGGAGGCGGGCTCGGCGGCCGAGGTGATCCGGCGTTGGCGGCGGGTGGTCGAGACCCCCGCGGCTTATTTCGTCGACAGCGAGCACCCGACCAGCAACGGGTTGCGGATCCGCGGCCTGCGCATCGCGCTTCCGCTCGGCCCGGACGGCGGCCCGGCCGACCACATCATCGGCCTCACCGTCTTCGAGGCGCGGTCCGAGGCCAGCGGTGCCGTGATCAGCGGCGCCGAGACCCACGACGTCCGTTGGGTCGAGCTGGACCGGCCGGCATGATGCCGCGATGCTGAACGCTCCGGACGACCTGGTTCCGGCCGACGCCCCCGAGGACCTCCGGCGTTTCGTGGCCTATTGGCTGGCCAGGGCCGCCGGCCGCCGGATGCCGGCCTTCGACGACGTCGACCCGGTCGACCTGCCCTGGGCGCTGTCGCGGCTGTTCGTGGTGCGCGCGATCGACCGCGGCGCCGACTTCGAGTACCGGTTGGCCGGCCAGCAGATCTACGAGCGCCATGGCGGCAGCATCGTCGGCAAGCGGGTCGGCGACCTGTTCCGTCCGGCGGCCGTCATCCTCGATCGCTGGCGGCGCGTGGTGACCGAGCCGGCGGCCTGCTACACCCACGCCCGGCACCCGACCCACACCGGCCTGGCGCTCCGGGGCTACCGGGTGGTGCTGCCGGTCGGCCCCGAGGGCGGCCCGGCCGACCACATGGTCGGCATGTCGGTGTACGCCGACAGCAGCCCGGGCGACCCGGCACACGCCGACGCCGAGATCATCGACCTGCGGTGGGTGACCCTGCGCGACCAGAGCTGAAGCCGGACGGCGCCGCCTCGGCCTAGTCCTCGATGCCCATCAGCGAGCGGGCGAAAGCCCGGGGCTCGAACGGGCGGAGGTCGTCGGCGCCCTCGCCGACGCCGACCGCGTGCACCGGCAGGCCCTGGCTCTGGGCCAGCGCCACCACGATGCCGCCGCGCGCCGAGCCGTCCAGCTTGGTGACGATCAGGCCGGTGACGTCGACCATCTCGCGGAACGCCTTGACCTGCTGGTGGGCGTTCTGGCCGACGGTGCCGTCGAGCACCAGCACGGTGGCGTGCGGAGCGTCCGGTTCCTGCTTCTTCAGCACCCGGATCACCTTGGCCAGCTCCTCCATCAGCGCCGCCTTGTTCTGCAGCCGGCCGGCGGTGTCGACCAGCAGCACGTCGGCGCCCCGGGCCCGCGCCTCGACCAGGGCGTCGTAGGCCAGCGCGGCGGCGTCGGAGCCGTGCGGCTTCTCGATCACCGGACAGCCGGTGCGCTCGCCCCAGACCCGCAGCTGCTCGATGGCGGCGGCCCGGAAGGTGTCGCCGGCGGCCAGTACCACCTTCTTGCCGGCGCCGGTCCACTGCCGGGCCAGCTTGCCGATGGTGGTGGTCTTGCCGGAGCCGTTGACCCCGACCATCAGCACCACGAACGGCTTGTTCGGAACCTCGCGCGGCTCCAGCGGCATCGCCACCGGGGCGAGGATCTCGGCGATGTCGGCGGCGAACGCGGCGCGCACCTCGTCGCCGGTGACCTCCTTGTCGAACTTCTCGCGGGCCAGGTTGGCGGTCAGCTTCGCGGCGGTCTCGACCCCGAGGTCGGCGGTGATCAGCAGGTCCTCGAGCTCCTCGAGCGTCGCTGCGTCGAGCCGGCGCTTGACGAACAGGCCGGAAATGCCGTCGACCAGCCGGCGCGAGGACTTGGAGAGGCCCTCGCGCAGCCGGGCGAACCAGCCCTTCTTCTCCGGCGCCTTGTCGTCCGGGCTCGTCGTCTCGGCGCTCATGCGGGACTCTCCGGCGTGACGGGCATTCAGGCGGCGGCGCGCAGCAGCGGGCGGCCGATCAGCCGGCCGGCCTCGACGCCGAGGATGGCGACCGGGACCACCGCGCCGGGCTCGGCGCTCGAACCGGCTTCGAGAACGATCGGCGCGAAGCTCTCGCCGCGGCCGGCGTTGTCGGCCTCGATCAGCACCCGGTCCGGCAGCCCGACCCGGCCGGCCAGCCAGGCGTCCAGGTTGGCGGCACCGATCTCCCGCAGCCGGGCGGCGCGGGCCTTGCGGAGGTCGGCCGGGACCTGCGGCATGCGGGCGGCCGGGGTGCCGGGGCGCGGCGAGTACGGGAACACGTGCAGGTGCTGGATGCCGAGCTCGGCCAGCACGGCGGCGGTGTTCTCGAACATCGCGTCGCTCTCGGTCGGGAACCCGGCGATGACGTCGGCGCCGAACGCGGTGTCCGGGCGCAGGGCGCGCACCTTCTCGACCAGCCGATAGACGTCGTCGCGCAGGTGCCGGCGCTTCATGCGCTTCAGCACCATGTCGTCGCCGGCCTGCAGCGACAGGTGCAGGTGCGGCATCAGCCGCGGCTCGTCGGCGATCAGCCGGAACAGGTCGTCGTCGATCTCCACCGGGTCGACCGAGGACAGCCGCAGCCGCTCCAGCTCCGGCACCAGAGCCAGCAGCCGGCGCATCATCTGGCCGAGCGTGGGCCGGCCCGGCAGGTCGCCGCCGAACGAGGTGACGTCGACCCCGGTCAGCACCACCTCGCGGTAGCCGGCGGCCACCAGGGTGCGGACCTGCTCGACGATCGCGCCGATCGGCACCGAGCGGCTGTTGCCGCGGCCGAACGGGATGATGCAGAAGGTGCAGCGGTGGTCGCAGCCCTGCTGGACCTGCACGAAGGCGCGGGCCCGGCCGTCGAACTCGGAGACCAGGTGGGCGGCGGTCTCGCGCACGGCCATGATGTCGGTGACGTAGATCGCCGGCGGTTCAGCCGCGCTCCAGGTCTCGGCCCGCATCTTCTCCTCGTTGCCGATCACCCGCGCCACGCCCTCGATGGCGGCGTACCGTGCCGGGTCGATCTGGGCGGCGCAGCCGGTCACCACGATCTCGGCGCCCGGGTTCTCGCGGACCAGCCGGCGGATCGCCTGGCGGGCCTGGCGCTCGGCCTCGGCGGTGACGGCGCAGGTGTTGACCACGATGGCGCCGGTCTTGCCAGCGGCGTCCAGATGCCCGCGGATCACCTCGGACTCGTAGGCGTTCAGCCGACAGCCGAAGGTCTCGACCCGGTTCGTTCCGGGCGCCTGCGCGGGCGAATCGTGGTCGGTGGCGGGGGTCATGGCCGGTAGATGCCCGTGCGAGGGCGGGAATGCAAGGGCCGTCAGCCGCGCAGGGCGATCTCGGCGAGGCGGCGCGCCGGCTCCCTGTCGCCCGGGTTGCCGCCGACCCGGAACAGCTCGACGGTCTCCAGCCGGGCGTGGATCTCCGGCTCCTGGCCGTTCAGGTCGTCGGCCAGCGCCCGCGCCAGCTTGGCCTCGGCGATGCGGGCCAGGGTGATGTGCGGGATGTAGGGCAGGTCGAGCCGCAGCGCCTCGGCGAACGGGCCCGAGTACAGCCGGTCGTGCAGCCGGACCAGGGTCGAGAAGCCCTCGTCCGGCACCAGGTACACGAAGCTGTCGCCGGTGTCCGGGTCCGGCACCGCCAGCGCGCAGCGGAACGCCAGGTCCAGCGGCGGGGTCTCGCCGGCGACCATGGCCAGATGGCCGGTCGCGGTGGTGGTGTCGGTGGCGTCGGTCGGGAACACCAGGGTGACGTGCGGCCCGAGCTCGGGCGCGGCCAGCTCGGTGCCGTGGCGGTCGCGGAGCGCGGTGATCCAGGCGGCGTCGGCGGGCTTCAGCCGCGGACGTCCCAAAACCGCGAGTGGCATCAGCCGGCCAGCAGGTTGGGATGGAGGGTGCCGGCGAAGCTGGTCGCCACCGGTCCGGTCATCTCGACGTGACCGTCCTCGCGCCAGAAGATCTCCAGCGGCCCGCCGTCCAGCACCACGGTGGCGCGCCGCTCCGTCAGGCCGCGGCGGGCCGCCGCCACCAGGGTCGCGCAGGCGCCGGAGCCGCAGGCCTGGGTGATTCCGGCGCCGCGCTCCCACACCCGCATGCGCAGGCGGTCGGGGGCCAGCACGGTGGCGAACTCGATGTTGGCGCGTTCCGGGAACAGCGGGTTGTGCTCGATGCCCGGGCCGACGCCGGTCAGGTCCACCGCCTCGGCGTCGGGCACGAAGAAAACGGCGTGCGGGTTGCCCATGTTGACCGCGGTCGCCGGGCCGAACGCCTCGGCCCCGGGCACCGTGAACGACAGGGTGTCGACGGCGGCGGCAAGCGGGATCTCGTCCCAGTTCAGCCGGGCCGGGCCCATGTCGACGGTCACCCGGCCGCCGCCGGCGTCGGTGCAGATCAGCCGGCCGGCGACCGTCTCGATGGCGATCTCGCTGCGGCCGGTCTCGCGCATCAGCAGCGAGGCGACGCAGCGGGTGCCGTTGCCGCAGGCCTGGGCCTCGGAGCCGTCGGGGTTGTGGATCGCCATGTAGGCGACGCCGCCGTTGCGCGGCGGCAGGATGGTCAGGAACTGGTCGTAGCCCACCCCGCGCCGCCGGTCGCCGACCGCGCGGTACTGCGCCGGCGTCAGTGTCGCCGGCAGGGCCCGGCCGTCGACCACGACGAAGTCGTTGCCGAGACCGTGCATCTTGGTGAAGGGCAAACCGCTCATGACGGCAGATATAGAGACGGTGTAGGCTTTCGCGCAACCACGCCGAATCGCTTTCCGCGAATAATGACATCCAAGGGAGAGGAGCACCGATGATCATCGGGCACGAGCGCCTGACCGACATCGTCACGCGCATGATCCAGGGCGCCGGCAGCGACCGGGCCGAGGCCGAGGCGGTCGCCGGCAACCTGGTCCAGGCCAACCTGATGGGCCACGACAGCCACGGCGTCGGCCTGGCCCCGCGCTACATGAAGCACGCCCGCGCCGGCACCATGAACCTGGGCGCCCGCCCGACGGTGGTGTCCGACAACGGCGTCTACCTGCTGCTCGACGGCAACATGGGCTACGGCCAGACGGTGTGCCGGGAAGCCACCGAGATGGCGATCGCCCGCGCCAAGGAGAAGGGTGCGGCCATCGTCGGCCTGCGCCGCACCCACCACATGGGCCGGATCGGCGCCTGGGGCGAGATGTGCGCCCGGGCCGGGCTGATCTCGATCCACTACGTCAACACCACCGGCCACCGGCCCTACGTGGCGCCGTGGGGCGGCTACGAGGCGCGCTACTCGACCAACCCGTACTGCACCGCGATCCCGGCGACCGACAGGAACCCGATGATCGTGCTCGACATGGCGACCTCGCGGGTCGCCCAGGGCAAGGTCCGGGTCGCCTACTACGCCGGCAAGAAGACCCCGTCCGACGCCCTGATCGGCGCGGACGGCTTGCCGACCGACGATCCGAAGGTGATCTTCGAGGAGCCGTACGGCGCCATGATGAGCTTCGGCCAGCACAAGGGCTACGGCCTGGCGATGATCTGCGAGATCCTGGCGGCCGGCATCACCGGCGGCGGCACCGCCCGCGACGAGCTGATGGACCAGGAGACGATCTGCAACAACATGCTGATGATCGTCATCGATCCCAGCGGCTTCGGCGCCGACATCCCGTTCCGCGACGAGATCGACAAGCTGGTCGAGCACGTGTCGTCCTCGAAGCCGGCCCAGGGCTTCGACAAGGTCCGGTTCCCCGGCGATCCGGAGCGCGAAACCACCGCCGAGCGCACCGCCAACGGCATCTGGATCGACGACAACACCTGGGGCGAGATGCGCCGGGCCGGCCTCGAGGTCGGCATGAGCGAGGCCGACTTCGCCGGCTGAGCCGGGACCGCCGCATCGCCTGCAACCGCTGGTCGACGCCCCGGTCGACGTGTAGATTCGACCGGGGTGATCAGCGGAGGGATCCTGGCATGGCCGAGGATACGGAGACGAAGGCCGGCGGGCTGGACGAGGCCGGCCGGCTGATGCGGTTCGAGGCGAACAGGAAGTCGATCCTGGTGGCGTACCTGCTGTGGTTCTTCCTCGGCTATTTCGGCGTTCACCGGTTCTACCTGGGGCGGACGACCAGCGCGCTGGTGCTGCTCGGGCTGACGATTGCCGGCGCCGTCCTGTCGGTGGTCGCGATCGGCGCCGTGATCCTGATCGTCCCGGCGATCTGGATCCTGGTCGACCTGTTCCTGATTCCGGGCATGACCCGCGACAAGAACAACGAGCTCATCGCCGAGATCGAGCGCGGCTGACGGCCGTTTCTGTGCACGGGAGCCTGTGATGAGCGACGCACCGAGCGGACCGGGCGAGGCCGGCCGGATCATGCGCTTCGAGGCCGCCAGGAAATCGGTGCTGGTGGCCTATCTGCTGTGGTTCTTCCTCGGCTGGCTCGGCCTGCACCGGTTCTATCTCGGCTACATGCTCAGCGGCGTGCTGATGCTGGTGCTGTGGGTGGTCGGCACGGTGCTGTCGGTGGTGCTGATCGGCTACCTCATCCTGGTGGTGCCGGTGCTGTGGTGGGCGGTCGACGCCCTGCTGATCCCCGGCATGGCGACGGCCAGGAACAACGAGATCATCGCCGAGATCGAGCGCGGCATGCGCTGACCGGGATATGCCTGGCCGGGTCCGTCAGGGCCCGACGAAGAAGCCGGGGTGGTAGGCGACCGCCCCGTCCGGCACCTCCTCCCCGAACGGCAGGACCATGAAATGCTCGGCCGGCAGGCCCGGGGCGGTCAGCCGTGGGTCCCGCCGGAACCCGAAGCGGCGGTAGTAGCCGGCGTCGCCCAGCACCACGCAGCCCCGCGACCCGAGGGCCCGCAGCCGCACCAGGCCTTCCGTGACGAGCGCGCCGCCGATGCCGGCGCGCTGCCGGTCGGGCCGGACCGCGAGCGGCCCCAGCCCGTGCCAGCCTGAGGGCCGGCCGTCGATCGTGACCGGCGAGAACACGACGTGGCCGACCACCGCTTCGCTCTCGCCCTCGCCTTCGACCGCGACCAGCGCCAGCGTCGACGCCCCGGCCCGTCGCAGCGCGTCGACGATGCGCGGCTCGCTGCCGTCGCTGTAGGGCACGCCGGCGAACGCGTCGCGGACCACCGCCTCGACGGCGGGCGCATCGGCGGGCATCTCGTCGCGAATCCGCATGTTTCCCCCCCTTCCGGCGCTTTCCCGGCACCGTGACAACTTGTCGCGACAGCCTAACCGAGTCCGGCCGCCCGCGCCCGGACCGACGGGTACCGTCTGCTGCGGCGGGGTGTCGCTCCGTCGGGACATCTGTTGCGACTGCGTCGCAATACTGGTAGCGCTTGCTCCCGCCGTTGACCCGCCAGTCATGAGGTGGCGACCGATGTTCCGACCAATCCTTGGCCCTGCCTTCGCTGCCGCGCTCGCCTTTTCGGGCGCGACCGCGGCGCTCGCCGCCGAGCCGATCGAGTTGACGATCAAGGACCACAGGTTCCAGCCCGACCGCATCGAGGTGCCGGCCGGCAAGCCGTTCGAACTGCTGGTCCGGAACGCCGACGCGACGCCGGAGGAGTTCGACAGCCACGACCTGCACCGCGAGAAGGTCATCATGGGCAACGGCCAGGCGAAGATCCGGATCGGCGCCCTGAAGCCCGGCGAGTACGCCTTCGTGGGCGAGTTCCACGAGGACACCGCCAAGGGCGTGATCGTCGCCAAGTAAGCCGCCCAAAGTAGCCTTCGTCAGGCTGAGCCGGAAACCGAGGCACCGCCATGATCGCCGCGCTGATCATCGTCTTTCGAGAGGTCCTGGAGGCCGCACTGATCGTCGGCATCGTGCTGGCGGCGACCCGCGGCACGGTCGGGGCGGGCCGCTGGATCGCGGCCGGGATCGCCGGCGGAATCGCCGGCTCGGCGGTGGTGGCGGCGTTCGCCGGCACCATCTCCGGCACCCTCGACGGCTACGGCCAGGAGATCTTCAACGCCGCGGTGCTGCTGCTGGCGGTCGCGATGCTGGCCTGGCACGCGGTCTGGATGGCCGCCCATGGCCGCCAGCTCGCCGGCGAGATGCGGTCGGTCGGCGAAGCGGTGCGCCGCGGCGGCCGGCCGCTGTACGCGCTGGCGCTGGTGGTCGGCCTGGCGGTGATGCGCGAGGGCTCCGAGACCGTGCTGTTCCTGTACGGCCTGGCGGCGTCGGACGGCGGGTTCGCCGCCGCGCTGTCCGGCGGGGCGCTCGGCCTGGCCGGCGGGGTGGTGGTCGGGGCCGGCCTGTATCTCGGCCTGCTGCGGATCCCGCCGCGCCACCTGTTCGGCGTCACCAACTGGATGGTCGCCCTGCTGGCCGCCGGCATGGCCGCCCAGGCCATGAGCTTCCTGGCGGCCGCCGACCTCGTGGTCCTCGGGCCGGAGCTGTGGGACAGCTCGGCGCTGCTGAGCCAGGACGGCCTGGCCGGCCGGGTCCTGCACACCCTGGTCGGCTATATCGACCGGCCGACCGCGGTCCAGCTCGCGGCCTATCTGGCGACCCTGCTGTTCATCCAGCTCGCCGGCCGGGCGGTCGCCGGACGCCAGCGCCGGGCGCTGCCGCAGGCCGCCGCTGCCGAGTAACCGCTGCCGCCATCGGGCTGCCGCCATCGGGCTGCCGCAGGGCCTGACCCGATCCGACAGTTGCGGCTGCGGCAGTCGGGGTGTTCCTGTACCCTCGATAGCGAACATCCCGGAGTCGAGGAATGCCGGTTGCGCGCAAGCTGCTGATCCTGCCCCCGGTCGTGCTGGGGGCGGCGGTGCTGGCCGCCGTGGTGGCGATGAAGAGCGGCCCGGAGCGGGTGGCCGCCGAGGAGGTCGCCGCCCGGGTCCGGGTGCTGGACGTCGCCGCGACGCCGTTCGTGCCGCGGGTCACCGGCTACGGCTCGGTCGAGCCGGGCCGCAGCTGGTCGGCGGTCGCTCAGGTATCCGGCCGGATCGCCAAGGTGGCGCCCGAGCTGGAGCGCGGCCGGCGGGTGCAGGCCGGCGCCGAGCTCGTCAAGATCGCCGACGAGGACTACCAGCTGGCGGTCGGCAAGGCCGACGCCGCGATCAGCGCCGCCCAGGCCGGGCTGGACGAGCTCGACCTGGACAAGGCCAACCTCGAGACCAGCCTGGAGATCGAGAAGCGCGCCCTGACCCTGGCCGAGCGCGACCTGCAGCGCCAGCGCGACCTGGCGAAGCGCGGCAACACCTCGCAGGCCTCGGTCGACCAGAGCGAGCTCGACGTGGTCCGCCAGCGCGCCGGTGTCCAGGACCTGGAGAACCAGCTCAAGCTGATGCCGACCAGGCGCCGGACCCAGGAGCTGGCCAAGGCGGTCGACGAGGCCGACCTGGCGACCGCCCTGCTCAACCTCGACCGCACCTCGATCAAGGCGCCGTTCGAGGGCCGGGTCGCCGAGGTCAAGGTCGAGGCGACCCAGTATGTCGGGGTCGGCGAGGTGCTGGCGACGATCGACGGGATCGAGACCGCCGAGGTCGACGTGCAGGTCCCGCAGGCCCGCATGAAGCCGTTCGCCGAGCTCGGTTTCGGCCGGGTCGGGGCGGCCAGCGACCCGTTCGGCGGGCTCGCCGCCCTGGCCGAGCGGGCCGGGCTGACCGCCACGGTGCGGCTGCACTTCGACGATCGCGACATCGAGTGGCCGGGCCGGGTGGCGCGGATCAGCGACACGGTCGACCCGTCGACCCGGACGGTCGGCCTGATCGTGGTGGTCGACCGGCCCTACGCCAGCGCCCGGGCCGGCGAGCGGCCGCCGCTGATCAAGGACATGTTCGTCGAGGTCGAGCTGCGCGCCGACCCGGTGCCGAACGCCATCGTGGTGCCGCGCTCGGCGATCCGCGACGGCCGGGTGCTGGTGGTCGGGGCGGAGTCCCGGCTGGAACACCGGGCGGTCTCGGCGGTCCGGGTGTTCGGCGACCTCGCGGTGGTCGGCCAGGGCCTGGCGGCCGGCGACCTGGTGGTGCTGGACGATCTGTCGCCGGCGGTCGACGGCCGGCTGCTGGCGCCGGTGCCGGATGCCGAGGCGGCCGAACGCCTGCGCAGCCGGGCGGCCGGCGACCTCCGATGATCCGCTACTTCGCCGGCCACCCGACCGCCGCCAACCTGCTGATGCTGGCCTTCATCGTGGCCGGCGTGGTGATCGCCCCGACCCTGCGGCGCGAGACCTTCCCGCGCATCGACCCGAACGAGGTGCAGGCCCGCATCGCCTATCCGGGGGCGTCGCCGGCCGAGGTGTCGGACGCGGTCTGCCAGCGGATCGAGGACGCGGTCGAGGCCGTCGACAACATGTCGGAGACCCGCTGCGAGGCCCGCGAGGGGCTGGCGATCGCCACCCTCGAGATGACCGAGGGCGCGAACTTCGACCGCTTCTTCCTGGACATCAAGACCGAGATTGACGCGATCGACAGCTTCCCCGACGAGGTCGAGACCCCGGTGGTCAAGCAGCTCGGGCTGACCGACTTCGTCGCCGCGGTCGCGATTTCCGGTCCGGAGCGGCTGCCCGACCTGAAGGCCTATGCCGAGGCGGTGAAGGCCCGGATGCTGCGCTGGGGCGGCATTCCCAACGTCGCGGTCACCGGCTTCTCCGACCACCAGATCCTGATCGAGGTGCGCGACGCGGTGGCCCGCGCGCTCGGCCTCAGCGTGTCCGACATCGCCGAGCTGGTCGGCCGGCGCAACGTCGAGCTGCCGGCCGGCGACATCGAGACCTCGGACCGGGTGGTGGCGGTGCGGTTCGACGACCAGCGCGCCTCGGTCGACGCGCTGAAGGACCTGATCGTGGTCGAGGGCGGCCGCGGCGGGCAGATCCGGCTCGGCGACATCGCCAGCATCGCCGACCGGTTCCAGGACGACGAGGTCCGCATAGAGTTCAACGGCCGGCCGGCGGCGCTGCTGGAGATCACCAAGACCTGGTCGGAGGACAGCCTGGACGTGATCGCCAGCCTGCAGGCGTTCCTGGAGGCCGAGCGCGGCCGGGCGCCGCCGGGCGTCACCCTGGCACTGACCAGCGACCAGTCGTCGATCGTGCGCGACCGGCTGACCATGCTGTACGAGAACGCCGCCCAGGGCATCGTGCTGGTGGCGGCCGCGATCTGGCTGTTCTTCGGCGTCCGCACCGCGTTCTGGATCTCGATGGGGCTGCCGGTGTCGTTCCTCGGCGGGCTCGCGGCGATGGCCGTGCTCGGCTACTCGATCAACATGCTGACCATGGTCGGGCTGCTGATCGTCATCGGCATCATCATGGACGACGCCATCGTGATCGCCGAGAACGTCGAGGCGAAGCGCCACGAGGGCCGCCCGGCCCTGCAGGCGGCGGTCGAGGGCACGATGCAGGTGCTGCCGGGCGTGGTGTCGTCGTTCATCACCACGGCCGCGGTGTTCGGCTACCTGGCGTTCCTCAGCGGCGACCTCGGCCAGCTGCTGTCGGTGGTGCCGGTGGTGATGCTGCTGGTGCTGGCGGTCTCGCTGGTCGAGGCGTTCCTGATCCTGCCGAACCACCTCAGCCACGACCACGGGCCCGACCGGCCGGGCCGGGTCCGCCGCTCGGCCGAGCGCTGGATGGAGTATGTACGCGACCGGGTCGTCGGCCCGACCGCCGAGCGCGCCGTCGCGCACCGCTACCTGACCGTCGGCGCGGCCTTCGCGCTGTTCCTGGTGGCGGTCTCGATGCTGGCCGGCGGGGTGCTGAAGTTCCAGGCGTTCCCGGATCTCGACGGCGACACCCTGGAGGCCCGCGTCACCCTGCCGCGCGGCAGCCGGCTGGCCGACACCGAGGCGATGGTCGCCCGGCTGGTCGACGCCGCCGGCCGGGTCGACAAGGCCCTCACGCCGGAGCAGCCGGGCGGCCGGCCGCTGATCCGCCACGTGCTGGTCACCTACAACGAGAACGCCGACACCAACGACACCGGCGCCAACCTGGCGACCGTGTCGGTCGACCTGCTGTCGTCGGACGTCCGCAGCGTCGACAACGACAGCATCGTCGACCGCTGGCGCCGGGAGGTCGGGCCGCTGCTCGACACCGTCCGGGTCACCTACGCCGAGCCGACCCGCGGCCCGGCCGGCAAGGCGATCGAGTTCCGGCTGGCCGGCGACGACCTGGCCGGCCTCGACGCCGCCGCCGGCGAGCTGGAGGGGTGGCTGGCCGGCTACAGGGGCACCCGCGACCTGCTCGACGACCTCGATCCGGGCAAGCCGGAGATCGTGCTGACCCTCAAGGAGGGCGCCGGGCAGCTCGGCCTCGACGCCAGGACGATCGCCCAGCAGCTGCGCGCCGCGTTCTTCGGCACTACGGCCGACGAGATCCAGGTCGGCGTGGAATCCTACGAGATCGCCGTGCAGCTGGCCGGCGCCGACCGCGGCAGCCTCGCGGTCCTCGACGATGCGGTGATCGCCACGTCCGACGGCAAGCTGGTGCCGTTGTCCGAGGTCGCCAACGCCCGCCGGGATCGCGGCTACGCCCGGATCGTGCGGATCGACCGGCGGCCGACGGTGACCGTCCAGGGCGACGTCGACACCCGGATCGCCAACGCCACCGAGATCGTCAACGAGACCATGAAGCGCTTCGTGCCGGCGCTGCAGCAGCGCTATCCGGGGCTGACGGTATCGATCGAGGGCCAGGTCGCCAACGGCCGCACGACCGGCGCGTCGATGGCCAAGGCGCTGGCGCTCGGGCTGGTCGGGATCTTCCTGGTGCTCAGCTTCCAGTTCCGCAGCTACGTCGAGCCGATCGTGGTGATGAGCCTGATCCCGTTCGCGCTGATCGGCGCGGTGTTCGGGCATCTGGCGCTCGGCATCGACTTCGCGCTTCCCAGCCTGCTCGGCCTGATCTCGCTGGCCGGCATCGTGGTCAACGACTCGATCCTGCTGGTGCATTTCATCAAGAACGAGCACGCCCCCGGCGACGTTACGGTCGAGCAGGCCGGCCCGAAGGCGGCGAAGGCCCGGTTCCGGGCGATCCTGCTGACCTCGCTGACCACCGTCGCCGGCCTGCTGCCACTGCTGTTCGAGACCAGCCTGCAGGCCCAGATCCTGATCCCGCTGGTCACCAGCATCGCCTTCGGGCTGACCGTGACCACCCTGCTGGTGCTGTTCGTGGTGCCGGCGTTCTACGCCATCCTCGACGACTTCGGCCTGACCTCGCTGGCCCGCGATCGCAAGGCGGCGGCCGGGATGGCGCCGGCCGGCCGCTGACGACTGCAGGTCCACGGGTCGGGCGATTTGTCTGGGCGCGACTGCCCGTATCCATTGTACTGTCGGCAACCGAGTGGAGCGGGCGCCGAGGACGGTTCATGAAGCGGCTCTGGACGACACTCCTCGCCTGGCTTGGGCTGCTGCTGGCGGTACCGGCCTCGGCCGAACAGGTCGTCGAGATCGCCACCGGCGAGTGGCCGCCCTACACCTCGGCGACCGCACCGGGGTTCGGGCTGCATGCCCGGCGGGTCGAGCGCGTGCTGGCGGCCGCCGGCTATCGCGTGCGGTTCAGATTCCTGCCGTGGAACCGCGCCTATGCCCGGACCGTGGCCGGCGAGTATCCCGCGACCTTCAGCTGGTACCGCAGCCGCGCCCGGGTGGACGAGCTGCTGTTCCCTGAGACCCCGATCGCCGTCGTCGGCATCAACGCCTACTACGCCAGGTCCCGGTTTCCGAACGGCTTGCGGGCCGAGAACCTCGAGGACCTGGCCGCCCAGGGGCTGAAGTTCGTCGGCGTCGAGTCCTATTGGTACGCCCGCGAGCTGAAGGCGCTGTCGGCCGAGATCGAGTTCGTCCCCGAGGGCCGGATGGTGTGGCGGATGCTGGCATCCGGCCGGGCCGACATCGCGATCGAAGCGACCGAGGTCGCGCAGGCCGACGTCGAGCGCGAGCTCGGCCCGGGACGACTTGACCGGTTCGGCACCATCGGTGCGGTCAAGGTCGACCCGCTGTTCATCGCCTTCTCGCGCAAGTCCGGGATCGGCGCCGAGCTGATGCGGGCCTGGGACGCCTACGCCGGCAAGATCCCGTAGCCCCTGGTCGCATCGGCATCCGCCGCGACCGGGTGTCGCGCAGGGACGGCTGGACAAGTTATAAAGTTGATATCAACATAAATACGGCAGTGGGGCAAACCGCCTGCCGGATAGCCGTCGCCGAGGAGAACTCATGACCGTCTCGCTGTATGCGCACCCGTTCTCGCTGTACTGCCAGAAGGTGCTGATCGCCCTGTATGAGACCGGCACCGAGTTCACGTACCGGTTCCTCGGCGATGCCGATCCGACGGCCTCGGCCGAGCTGGCCGAACTCTGGCCGATAAGGCGGTTTCCGGTCCTGGTCGACGGCGAGCGGACGATCCTGGAGTCGAGCGTCATCATCGAGCACGTCGATCTTCGGCATGGCGGATCGGACCGGCTTGTGCCGGCCGATCCCGAGACTGCCCTGGAGGTGCGGATGCTGGACCGGGTGTTCGACAACTACGTCTCGTCACCGGTCCAGACGGTCGTCTTCGACAGCATCCGGCCGGAGGACGGCCGGGACCCGTATGGTGTCCGGCAGGCGCGCGACCTGCTGGAGACCGCCTATGGCTGGCTCGATGCCCGGATGGCCGGTCGCGAATGGGCTGCCGGCGACAGGTTCAGCCTGGCCGACTGCGCGGCCGCTCCGGCGCTGTTCTACGCCGACTGGGTGCAGCCGCTCGCCGATCGGTTCCCGGCGCTGGCCGCGTACCGGTCGCGGCTGCTGGTTCGGCCGTCGTTCGCCCGCGCCGTCGACGAGGCCCGCCCGTACCGGCCCCTGTTCCCGCTCGGCGCCCCCGACCGGGACTGAAGGCTCCCGGGACTGAAGACCGCCTTGCCTTGACCCTCCCGGCCTCGGCGCGTATATACCCCGTCTCTCGGCGAGACCCTGTCTGCTGAGACCTTCACGGGTTCCGTCCGTCCTCGAGGGTTCGAGCACGGGCGCGCTTCCGTTTGGGGAAATGCCTTGTCTGGAGTGACGGTGTGTTCGAGGGACTGAGCGAACGGCTGGGATCGGTGTTCGACCGGCTGCGCAAGCGCGGGGCGCTTAGCGAGGCCGACGTCGCGACCGCCATGCGCGAGGTGCGCGTCGCCCTGCTCGAGGCCGACGTTGCCCTGCCGGTGGTGAAGCAGTTCGTCGACAAGGTCCGCGAGCGGGCGGTCGGGCGCGAGGTGCTGCGCTCGGTCACGCCGGGCCAGATGGTCGTCAAGATCGTCCACGACGAGCTCGTGGACATGCTCGGCTCGGACAGCCAGTCGATCAGCCTGAACGCCCCGGCGCCGGTGCCGATCCTGATGGTCGGCCTGCAGGGCGGCGGCAAGACCACGACCACCGCCAAGATCGCCAAGCGCCTGAAGGACCGCGAGCGCAAGAAGGTGCTGATGGCGTCGCTCGACGTCACCCGCCCGGCGGCGCGCGAGCAGCTTCGCATCCTCGGCGAGCAGGTCGGGGTCGCGACCCTGCCGATCGTCCAGGGCGAGACCCCGGTGGCGATCGCCAGGCGGGCCATGACCGCCGGCAAGCTCCAGGGCTTCGACGTGGTCATGCTGGACACCGCCGGCCGCACCTCGATCGACGAGGGGCTGATGGCCGAGGCGCGGGCGGTCAGGGACGCGGTCGGCCCGCACGAGGTGCTGCTGGTCGCCGACGCGCTGACCGGCCAGGACGCGGTCACCACCGCCACCAACTTCCACGAGCGGGTCGGGATCACCGGCATCGTGCTGACCCGGGTCGACGGCGACAGCCGCGGCGGTGCGGCGCTGTCGATGCGCGGCGTCACCGGCATGCCGATCAAGATGCTGGGCGTCGGCGAGAAGGTCGACGACCTCGAGGACTTCCACCCCGAGCGGCTGGCCGGCCGCATCCTCGGCATGGGCGACGTGGTCAGCCTGGTCGAGAAGGCGGCCGAGACGATCGACGCCGAGGAGGCGCAGAAGACCGCCGAGCGCATGATGCGCGGCGTCTTCACCCTCGACGACATGGCGGCCCAGCTCAAGCAGGTGCGCCAGCTCGGCGGGCTCGGCGGCATCATGGGAATGCTGCCCGGCATCGGGAAGCTGAAGAAGCAGATGGCCGGCGCCAACATCGACGAGGGCATGCTGAAGCGCCAGGAGGCGATCATCTCGTCGATGACCCGCGACGAGCGCCGCAACCCGAAGGTCCTCAACGCCTCGCGCCGCAAGCGCATCGCCGCCGGCTCCGGCACCCAGGTCCAGGACGTCAACAAGGTGCTCAAGCAGCACCAGGACATGGCCCGGATGATGAAGCAGGTCGGCAAGATGGGCGGCAAGGGCGCGCTCGCCGGACTGTTCGGCGGCGGCGGCGCGATGCCGGCGCCCCCGGCCGGCGATGCCGGTGGCGGCGCCATGCCGCGGCTGCCCGGCGGCATGCCGGGTTTGGGCGGCGGCGGTCTGGGGGGCGGCGGTCTGGGCGGCGGCGGTCTGCCGCGGCTGCCCGGCCTCGGCGGCCTGCCTCCAGGATTTCCCGGCAAGCGCAAGTAGGCGCGCCGGCGAACGCTATCGAACCGAATTGATCAACGACACGACTGCAGAACACGAAAGGACCAGCCCATGTCGCTCCGTATCCGCCTCGCCCGTGGCGGCGCCAAGAAGCGCCCGTTCTACCGGATCGTCGTCGCCGAGGCGACCAGCCCGCGTGACGGCCGCTTCGTCGAGAAGGTCGGCACCTACAACCCGATGCTGCCGAAGGATCATGCCGACCGCATCATCCTGAAGGCCGAGCGCATCCAGCACTGGCTGAGCGTCGGCGCCCGTCCGACCGACCGGCTGCACAAGATGCTCGGCCAGGCCGGCCTGATGGAGCCGTTCAAGTACAACGAGCAGCCGAAGAAGTCGGCCCCGGGCAAGAAGCGCGCCGAGCGCGAGGCCGAGGCCGCTGCGAAGGCCGCCGACGCCGCCGCGAAGGCCGCCGAGGCTGCCGCTGCGCCGGCCGAGGCCCCGGCCGAGGGCTGATCCGGATCGACGCGACACCGGACGGGAGTCGGCGGTGGCCGAGCGAGTCTGCCTCGGGGCGGTGACCGGTGCGCACGGCGTCCGCGGTCTGGTGAAGGTCAAGCCCTTCACCGGGAACCCGGACGACGTGGCGGCCTACGGTCCGGTCGAGGACGAGCGCGGCACCCGCCGGTTCACCCTGGCGATCGCCGGTCACCACAAGGAAACGGTGATCGTGCGGATCGAGGGGGTGGCCGACCGGGACGCCGCCGAGGCGTTGCGCGGCACCCGGCTGTACGTCGATCGCGCGGCGCTGCCGGAGCCGGAGGACGGCGAGTTCTACCACGCCGACCTGATCGGTCTGCGGGTGGTGACGGTCGGCGGCGAGGAGCTGGGCCGGGTGACGGCGCTCTACGACTTCGGGGCCGGCGAGCTGGTCGAGTTCGCGGGCGCCGACGGCAAGCCGCGGATGCTGCCGTTCACCGAGGCGGCGGTGCCGGAAGTCGACATCGCCGGCGGCCGCATCGTGGTGGATCCGCCCGAAGGGCTGCTGGAGTGAGGGAGAATGACCGCCGCCGAGAGGACGACCTGGCGCGCGACCGTGCTGACGCTGTTCCCGGACATGTTTCCGGGTCCGCTCGGGCTGTCGCTGGCCGGAAAGGCGCTCTCGGCGGGCATCTGGTCGCTGAAAGCGCTGGACATCCGGGAGTTCGCGCGCGATAAGCACCGCTCCGTCGACGACACCCCGTTCGGTGGCGGATCCGGTATGGTCATGCGGCCGGATGTCGTCGATGCGGCACTCGCCTCGATCGAGGATCAGCCCGGACCGCGGATCTACCTCAGCCCGCGTGGCCGGCGGTTCGATCAGGCGCGGGCCAGGGCGTTGGCGGCGGAACCGGGAGCGGTCCTGCTGTGCGGGCGCTACGAGGGTCTGGACGAACGGGTGATCGCCGCCCGTGGCCTCGAGGAACTGAGCCTCGGGGACTTTGTGCTCTCCGGCGGGGAGCCGGCGGCGATCGCGGTGATGGATGCGGTGATCCGCCTGCTGCCGGGGGTGCTCGGCGCGGCGGAGACGCTCGCGGAAGAGAGTTTCGAAGAGGGGCTGCTGGAGTATCCCCTCTATACCCAGCCTCGGGAGTGGAACGGCCTGGCCGTCCCCGAGGTGCTGACCAGCGGACACCATGCCAACGTCAGGGCGTGGCGGCGCGGGGAGGCGGAACGGATCACCCGGGAACGGCGCCCCGATCTGTGGGCGCTCTACCGGGCCAAGTGTGGACAGGCCGCCGGCGCGGCCGACGGTGAGGATACGGAGACCACGCCATGAACATCATCGAGCAGCTCGAGAGCGAGCAGGTCGCGGCCCTCTCGGCCGACAAGCAGATCCCGGTCTTCGGCCCGGGCGACACGGTGCGGGTCGACGTGAAGGTCGTCGAGGGCACCCGCGAGCGCGTCCAGGCGTTCGAGGGCGTGTGCATCGCCCGCAGCAACGACGGGCTGAACTCCTCGTTCACGGTCCGCAAGATCTCCTACGGCGAGGGCGTGGAGCGCGTGTTCCCGCTGTACTCCCCGCGGATCGCCGGGATCGAGCTGATCCGGCGCGGCAAGGTGCGGCGCGCGAAGCTGTACTACCTGCGCGGCCGGACCGGTAAGTCGGCCCGTATCGCCGAGAAGACCACCGGTGCCGCCGGCAAGGCCGCGGCCGAGGATCGGGTCGCCGCCGCCGAGCAGCGGGCCGTCCGCCTGGCCGAGCAGGCCGAGCAGCGCGCCGCCCGCGCCGAGGCGAAGGCCGCCGAGGCTCAGGCCACCGAGGCCGGCACCGAGGCGTAAGCCTCCGCATCCGGTACGGGATTCCACACCCCCGGGCGGCGACGTCCGGGGGTGTTTGCGTATGCGGCGGGGGCGAAATGCCTGCGGAACCCCCGCCTGCCTCCGCAAAACCCCCTTGCGCGTTTCGTGGTTTGCGCCGGCGGCGCAACTTTGTAATGTCCGGCCTCCGGAGAACACGAGGCCGGGGGCGCCCGCACGGGGCGCCGGACCGGTTCGCAGGAGGGAACACGCAGCCATGGCCAAACCGCGCACCCTGTTCGACAAGATCTGGGAATCCCACCTGGTCGACGTCCAGGAAGACGGAACCTGCCTGATCTACATCGACCGGCACCTGGTGCACGAGGTCACCAGCCCGCAGGCCTTCGAGGGCCTCCGTCAGGCCGGGCGCAAGGTGCGCCGGCCCGAGAACACGCTGGCGGTCGCCGACCACAACGTGCCGACCACCGACCGCTCCAAGGGCATCGACGACGAGGAGAGCCGGATCCAGGTCGAGACCCTCGAGCACAACGTCGAGGCCTTCGGGGTCCCGTACTTCCCGGTCATGGACGTCCGCCAGGGCATCGTCCACATCATCGGGCCGGAGCAGGGCTTCACCCTGCCGGGCATGACGATCGTGTGCGGCGACAGCCACACCGCGACCCACGGCGCCTTCGGCTCGCTGGCCTTCGGCATCGGCACCTCCGAGGTCGAGCACGTGCTGGCGACCCAGACCCTGGTGCAGGCGCCGGCCAAGAACATGCGCATCACCGTCGACGGCGAGCTGCCGGCCGGCGTGACCTCGAAGGACGTGATCCTGGCGATCATCGGCGCCATCGGCACTGCCGGCGGCACCGGCCACGTGGTCGAGTATGCCGGCGAGGCGATCCGCGACATGTCGATGGAAGCCCGCATGACGGTCTGCAACATGACCATCGAGGCGGGCGCCCGCGCCGGCATGATCGCGCCGGACGAGACCACCTTCGAGTACCTGAAGGGCCGGCCGATGGCGCCGAAGGGCGCCGCCTGGGACGCCGCCGTGGCGTACTGGAAGACCCTGCCGTCCGACCCAGGCGCCACCTACGACAAGGAGGTGACGCTGAAGGCCGCCGACATCGTCCCGCAGGTCACCTGGGGCACCAGCCCGCAGGACGTGGTGCCGGTCACCGGCAAGACCCCGGACCCGGCCGCCGAGAGCGATCCGAACAAGAAGGCGGCGATCGAGCGGTCGCTGAAGTACATGGGCCTGGCGCCCAACACCCCGATCGCCGAGGTCAAGGTCGACAAGGTGTTCATCGGCTCGTGCACCAACGGCCGGATCGAGGACATCCGGGCGGCGGCGGCGATCGCCAAGGGCCGCAAGGTCGCCGAGGGCGTCCACGCCATGGTGGTGCCGGGCTCCGGCCTGGTGAAGGAGCAGGCCGAGGCCGAGGGCCTGGCCGACATCCTGACGGCGGCCGGCTTCGACTGGCGCGAGCCGGGCTGCTCGATGTGCCTGGCGATGAACGCCGACAAGCTGGAGCCGGGCGAGCGCTGCGCCTCGACCTCGAACCGCAACTTCGAGGGCCGGCAGGGCCGCGGCGGGCGTACCCACCTGGTCAGCCCGGCGATGGCCGCGGCCGCCGCGGTCACCGGCCGGCTGGCGGACGTCCGCGAGCTGACGAACTGAAGACCGGGGACCGGGAGGAAACGATGGACAAGTTCAACCAGCTGCGCGGCACCGCCGCCCCGCTCGACATGATCAACGTCGACACCGACATGATCATCCCGAAGCAGTACCTGAAGACCATCAAGCGCACCGGCCTCGGCAAGAACCTGTTCGCCGAGATGCGCTACGACGACGACGGCAACGAGAAGCCGGACTTCGTCCTCAACAAGCCGCAGTACCGGGGCGCCCAGATCCTGGTGGCCGAGGACAATTTCGGCTGCGGCTCGAGCCGCGAGCACGCCCCGTGGGCGCTGCTGGACTTCGGCATCCGCTGCGTGATCAGCACCAGCTTCGCGGACATCTTCTACAACAACTGCTTCAAGAACGGCATCCTGCCGATCAAGGTCACCAAGCAGCAGCTCCGCGAGCTGATGGACGACGCCAACAAGGGCTCGAACGCGGTGCTGGAGATCGACCTGGAGAACCAGACGATCGGCCGCCCGAACGGCGAGAGCGTGTCGTTCGAGATCGATCCGCACCGCAAGCACTGCCTGCTGAACGGGCTCGACGACATCGGCCTGACCATGCAGCGCGAGAAGAGCATCTCGGACTTCGAGGAGCAGCGGAAGACGGCCCAGCCCTGGGCCTGATCCGCCTCCCAGTCGCCGCGCGCGGCCCCGCGTTGCGGTTTTCCCCGTTTGCCACGCCCCGGCGGTTCGGATAAGCAATCGCTCATTCAGGACCGCGATCGGGGGTAAAGGAGCGTCATGGCGTCCAACAAGAAACTGCTCGTGCTGCCGGGTGACGGCATCGGCCCGGAGGTGGTGCGCGAGACCCTGCGCGTCGTCGACTGGATGGCGAAGAAGCGCTCGGTGTCCTTCGACGTGCAGGAAGGCCTGGTCGGCGGCGCCGCCTACGACGCCTCCGGCACCCCGCTGACCGACGAGACCCTGGCCGACGCGGTCGACGCCGACGCCGTGCTGTTCGGCGCGGTCGGCGGCCCGAAGTACGACGACCTGCCGTTCGAGAAGAAGCCCGAGCGCGGCCTGCTGCGCCTGCGCAAGGAAATGGACCTGTTCGCCAACCTGCGCCCGGCCATGGTGTTCGCCTCGATGGCCGACAACTCGTCGCTCAAGCGCGACCTGGTCGCCGGCCTCGACATCATGATCCTGCGCGAGCTGACCGGCGGTGTGTACTTCTGCGAGCCGCGCGGCATCGAGGACCTGCCCGACGGCTCCAAGCGCGGCTTCGACACCCAGGCCTATTCCACGCCGGAGATCGAGCGCATCGGCCGGGTCGCCTTCGACCTCGCCCGCAAGCGCCGCGGCAAGGTGACCTCGGTCGAGAAGGCCAACGTCATGATGTCCGGCGTGCTGTGGCGCCAGGTCATGACCGATCTGCACAAGCGCGAGGGCGAGGGCCTCGAGTACGAGAACATGTACGCGGACAACTGCGCCATGCAGCTGGTCCGCAACCCGAAGCAGTTCGACGTGATCGTCACCGACAACCTGTTCGGCGACATCCTGTCGGATTGTGCGGCGATGCTGACCGGCTCGCTCGGCATGCTGCCCTCGGCCTCGCTGGGCGCCGAGGACCCGACCACCGGCCGCCGCCACGCCCTGTACGAGCCGGTGCACGGCTCGGCCCCGGACATCGCCGGCAAGGGTTCCGCCAACCCGATCGCCGAGCTGCTGTCGTTCGCCATGCTGCTGCGCTACAGCTTCGACATGGCCGAGGACGCCGACCTGGTCGAGAAGGCGATCGACAACGTGCTCTCGTCCGGCCTGCGCACCGCCGACATCATGCAGGAAGGCAAGGCCAAGGTGTCGACCGGCGTGATGACCGACAGCATCCTCAAGGAGCTGGACAAGCTGGTCAGCGGCTGAGGGTCGAGCCGACCATTACTCGTCGCGTCGTGGGTCCCGGCTCCGCCGCACCTGCGGCGCGGCGGTCCGGGATGACGGCAGGAAAGGGGGGACGAGCGGAGTTCCCGGCTCCTCCCCTGACGTCATCCCGGGCAACCCCGGACCCGATCCGGGGATGACCCGGGACCCGCCCGCCGCCGACCCCGAATCCACCGTTTCCATCGCCCGCGAATTGGCGTATGAAGCGCGCCATGGTCGAGACGGCTTTCCGGTCCGGGATCCGCATGTACGCCGACGGAGCTACCAGCGCCGCCGTGCCCTCGTCCTGCCCGCGCATCCGCGCGTTCGCCACCACCACCACGAAAGCCGGCAAGACCACCCTCTAGGGGTCGGGCCTCCTGCTGCGCGCGAGCGATCGGCGGTCGGGGGCCCAGACGGACCCCGACGGGAACGTTGCCGCGCGGTTTCGAGAGGAGTTTGAGGATATGGGCTACAAGGTTGCCGTCGTCGGGGCCACGGGTGCGGTGGGACGCGAGATGCTGACCACCCTCGCCGAGCGCAACTTCCCGGCCGACGAGATCGTGGCACTGGCGTCCGGCCGTTCGGCCGGCGGTGAGGTCTCCTACGGCGAGGACCGGACGGTGACCGTCCAGGACCTCTCGAAGTACGACTTCGCCGGCACCGACATCGCGCTGTTCTCGGCCGGCGGCGACGTCAGCAAGGAGTACGCGCCGAAGGCCGGCAAGGCCGGCTGCGTGGTGATCGACAACTCCTCGGCGTTCCGGATGGACCCGGACGTGCCGCTGGTGGTGCCGGAGGTCAACCCGGACGCGCTCGCCCGCTACGGCAAGAAGAACATCATCGCCAACCCGAACTGCTCGACCGCGCAGATGGTGGTGGCGCTGAAGCCGCTGCACGACGCCTTCGGGATCAAGCGGGTGGTGGTCTCGACCTATCAGTCGGTCTCCGGCGCCGGCAAGGAGGGCATGGACGAGCTGTTCAACCAAACCCGCGCCGTCTACGTGAACGACCCGGTCGAGAAGGAGAAGTTCACCAAGCAGATCGCCTTCAACGTGATCCCGCACATCGACGTCTTCATGGACGACGGGTTCACCAAGGAGGAGTGGAAGATGACGGTCGAGACCAAGAAGATCCTCGACCCGGACATCGACGTGGTCGCCCAGTGCGTCCGCGTGCCGGTGTTCATCGGCCACTCGGAGGCGGTGTTCATCGAGACCAGGAAGCCGATCGACGAGAAGTCGGCGCGGGCGGCGATGGAGGGCTTCCCGGGGCTGGTGGTGATCGACCACCGCGCCGACGAGGGCTACGTCACCCCGGTCGAGAGCGCCGGCGAGGACCCGGTCTACGTCAGCCGCATCCGCAAGGACCCGACCGTGAAGAACGGCCTGGTGTTCTGGTGCGTGGCCGACAACCTGCGCAAGGGCGCGGCGCTGAACGCCGTGCAGATCGCCGAGGAGCTGGTCGCCCGGCACCTGAGGAAGGCGGCCTGACGCCGGTTCCCGGACCGAGCCACGGGGCCCGAGAGACGACGAAGGGGGAGCGCCGCGAGGCCTCCCCCTTTTTCTGTCCGCGTCGGTCTGCCGTCAGGCGTCCCACCACTGGCGCAGCAGGTTGAACACCGCGGCCCGCATGGTGTCGGCCTCGGCCCGGCGCGCCGGATCGCGCTCGAGCGCCAGCTTGACGCTGTTGAGCTGCACCGCGATCAGGCGCTGCCGCTCGTCCGGGATGTAGCTCTGGATCCAGCTGATCGCCACCAGCCGGGTGCCGCGGGTGACCGGGGCGACCCGGTGCAGGTAGGTGGTCGGGTAGATGTAGGCGTCGCCGGCGTCCAGCTTGTGCTTCACCTCGGTGCCGTTGAGATCCATCACCAGCTCGCCGCCCTCGTAGCTGTCGGGCGGGCTCAGGAACACGGTGATCGAGAGGTCGGCCCGGATGGTGCCGCCGCTCAGGAACGGCGCGTCGACGTGGTTGCCGTACTCCATGCCGGGCTCGTAGCGCGCGAAGGTCGGCAGCGCGACCCGCTTCGGGAACGCCAGGGCGGAGAACTCCGGGTGCCGGCCGAGCGCCTGCCCGACGATCTGGGCGAGCTCCTTGCGGACCGGGGAGTCGGCGTCGATCTGCAGGTTGCGCTTGACGTCGGCGGCCGAGCCGGAGGCGGTGGTGCGGCCGTCGACGTAGCCGGCCTCCTGGAGCCGCCGGTGGATGGTGTCGAGCTCGGCCTGGCTCAGGACCCCGCGGATCGGGTAGTGCATGGTTTCCCCCGTCGGCTCCGGCGGTGCTTGCCGCCTGTCGTGGACTCTCGCTGGCGATAGTCGCACCCGGCGCCGGAGGTCGCGACGCCGGGCGTCGTGTCACGGTGTCGCATCGGCGTCGGCGTGGACGATCGCGTCCAGGTTCGGGATCAGCGCCAGGTCGACGGTGCCGGCCGCCTCGGTGACCGCCGTCGCCACGTCCAGCCCGGCGACGCTGCGGCGCATCGCCCGGTACGGGTCGCGGCCGTCCAGGTAGTGCGCCAGGAACAGCCCGGCGAACAGGTCGCCGGTGCCGAAGAAGTTGCGGCGGCGCCGCTCGGTGCGGACCGCCCGCATGCCCTCGACCGTCACCATGACGATCGCCAGGTGGTCCTCGCCGTCCGGGATGCCGGTGCCGATGACGATGTCCGGTCCCCACTCCAGCAGGGTGACGGCGGCGGCGTGGGCTTCCTCGACGTTTCCGACCCGATGGCCGGACAGCCGCTCCAGCTCGAAGGCGTTCGGGGTGATGGCGGTGGCCCGCGGCACCAGCCGCTCGCGGATCGCCTTCTCCACCCCATCGCGCACGAACACCCGGCCGTGGTCGCCGATGATCGGGTCGCAGACGTAGACCAGGCCGGACTCGACCTCGCGGGCGGCGTCGACCGCATCGGCGATCGCCCAGCCGCTGCCGGCCTCGCCGAGATAGCCGGAATAGACGCCGTGGCAGTCGCGCCAGCCGGTCACCCGGCCGACCCCGTGCAGCAGGTCCCGCACCTCGTGGTCGGGGCGGACCGTGCCGGCGTGATGGCCGTGGCCCGGGTGGTTGGAGAACGCGACGGTGTCGACCCGCCAGGTGGTGTGGCCGAGCCGCTCCAGCGGCGGCACCGCGGCGGCGTTGCCCACATGCCCTACGGCGACGTGCGATGAGACGGCGAGGATCGGCATGGCCGCGACTATAGCCGGCCCGGCGGCCGGCGCCATCGGGTTGTGCGTCCGGAGTCCGATCTTCCGGCACGGGGTGTCTTTCGGCGACGGGCATCTTCCGATGACGGCTTGGGCCGGCTAGGGTGCCGCGCGTCGCGACCCAGCAGCTCTGCGCCAGTGTCTCTGGCTCGGCAGCCCCGCCCGAGGAGTTCCCCCGATGCCCGCCGACCCGCGTCCGCGCCGATCCGCCCTTTACATGCCCGGCTCCAATCCGCGGGCGCTGGAGAAGGCCCGCGACCTGCCGTGCGACGTGATCATCATGGACCTGGAGGACGCGGTTGCGCCGGACGCCAAGGAGGTCGCCCGCGAGGCGGTGGCGGCGGCCCTGCTGACCGGCGGCTACGGCGGCCGCGAGCTGGTGCTGCGGGTCAACGGCCTCGACACCGCCTGGGGCTATGCCGACCTGGCGTTCGCCGCCGGCCAGCCGGTGCAGGCGGTGCTGCTGCCGAAGGTCGAGAGCGCCGATGCGGTGCGCCGCGCCGACGCCGTGCTGACGGCGCACGGGGCGCCGGACGAGCTGGCGCTGTGGTGCATGATGGAGACCCCGCGCGGCGTGCTGGCCGCGACCGAGATCGCCGGGGCGAGCCCGCGGGTCGCCGGCTTCGTCATGGGCACCTCGGACCTGGCCAAGGACCTGCACTGCCTGCACACCCCGGACCGTCTGCCGTTCGTCACCGCCCTCGGGCTCTGCCTGCTGGCGGCCAGGGCCCACGGCCTGGCGATCCTCGACGGCGTGTACCTCGACCTCGGCGACGACGCGGGCTTCGCCGCGTCCTGCCGGCAGGGCGTGGAGTTCGGCTTCGACGGCAAGTCGCTGATCCATCCGAAGACCATCGCCGCCGCCAACGAGGCGTTCGCGCCGAGCGCGGCGGCGATCGCCTGGGCCCGGCGGATCACCGAGGCGCACGCCGCGGCCGAGGCCGAGGGCAAGGGCGTGCTGCTGGTCGACGGCAAGCTGGTCGAGGCGCTGCACGTGGCCGAGGCCCGGCGGCTGGTGGCGCTGGCCGAACGGATCCAGGCCCTGCACGGGGCTGCCTGACCCGCGGCTGAGCGGCTGTCCCAGATCAACACCCGGAATTGACGATCTGGTAAGCAATTATACGTACGTTCCGACCATGGATGCGTGCCGGCGGGGGGCGGGCGTCGCGACGGGAGGGGATCGGTGACCAAGTACAACGTACAGCCCACGGGCCGGGAACGGACCTTCGGGCGCGACGAGATCATTGTCAGCAAGACCGACCCGAAGGGTCGCATCACCTACTGCAACGACGTGTTCCGCCGGATCGCCGGGTTCTCGGAAAGCGAGTTGCTGGGGCAGCCGCACAGCATCATCCGTCACCCGGACATGCCGCGTTGCGTGTTCAAGCTGCTGTGGGACACCATCGAGGCCAAGGGCGAGATCTTCGCCTACGTCAAGAACATGTCGCGCAACGGCGACCACTACTGGGTGCTGGCGCACGTGACGCCGAGCCTGGATCGCGACGGCAGGATCGTCGGCTATCATTCGAGCCGCCGTCTCCCGAACCCGACGGCCGTCGCCGCGGTCGAGCGCCTCTACGCCGACCTGAAGGCGATCGAGGACAAGCCGGACAACCGGAAGGACGGCATGACCAGCGCATTCGACCATCTCGTCGGCCTGCTGCAGAGCAAGGGAATCAGCTATGACCAGTTCGTCCTTTCGCTCTAGGGCGGCGCTCTGCGCCCTACTGGCGGCCGCCGCGTCCGTGGTCGCGGCGGTCCTGCCCTGGTTTCCGGTACCGGTCGAGACCGCCGTGCTGTCGGGCGCGACCAGCGTCGCGGCCGGCCTGGCGGTCGCCACCGCGGTGGCGGCGTTTCGCCTGATCACGGCCAGAGACGCCTGGATCGCCCGGACCGAGGAGGTCTGCGCTGCGGTCGCGGCCGGCGACTTCGAGCGTCGGCTTATCGGCGTGGAATCCGCCGGCGCGCCGACCGGGATGCTGCTCCAGGTCAACCACCTGATCGACGTCACCGACGCCTTCGTGCGCGAGGCCGGGGCGGCCATGGAGGCGGTCTCGCACGGCGTGTACTATCGCAAGATCCGGCCCGAGGGACTGGGCGGGCACTTCGGCTACAGTGCCGGGCGCATCAACGCCGCGGCCGACGCCATGGGTGAGAAGGTCTCGCATTTCTCGGGCCTGACCGACCAGTTCGAGCAACGGGTCGCCGGTGTCGTCGACACCGTGGCATCGGCGGCCGCGCAGATGCGCGGAACGGCGAGCCACCTGACCGAGCTCGCGGACACCACGACGGACCAGACCACCGCGGTCGCCGCGGCCACCGAGGAGGCGTCGGCCAACGTCCAGACCGTGGCGTCGGCCGCCGAGGAGCTGTCGGCGTCGATCCAGGAGATCACCCGGCAGGTCGCCGAGGCCGGTCGCACCACCACCGAGGCCAACGCCAAGGCCGAGGCGGCCAACGCCATGGTGCAGGCCCTGAACGAGGCGGCCGAGGAGATCGGCAGCGTGGTGACCCTGATCACCGACATCGCCGAGCAGACCAACCTGCTGGCCCTCAACGCCACCATCGAGGCCGCGCGCGCGGGCGAAGCCGGCAAGGGCTTCGCGGTGGTGGCCGGCGAGGTCAAGAGCCTCGCCAACCAGACCGGTCAGGCGACCCAGCGCATCCAGGAGCAGGTCGGCCGGATTCGCGAGGCGACTGCCGAGGCGGTAACCGCGATCGGCCAGATCGTCACCGCGATCGCCGACGTCAGCCAGCGCTCGACGGCGGTAGCCGCCGCCGTCGACCAGCAGGCGACGACCACCACCGAGATCTCGCGCAACGTGCAGGAAGCGTCGATCGGCACCCAGGAGGTGGCGCGCAGCACCGGGCTGGTCCGCGAGGCGGCGTCCGACACCGACCGCGCGGCCCGCGAGGTCGCGGATGCCGCCACCGACCTGGCCGAGCAGTCGGCGACCCTGCGGACCGAGGTGGCGAGCTACCTCAAGGGTGCGCGATCCGCTTGATCCAGAACTGCATCGGCTTGGCGGTCTCGCGGTCGTCGCCGATGTCCTTCCACGGGAACGCCGCGACCACGCCGTCCAGGCGGGCGTAGCCGAACCGTAGCCAGATCGGGTCCAGCGCGGTGGCGCCGGCCGGCTTCGCCGGATGGTCGTCCGGCCGGACCACGCCGCAGAACACCAGCGCCTCGAACCGGCCGAGACCGATGGCGTGGGCTTCCCGGCGTTCGAAGAACCGGCGGTACAGGCCCTGGCCGCGATAGCGCCGGCGCAGGATCGTCTCGGCGCCGTAGTAGAGGCGGTCGACGGCGTATCCGGCGGCCGCCAGCGGGGCGGTGAAGTCGGCATGCTCGGTCGCCAGCGGCAGGCCGGTCGAGGCGCCGACCAGCTCATCGCCGTCGAACGCGGCGACCAGCACTGCGCCCTCGGCGGCGGCGAACCTGGACAGGTACCAGGCCTCGTAGTCGCGGTCGCCGTCGTACAGGTACGGCCAGTCCCGGAACACCTCGATGCGGAGATCGGCCAGCGGCTCGAGCAGCCGGTCGAGCGCCGGGCCCTTGGTCACCGTCTCCAGCCGGACGCTCATCCGGCGTCGCTCCCCGCCTTAACCTCTACCTGAGCCGTCCAGTCCGTGAGGTTGTAGTAGGTGGTGACCCGGGCGATCCGGCCGTCGCGAATCTCGAAGAACGCGCCGGCGGGCAGCCGGTAGGTCTGGCCGGCGGCCGGCGGCAGCCCGGAATCGGTCGCCAGGTACTCGCCGCCGACGGTGAACTCCGCGGCGGCCCGGCGGCCGTCCGCGGACGCCATGATCGTCACGTCGTCGAGCCGTTCCCGGTAGCAGCGCGCCATGTGGGCGCAGAACTCCCGGAACCGGTCGATCCCGAGCCGCCGGCCGCCCTGGTTGACGTCGTGCGCCACGTCGGGCGTGAGGCACCCGACCATGGCGTCGACGTCGCCGCCGTTGAAGGCGTCGTAGTAGCGGCGGATCAGGGTCTCGGTAGCGGTGCGCGGGTCCATGCCGTCCTCCGTCGGAAGCGTCGGTGGACGGCTACCGCACCGGCCCCCGCCAGCGCAAGCGCCCGGATTACTCCGAGACGCTCTTCAGGTACGCGATGACGTCCTCCCGCTCGTCCTCCTTCTTGAGGCCCGGGAACGCCATCCTGTTGCCTTTGACGAAGCCGCGCGGGTCGGCCAGGTAGGCGTCGAGGGCCTTGGCGTCCCACACGCCGCCGCCGGCCCCGAACTCCTGCATCGCGTTGGAGTACTTGAAGCCGTCGACCGAGCCGGCCTTGCGGCCGACGACGTCGTGCAGGCTCGGCCCGACGCGGTTCTTGCCGGCCTGCACGGTGTGACAGGCGGCGCACTTGCGGAACACCTTCTTGCCTTCGGCCGGGTTGCCGTCGGCATGGGCGGCGCCGGCCGCGAGCATGGCGGTCGCGAAAGCGGCGAGGACGAGGCTGGCGTGGCGGGAAGCGGTCATCGGAATGTCCTTCGGATCGAAACGGGATCTCTCGGTCGAGACCATAGTCATGCCGCCTCCGCCCGGGGACCGCAATGCGACGCGCGGTCTCAATAGCCGCGGGCCAGCAGCTTGTTCATCATGTGGGTGACGATCAGCGCGCGCGGCTCGACCGCCCGCCAGTCGTCGCGGCCGGCCAGGGCCTCGGTCTGCCACGACGTCAGCTCCTCGGTCGCGTCCGCCAGGGTCATGACCCGGCGCAGCACCTTGTCGGCCAGCAGCTGGGCCTGCCAGTCGATGTCGGGGTGGATCGGCCGGGGAGCGCCGGTCCCTTCGGGTGGTGCCGTCGGTTCGGTCACGGTCGCAGGTCTGGCACGGTCGCAGGTCCGACACGGTCGCAGGTCTGGCACGGTCGCTGCCTCGATCCATCCTGGTAGCACGGACCGGCGGCCGCCGCGACCGTGGCCGCCGGGGCGTGCCCGAGACGGATTTCGGCAGTGGCGTTCCACGGTCGCCTTGGGTATTGTGCGGCGCCGTTGCGGGCGTAGTTCAATGGTAGAACAACAGCCTTCCAAGCTGTTTATGCCGGTTCGATTCCGGTCGCCCGCTCCACTTTCCCGACATCGCCGTCAATCCCGCCCCGATGCCGTTGCCGTTCCGGGCGGTATGCCGCTGCGCGGCCGGAGCAGGCCGGCCAGCCGGAAGCGCCAGAGCCGCAGGATCGTCGCCGGCGTATAGCACCAGCGGATCTCGCGGACCGCCTTGGCCAGCCACCCCGGCTGAACCACCCGAAGCTCGCCGAGCGCCTGTGCCAGCGACCGGGCCGCGGCCGACGGAACCAGGTCCGCCGGCAGCCGCTCCGCCGGCAGCCCGAGCAGGCGAAGGGCGCCGAGCGCGGTCGCCCGTGCCGGCGCCAGGCCGGCGGCGGCGACCGTGCGGTCGACCGACGGCCAGTCGATCCGCTCCCGCAGTGCCAGCCGGCCGAGATCGACCAGATGCCGCCAGGCGTACGGCGCGAACCGCTCCTTGGCGGCGTTCGACAGGGCGGCGAGGGCGGCGTGGTGCGGGGCGAGGTGCGGCGCGGCCTCGGATCCCGCCTCGGGGCGGGCTTCGGCGAACACCTCCGCCACCGGCAACGCCGCCGACAGCGGGAAGGCGTCGAGGGCGGTGTGCAGGTCGACCGAGACCAGCCCGTCGGCCGACACCAGCGGATGGAAGCTCACGTCGGAGGTCACGCCGAGCGCACCCTGCGGGCTGGGCTCGACCGTGAAGCCGAACCGCTCGAGCGCCTCGACCGCCGCCGCCGCGTCGTCCGGCCGGACCAGCAGGTCGAGGTCGCCGAGGATCCGCAGCGACGGCGGATCGTACAGCCGGGCGGTCTCGGAGCCCTTGATCGCCAGGGCCCGGACCCCGGCGGTCCGAAGGACTGCGAGGGTCTCGGCCTGGCGCACCCGCTGCAGGCGCCGGAACGCCGCGTCTGCGGCCTCGGTCGGATCCGCGGGGACCAGCTCGGCGACCGGCCAGCGGGCCAGGCAGGGGCCGAAGATCGGGGTCAGCCGGGCGACCGCCTCGGCCGCGGCTTCGGGCGTCGGCTCGGCATCGAGGCCGAGCGCCCGGCGCCAGTAGCCGGCGAACGGTCCGGTGGCGTCATCCGTCATCCGTCGGCACCACCATGCCGTCGGCGCTCAGCGCCACGAGCGCGCGGTCGATGTCGGTGGCCAGCCGTCCCGGGTCGACATCCGGAAACGCCTCGGCGAACAGCGCCACCAGGTCGTCCCGGGTCGACGGTTCGGCAAGCGCTCGCCACAGCGCGGCCGCGGTCGGGTTCAGCCGCAGGATCGCGTCGCGGTCGCGGCGCACCAGGAAGGCCTCGCCCTCGAGCTCGGTGACGGCCACCTCGGAATGCCGGCGATAACGGGTCATCGGCGGTGGGCTTCGAGCAGGGCGGTGGCGGCGGTGGCCGAGTCCGGGGCGCCCAGCCGGCGGACCGGGACGCGGCCGACCAGGGCGGCGACCATGTCGAGCAGCCCGGCGGCGCCGCCGGCGTGGCGGCCGCACAGCGCCAGCAGCGTCGCCACGGCCTCGGCCCGGCCCGGGTCGTCGAGCCGGGCTTCGCGCAGGGCCGGGTCGCGCCGCAACAGCATGATGCCGAGGAGCGGTGCGACCGTGCCGGCAGGGCGGTCGATCGCCGGGTCCCAGGCCAGGACGTCGGCCCCGCCGCCGTGGCCGGCACGGGTCGCCTCGGCCAGCCGTCGGGCAGCGGGTGCGAAATCGGGCGGCAGCGGCACCCGGACCTTGCGGGCCAGCCCGATCGCCATGGCCAGCGGCGGCGCGGCGGCGGTGTCCAGGATCAGCCGGTCGTCGCCGAGCATCGGCACGCCGAGGGCGGCCAGATGCAGCGCGACCGAACTCTTGCCGGCATGGCTCTCGCCGGCGAACACCACGGCCCGGTCGTCGATCAGGGCGGCGCCGGCGTTCAGGACGAAACGACCCGGCGTCGCCTCGGCGGCCTGCCCGACGGCCGCAGCCAGTACCCAGTGCGCGGCCTCCCAGGCGTCGTCGGCCGGCGTATCGACCCCGGGCCCGGCGACCCGGTAGCCGCTGCCGTCGGATCGGACCTCGATGCCGCCGGCGCCGCTCCGGACCGGCCAGCCCGGCACGGCCAGGGCGAGGGAACGGACGACGTCGGGCGGAACCGGGGCGCGCAGTGTGATCGGCGCGGCGAACTCGACCGCTTCGGCGGCGTCGGTCAGCAATTCTTGGGGTTCTTGGCGCAGGACGGTCCCTGCGCCCGGGCGCGGCGATCGATCGACAGCACCGTCGGCGCGAAGTACGCGGCACCCACCGCCAGCCCGAGCCGCAGCAAGGCGGTCCGACGATCGCCGGCAACTTCCGGCTGGCCCGCGTTCTCCCCGGGCCGGGACTGGTCTGTCATCGCTGGCGCTTTCGAAGTACAAGCAATAGCTAAAATGTACTCCGAATGCGCTCTATTGCAATTGGGACAATGCTTGTCGAAGACCTGAAGTCACCCCGGTCAGCTGCCGGCCGGGACCGTCAGCACTTCTTGGGGTTCTTGGCGCAGGACGGGCCCTGGGCGCGGGCGCTGCGGTCGATCGACAGCACGGTCGGCGCGAAGTAGGCAGCGCCCACGGCCAGCCCGAGCCGCAGCAGGGCCTTCCGACGATCGGCCGATGGCTCCGGGCGGTCGGTTTGCTGGGCGGGTTGAGCTTGATCTGTCATCACGCGAGCTCTCAGCATACAAGATCTGCCTAAAACATAGTCGCAACGGCTTGTATTGCAACGCAACCAGCGACCGGGAACCGTCATGCGTCATGCAACAGCGATGGTGATCGTCTCCGCCGGGGCGATGGTCGTGGAGATCGTGGCGGTCCGGATGCTCGCCCCGCTGGTCGGCATGACGGTGTTCAGCTGGACCGCGGTGATCGCGACTGTTCTGGCCGGGCTGAGCGTCGGGCACTGGATCGGCGGCATGGTCGCCGACCGCGAGCGTCCGCGGCTGCCGCGCCGGCTGTTCCAGATGCTGGCCGCCACTGCGGCGCTGACCGTCACGCCGGTCATGCTGGTCGAGCCGGCCTTTGCCGCGGCCGAGGCG
>Ga0070728_10000670_pt1 | contig 62645 bp, 60 predicted proteins | sample tdDd471_FD_66723 | JGI IMG/M metagenome (GOLD analysis project Ga0070728, IMG submission 66723) | Marine sediment microbial communities from the Atlantic coast under amendment with organic carbon and nitrate - tdDd47.1 | ecosystem: Environmental > Aquatic > Marine > Coastal > Sediment | place... | reverse complement strand
CGGTTGGCGCGAGCGAATGCCGGTCGCGGGCATCGTGCAGATCGGACCGCCGAACCGTGGCGCGCGGGCCGCAAGGCTGCTGCGCACCCTGACCGCAGATACCCGGATCGTCGGCCCTGCCGCGCGAGCGCTGTGCGACCCGATCGATCTGCCGGAGCCGCCGCGTGAGATCCCGGTCCTGGTGATCGCCGGCGGAACCGGCGGCCGGGTCGGCTTCAACCCCTTCCTCGAAGGCGACGACGACGGCCTGGTTCGGGTCGCAGAGACCCGCCTCACCCGGCCGCACGGCTTCCGACGCGTAAAGACCGTGCACGGCCTGCTGATCGGCCACCCGGAGGTTCAGGGGCTGGTGCTGTCGATGCTCGAGAACTGGTCGACGCGCGCTCAGCTGGCGGCCGATCGCTCGGTCTGCGGCCGATCGTTCCGCGATGGCGGCCACAGCACGATGTCGAGGTCGTCCACGCCCTGACCGTGGCGGATGAAGTCGCTGCAGAGCGCCGCGAAGGTGCTCCAATGCACCGGCGGAGGTACCAGGCTGACCCCCTCGCTCGACAACAGGATGTGCACGTCGTAGCGGTAGCGCTGGACGAAGGCCCGAAGTCCCCGCATGCCCGGGTCGCGCCGCACCCAACCACGCGGGTTGACCTCCATGATCACGAACGGCGCCCGTTCGAACCGGAACAGGAAGTCGCCGATGCTGGTGATGATCTCCGGCTCGGCGCCCTGTACGTCGAGCTTGAGGATATCGATCCGCTCGAGGTCCGACAGCTCGCGCTCAAGGGTCGAAACGATAACCATCTCCGACGGGTGAAGCCGCGGCTCCGGCACGATGCTGTGGATCGCCCGGTTCTCGTCGCTGGTGAACAGGGTCGCCATGCCACTCCGGCCGCCGATCGCACAGTTGCGGATATCCAGCTCGACTCCGTTGATCCGGGCGTTTCGCGTCAGCACCTCGCGGTTCACGGGGTCCGGCTCGAACGAGATCACCCGCCCGGTCGGCCCGGCAGCCTTCGCCGCCGTGATGGAAAGCAGCCCGATATGGGCACCGACGTCGACGAACACCCGGCCCGGCTTCATCAGTTGGGAGATGACCCGGAGGACGGGCGGATGCCAGACCATGCCGCGCTGGAGGTAGGACGACACCGGGTCGCCCTCTCGGAACACACGCAGGTCCACCCCGCCCTCTACAACGCCGTCGATCAAGTGGAGGGGCGCCTCGGTGAGCAGATCGCTGGTTTCCGCCGATCGCATCATGGCCACGTGGGACCTTAGCCCTGCGTGTCAAGGTTGAGCAACCCGTCGCCCGAATTCTTCGGTGGCGGCTCTCCCCGGCGTCGGTGACTATCCGGACGCCAGCCTCGCCCGGACCGCGTCCGACATCAGCGGCGCCAGGTCGATGGCGTTGGACGGGTGCCTGATCGTGTTGCAGGTGACCAGACGCCCGGCCCCGGCAGCGGCGATTTCCCGGAAGGCGTCGCCGGCGAGCACGGCATGCACGCCGATACAGACCGGGGCCGCGAGGCCGACGCGCGTCAGGTGGCCGATGGTCTCGATCATGGTCCGTCCGGTCGAGACGATGTCGTCGACCAGGACCGGAGTGTGATCCCGCCAGCGCTCGACCTCCGGCACCGACACCTCGACGTCGCGATCGCCGCGGCGGGTCTTCTCCAGCACCACGTACGGGGCGCCGGCGTCCCGGGCCACCGCCGACACCCATTGCTCGCTCTCGCTGTCCGGCCCGATCAGCAGCGCGTTGGGCACCTCCCGGCGGATCCACGCGGCGATCTCCGGCGCGGCGTGCAGGACGTCGGCGGGTGCGGCATAGATCTCCGCCAGCGACGACCGGCGGTGCAGGTGCGGGTCTACCGTGACCAGCCAGTCGATCCAGGGATCGAGCAGCCGGGCGAAGATCGCCGAGCTGATCGCCTCGCCCGGCTGGAACCGCTTGTCCTGGCGCATGTAGCCGAGATACGGGCACACCAGCCCGACCGACCCTGCCCCGAGCTCGCGCGCCGTCGCCGCCGCGAACACCAGCGGCAGCAGGCGGTCGTCGGGCCGGTCCAGCGTACAGACCAGGACCACCTCCCGCCCGGCCCCCTCGGTCAGCAGCCGCACATAGGTCTCGCCGTCGGGAAACCGGCGGACCTGCAGGGCGCCCGCCTCGGCGCCCAGCCGGGTCGCGAGGTCGGCCGCCAACTCCTCGTTGCCGGGCAACGGCAGGATGAGCGGTCGCATCAGCCCTCCTCGACCCGGACCGCGAGCGGATGGGTCGTCACGTAATCGAGGGCATACTCCAGCTCGCCGGGGGATTCGGCGTGCAGGGTGAACAGCGGCTGGCCGGCCGCGACCGTCTGGTCCAGTCGGACGTGCAGGTCGAGCCCGGCCGCCTTCGCCGCCGGCGCCCCCGCGAGCTTCGCCGCCTTGGCGATCGCCCGGTTGTCGATGCCGGCCACGCGCCCGGCCCTGGCCGCCGGCACAGGGTGGCGGTAGGCCGCGACCGGCGGCACCCGCATCCCGCCCTGCGCCTCGCAGATCGCCTGAAACTTGCGCCAGGCCCGGCCGTCGGCCAGCACGGCGCCGGCAGCCGCCACCCCGGCTCCCGCAGCGGCAGCCCCGCCGATCTCCAGCAGCGCCCCGGCCAGAGTCAGCGCCCGGTCGCGCAGGTCCGTCGGCGCGTCGGGCGCGTTCTGCAGGACGGCCAGCACGTCGCGCGCCTCCAGCGCCGGTCCGATGCCGCGGCCCACCGGCTGGCGGCCGTCGGTCCGGATGCACCGGACCCGCATCCCGAGGCTGGTCCCGACGAGGGTCAGGGCCGCCTCCAGGCGCGCCGCGTCCTCGTCGCTGCGCACCTTGGCGGTCGGGCCGACCGGCAGGTCGAGCACCAGGTGGGTGGAACCGGCCGCCGCCTTCTTGGACAGCACCGAGGCGACAAGCTGGCCTTCGCTGTCGATGTCGAGCGCCCGCTCCACCCGGATCAGGGTGTCGTCGATCGGGCTGAGCCGGACGGCACCGCCCCAGACCACGCAGCCGCCCTCCTGCTCGACCACGCGCCGCATGTCCGGCAGGTCGAGATCGACCGGAGCCATGGTCTCCATGGTGTCGGCGGTCCCGGCCGGCGAGGTGATGGCGCGCGACGAGGTCTTCGGCATGGTGAGGCCGCAGGCGGCGACGATCGACACCACGATCGGCGTGGTCCGGTTGCCCGGCAGGCCGCCGACGCAGTGCTTGTCGACCACCGGCCCGGCGCCCCAGTCGAGCCGATCGCCCGACGCCACCATCGAGCGGGTCAGCTCCAGCATCTCGCGGTCGTCGAGCCCGCGGGCCGCGCACGCGGTGATGAACGAGGCCAGGTGGATGTCGGAGTACCGACCGGCGCCGATGTCGCCGATGATGGTCGCCAGCGCCCGGTCGCCGAACCGGCTGCCGTAGATCTTGGCGCGCAGCAGGCTGAGCGAGTCGAGCGGTGCCGGGTGGCTGAAGAACACCTCGTCGCCCTCGGCGACCCCGAGGCGTTCCCAGGCGGCTTCCGACAGCCCGACCTCCAGCGGCCGCAGCAGCCCGCTGACCACCGAATTGAGCGTGGCAATGGTCGACGCCGTGCGGCTGCGAACCCGGACCCGGGTGTGGGTCAGGAAGCCTTCCGCCCGGCACACCGGGCAGTCCTGCCGCATGTAGACGACCGCTTCCTGATGGGTATCGATGCCGAGGCGCCGGACCCGCAGCCCGCGGTGCGTCCCTGCCCCCGGATGTTCCGACGGTCCCGCCATGGCTCAGTCCAGCTCCACGACGCTGCCGTCCCCGGGGATCTCGCACGACCAGCCGAGATCCTCGACGATCCGGTCCCGAAGCGCGGCGGAGGCGCCGGCCTCGCCGTGCACCACGAAGGTCCGGCGCGGCGGCTCCCGGAACCCGTCGAGCCATCGCATGATCTCGTCGGCGTCGGCGTGCGACGACAGCCAGTGCAGGTTGGCGACCTCGGCGCGCACCGGCACCATCCGCCCGTGGACCTTCACCGTATCGGCCCCGGCGATCAGCTTCGCGCCGCGCGTGCCGCCTGCCTGGTAGCCGGTGAACAGGATCGCGTTGCGCGGGTCCGGGGCCATGTGGGTCAGGTGGTGCAGGACCCGGCCGTCCATCGCCATCGGGCTGGCCGACATCACCAGCTTCGGCGTCGGGTCGGAGTCGAGCGCTCGCGAGGCCTCGTCGTCCCGGACGTAGGTCGCGAGGTTGCAGGCAGCCCGGCACTCGGCGGCAGTCAGACGGTGATCGGCGAGGTGCCGCCCGAAGATCTCGCCGGCATTGATCGCCCGCGGGCTGTCGACGACGATCGGGATGTCCGGGATCCGGCCTTCCGCCTTCATCCGGTACAGGTGGAACAGCATGGTCTGGGCGCGGCCGGCGGAGAAGTCCGGGATCAGGATGGTGCCGCCACGGTCCACGACCCGGTTGATGATCTCGACCAGCCGGTCCTCGGGGTCCCCCGGCTCATGCAGGCGGTCGCCATAGGTCGACTCGACCACCAGCCAGTCGGCCTGCGCGACCGGGGTCGGGTCGAGCATGGTCGCACTGTTCCAGCGGCCGAGATCGCCGGAGAACAGCAGCCTGGTCCCGGCAACGTCGAGCTCGACCGTGGCCGACCCCAGAAGATGGCCGGACGGCCGGAGCAGCGCCGTCAGGCCGCCACCCAGGTCCAGCGGCTCGCTGAACGGCACCGGCACGAAGCGCTGCAGGGCCGCCTCCGCGTCCGCCTCGGAGAACAGCGGCAGTGCCGGATGGTGCCGGGAGAAGCCCTGGCGGTTGGCGTACTCGGCGTCGCGCTCCTGCAGGTAACCGGTGTCGCGCAGCAGGATCTCGCAGAGGTCGCGGGTCGCCGGCGTGGCGTAGATCGGCCCCCGGAACCCGTTGCGCACCAGGATCGGCAGATGCCCCGAATGGCTCAGATGCGCATGCGTCAGCACCACCGCGTCGACCGATGCCGGGTCGAACGGCAGCGGTTGCCAGTTGCGGCCGCGCAACGGCTTGAAGCCGTGGAACAGCCCGCAGTCGACCAGGATCCGGCGGCCCGGCGCGTCGACGAGAAACTTCGAGCCGGTGACCGTGCCGACCCCGCCGTAGAAGCCGAGACTGACCGTCATGGCGCCTTCCTCCCGCTGCAGGCTGTCCGCATCTTGGCACGTGCCTCAGCAGATGCGAGGCAGCTGTTCGCCGCTCAGCATGTCGACCACCCGGTCGACGCCGAGCGGGCCGCGGCAGGTCACCCGCCCGGCCGGACCGTCGCGCACCTCGCCGATCGCCACCGCACCCGACGACACCGGATGGTCCCGCAGGATCGCGGCCGCCCTGTCGGCGTCCCTGGCTTCGACGATCGCCAGGAACCGCCCCTCGTTGGCGACGTGGAGCGGGTCGAGGCCCAGCAGCTCGCACGCCGCCGCCACGTCGTCGCGGACCGGCACGGCGGCCTCGTCGAACGCCAGCGCCAGGCCGGCGGTCTCGGCGATCTCGACGGCGGCGCTGGCCAGGCCGCCGCGCGTCAAGTCGCGCAGGCAACGGACCGCGACGCCGGCCTCCAGCAGCGCCAGGACCGGGGCGGCCACCGGCGCGCAGTCGCTCTCGATGATCGTCTCGAACCCGAGGTTCTCGCGCGCCGCCATCACCGCCATGCCGTGCCGGCCGATGTCGCCGCTGAGGATCACCGCGTCGCCCGGCCGTACGGCCGCCGGCCCGATCGGCGTCGGCGCCACCACCCGGCCGATCCCGGCGGTGTTGACGAACAACCCGTCGGCCTTGCCGCGGTCGACCACCTTGGTGTCGCCGGTCACCAGCCGCACCCCGGCGGTCCGAGCGGCGTCGCGCATCGAGGCGACGGCGCGCCGCAGGGTGTCGACCGGCAGCCCCTCCTCCAGAATCAGCCCGACGCTGAGGTACAGCGGCCGGGCGCCGCACATCGCCAGGTCGTTGACGGTGCCGTAGATCGCCAGGGTGCCGATGTCGCCGCCGGGGAAGAACAGCGGGCGGACGACGTAGGTGTCGGTGGTGAACGCCGCCGGGCCGCCGATGTCGACCACCGCGCCGTCGTGCCGGCGGTCCAACTCTGCGTCGTCGAACGCGGGCCGGATGACGGTGTCGAGCAGCCGCGCCATCGCCCGGCCGCCGCCGCCATGCGCCATCTGCACGGTCTCGCCGTCGCCGGCCGGCAGCGGGCAGGACACCGGGAACCCGGGGCCGGTCATCGCCGCCCCCCGGCGACCGCCGCCGCCCCGCGGTAACGGTAGTAGGCCGCACAGGCGCCTTCCGACGACACCATGGTCACCCCCAGCGGATGCTCCGGCGTGCAGCGCGTGCCGAACGCCGGGCAGTCGGGCGGCCGGCGCTCGCCGCGCAGCACCGCGCCGCTGATACATTCGCCGGCGGTCTCGGCCTCCAGCAGGACCGGGCCGAACCGGCGCTCTGCGTCGAATCCGGCATAGCCCTCGGCGAGACCGAGACCGCTGTCGGCGATGTCGCCGATGCCGCGCCAGCGCCGCGGCACGACCCGGAACACCTCGCGCATGGTCGCCAGCGCCGCCCGGTTGCCCTCGCGCCGGACCGCCCGCGCGTACTGGTTCTCGACCTCGGCCCGCCCGGCCTCGAGCTGGCGGACGCACAGGTAGACGCCCTCCAGGATGTCGACCGGCTCGAAACCGGTGACCACGACCGGAACCCGGTACGCCGCGGCGATCGGCTCGTACTCCTCGAACCCCATGACGGTGCACACGTGGCCGGCGGCCAGGAAGCCGTCGATCCGGTTTCCCGGCGCCTCCAGGATCGTCCGCATCGCCGGCGGCACCAGCACGTGCGACACCAGCATCGAGAAGTTCTCCAGCCCTTCCCGCCGGGCCAGCACCGCCGCCATGGCGTTGGCCGGGGCCGTGGTCTCGAACCCGACGGCAAAGAACACCACCTCGCGCTCCGGCTCGACCCGGGCGATCGCGACCGCGTCGGCCGGCGAGTAGACCACCCGGACGTCGGCGCCGCGCGACTTGGCCGCCAGCAGGTCGCCCGAGGTACCCGGCACCCGCAGCATGTCGCCGAACGAGCACAGCACGACGCCCGGCCGGCCGGCGATCTCGACGGCCTTGTCGACGTACTCGACCGGCGTGACGCAGACCGGACAGCCGGGGCCGTGCACCAGCGACAGGCCGTCGGGCAGCAGCTCGTCGATGCCGAACCGGACGATGGCATGGGTCTGGCCGCCGCAAACCTCCATCAGCGTCCACGGCCGGGTCGCGGTGCGCGCAATGGCGTCGGCGATCCGCCGGGCCGCCGCCGCATCGCGGTACTCGTCGCGGAACTTCATGCCGGGCCGCCCTCCTCGACGGCCAGTTCGCCGATCTCCTCCAGGTGCCGGAACACCCGCTCGGCCTCGGCCTCGTCGATCACCGTGATGGCGAAGCCGACATGCACCAGCACGTAGTCGCCGACCTGCGCCTCCGGGACGAAGGCGAGGTTGATCTGCTTGACGATACCGCCGAAGTCGACCCGGCCGACCCGCAGGATCGGCTCGTCCCCGGTCATGTCGAGGATCCGTCCGGGAATCGCCAGGCACATGGTCAGCCCTCCTGCATCGAATGCGACGCGGCCCAGACGGCCTGGCCGACCGCGATCCCGCCGTCGTTCGGCGGCACCCGGCCGTGCCAGAACACCTCGCGGCTGGCGGTGCGCAGCCGGGCCACCGCCGCCTCGGTCAGGCAGTGGTTCTGGAAACAGCCGCCGGTCAGGACGATCTGCCGCGCCTCCACCTGGACCGCGACGGCGACGATCGCCCGCGCCAGCCCGTTGTGCAGCGCCTCGGCGATCGCCGCCGGCGACACCCCGTCGGCCAGATCGGCGACCGCTGCGGTCACGGCCGGCCCCCAGTCCACCACCAGCGGCGCCGTGCCGCGGTCGATCACCGGCAGGTCGTAACTGCGACCGGTCCGCGAACTCTCGGCCGCCCATTGCAGCGCGGATGCCGCCTCGCCTTCGTAGCTGGCGCGCTGGACGAGCCCGCACAGCGCCGCGAAGCCGTCGAACAGCCGTCCGGCGCTGGTGCTCCGCGGTGCGTTCAGCCCACGCGTCAGCGCCGTGCCCAGGACCTCGCGCTCGGCCGGCGTGAAGGCCGCGACCGGCGCGAGGCGGGTCATCCCGAACGCCTCCTGCCCGTAGACCTCGTCCAGCAGGCCGAGCGCGGAACGCCGCGGCTCGCGCGCCGCCGCCTCGCCGCCCGGCAGCCTGAACGGCCGCAGGTGCGCGACCCGCTGCCAGCCGGTCCTGGCGATCCGGATGAACTCGCCGCCCCAAACCGTGCCGTCCGGCCCGTAGCCGGTGCCGTCCCAGGCGACGCCGAGCACGGGCGGCGCCAGATCGTGTTCCGCCATGCAGGCGGCGATGTGGGCGACATGGTGCTGAACGGAAACGACGGGAGCACCCGACGCCTCGGCCGCACGCGACGACGCGTAGTCGGGATGCGCGTCGCGCACCGCCAGTCGCGGCCGGACCTCGTGCAGCCGGGAGAGATCGTCGAGCGCCTGACGGTAGGCATCCCGCGCCGGCCCGGTCTCCAGGTCTCCGAGGTGCTGACTGACCACCAGGTTGCCGCCGACGGTCAGCGCGACCGCCGCCTTCAGATGCGCCCCGCAGGCGACGATACCGTCCGGCATCCCACCATGGACCACCGGGTTCGGCGCCAGGCCGCGGGCCCGGCGAAGGACCTGCGGCCGGCCGCACATCACCTGGACCACCGAGTCGTCGACCGGGCGGACGATCGGCCGATCGTGCACCAGGAAAACGTCGGCGATCCCGGCCAGCCGCCGCAGCGCCTCGCGCTCGTCGGTCGCGATCGGCTCGTCGCCGCGGTTGCCGCTGGTCGCCACCACCGGGAAACCGAGGTCGTGCAGCAGCAGGTGGTGCAGGGGCGAGTACGGCAGCATCGCGCCGAGGCGTGGATTGCCGGGTGCCACCGACCGGGCGAGACCCGACTGCGCGGCCCGCCGGACCAGCACGATCGGCCGCGCCGGGTCGCCGAGCAGCCGCTCCTCCTCGGCCCCTACCCGACAGGCATCGCGAACCGCCGCCAGGGTCGGGAACATCACCGCGAACGGCTTGCTCGGGCGGGCCTTCGCGGCCCGCAACCGCCGCACCGCCGCCTCGTCGCGGGCGTCGACCATCAGGTGGAACCCGCCGATCCCCTTGACCGCGACGATCTTTCCGGCGCGGATCGCGGCCGCGGCCGCCTGCAGCGCCTCGTCGTCGCGCGCCAGCGACGTGCCGTCGGGGCTCCACAGGTCGAGGCGCGGCCCGCACTCGGGGCAGGCGTTCGGCTCGGCATGGAACCGGCGGTCGGCCGGACCCTCGTACTCGTGCCGGCAGGCCGGGCACATCGCGAACCGGCGCATGCTGGTGCGGGTCCGGTCATAGGGCACGGCCTCGACGATGCTGTAGCGCGGACCGCAGCGGGTGCAGTTGACGAACGGGTAGCGGTGGCGCCGGTCCGCCGGGTCGAACAACTCGCGCAGGCAGTCCTCGCAGGTGGCGAGGTCGGGCAGCACCCCGGCGACGGGCGTGCCCTCGGTCTCGCTGTCCCGGATCGCGAAGCCGATGGTCCCGACCGGCTCCATCTCGTCCAGATCGAGCCCGGCGATCGACGCCGGCGCCGGGGAACCGTGCAGGAGGCGGTCGACCAGGGCGTCGAGGCGGTCGACCGGACCCTCCACCTCGATCGTCACCCCGGCGACGGTATTGCGGACCCAGCCGGCCAGCCCGAGTTCGCTGGCGGTGCGATGCACGAACGGCCGGAACCCGACCCCCTGCACCGCACCGCGCACCACCATGTGCAAGCGCCGGCGCTCGCCGGGTCGGGCCTGCCCCAGGGATCCGGCCGCCGGCATCGTCGTCAGGTCTCGATCTCGACGCTCTCGAGCACGATGTCCTGCGCCCAGGGGGCGGTCTGGTCCTCGGACAGCTCGATCTGCAGCCGTGCGCCCTCGGCGATCGAGCCCGCCGCCGCCTGCTCGAAATGCTCGGTGAAGTGCTCTGCCGACATGTGGCTGAGGGCGCCGAGCCGGACCGACACGCCGACCACCTTCACGGCACGGTCGGCCTCGGCGACTTCCTTGATCCGCCGCATCAGGCCGGTCATCAGCGAGGCTTCGTGCATAATCAGCTCCCAACGTCGGCCGGCTGTTCGATCTCGCCGCACAGGCGCTCCACGACCCGCGGCACCGCCTCGGCCACCGCATCCGACACCGGTGCCCCGGTCTCGAATCCGGCCCCCTCGATCGCGTAGACCACGCAGTGCTGCGGCAACTGCCCCAGCGCGCGGGCCAGCTCGATCGCCTCGGCCAGGCCGAAGCCGTGGGTCGACAGTCCGAAGGCGGCCTGCGGCAGCGGCGCTGCGGCGGCGTCGAACCGGCGGACCGTGCCCGGCGCCGCGCCCGAGGTGCAGGCGTCGACCAGATAGGCCGCCTCGACCCCGTCCATGTGCGCCAGCAGCGCCGTCGCCTCGCCGTCCGCCTCGACGACCTCGACCCCGGCCGGCAGCCGGTTTCGGAGGCTGTGCGCGACCAACCGCCCGACCCCGTCGTCGCCCCGGTCCGGGTTGCCGATGCCGATCACGATGCGCCGCCCAGCCACGATCTCACTCCCGGTCCATGTCGAGGCGCAGGAAATGGGTCGCGCACGAGATGCACGGGTCGTAGTTGCGCACGGTCTGTTCGCAGCGGTGCTGCAGCGCCTCGTCGGGCAGGTCCAGGAAGCTCTCGACGTAGCTGGCCAGGTCCTCCTCGATGCAGGCCTGGTTCTGCGAGGTCGGCGGCACGATCAGGGCGTCGGCGATGCTGCCGTCGGCCTCCAGCCGGTAGCGGTGGTACAGCAGCCCGCGCGGCGCCTCGGTCGCGGCATAGCCGGTCGCTTCCCGCGGCTCGACCGGGACGGCCGGCGCGTCCGGCTGCCGGTAGCCATCGATGATCCGCAGCGCCTCGTCGCAGGCGTACAGGGTCTCGACCGCACGCACGACGATGCTCTGGTACGGGTTGCGGCAGGTGGTGCCGAGCCCGGCCTCGCGCGCCGCCTGTTGGGCCAGCGGCGACAGTTTGTCGAAGTTCAGGCTGTAGCGGGCCAGCGGCCCGACCAGATAGGCCGAGCCGTCGGCGCGCATCCGCGACTGCAGCGCCGTCGAGTGCCGGACGTGGATCTCCTCGAAATGCGCGTCGTACCCGGTGGCGGCGATATCCAGGCCGCGGTTCGAGACGATGCGTCCCTCGTTGAACGGGTACTCGTCCGGGTGCCGGAGTGCCACGAAGGTGTAGTCGCGCTCTCGATCGGGGATGTCGAAGCCGGCCACCCAGCGCACGGTCTCCAGCGCCGCATCGCGCGCACCCTTCAGGCGCTCGGCCAGGGGCTGCAAGTCGCGCTTGCGCGGCACCTTGTAGAACCCGCCGACCTTGACGTTGATCGGGTGGATCTCGCGGCCGCCGACCGCGGTCAGGATCTCGTTGCCGACCTTCTTCAGGTCTAGGCCGCGGCGCACGATGTCGCCGTGGTCCTTCGCCATGTGGATGGCGCTGTCGTAGCCGAGGAAATCCGGCGCGTGCAGCATGTAGACGTGCAGGCCGTGGCTCTCGATCCACTCGCCGCAGTACAGCAGCCGGCGGAGATCGCGCAGCGGGCCGTCGACGGTGACGCCGAGTGCGTTCTCCATCGCGTGTACCGCGCTCATCTGGTAGGCGACCGGGCAGATCCCGCAGATCCGGGCGGTGATGTCCGGCGCCTCGGTGAAGGCACGGCCGCGCAGCAGCGCCTCGAAGAACCGCGGCGGCTCGAAGATGCTGAGCGCCGCCGACTGCACCTTGCCGTCGCGCACCACCACCTTCAGCGCGCCCTCGCCCTCGACGCGCGCCATGTAGTCGACCTTGATGGTCTTACGGGCCATGGCGCTCGCTCTCCTCGCGGAACGCCGGTGCTGCGGCGTTGAAGGTCCGGTAGACCCGCCGCAGCGCGTCGGCATCCATGCCCTGTTCCCTCAGCTTGTCGCCGAGGGCGGCCGGGTTCGGGGTCTCCTTCGGCCCGTAGCAGCCGTAGCAGCCGCGGTCGTAGGACGGGCACAGCGCGTTGCAGCCGGCATGGGTCACCGGCCCCAGGCACGGCGTGCCGTGCGCCACCGTCACGCAGACGTTGCCGCGCAGCTTGCACTCCACGCACACGCTGTGGGCCGGGGTGACCGGCCGCCGGCCGGCCAGGAACGCCGAGATCACCTCGACCAGCTGGTGCTTGGAGATCGGGCAACCGCGCAGCTCGAAGTCGACCGGGACGTGCTCGGCGATCGGGGTCGAGGTCGCCAGGGTGTCGATGTAGTCGGGCCGGGCGTACACCACCGCCGCGTACTCGGCGACGTTGGCGAAGTTGCGCAGCGCCTGAATGCCGCCGGCGGTGGCGCAGGCGCCGATCGTCACCAGGGTGCGAGCCCGGCGGCGGACGTCGCGGATGCGCTCGGCGTCGTGCGGCGTGGTGATCGAGCCCTCGACCAGCGCCAGGTCGTACCGGCCCTTCACGTCGCCCCGGGTCGCCTCGGGGAAGTAGGCGATGTCGACGGCGCCGGCGACCGCCAGCAACTCGTCCTCGCAGTCGAGCAGGCTGAGCTGGCATCCGTCGCAGGATGCGAACTTCCACACACCGAGCCGGGGCTTGCGGGCCGTTTCCGCCACCTCAGATCTCCCTCGCCGCGAGGATGCTCCGGATGCGGTCGTACCGGAAGACCGGCCCGTCGCGGCACACCAGCACGGGCCCCATCTGGCAGTGCCCGCACAGCCCGACCGCGCACTTCATGTTGCGCTCCATCGACAGGTAGATGGCGTCGTCGGCGACCCCGGAATCCTGCAGCGACGCGATCGCGAACCGCATCATGATCTCCGGCCCGCACACCAGGGCGACGGCGCTCGACGGGTCGAAGGCCGAGCGCGGGATCAGCGTGGTCACCACGCCGACATGGCCGCGCCAGTCGCCGACCGCATGGTCGACCGTCACCTCGATGTCGATGTCCAGCCGGCGCCGCCAGGACTCGAGCTCGCGCCGGAACATGATCTCGTCGGGGCTGCGGGTGCCGTACAGCAGCACGATGCTCCCGTAGCGCTCGCGCTCGGCCAGCAGCCGGTACAGCGCCGGGCGCAGCGGCGCCAGGCCGAGGCCGCCGGCGATCACCACCACGTCGCGGCCGACCGCCTGCTCCATCGGCCAGCCGACCCCGAACGGCCCGCGCAAGCCCAGCGCGTCGCCCGGGCCGAGCCGGGCCAGCGCGGTCGACGCCGGACCGACCGCCCGGATGGTGTGCACCAGGCGGCTCGGATCCGCCGGATCGCCGCTGACGCTGATCGGCACCTCGCCGACGCCGAACGCCGTCAGCATGTTGAACTGGCCCGGCGCGAACGCCGGCGGGCCGCCGTCCGCCATCTCGATGTCGAGCGTCCACACCGCCGGCCCGTCGCGCCGGCGACGGCGGGTGCGGGCGATCCGCGGCAGCATCGGGTCGAAAATCGTCACGGCGGCGTCAGCCGTTGGAGCCGTAGACGTCGAGGATCTGCAGCCGGGTGGTCTGCAGGCGGTCGACCAGGACCGGGACGAACCGCTTCATCATCTCGTAGCCGAGGTCGTGGTCGGCCTCGCATTTCCGGCGCAGGCACGACGCGTCCATGGCGATCGCCCGGACCAGCTCGACGGCCTTGGCGTCGTAGGTCCAGCGGTAGGGTGGGATCAGCCAGGACACGCCGACGACCTCGCCCTCGCCGACGGTCTGGAACGTCACCGCGCCGCGTCCGGGGTCCGCCACCTCCAGCGCCACCCGGCCGTGCCGCAGCAGGTAGAACTGGTCGGCCGACTCGCCGGCCCGGAACAGGTACTGGCCGGCCTCGAACCGGACGTTCCTGGCGCAGCCGCAGACCACGCCACAGGACTCCTCGTCCAGCCCGGCGAAGAACCGGTGCTCGCGCAGGATGCGGTCGAGACCGTGGGTTTCCATGACCGTCCTCCCTCAGTTCGGCTCGCCGTCGCGGATCGCACGCACCTCTTCGGTGATGTCGATCCCGACGGGGCACCAGGTGATGCAGCGCCCGCAGCCGACGCAGCCCGACATGTCGAACTGGTCGTGCCAGGTCGCCAGCTTGTGGGTCATCCACTGGCGATAGCGCGACTTCGTGCTCGACCGCACGCTGCCGCCGTGGATGTAGGAGAAGTCCATGGTGAAGCACGAATCCCAGCGCCGCGACCGGGCGCTTTCCGTTCCGGTCAGGTCGCTGGTCTCCTCGACCGTCGTGCAGAAGCAGGTCGGGCACACCATGGTGCAGTTGCCGCAGCTCAGGCAGCGATCCGCGACGTCTTCCCAGCGCCTGTGCTCCAGGTTGCGCATCAGCAGGTCGCGCACGTCGTCCGAGCGCATCTCGCGTCCCATCGACGCCGCGGTGCGCTCGACGACGGCCGCGGCGGCGGCGATCTCGGCAGCGGTCGCCGGCCGGTGCGGCAGCTCCGCCAGGACCGACCGGCCCTGTTCCGTGCCAACCTCGACCAGGAACCGGTGCCCGCCGTCGTCGAGCAGCTCGGTCAGCGACAGGTCGAAGCCGGCCGTCGCCTTCGGGCCGGTCTCCATCGAGACGCAGAAGCAGGTGCCGCCGGCCTGGCCGCAGTTGACCGCCACCAGGAACGCCCCCTCGCGGCGTGCCTTGTAGTGCGGGTCGACATAGGCGCCGCCCATCAGCACCCGGTCCTGCACCGCGATCGCCTGCAGCTCGCAGGCCCGCACGCCGATGAACGCCAGCGGCTCGGCCAAAACCTGCTCGGACGGAGACGGCGCGGCCTCGACCCGCACATCGTCGCCGCGCTTCGTGCCGTGCCACAGGTCGACCCGCGGCGCGTGCAGGAACTGCTTCCAGGATTGCGGCCCGACCACATAGCCGAACAGCGCCCGGTCGTCGCGGCGGACCAGGCGGTAGTGCCCGCCGTCCTGCTCGTCGGTCCAGCCCTCGGGGAGATCGGCGGGGCCAGCCAGGTCGTCGTAGACGATCGCCTTGTCGCGGACGGTCGGGCCGACCACCCGATAGCCGCGCCGCTTCAGCGCCTCGAACAGCGCCGACAGGCCATCGACGTCCAGGACGACCGGTTCGCTTGCGGCCATGGCGTCTTCCACGTCCAGCGCCTCCCGCGGCCAGGATCAAACCACACCGAGCCCGATGATGAAACGGCCGCACAATGCCGCACGAACCGTGACGGCACGATGGCAGTCCGGGTTCACCGGGTCGATTCGATCGCCCGGTCGACCGCCTGCCCGACCCGCGAGACGATCTCCGAGAGCTCGTCGTCGCTGGTGATGAACGGCGGCGCGACCAGCACGTGGTCGCCGGACTTGCCGTCGATCACCCCGCCCATCGGGTAGCAGATCAGGCCGAGATCCATCGCCGCCTTCTTGACCCGGTTGTGGATCGCCAGGGACGGGTCGAACGGCTGCTTGGTCGCCCGATCGGCCACCAGCTCCAAGGCCAGGAAGTAGCCGCGCCCGCGGATCTCGCCGACATGGGCGTCGTTGCCGAAGCGCTCCTCCAGCATGGTGCGCAGCCTGGCCCCGCCGGCCTGAACGCGCGCCAGCAGCCCCTCCTCGCGGATCGCGGTCTGCACCGCCAGCGCCGCCGCACAGGCGACCGGGTGGCCCATGTAGGTGTGGCCGTGCTGGAAGAAGCCGCTGCCGTCGTGGATCGCGCCGTACACCTTCTCGGACGCGATCACCGCGCCGATCGCCTGGTAGCCGGCGCCCAGGCCCTTGGCGGCGGTGTAGATGTCGGCCACCACCCCGTCGTGCTCCGACGCGAACAGATAGCCGGTCCGGCCCATGCCGCACATCACCTCGTCGAAGATCAGCAGCACGCCGTGGCGGTCGCAGATCTCGCGCACCCGGGCGAGATAGCCCGGCACCGCCGCGACCGCGCCGAGGGTGGCGCCGACCACCGGCTCCAGGATGAAGGCCGACACGGTCTCGGCGCCGACCCGCTCGATCTCGGTCTCGAGCTCGTCGGCGACCCGCAGGCCGTACTCCTCCTCGGTCTCGTCGTGGCTGCGGCCGCGATACGGGTAGCAGGGGGCGATGTGGCTCCAGTCCTGCATGTAGGGCTGATACAGCGCCCGCCGCGCCATGTTGCCGCTGGCCGACAGCGCGCCGAGGGTGTTGCCGTGATAGCTCTGGCGGCGGGCGATGATCCGGTGCCGGGTCGGCTCGCCGCGCTCGACGTGATACTGCCGGGCCAGCTTGATCGCCGCCTCGCTCGCCTCCGAGCCGCCGCTCACGAACAGCGCCTTGGCCATCCTGCCCGGCGCGCTGGTCACCACCGCCTCGGCGAGGGCCTCGGCCGGCTCGCTGGAGAACGCCCCGGTGTGGGCGAAGGCGATCTTGCCGACCTGCTCACGCACCGCGTCGATGACCCGCTGGTGGCTGTGGCCGAGGCAGGAGACCGCCGCCCCGCCGGACGCATCCATGTAGCGCTTGCCCGTCGAGTCCTCGATCCAGATGCCGTCGCCGCGGACGACGATCGGCATGTCGGCACGGGTATCGCGGTTGAACACGTAGCTCATGGGGTTCCTCGAAGCTCCAAGGACGGGCACCCGTAGGCGTACCCGGCCGACCCCACCCCCGTCGACCACAATCGCGAGCCGCGCGCCGACGGTCGCGCTGCACGCGACAGGAACACCGGTTCCGGGAATACTCGGGCATCGCCCGACCGGAAGCGGGCCGAGGTCGCGAGCAAAGACGACCGACGGGAGGAGGACGACATGCCGCAATCGATGCCCGAGATCTGGCGCTGGCCGGCGACCGCGGTCGCCGACGCCGTCCACACCCGAAAGCTCTCCGCGGTCGAGGTCGCGACCGCCGTGCTCGACCGGATCGAGCGGGCCGACGGGGCCGTGAACGCCTACGCCACGGTCGACCGCGACGGTGCGTTCGCCGCCGCGAAGGCGGTCGACGCGACGGTCGCTTCCGGGCGCCACCCCGGCCCGCTCGCCGGCGTTCCGTTCTCGGTGAAGGACCTGGTCGTGACCAGGGGCGTCGAGACCGCCTACGGGTCGCACGCCTTCGCCGGCAACGTGCCCGATTTCGACGCCGAGGCGGTCGCCCGCCTGCGCCGGGCCGGGGCGGTGCTGATCGGCAAGTCGAACACGCCCGAGTTCGGCCACAAGGCGCTGACCAACAGCCCGCGCCACGGCTTCACCCGCAATCCGTGGAACACGGGACGCTCGCCCGGCGGCTCCAGCGGCGGCGGGGCGGCCGCGGTCGCCATGGGCTTCGGGCCGCTGGCGGTCACCACCGACGGTGCCGGGTCGTCGCGCATCCCGGCCAGTGCCTGCGGCGTGCTCGGCCTGAAGCCGACCCTCGGGCGGATCCCGAACGAGACCGCGGTCGAGCTGTTCTCCAGCTTCATCAACCTGGGCCTGGCCAGCCGGAGCGCCGCGGACCTGGCCGCCGGCCTGACGGCGACGAACGGGGCCTGGAACGACGACCCCTGGTCGATCGCCATGCCGCACACCGCGTTCGAGGTTGCCGGTGATCCGATCCGACGGCTCGACGGCCTGCGGGTCCTGGTGTTCCGGCGCATGGGCAACCGCCTGGTCGACCGCGACGTCGAGCGGCTGCTGGACGGCCGCCTGGCGACGCTGGAACGGCACGGCGCCACCCTGGCCGACGGACCGGACGACTTCGACTGGGCCAAGCCGGCGCAGTTCGCCGCCATGCGCGCCTACCAGCGGGCCCGGCTCGACCGTCTGCTGGACACCGATCGCGACCGGCTCGACCCGTCGCTGGTGGCGGCGCTGGAGGAAGGCCGGAACCAGGACCTGCTGACGGTCCAGGGCGCGCCGGCCGTCCGTTCCGGCCTGTTCCGCCGGGTGCAGGCGCTGTTCGACGAACACGACCTGATCGTCACCCCGACCGTCTCGGCCCCGCCGCCGCCCTACGACCACGGCCAGGACGAGCCGATGACCATCAACGGCGAGGTCGCCGGGCCGATCAGGGCGAACTGGTACGGCTACACCGGCACCTTCAACCACACCGGCCATCCGGCGATCAGCATCCCGATGGGCTTCACCCCCGACGGGCTGCCGGCCGGGCTGCACGCCGTCGGTCGCTGGTTCGACGAGCAGCGGCTGATCGACCTGGCGGCGGCGTTCGAGACCCTGGCGCCCTGGGCCCAGCATTGGCCGCCGGAAGCGTGAGGCCCTTCAGAGGTCGAACAGGCTGCCGTAGCCGGCGATCGGGGCACGCACGCCGGTCAGCCGCAGGCAGTGCCACAGGCTGACCTGGTTGGCCGACAGCACCGGCCGCTGCAGGTCCTGCTCGAGCGCTTCCAGGATCGCGACGCAGCGGAACCCGGTGCCGGCGATGAACACGCCGTCCGCGTCCTTCGGGCAGGCGGCCCGGATCTGCGCGTACAGCGGCTCGACCTCCTGCTCGAAGCCCATGCCGGCCGGATAGAGCTCGCCAGGCGCCATGTCCCGCCACTTGCGGCCCGGGTCGTAGCGCAGGTGTCCGGCGGGCGCGAAGCCGCGGTCGGCGTAGTAGCCGGCGGCGGCGGCGGCGAACGCCTCGTCGAACCAGGCCGGCACCACCACGAACGGCCGCCGGATCCCGGCAGCGCGCATCGCCGCCTGGCTGTCGAGGCCGTTGGTGGTGACCGCGGTCCCCGGCGCGACCGCCCCGGACAGGCTCTCGACCACCGCCTCGTCCCACCCCTTGCCGCCGAGGACGCTGCTGGAGCTGTGGCCGATCACGGCGGCGGTCAGGCGCATGGCGGCGAACTGCCGGGCGCCGCGCACCACGTCGTCGGCGAGCTCGACGCCGCTGCGATCCCCGTTCCAGGTCGCCCACGGCGCCCGCGCCGTCACCCGGGCGGCATGGACCGACACGCCCGGCGGCGCCATCGCCCACCACTCGGCCTCGGGCACCGCCTCGCTGCTGACGATGAACATGCCGATGCGGGCCTTCCAGCCCCAGTTGTCGTTCGCTGACATGAAACTTTCCGCTGTCTCGAATCGCCGTTGGCCCGAGATGATAGGCCGCCGCGGTCAGCTCTTCGAGCGTCCGAACAGCTGGGCCAGGACCAGGGCGGTCGACGACACCACGATCATGATGGTGGAGATCGAGGCGATCGTCGGGTCGATCTGGTCGCGCAGCGAGTTGAACATGTTGCGGGTCAGGGTCGAGTTGTCGCCGCCGGACACGAACATCGCCACGATCACCTCGTCGAACGAGGTCAGGAACGCCAGCAGCGCGGCGGTCACCACCGAGAACCGGATCTGCGGCAGGGTCACGGTCAGGAACGCCTTCAGCCGCGAGGCACCGAGGCTGCGGGCCGCCATCTCCTGGTTGAAGTCGTAGCTCTTGAGCGCCGCCCCGACCACGATCAGCACCAGCGGCAGCGCCAGGATCGTGTGCGCCACCACCAGCCCGAACAAGGTGTTGACCATCCGAAGCTGCACGAAGGCGTAGAACACCCCGATCGCGATCAGGATCACCGGGACCATCATCGGCGTGATCAGCAGGATGAACAGCCAGCGCGCCAGCCAGTGGCCGGATACGTGCAGGCCGTAGGCCGCCATGGTGCCGATCGGCGTCGCCACCAGCATGGTCAGCAGGCCGGCCTTCAGCGAGGTCGCGGTCGCCGCCAGCCACTCCGGCTCGCCCAGATAGTGCTCGTACCAGCGCAGCGACCAGTCGCGCGGCGGAAACTCCAGGTACTGCGAGGCCGAGAACGACATCGGGATCACGATGATCGTCGGCGCCACCAGCAGGAGCATGATGATGCCGGCCAGGGCGTACAGCCACAGGCGCTGGCGGTGGGTGATCTGGGTGTCGCCGGCCGGCCGGTCGAGCCACCGCATCTCAGTGTCCCCCGCCGAGGACCGCGTCGAGCCGCAGCAGCCGCGACGCCGCGAGCAGGATGCCCAGCGTGATCGCCAGCAGCACCACGCCGAGCGCACTGGCCGCCCCCCAGTTGAAGAACAGCTCGATGTTGTTGGTGATCTGCATGGACACCATGATCACCTTGCCGCCGCCCAGCACCGCCGGGGTGACGAAGAAGCCGAGGCACAGCACGAACACGATCAGCGCGCCGGCGAACAGCCCGGGCAGCGACAGCGGGAAGAACACCCCCCAGAACGCCGCGGTCGGCCCGGCGCCGAGGTTCGCCGCCGCCCGCACGTAGTCGCCGCTGATCGCCTTCATCGCCCCGTACAGCGGCAGCACCAGGAACGGCAGCATGATGTGCACCATGCCGATCAGCGTCCCGGTCATGTTGTGCACCAGCGCCACCGGCTCGTCCCACAGGCCGAGGTCGATCGCCCAGGTGTTGACCAGCCCCTTGCGCTGCAGCAGCACCAGCCACGCGTAGGTCCGGACCAGCAGCGACGTCCAGAACGGCAGCAGCACGGTCAGCATGCAGAGCGCCGCCGCCCGCCGCGGCAGCTGGGCGAGGAAATAGGCCAGCGGGTAGCCGAGCAGGATGCAGATGCCGGTGGTCAGGAAGCTGACCTCGAAGGTGGTCCAGAAGATCCGGCCGTAGGCCTTGCTCTCCAGCATCCGGCCGTAGTTCTCCAGCGAGAACCCGCCCGACTCGCCGATGAACGACAGATAGAACAGCCAGCCGACCGGCAGCACCATGATGACCAGGACGGTCAGCACCGCCGGCGAGGCGAGGCCGAGCATCGCCCAGCGCTCGCGGTCGCTCTGGCGATGCAGTTCGTCGGCGTTCGGCGCGGTGTCGGCGGCTGCATGTTCGACGGCGATCATCTCTCTCCTGCCCCATCGACCGGCACCAGGACCGCGTCGTCCCGATGCAGGCCGAGCGTCACCGTATCGCCCCGCGACAGCCGGTCGAAGGCGGTGCCGGTCCGGGTGCCGGCGCGCAGTGCGACCTCCGGCCCGTCGGCCAGCGCCACGTAGGCCAGCGCGGTGTCGCCCTGGTACACGATGGCCTGCACCCGCCCCTCGAAGCGGTTCATGCCGTCGGGCGCGTCGCCGGTCAGCAGCGCCAGCCGCTCCGGCCGGATCAGAAGCTGCACGGCACCGTCGCCCTCCGGCATCCAGGCGATGTCCAGACCCCGGCCGCCGAACCGCACGGTGTCGCCGTCGCGCTCGACGTCCAGGAAGGTCGACTCGCCGATGAAATCGGCGACGAACCGGTTGGCCGGCCGGTCGTAGATCCGCCGCGGCGCGTCGAGCTGCATCAGCCGGCCGTGGTTGATGACCGCGATCCGGTCCGACATGGTCAGCGCCTCGCGCTGGTCGTGGGTCACGTACACCGTGGTCATGCCGAGCCGCTCGTGCAGCTGGCGCAGCTCGATCTGCATGTGCTCGCGAAGCTGCTTGTCGAGCGCCGACAGCGGCTCGTCCATCAGCAGGATGCGCGGGCGGAACACGATGGCCCGGGCCAACGCCACCCGCTGCTTCTGGCCGCCGGAGAGCTGGTCGACCCGGCGCTCGCCATAGCCGGCGAGCTTGACGGTCTCCAGCGCCTGTCCGACCCGCGCGGCGATCTCGGCCTTCGCCACCTTCCTGAGGCGCAGCGGATAGCCGACGTTGCCGGCGACGCTCATGTGCGGGAACAGCGCGTAGTTCTGGAACACCATGCCGACGTCGCGGCGGTGCGGCGGGGTCAGCACGATCTCGCGGTCGCCGAACCGGATGCTGCCGCTGTCCGGCCGGGTGAACCCGGCGAGCGCCATCAGCAGCGTCGTCTTGCCGGAGCCGGACGGCCCGAGCAGGGTCAGGAACTCGCCGCTGCGGACCTCCAGGTCGACGTGGTCGAGCGCGTAGACCTCGCCGTAGCGCTTGGTGATCCCGGCGATCGAGATGGGAAGCGAGTCGGTTCCGGTCATGGTCCTGCTGGCGGGTCGCGCGGGCCGGTGAGAGGGAAAACGGCGGAGGCGACACAGGGAAGGCCGCCTCCGCCGGGACCGGTCATTCGGTCAGCATGTCCTGGTACATGGCCGCCGCCTTCTGCTCGTATTTCGCATACCAGTCCAGGTCGATCGGCAGCTGCAGCTTGGCGTTGTCGGGATGCGACGGCATGGCGCGCGCCAGCTTGTCGTCGATCGTGCCGAGCTCGTAGGCCTTCTTGTTGGTCGGCCCGTAGGTGATGTGCAGCGGCAGGTTGGCCTGGATCTCCGGCTTGCTCATCTCGGCGATGAACTTCATCGCCAGGTCCTTGTTCGGCGCGCCCTTCGGGATCGCGAAGCAGTCGTAGTCGAGCAGCGCCTGGTTGAAGGTGTAGGCGACCTTGGCGCCGTCCTTGGCGGCGACGTCGAAGCGGCCGTTCCAGCCGGTGGTCATGTCGACCTCGCCGTCCTTCATCAGCTGGGCATGCTGGGCGCCGGACTTCCACCACACCGCGATGCTCGGCTTCAGCTCGCGGATCTTGTCGATGGCGCGCTTGATGCCGCCCTCGCTCGACAGCACCTCGTAGACCTTGTCGGCCGGCACCCCGTCGGCCATCAGCGCCGGCTCGAGCGCGCCGGCGACGCCGGCCCGGTAGGCCCGCTTGCCCGGGAACTTCTTCACGTCCCAGAAGTCGGCCCAGCTCTTCGGCCCGTTGTCGCCGTAGGTCGCGGTGTTCCAGGCCAGCACGGTCGAGAACACGTCGCTGCCGACGCAGTAGTCGGTCTTCAGGGTCGGGTAGAAGGTCGACACGTCGATCACCGAGAAGTCGAGCTTCTCGAGCAGGCCCTCGGCGGCCGCCCGGGCGGCGCTGCCGGAGCCGCTGGAGACGATGTCCCAGGCCACCGCCCCGGCCTTCACCTTGAGGCGGACGTCGGACATGCCGCCATAGGTCTCTTCCTTGACGGTGATGCCCATCGCCTTCGCCGCCGGCTCGAACAGCGCCAGGCTCTGGGCCTTCTGGTACGAGCCGCCCCACGACGCCACGGTCACGGTGCCGTCCGCCGCCGCCGGGCCGGCGAACGCCCCTGCGCCCAGGACGGCCGCTGCCGCGCCGATCGCCGAGCACAGGATCACGCGCCGGCCGATGCTCCGATAAGCCCCCATGTCGCACTCCTCCTTCGTGTTTTTCGAGTGGCCGCCGTGGCGCCGGTATCCGCCCCCGATCGGAGGCGCCGCGGCCCGATTCTCCCGATCATCGACAGCGTGCGCGGCCGATTGGTTTCACGAAAAGGTCCATTATCGACAAAAAATCAGACCAATATGGATCGCATGGAGACGGCGTCGCGCCATTCCTGGAACCCTGGCCCGCCCCCTTCCCTCCGTCATTCCGGATGCGACCCGCCGCCGGCGATCCGCTCCGGAATGACGATAGGCGGGAGGTGATTGGGTGCTGCGAGACCGCGCCGTCGCCTGCGGCCGCTCAGCCGAGGCTGTCGCGCCACCGGTAGTAGGCGACCGAGGCGGCCAGGAACCACGGCTTGCCGGTGTACAGCGGCCGGGTCTGGAACGGCACCGCGTCGAGGCCGGTGCGGCCCTCGGTCAGGCCGAGCACCTGCTGGCCGACCCGGGTGCCGAGATAGGCCGCCATCGACACCCCGGACCCGCAGTAGCCCATGGCGTAGTACAGCCCGTCGTGGCGCCCGACATGGGCGAGGGTGTCGAAGGTGTAGGCCACGAACCCCATCCAGGAGTGCGAGACCTTCACCCGCTCGAGCTCCGGGAACAGGGCGATCAGGTCGCGGCGCAGCAGCGGCGCGCTCTTCAGCGGGTCGGTCTCGTCGCTCGAGACCCGGCCGCCGAACACGATGCGGGTGCGGTCCGGCGACGGCCGGTAGTAGTAGACCACCTTGCGGCTGTCGCTGACGATCCGGTCGGTCGGCATCAGCCGGTCCATCACCTCGGGCGCCAGGGGCTCGGTGGCGATGATGTAGCTGCCGATCGGGATCACCCGGCGACGCAGCCAGCCGGTCGCCGGCCCGGTGTAGCCGTTGGTCGCAACCACCACTTCGCGGGCCCGGACCTTGCCGCGGGCGGTGGACAGCACGAAGCCGCCGCCGTCGCGCTCGACCGCCTCGACCCGGCAGTGCGGCACCACCGCGGCATCGGCCGCGCGGACCCGCTCCAGCAGACCCTGGTGGAACCGCCCGGGATCGAGCGAGGCGTGCTTCTCGAACACCACCCCGCCGAAATACGCGTCGGTCCCGAGCTCGCGGTGCTGCTCGGACCGCGGCACCACGTGGGCCGGCACTTCCAGCCCCTTCGGCTGGTCGGCGATCTCGCGGGCCAACTCCTCGTACTTGCGGGCCGAATGCGCGGCATGGAACCGGCCGGGCACCCGGAAGTCGCAGTCGAGGCCCTCCTCGCCCACGAACGCCTCGATCCAGGCCAGCGCGTTGCGACCCTCCTGCAGGATCGCGCGCGCGGTCTCGGGGCCGTGCCTGCGGGCCAGCTCGGCATAGCCCGGCTTGATGCTGGTGCTGATCTGCCCGCCGTTGCGCGAGCTGCAGCCCCAACCGGCGTCCTCGGCGTCGAGCACCAGGGTGGAGCGCCCGCCGCGCGCGGTCTGCAGGGCGGCGCACAGGCCGGTATAGCCGGAGCCGATGACCGCCACGTCGACCGCCGGCGGCAGCTCCGGGGTGCCGAGGTCGGGACGCGGCGTCCGCTCCCACCAGTACGGCGTCGCCTTGAAGTCGGACGTGAAGATGTCGGCGGTCATGGTGCGGCGTCCCTGTCCCAGGCCTCAGTCCAGCGTGCTGACCCGGTAGTCGGCCCGCTCGAGCCAGTCGCGGTTGATCTCGACCCCCCAGCCGGGGCCGTCCGGAATCTGCACCTTGCCGTCGCGCGCCACCAGCGCCGGCGTGAACAGGTCGAACTGCCACGGACAGGTCTCGGCGTCCTCGATGGTGAACTCGACATACGGCCCGGCGGCCGGGATCGCGCCCATCATGTGCAGGGTGAACACCGTCACCATCGACAGGTTGGCCGAGTGCGGGGTGCACGGCAGCCCGGTGATCTCCGCCAGCTTCGCGACCCGCAGGGTCCGGCTGAGGCCGCCGAGATAGCAGATGTCGGGCTGCAGCACGTCGACCGCCCGCATCGCCGCCATCCGGCGCCACTGCGCCAGGTCGCAGTCCTGCTCGCCGCCGGTCACCTCGATCGCCAGCGGATCGAGGGCGTCGCGGACCTGCTTGGTCCACTCCAGCTCCCAGTACGGGCACGGCTCCTCGAAATGCACGAAGCCGTGGTCGTTCAACAGCCGGCCGACCTCGATCCCGCGGGCCGGGGTGTAGCAGCTGTTGGCGTCGGCCAGCAGGACCGCCTGGTCGCCGAGCGCCTTGCGGATCGTCGGCACCAGCTCCTCGGTGCGGCCCGGCCACTCGTCGACGTCGTGGCCGTATTCGCTGCCGACCCGGATCTTGAAGGCGTCGTAGCCGCACTGGTCGCGCAGGCGGACCAGCCGCTCGGCCTCGTCGGCCGGGGTGATGTCGCGACGCATGCTGGAGGCGTAGACCCTGAGCGGCCGCGGGGTGCCGCCGAGCAGCTCGCACACGCTCTTGCCGGCCAGCTTGCCGTGCAGGTCCCAGAGCGCGGTGTCGAGGCCGCCGATCGCCCGCCGCAGGTAGGAGCCGGGGAACTTGTGCTCGCGCTCGACGATCAGGTCCGCCAGCGGGTCGATCGCCATGGCGTCGGCGCCCAGCGCATAGGGTGCCACCTGGCGGTGCAGGACCAGCGAGGAGATGTCGGACTGGTACGCCGACACCTGGCCCCAGCCCTGGCTGCCGTCGTCGGTCGTCACCCGGACGAACCCGATGTCGCGCGTCGCGAAGGTCTCGATGGTCTTTATCTTCATGGCTGTGCTTCCGATCCGCTCCCCGTCGATGCGCCCGAGCCTAGCGCGAACCGGCCCAGCCTGCCCGCATTGACGGCCCCAAGACCGCCGTAAATTGGCTTTGAACTTAAGATCCATTTTGGACAATGTAGAAGTCCATTTTGCGACCGGTGGGCTGCCGGAACGGGGGCGTTCATGGTCAAGCGGGCCGCCGGTGCGCTGCTGCAGTCGGTGAAGATCGACCCGGCCTCGGCGCGTCCGCTGGCCAGCCAGATCGCCAACGGCCTGCGCGACATCATCCTGGCCGGCGCCCTGCGGGCCGGCGAGCGGCTGCCGGCGACCCGGACCCTGGCGAACGAGCTCGGGGTGTCGCGCACCACCATGGTCGAGGTGTTCGAGCGGCTGGTGGCCGAAGGGCTGGTCGAGTCGCGGACCGGGGCCGGCACCTTCGTCAGCCCGGCGCTCGACGCCAACCGTCCGGTGCCGCCGACCGAAGCGGAATTGCCGGCCCGGGAGCCCGTCAGGCAGGAGACCGGCCGCGACCGCCGGCCGCCGCTGCCGGCCTTCGCCGAGCGGCTGCCCCACACCGTCCGGGCCTTCACCACCGCCCTGCCCGCCCTCGACATGTTCCCGGTCGCCCAGTGGGCGCGGCAGACCGCCAAGCACTGGCGCGGCAAGCGCGACGTCGTGCTGGGCTACGGCGACCCGACCGGCTACGCCCCGCTGCGCCGGGCGATCGCCGCCCACCTGCGGGCGACCCACGGGATCGCCTGCGAGGACGAGCAGATCTTCATCGTCAACGGCGCCCAGCAGGCCTTCCACCTGATCGGCACCGTGCTGCTGCGCCACGGCGACAGGGTGTGGTTCGAGAACCCCGGCGCGATCGGTGCCCGCAACGCCCTGGTGGCGGCCGGCGCCGAGCTGGTGCCGGTCCCGGTCGACCGGGACGGCATGGTGGTCGAGCACGCCCAGGCGGTGGCCCCGGATTTCCGCCTCGCCTTCGTCACGCCGTCGCACCAGCAGCCGCTCGGCGTGACCATGAGCCTGACCCGGCGGTTCCAGCTGCTGGCCGCCGCCGAGGCCGCCGACGCCTGGATCGTCGAGGACGACTACGACGGCGAGTTCCACTACGGCGGCCACCCGCTACCGGCCCTGAAGAGCGTCGACCGGGCCGAGCGCGTGCTGTACGTCGGGACCTTCAGCAAGACCCTGTTCCCGGCGCTGCGCCTCGGCTACCTGCTGGCCCCGGCGCCGCTGGTCGATACCTTCAGGCAGGCGTTCAACGCCTACCTGCCGGGGGCGCCCTCGAACGCCCAGGCGATCGTCGCCGGGTTCATGGACGAGGGCCATTTCGCGACGCATCTGAGGCGCATGCGGCGCACCTACATCGAGCGCCACCGGGTCCTGATCGACGTCGCCCGCGAGCGGCTCGCCGGGCTGCTCGACGTGGTCGAGGCGGATACCGGGCTGCACACCATCGGCCACCTGCGCGCCGACCTGCCGGAGGCCGAAATCGCCCGGCGGGCCGACGCGGCCGGCATCACGGTGGCGCCGATCCGGCGGTTCTGCCTGGAGCCGGTGGCGCTGAACGGCCTGGTGCTGGGCTTCAGCGGCATCAAGCCGGCCGAGATCGAGGCCGGGGTCGGCACGCTCGCCCGGCTGCTGACCGACATGGCGGAGCAGCCGGCGCGGGCCGGCGGGGAGAGATCGTCTTGAGCTACGACTACATCGTCGTCGGCGCCGGCTCGGCCGGGTCGGCGCTGGCGGGCCAGCTGTCCGAGAACGGCCGCCACCGCGTGCTGCTGCTCGAGGCCGGCGGCGACGACCGGCGGTTCTGGCTGCAGGTACCGGTCGGCTACGGGAAGTCGTTCTACGACCCCGCGGTCAACTGGATGTACATGGCCGAGGGCGACGCCGCGACCGGCGGGCGCCGCAGCTACTGGCCGCGTGGCAAGGTGCTGGGCGGCTCGAGCTCGATCAACGCCATGGTCTACATCCGCGGCCAAGCCGCGGACTACGAGGACTGGGCCGCCGCCGGCAATCCCGGCTGGGGCTGGAGCGACGTGCTGCCGGTCTACCGCCGCATGGAGAGCCATGCCTGGGGGGCGAGCGAGCACCACGGCGGCGACGGGCCGCTGCACGTGTCCTGCCCGGAACCCGACCTGCACGAGAGCTGCGAAAGCTTCATGGCCGCCGGCGAGGCGCTCGGCGTGCCGCGCAACCGCGACTTCAACGGCGCCAGCCAGGAGGGCGTCGGCCCTTACCACCTGACGATCCACCGGGGTCGCCGGATGTCGGCTTCGCGCGCCTGGCTGTGGCCGGCCCGCAACCGCCCGAACCTGAGGATCGAGACCGGCGCGCTGGCGACCCGGATCCTGTTCGAGGGGCGGCGCGCTGTCGGGGTCGAGTATCGCCGCGGCGGCCGGACGGAGACAGCGCGCGCCGGGCGCGAGGTCGTGCTGGCCGGCGGCGCCATCAACTCCCCGCAACTGCTGATGCTGTCGGGCGTCGGGCCGGCGGCCGAGCTGGCGACGCTCGGGCTGGCTGTCGTGCACGACAGCCCGGCGGTCGGCCGCAACCTGCAGGACCACTACTGCGTCGACTTCATCTACCGCTCGACCCGGCCGACCCTGAACGAGCAGCTTCACCCCTGGTACGGCAAGCTGTGGGCCGGCCTGAAATACGTCCTGGCCCGGCGCGGCCCGCTGGCGCTCAGCCTGAACCAGGCCGGCGGCTTCATCCGCACCCGGCCTGAGCTGAGCCGCCCGAACATACAGCTGTACTTCTCGCCGGTCAGCTACCGCAAGGCGCCGCCGGGCACCCGGCCGCTGATGAACCCGGACCCGTTCCCGGCGTTCCTGACCAGCATCTCGCAGTGCCGGCCGACCAGCCGCGGCCACCTCCGGCTGCGCTCCGGCGACCCCTCCGAGCCGCCGCTGATCCAGCCGAACTACCTGGCGACCGAGCACGACCTGCAGGAGAACCTGGAGGGCATGCGGTTCATGCGCCGGCTGACCGCGACCCCGGCGATGCGGGCGCTGATCGCCGAGGAGGAGCTGCCCGGCCCGGGCGTGGCCGGCGACGAGGCGCTGCTGGCCTATGTCCGGGAGACCGGCGTGACGGTGTTCCACCCGTGCAGCACCTGCCGGATGGGCCCGGATCCGGCGCGCAACGTGGTGGACAGCGCCCTGCGGGTGCACGGCCTGGAGGGGCTGCGGGTGGCCGACGCCTCGGTCTTCCCGACCATCCCGTCCGGCAACACCAACGCCCCGTCGATGATGGTCGGCGAGCGCGCCAGCGACCTGATCCTGCGAGACGTCTAGGCCCTCGGGGATAGGCTGCTACCATCCGGGCCGTCCGACACCACAGGAGACGCGACATGGACCGGTTCACCGGCGGCTGCCTGTGCGGCAAGGTCAGGTTCGTGGCCGAGGGGCGCCCGTACCGGGTCGGCGTCTGCCACTGTCTCGACTGCCGCAAGCATCACGGGGCGCTGTTCCACGCCTCGGCGATCTTTCCGAGCGAGGCGGTGACGATCGAGGGCGAGACCCGCGAATACGCCGGCCGGTCGTTCTGCCCCGAGTGCGGCTCCACCGTGTTCGGGCGCAGCGGCGACGAGACCGAGCTCAACCTGGGCTCCATGGATGCCCCGGATCAGTTCACGCCGACCTACGAGCTGTGGACCGTCCGCCGGGAGTCCTGGCTGCCGCCGTTCCCGCTCGAGCACCGGTACGAGCGGGATCGCGACTCCGGCAGCCGGTCCGAGGATTAGCCCGCCGTCTCGATCTTGTCCTGGGTCCTGGTCTCGAAGTCCGACGCGTCGTGGCGCTCGCGGAGCTGCTCGTGCGCCTCGCCGCGGATGCGGTTGACCATGCGGCCGCGCCGCACCGGCTCGCGGGCGTGCAACTCCTCGGCCCAGCGCACCACGTTGGTGTAGCTCCTGGCGTCCAGGAACTCCTCGGCCTCGTACTGGTTGAACAGGACCAGCCCGCCGTACCACGGCCAGATCGCCATGTCGGCGATCGTGTACTCGTCGCCGCACATGTAGCGGTTGTCGGCCAGCCGCCGGTCGAGCACGTCGAGCTGGCGCTTCACCTCCATCGTGAACCGGTCGATCGGGTATTGCTGCTTCTCGTCGGCATAGGCGTAGAAGTGCCCGAAGCCGCCGCCGAGATAGGGCGCGCTGCCCATCTGCCAGAACAGCCAGCTCAGGCATTCCGCCCGCTTCGACGGATCGGTCGGCACGAACTCGCCGAACTTCTCGGCCAGGTACAGCAGGATCGCGCCGGACTCGAACACCCGGGTCGGCGGGGTGGTACTGTGGTCCATCAGCGCCGGAATCTTGGAGTTCGGATTGACCGCGACGAAGCCGCTGCCGAACTGGTCGCCGTCGCCGATACGGATCAGCCAGGCGTCGTACTCGGCGCCGGCATGGCCCTTCGCCAGCAGCTCCTCCAGCAGGACCGTGACCTTCACGCCGTTCGGGGTGCCGAGCGAATAGAGCTGCAGCGGGTGCTTGCCGACCGGCAGCTCCTTCTCGTGGGTGGCGCCGGCGATCGGACGGTTGGTGCTGGTGAACCGCCCCTGCTTCTGGCCTTCCCATGTCCAGACCTTCGGAGGCGTGTAAGTGTTCGTCATCGTGCGAACTCCGTTCCAGGTGGCGTGGGCGCGACCGACGTTGCCGTATGAGGACGTTGTGGCGAAGGGCGGAACCGGTCTTTGATGCCGGCAGTCTACCCCAACGGGAACCGGGAGCCGCCATGCCGATATTCGAGAATGGTCCCGTGCGGATCCACTACGAGGAGGCCGGGTCCGGCTTCCCGCTGCTGGTGATTCCGGGCGGCGGGCTGAACGCCACGATCGCCGGCCTCGCCACCCACGCCTTCAACCCGCTGGAGGCGTTCGGCGACCGCTACCGCGTGATCGCGCTCGACCTGCGCAACGCCAATGGCGGCCTGTCGGAGGGCCCGCTCGAGGTCGCGCGGACCTGGGACGGCTTCACCGACGACCAGCTCGGCCTGATGGACCACCTCGGGATCGACCGTTTCCTGGTGATGGGCTTCTGCATCGGCGGGCCGATGATCTGGAACCTGCTGCGGCGCGCCGGCGACCGGGTGGCGGCGGCGGTGCTGGTGCATCCGAGCGGCTACAGCCCGGCGTTCCCGGACATCTTCTACCGGAACAACATCGCGGGCTGGGGACCCGAGTTCCACGCCCGCCGCCCCGAGGTGAGCATGGCGATGATCGCCGAGTTCCTCGACAACATGTACACGAAGCGGGCCGATTTCGTGTTCACCGTCGACCGCGACTTCGTGCGCGGCTGCACCACGCCGGTGCTGGTTCTGCCCGACGACATCCCGGCGCACCCCTACGCGACCGCGATGGAGACCGCCCTGCTGGCGCCGAACGCCCAGGTCAGCCTGTATCCGTGGAAGGAGAACGCCCGCAAGGTCGAGCTGGCGCTGCGGCACATCCGGGGGTTCCTGGCGCTGAACGCCGGGGCGGAGGCGGCGGGGTAGCAGACGTCGTCGCCTCCGATCTCGCCGACAGCGCGCCCAACTCCCACCCTCCGATGAGAGATGAACGCACTGTCACCGGATCTCGGTCACCGGATCTCGGCACCGACACTACACGGGAACGCCGCGCTTCGGGATTGTCGAGGATGATCAGAAGATTAGATTGGCGGAGGGGATGGGATTCGAACCCACGATAGGTTGTTACACCTATAACGGTTTAGCAAACCGCCGCCTTCAGCCTCTCGGCCACCCCTCCGCCGGGAGAGGTCATCCGGCGCCGGGAAACCCGACGCCGCACGGCGTATGCGCGCCCCTTCTACGGGCCGGAGGTTCCCCGCGTCAAGGACGCTGAACGGGCCCCCGCAGCGGCGCCCGTCGGCGGCCGCCTTTCCCGCACGATCAGCCGTCGAGCGCCTGGGTCAAGTCGTCGATCAGGTCCTGGGCGTGCTCGATGCCGACCGCCAGCCGGATCAGGTCGTCCGGCACCGGCGTCCCCGGCCCCTCGGTCGAGGCGCGGTGCTCGGCCAGGCTCTCGGTGCCGCCGAGCGAGGTGGCGCTGTGCCACACCGACATCCGCCGCATCGCCGCCAGCGCCGCGGCCTCGCCGCCGGCCACCCGGATCGACAGGATGCCGCTGAACCCGCCCTGCATCTGCCGGGCCGCCACCGCGTGGCCGGGATGCTCCGGCAGCCCCGGGTACAGCACGTGGCTGACCTTCGGGTGGCGCGCCATCGCCTCGGCGATCGCCATGGCGTTCTCGCAGGCCTTGCGCACCCGGATGTGCAGGGTGCGCATGCCGCGCAGCAGCAGCCAGGCCTCGTGCGGGCCCATCACCGTGCCGAAGTCGCGCCGCACCTGTTCGATGCGCTCCCACCACTCGTCCTTGCGGGCGGTCACCAGGGCGCCGGCCAGCACGTCGCTGTGGCCGTTCAGGAACTTGGTCGCCGAGTGCATGACCAGGTCGGCGCCGTGCTCCAGCGGCCGGGTCAGCACCGGCGTCGCCACCGTGCTGTCGACCGCCAGCCGGGCACCGGCGGCATGGGCGATCTCGGCGGCGGCCGCCAGGTCGACGATGCCCCACAGCGGGTTGGCCGGGGTCTCGACCCACACCAGCCTGGTCTTGCCGGGGCGCATGGCGGCGCGCAGCGCATCCAGGTCCTCGGCCTCGACGAACTCGACGTCCAGGCCCCAGCGGGTCGCGAAGGTCAGCAGCCAGCGCCGGATGCCCCAGTACATGACGTTCTGCACGACCACGTGGTCGCCCGGCGCCAGCGCCATGAACGGCGCCGTCACCGCCGACATGCCCGACGCCAGCACCAGCGCGTCCTCGCCGCCCTCCAGCCGCTGGATCAGGGATTCGACCTGGGTGTAGCTCGGGTTGTCGTTGCGGCTGTAGCTGAAGCCCGGGCCGCCGGCCGCGCCGATGCCGCCGGGCACCCGCTCGTAGGTGGTGGCGTAGTGGACCGGCGGGACCAGCGACTTGTGCTCCGGGTCGACGAAGCCGAGTGCCTGGGCGGCGAGGGTCTCGGGCGCGAGATCGTGGTTCCGGGTCATCGAGCGGGTCCTGAAGTCGGTTGCGGTTGGGTAAGCGGACTGAAATAGGCGTCGGCGCGCAGGAAGGCGGCCAGCCGGGCGCGCATCACCAGGGAACGGTCGGCCTCGACGGCCCCGACCAGCAGCGCCGCCTGCGGCGCGATCCCGTGCTCGGTCAGCAGCTCGTGCACGGCCGCTGCGACCGCCAGCGGGTTGCGCGCGAGGCGCCAGCCGTCGATCCGGCCGCCGGCGGCCTCGCGCAGCGCCTGCAGCCGGACCTCGGCGTAGCCGTCGCGGTCGACCCCGACCGCCAGCAGCTTCGGTTTGCTCAGAGATCGCAGGCGATCGGCCGCACCGGGTGCCGCCAGCGCGTCGAGGGTGAACACGATGGCCGACGGCGCCCGGCCGCATTCCATCATGATCGAGCTGATCTGGCGGTAGGTCAGGCCGAGCTCGGCGGCCCGGCGCAGCCGCAGCTTCACGACCTCCGGCGCCGGCGTCTTCCAGGCCTCGGCATGCGCCCGCTTCCAGCAATGCAGCCCCCAGCGGGTGGCCATCGGCGGGCCGTTGTTGTGGCCGATGCCGATCGGCACGACCGCGGCGAGCGGCCGGCCGCGGAGCCTGGCCCGCATGCTCGGTCCCGCCGGCCCACCGGCGTTGCCGCCTCCGGGCCCGCTCACCGACAACGGTCTCGGTCTTGACGCCGACCGCATTGCGGTCTCCACTAAAGGAATGATGATTTCCTCTATAGAGGATGCCGAGACGGCTGTCGATGGCGACCTCGACCTGCGGGCGATCGGCGATCGGGTGCGGCTCCTGCGCAAGAGCCGCGGCGACACGCTGGCCACGCTGGCGGCGCGCGCCGGCCTCAGCGTCAGCATGCTGTCGGCGGTCGAGCGCGGCGAGAAGGCCGCGACCGTGCTGGTCCTGCACCGGATCGCCGGCGCGCTTTCCACCACCATCGCCCGGCTGGTCGAGGAGGAATCGCCGGTCCGGGCGACGATCCTGCCGCGCGACCGCCAGGCGGTGATCCCCGGCGAAGGCGGCTGGAACCGGCGGATCGTCTCGCCGGTGGTGCCGGGCATCGAGTTCGAGATGATGGTCACCACCCTGCCGCCGGGGGTCGACGCCGGCGAGTACGACCCGCACCCGGTCGGCAGCCACGAATACCTGCTGGTGCTCGAAGGCGAGCTGACCCTGACCCTCGACGGGGTCGAGCACCGCCTGGCATCCGGCGACGCCATCCACCACGACGGCCATTGCCGGCACGGCTACCGCAACGACGGCGACGCCGTGTGCCGCTACGTGCTGGCGATGACCGAAGGCCCGCGGCGCTGAGCCTACTCGGTGTATTCCGGCAGGCTGTGCAGCTCGGCCTCGGTCAGCACCGAGCGGACCGCCTCCTTGTCGCTCGGCACCAGGGAGTCCGCCGGCACAACGACGCGCCGCTCGCCGATCCCCAGGAAGCCGCCGACGGAGAGCACCGCCTGCGGGCCGGTGCCGGAGCCGCCGATCACCTTCTCGACCTCGCCGACCACGGTGCCGTCGGACGACACCACCTTCGCGCCGTTGAGCTGCACGGCCAGCGCCTCGATGGATCCCGACTTCAGGGCCGACGACGCCAGAACCGCCGACGCCGGGACCGCCGACGCCGTCGGAGCCATCGCGGCTCCCGGGATCCAGGTTGACAGGAGGAATGCAGGCACCAGAACCAGAGACAGGCTTGTCGGGATGCGCGACATGGTCGGCCTCCATGAGCAGCAGTCGGGGCACGGTGGACTCCGTTCCCCGGCTACCCGGTCAACCACCGATCCGCCGCCCGGTTCCACGAGCCGGCCTCGACCGCCGACGTGATCCCGGACGAACCGGTCGGATCGCCGGGGACGGGCGCGCAAAAAAAACGCGATTATGCCTCTTGCAAACCCACGCATGAAAGCACATATCTAAGGGGCACTTAGGAGGCCCCGATGTCCGTTCTGTCCAAGCCCTACTTTCACGACGAAGAAGCGGCGTTCCGCTATCTGGAGTCCGTGGTCTGGCAGGACGGCACGGTGTGCCCTCACTGCGGCAACGTCGACCAGGCCCGTCTGTACCGGATCGCTCCGAACCCTGAGAAGCGCGTCCGCTTCGGCCTGTGGAAGTGCGGCGAGTGCCGCAAGCAGTTCACGGCGAAGGTCGGGACGGTTTTCGAGCACGCCCGCATCCCGATGCACAAGATCCTACAGGCGGTGTACCTGATGGCTTGTTCCAAGAAGGGCGTTTCTGCCCACCAGCTGCATCGGGTTCTGGAGATCACGTATCGCGCGGCGTGGTTCTTGGCGCACCGCATCCGCGAGGCGATGGCGTACGGCGACCTGTCCGCGTTCGGTTCCAACGGTGGAGCGGTTGAGGTTGATGAGACCTTCATCGGTCACGACTACACCGTGAAGCCGAAGCACGAGAAGAAGGGGCGCGGTTACGCTCACAAGCACAAGGTGCTGGCGCTTGTCGACCGCACCACCGGCCAAGCGCGGAGCATGGTCGTGGACGATTTGAAGGTCTCCACCCTCGCGCCGATTGTCCATGAGAATGTCGACAAGGCCGCGCGGCTGATGACCGACGAAGCGAGTCACTACACCCGGATCGGCCGCGAGTTCGCCGAACATGGCGTGGTCGCTCACAACGCTGGTGAGTACGGCCGAGGCGATACCCATACCAACACCATCGAAGGCTACTTCAGCATCTTCAAGCGCGGCATGAAGGGCGTCTATCAGCATTGCGCGAAGAAGCACCTGCACCGCTATCTGGCGGAGTTCGACTTCCGGTACAACCATCGCGCTCGCCTTGGCTTCGATGACTCGACCCGTTACACTGCGGCCATCGCTGGGGTGGTGGGCAAGCGCCTGACATATCGGAGGGCTGACTGATGAGGGCGCCGCGGTGACTGCCAAGCGCGGTGAAATGTGGCGCAAGCGTATCGATCTGCCGGCTTATCAGGTGGCCGAAGCGGCTCGGTATGCACGTACTACGCCGCAGACAATTGGGAATTGGCAGCGAGTTCGTGCGGGAGAACGCGGAGCGATCGGCCCCCGCGAACGTCGAGTTGGCTTGTCGTACCTCCAACTCATCGAAGTCGGCGTGGTCGCCGCCATGCGCAAATCGGGCGTTCGCCTGCCTAAGATTCGAGAGGCTCGTGACTACCTATCGCGCGAATTCGGCAGCGAGTATCCGTTTGCTCAATATCGGTTCAAAACCGATGGCAAAGACATATTGATGGACTACGACCAGATCGCGGGAACTAGCGCCAAAGACAAGCTGCTAGTAGTCAGCGAGGGTGGCCAGTTGGCTTGGAACCGCATTTTGAGCAATCTGCTCAAAGAGTTTGACTATGCCGATGAGGATGAAGTTGTTCGTGCATGGCGAGTCGCCGGCGTGGACAGCGCGATTATGATTGACCCACGAGTGGCGTTCGGGGCGCCCCAAATCAACGGAATCGCTACGTGGGTGCTGAAGGAGCGCTGGCACAGTGGTGAAAGCGTCAAAGACATTGCTGACGACTATTGCCTGGAAGGCCCGCTGGTTTTTGCGGCGCTCGAATTTGAGGGCGTCGACGTCGACCCAGATCGACCCAACCAGTGGGTCCATTAACATTCTTCTTTGATAGAAACTTCGGAACGCGGTTGCCGGCCGCGTTGAACTCCATGAAGCCACCGATGCGGATCAAGTGGCATCAGGAGCAAGGCTTCGACCCGCGCATGCCTGATGACAAATGGCTTGAAGTGGTGGGCCAGCGGAATTGGGTGGTGCTCAGTCAGGACCGAAAATTCCATTTGCTTGCAAATGAGCTCGTAGCGGTGAAGCAACACAAGGTTCGATGCTTCTATCTACCGTGTGCGAGCCAAGATCGATGGCACTCGCTGTGTAACTTCATTCGTCGGTATGAACGGATGATGGATCTTGCGTGGAATCAGGCTGCACCATTCATATACGAACTTAGAGGAAACGGCCGCTTCTATTCGGTACCGCTGCCATGACTCAGAAGAAACGTCAGACACAATCAGACAAGTTCAAGGAAGCCGCTCGCGAGCTAGGCGCAGAGGACGATCCCGCTCGCTTTGACGAGGTGATGCGTCGGCTGGCGAAAAAGAAGCCAGAGCCGAGGAAGGCACCTAAGGACAAAAGCTCAGACTAGTTCGACTCTGGTTCGCGGTTGGCATTGCGTACAGAGACGATTGCGAGCGTGTCTTCTTTAGCTTTCGCGAGCGCCCGCTTTGCGCGCCGACCGACGGCATCTAGATCTGCCTTCAACAGAGCGATATGGCCGTCGATCTCGCCCTCAGACATGAGGTGCGGCGATATTTGGGGCGCCTCCCCATTGCCGCCGCTCCAGTGATCCAAGTTGATGATTACAATCGGCCCGAATGGCATGGAGTCCGATTTCTTCATCTTGATGATTTTATAGTCAAACTGCTTGATGGTTTGGGACATCCATCTCTCCGGCCTGCTTGTTTGAGCATTCTTCACAAGATCTTTGGATCAGCGGAGGCGCCACGATGCTATTCGTAGTATTGCAGCTCGGTCGAGCATCGTGGGCACTTAGCGATAGTGGTGCGGCGCGGTCCCTCGCGAGGCTGAAGGAAGGAGCGGATGCCGTCGTCGAAGCATGTTGGGCAAAGCCAGGGACCTTCTTCCGATCCGCCGCACTCGTCCTTAAGGCGATAAGCGACCGCGCTCGGAACGTGGACGGACGGAGCTTGGAGTACGTAGCGCTCTTTCTCGCCGTCCCATGCCTTAAGGCGAGCAACTTCTTTCTTGAGCGCCTCATTCTCTTCAGACAGCGCCGCCTGCTCGCGTTGTCCGGAAAGTAGTTCGCTGTATGCGGCCGAGAGCGATCGGTTGATCTCGTTGAGGCGTTCTTGAATTTCCCAGTCTTGGCGAAGCAGGGCGATGCCCTTGCTGATATCGATGGCGGTCTTAACGCTTGTCAGCGCCGCCGTGATGCCGGTTAGGCTGACCATCGCTCCCTCCCCGGTTGATCAATCACTCAACCGATATGGTGTGCGGGGCGTGGGTTTGCAAACGACACAATCGCCAAAAAAAACGGCACCGCGACTGGCGGTGCCGTTGAAGGGCCGACGGGCCGATCGTCCGGATCTGCGACGGGAGGGACGCTGTCGCAGGCCGGGGGCGGTCCGGAACGACGATGGCACGTTCCGGAAGTTCGATCGGCGCGTCGGCGGGGGGACCGATCAGGCGTGGGCCGGGTCAGGCGTGGGCGCTGCAGTCGCTGCAGCCGAGCCGTGCGGTGGCGCGGCGCCCGAGGGCGTCATTGGCGGTCCGCAGGACCCACCGGGCGAAGGACGCGAAGCCTTCGCGGACGGCGCGACCGTGCAGCGTGCGGCCCCGGCGGACCAGGATGGCGATGTCGGCATGCGAGAGTGTGGTCGTACGGGTCATGTCTGCCTCCTTTGAACGGAAGGCGGGGCGTCGGCCGAACGGTCCCGTCTGAACTGAGTGGGAAGGTAAACCCTTTATTCGTGACGGATAATGAGATACGATGCGATCTCATTCATGCCTTCAAAGAATGAATGATAAAAAAGTCTGGGGGAGGATCGCCTGTGGACGTGTTGACTGGAATGACCATCTTCGTGGCGGTCGTGGAGAACAGCAGTCTGGCCGGCGCGGCGCGGCACATGAACCTGTCGCCGTCGGTGGTGTCGAAGCAGCTCTCCGCGCTCGAGGACCGTCTCGGGGTCCGGCTTCTGAACCGCACCACGCGGCGGGTCAGCCTGACCGAGGTCGGCGCCGCCTACTACGAGCGCTGCAAGCGCATCCTCGCCGACGTCGACGAGGCCGAGGCCGCGGTCTCGACCGCGCACAGCTCGCCGCGCGGCCTGCTGAAGATCACCGCGCCGTCGACCTTCGCACATCGCCACGTGGCCCCGCACCTGCCCGGCTTCATGGACCGCAACCCGGAGGTCCAGATCCAGATGCTGGTCGCCGACCGGCTGGTCGACCTGGTCGAGGAAGGCGTCGACCTGGCGATCCGCATCGCGCAGCTCAAGGACTCCTCGCTGATCGCCCGCAAGCTGGCGCCGAACCATCGCAAGCTGGTCGCGGCCCCGGAGTACCTCGCGAAATGGGGCTCGCCGACCCGGCCGGAGGAGGTCAACGACCACGCCCTGATCACCCTGCAGCCCGGCAGCCCGATCAACGACTGGCATTTCGTGGTCGACGGCCAGGAGACCATGATCCGGGCGCGCGGCACGATCTCGACCAACCACGGCGACTCGATCCTGGCGCTGGCGCTGTCCGGGGCCGGGCTGGCCATGCTGGCGGCCCATGTGGTCGGCGAGCATATCAAGTCCGGCCGGCTGATCTCGGTGCTCGACGAGTACGTGCGCGAGGACGTGCCGATCTACGCGGTCTATCCGTCCAACCGCCACCTGTCGCCGAAGGTCCGGGCGTTCGTCGACTACCTGGTCGAGGTCTATGGGCCGCGCCCGTACTGGCTCGACTACATGAACGGCGCCATGCCCTCGAGCGACGCCGCCGAGTGAGCCCGAGCCCCGGTCGTTCACGCAACCGTGTACGGCCGTTACGAAACGGCCGTTGCCATTCGCCGTCTCCCCGGCATTGACCCGGCACGACACCTTCCGGTGCCGTGCAGCCATGGGAGACGACAATGAGGACGACCGACCACGCGACCGGCTCGCATTCGCCTGCGGATTCGGCGGTCATGGGGCTTCTGGCCCGGCTGGAGATCGACGCCGGCACGATCCGAGACCTGTGCATCGGCGGCGGAGCCGGCCTGTTCACCTGGGAGCTGTTCGCCCGCCTGCTGACGCCGGAGGTGATCGGCGGGCCGCTGCAGCCGGCCAGCCTGATCATCAGCCTGTTCGAGAACCTGTTCGCCTTCAATCCGGGCCGGCCGGCCGCCGAGGCCCTGCACTACGTCACCGGGATCGCGCTGTATCCCCTCGCCTACTGGATCCTGACCCGGATCGCCCGCAGCCTGGGGCCGACGATCGACGGCGTGCTCTGGGGGATCGCGACCTGGATCATCGCGCTCGGCCTGTTCGCGTCGCTGGCCGGCCTGCCGTTCATGCTCGGCTTCATCCCGCTCGCCTGGATGTCGCTGGTCGGCCACATGCTGTACGCCATGATCGCGGTATCGGCGTTCCACGAGTTGCGCGCGCGGACCGTCTGAAGCCACCGCCTGAGCCCGGCGTTCAGCCCACCAGCTCGGCGTTCAGCACCGTCAGCACCGCGGTGGTGAGCAGGCCGAACACCAGGGTGAACAGCAGGTTGGGGCCGAAGGCGAGGCCGAGCGGCCGGACCCGGAACATCTGAGCGGCGGAGATCAGCGACAGCGAGCTGATCGAGTTCATCGAGCCCAGGCCCCAGCCGAACAGCATCGCCAGCATCAGCGGCAGGTCGGCGATCGCCAGGCCCGAGCCGGCGAACGCCGCCATCATGACGGTGCCGGTGATCATCGGGTGCATGCCGATCAGGGCGAATCCGATCATCGAGCCCGAGGTCACCCCGAACGCCGCCCAGGGCGGCAGATGGGTGGCGATCCACGGCGCCACCGCCTCGCGGATCGGCGGCGCCGTCTCCGCCAGGGTGCCGAGGATCATCGCCGCCGACACCACCGCCAGGTCGTCGCCGAGCCGGCCCATGGCGTCCCGGGTCTCGGTCAGCACCGGAACCGCCCGGTGCGGCCGGGCGGCGAAGTGCAGGATCGCGAGCACCGGCATCACCACCAGCACCGACCCCAGGGTCGACACCGGCAGCAACTGGCTGGCGATCACCACCAGCACGGCGGCCCCGCCCATCGGCAGCGCGATCGGTGCCAGGCAGCCGAGGCCGGCCCGCACCCCCTCGATCGACAGCGGCCGGGCGAACAGCGCCAGCGCGATCGCATGACCGGTTGCGGCCAGCGTGCCGCCGAGCGCGAACACCTGCCACACCGGCACGTCCGGCAGGTAGGTGTAGGCGACCGCGAACCCGACCAGGAACGGCGAGAACAGCGCCACGGTGTTCATGCCGCGCAGGGTGGCGAGCGCGGCCGCCCGGCGGGTCGGCTCCGGCGCGTCGTCCGGCACCACCGCGCTCATCAGCGCGAATGCGCCGGTGGTCAGCACCGTGCCGAAGGCGTGCGCCCCGAACAGCAGGCCGATCCCGGCCCAGCGCAGCGGCAGACTGGCGATCCGGTGCTGGGCGACCCGCACCGAGCGCATGCCGCGCGCCACCGCCCGGGTCAGCGACAGCGTCGGCAGCAGCGCGGCGAACACCAGGCTGCGGTCGAGGCCGTGCAGGATCTGCCCGGGGTCGCCGCCGAACAGCAGCAGCACGCCGCCGAGCGCGGCGATCAGGCCGACCACCATCCAGGTCTCGCGCCGGGCGTCGAGCAGCGACAGCACCACCAGCAGGCCGAGCGCGGTCGAGGCCGCGGCGTGCAGCCAGTCGAGGTCGACCCAGAGCAGGACGAAGGCGGCGGCCCAGATCGCCAGGAGCACCGGCGGGCGCCACCGCCGGTTAAGGGCGGCGATTGTCATCGTGCCGACGGTCGCGCACTGTCGTGGGCAAAGCAACGATCCAGACGGAGGACCCGCCCATGACCGGCCGGCTGCAGGACAGGATCGCCCTGGTGATGGGAGCCGGATCGTCCGGGCCCGGCTGGGGCAACGGCAAGGCGACGGCCGTCCGGTTCGCCCGCGCGGGCGCGAAGGTGGTCTGCGTCGACGTCGTCGCGGCCGCCGCCGAGGAGACCGCCGGCATCATCGAGGCCGAAGGCGGCACCGCGGTGGCCCGGACCTGCGACGCGACCGACTCGGCGGCGGTGAAGGCGGTGGTCGACGACACCGCGGCGCGCTGGGGACGGATCGACGTCCTGCAGAACAACGTCGGCATCGCCAAGATGGGCGGGCCGATCGAGCTCGACGAGGCCGACTGGCAACGGGTGATGGACGTCAACCTGACCAGCGTGTTCCTGGCCTGCAAGCACGTGCTGCCGGTCATGCTGGCGCAGGGCAAGGGCGCGATCGTCAACGTGTCGTCGATCGCCGCCATCCGCTGGGTCGGCTACCCGTATGCGTCCTACTACGCCTCCAAGGGCGGGCTGAACCAGTTCACCTGCGGGCTGGCCCTGCAGTACGCCGCCCAGGGTATCCGGGCGAACGCGATCATGCCCGGGCTGATGGACACGCCGCTGATCCGCAACCAGATCGCCGGCCAGTACGCCGACGTCGAGAGCATGGTCCGCGAGCGCGACGCGCTGTCGCCGACCGGCAAGATGGGAGACGCCTGGGACGTGGCCAACGCCGCCCTGTTCCTGGCCTCCGACGAGGCCAGGTACGTCAACGGCGTCTGCCTGCCGGTCGACGGTGGACACCACCTGAAGATCGGCTAGAACCCGCCGGGACAGGTGATAGAGTGCGTTCGACTCAAATCTTCTCGGGGACCGGCTAAATGAGCGACCAGGAGCGGCCGAGCGGGGCGCCCAGCGACATCAAGATCGTCGTGGATCCGCAGTGTGCGGAGATCTTCGTCGACGGGGTGATCGGCGCGACCGTGCGCGACGGCATCGTGCGCATGAACCTCGTCAACATGCGGTCGACCCCGGACGGCCAGGCCCAGGAGCACGCGGTGGTCGGCCGGCTGATCCTGTCGCGGTCGGCGGCGCGCAACCTGCACAACGCCCTGGGACAGGTCATGCAAGGGCTTTTCCGACGCGGGGATCGCGCGGCGGCAGCGTCCCCGGACGTGACTGAAGAGTAGGCACCGGGTGCGCCCAGGCGCACCCTCGCTCTGCTCTGCCGTCCGATCGATTCCGGAGAACCGGAGAAGGCGCGCCTAGGCGGCGCGCGGCATCAGGGTCTCGATCAGCCGGGCCCAGAACGAGGCGCCGTGCGGCAGCGCGGCGTCGTTGAAGTCGTAGCCCGGGTTGTGGACCATGACCCCGCCGTCCTGGCCGGTGCCGTTGCCGAGGTTGACGTAGGCCCCGGGCCGCTCGTTCAGCATGAAGGCGAAATCCTCCGAGCCCATGACCGGCGCCGGATCGGTGTCGACGTTCTCGGCCCCCAGCAGGTCGCGCGCCACCGCCGCGCATTTCTCCACGTGCTCGGCATGGTTCGACAGCGGCGGGTAGCGGCGCTCGTAGCGGACGTCGACCGAGGCGTCGAACGCCGCGGCCACGTTGCGGCACAGCCGGCTCATGGTGGCCTCGGTGCGGTCCTGCACCTCGGTGCGGAACGCCCGCACGGTACCTCGCAGCACCACCTTCTCCGGGATCACGTTCCAGGTGTCGCCGCCGTGGACCTGGGTGATCGACACCACCACGCTGTCCAGCGGGTCGGTGTGCCGGCTGGCGATGGTCTGCAGCGCCTGCACGATATGCGCCTGCACCACGACCGGGTCGATGGTGGTGTGCGGCCGGGCGGCATGGCCGCCATAGCCGTGGATGGTGATCTCGAAGATGTCGAAGCCGGCCATCGCCGGGCCCGAACGCATGCACATCTTGCCGAGCGCCAGTCCCGGCCGGTTGTGCATGCCGTAGACCGCGTCGACCGGGAAGCGCTCGAACAGCCCCTCCTCGACCATCACCCGGCCGCCGCCCTCGTTCTCCTCGGCCGGCTGGAAGATCAGCACCGCGGTGCCGTCGAAGTTCCGGGTCTCGGCCAGGTACTTGGCAGCACCCAGCAGCATGGTGGTGTGGCCGTCGTGGCCGCAGGCGTGCATCTTGCCGGGCAGGGTCGACGCCCACGGCTTGCCGGTGGTCTCGGTGATGTCGAGGGCGTCGAAGTCGGCGCGCAGCCCGATCGACCGCTCCGACGAGCCCTGGCCCTTGATGGTCGCGACGATCCCGGTCTTGGCGATGCCCCGCTCGATCCTGTCGACGCCGATCTCGGCCAGCCGGGCGGCGATGAAGTCCGAGGTCCAGACCTCCTCGAACGCGGTCTCCGGATGGGCGTGCAGCTCGCGCCGCCAGCGGGTCATTTCCTCATGGAACTCGGCAATGCGGTTGAGGACGGGCATCGAGGGGGTACTCCGGGGAAGGGCGTGCGAACCGGTGGGGCATCGAGCTTAGGCGCAGCGGACCTGCCCCGGCAACGCCTCAATCCGGCAACCCCGCGCCCGTCGTCGGGTGGGTTCCGGCTCTTCGCGACAATGTCGCTCCGGCCGGAATGACGACGGGAGGAGGGACGCTGGCTCGATCTTCCGTCTCTGTCGTCATTCCGGACCGGACCGCCAGCGGCGGGACGGAGCCGGAACCCACCCGGCGACGGGCGCCCGCCAAACGGACGCTCAGCCGACCCCGTACACCGCGTCGCGGATCGCCTCGCGGATCGGGCCGTTCATGCCGGACACCGCGGTGTTGGTGAAGGTGACCACGGTCAGCCCGGCCGCCGGGTCGACGAACCAGTTGTGGCCGTACACCCCGCCCCACCGCCAGGTACCGGCCGCCTGCGGCGTGGCGCCGGCGACCGGGTCGACCAGCACGGCGACCCCGAGCCCGAAGCCCCAGCCGGCGCCGATCCCCTGCTCGGCCATGGTTCCGACCTGGTTGGCGGTCAGCACCTCGACGGTCTCGGGCCGCAGCACCGGGGCGCCGCCCGAACGCAGCGCCTCCAGCAGGATCACGAAGTCGCGCGCGGTGCCGACCATGCCGGCGCCGCCCGACGGATAGGCCGCGGCGTCGCCGGCCCGCGACGGCGCGAACCGGATCGCCCCGCCCTCGCCGAACGGCAGGTCGTGCGGGTCGGCCATCCGCACCGGCCCGGCCGGCGAGTCGGCGTAGGCGGTCGCCAGCGCGTCCGGGTCGGCGGCGTGGAAGCCGCTATGCATCAGCTCGAGCGGCCGGGTCACCTGGTCGCGCACGACGTCGGCCAGCGGCCGGCCGGTGGCGGCCTGCAGCACCGCACCGAGCACGTCGGTCGCCAGCGAGTACAGCCAGGCCGAGCCGGGCGCGAAGGTCAGCGGCGCGGCGGCGAGACGCCGCAGGTTCTCGGCGAGGTCGAAGCCCGGCCGGTCGATGCCGTCGGAGATTCCGGCCTTCGGGTACGGCCCGTCCGGCCCCTGGGCGAAGCCGTAGGCGAGGCCCGAGGTGTGGGTCAGCAGGTGCCGCAAGGTGATCGTCGCCTCGGCCCCGTCGAACCGCGGCCGGAAGTCCGGCAGCCAGCGGGTGACCGGGGCGTCGAGATCGAGGATCCCGCGGTCGACCAGGGCGAGCGCCGCGGTCGTCACATAGGGCTTGGTGACCGAGGCCAGCCGGAACGGCGTGTCGACCGCCATCGCCCGCCCGCTCTCGCGGTCGGCATGCCCGGCGGCCCGGCGGTAGACCAGCCTGCCGTCGCGCACCACGTGCACCACGGCGCCGACGATCGAGCTGCCGACATAGCCGTCGAGCACGGCGTCGACCCGGCCGGCCAGGGCGGCATCGGGTTGCTCGGGAAGCGTCGGCACGGCGGTCGGGTCCTGCATCGGGGGCTCCTGGGTGGCGATGACCGGCGAATTGACCGGCCTGCGACCGCCGCCGTCAACCGCTTCGTGTCGGGGCGGTCGACGACTGATCGACTTCCCGCTACAGTCGGCCCTGCACCACACGCATGAAGAACTACGAGAAATATCAATACAAGTCGTTATCGCTCGGCGTTTTGAATTTTATGGAGAGCGCCACAAATGTTAATTGCGATCATATACCAACAGAATGCACTGAAGATCATCGCGATTGCTGCACTGCTATATTTAGCCTTAACGCCCTACCTATCAGCCACCGCGGACGCCTCCGTTGAATTTTCAAAAATCGAAAGATACTTTTTTGAAGAACTCAATCACAGAAACAGGAAGCAAGACACACCAATACATGTTTCAATTCTAACAATCGATGACAAAAGCGCGATCGATCCGATCATCGAAATGATTTCGGAAATCAATAAAATAACAGGAAAGACTATATTTTTAATAAGCGAAATCCGATACGGCCCCAACGATACCCCAAGCAAAAATATCAACAATGATACTGATATGATTATAATCAAAGGGACAAAATTTATGAGCGTAAATATTTCTTGGTTTGTATTCAATATTGATGATTTTATAAAACGCTATGGAAACCAATCAGTCAACTCAATTTACGATGAACTTGCTAGTCAATCTTACATCTGCAGGCAGTACGAGTGGCGTGAGCGCGAACAAGAGGGCGATAAATTCCTGTCCGTAATTGATGACGGGCTTGGATATCAGTCTTTTTTGAATTGTACCGCCACCTTCTTGCTAAGAGCATCTGGAATATTTCCAGACTCCAAGAAGGAAACTGTGGTAAACGAAAATCACCCAGGTAATTTTACTTTGTCCATTTTACTGAATAGGGACTTAATTACAGCACTGAAAGTGTTGTATGACAATCGCATAAAGAGAGGTCAAGATGCTCACGACATGAGTGAGGCCCTGCGAGCCCAGTAAGATGTGAGATTAAGTCAAAATTCACGTAACTGGTTGCGATCGATACGACCTCGACACCGGACCATCGCCCCCGACGGCGTCCAGCGCACTTCAACTGACGGTCTCCGCCGGAAGCCGATCGCGCCCACGCAACGCCACACGGAGATGCAGGAATTCCGGTGACAGTGCACTTATTTGAAGTTGCCTGGCGCGGCTGCGACGGGCCGCCGAGCGCCCCGATGGGGCGATCCCCGAGCCCCGGCATCGCGCGCATCTCATCACTCGACGCGGCAACGGCGAGGTGCAGTGTCATTCGGACAGCCGCAGGTGGTCCCGTCTGCCGTGAACGACATGCACGACGGTCAAGCCGTCGGGCCGCGGACGGTAGAAGACGACGTAGTTGCCGAACGGGAACGACCGCAGTCCTTCGGCGATCTCCGAGCGGTCGCGTCCCGCCAACGGGGTCTCGGCCCATACCGTGCAGGCGGTCTCGATCTCCCCAATGAAGCTGAGGGCCCGCGCCGGATTGTCCTGCGCGATGTAGGCGGCGATGGCATCGAGATCGGCGACCGCGGCGCGTCGGAAGACGACGCGGGCCATCAGGACGACGCGGGATGCCTGCGCGACAGGTTGGCGCGAAGCTCGGCGAAGGCCTGCTCGGCCTCCACTTCTTCGGTCGCTTCGGCGGTTTCGATCGCCCGTCGGAGGTCGGCGAGCGTGGCTTCGTCCTGCTCGTCGTGCACGATCATCGTGACGCGCCGCTGGCCGGGCAACCGTGCCCGCGCGAGGTCGGCCGCGGCGTTGCTGACGGTGCTGTCGATCTTCGTAGCCATGCTCGAAATGTATCGTCGGCGCGGTCCTCCGACAATGCCTGCGCGCGACCGATCCACGCGACGGCCGCGCGCAGGCAACGCCACACGGCGATGCTGTCTTTCCAGATCGTCGGGCGAACGGGTGTTCCGGCACCCCGTCCCTCTCGGCTAGGCTGGCGAAAACATCGCCGGAGGAGACCGAGCGTGACCGCCACCACCGTCCACATCGGCTGCGGGGCCGGGTTTGCCGGCGACCGCTGGGACGCCGCCGTTCCCGTGGTCGCCAGCCTGGCCCGCCGGTCCGGCCCGCGCTACCTGATGTACGAGACCCTGGCCGAGCGCACCCTGGCGCTCGCCCAGCAGGCCAGGATCGAGAACCCGGCGGCCGGCTACTCGCCTTACCTGGAGCGCATCCTGCGGCCGGTGCTGAAGACCGCGAAGGCGAACGGCATCCGCGTGGTCTCGAACTTCGGCGCCGCCAACCCGCTGGGTGGGGCCAGGAAGATCCTGGAGATGGCGCGCGAGGACGGCGTCGCCGGCCTGAAGGTCGCCGTGGTCGAGGGCGACGACCTGACCGCGGTGATGACCGAGGGCGACATCCGCGGCCACGATCCGGTCGAGGGCATCGGCATGCCGGACGGCAAGCTGGTCGCCGCCAACGTCTACCTGGGCGCCCGGCCGATCGCCGACGCCCTGGCGCTCGGCGCCGACGTGGTGGTGGTCGGGCGCTGCGCCGACCCGGCCCTGGCGCTCGGGCCCCTGCTGCACGAGTTCGGCTGGTCGCTCGACGACCTCGACCGGGTGGCCGCCGGCACCATGGCCGGCCACCTGCTGGAATGCGGCGCCCAGGTCACCGGCGGCTACTTCGCCGACCCCGGCTACAAGGACGTGCCGGATTTCGGCCATGTCGGCTTCCCGATCGCCGAGATCTCGGCCGACGGCACGGTGGTGATCGGCAAGGCCGACGACACCGGCGGCCTGGTCAGCCACCGCACGGTCAAGGAACAGCTGCTGTACGAGATGCACGACCCATCGGCCTACCTGACGCCGGACGTGACCCTGGACATCTCCGGCGTGCGGGTCGAGGAGATCGGCCCCGACCGGGTGCGGATCACCGGCGCCCGCGGCAAGCCGAAGCCGCCGACCCTGAAGGCGACGGTCAGCTTCGAGGGCGGCTGGCTCGGCGAGGGCGAGATCACCTATGCCGGCCCGAACGCGCGGCGCCGCGCCGAGCTGGCGATCGAGGTGCTGCGCACCCGGGTCCGCGACCTCGGCACCAACTGGCCGCTGCGCTTCGACCTGATCGGCACGGTCGCCACCTTCGACGGCGACGGCGGCGACCTGCGGTCGTCGCGGTCCTGGCCGGACGACGGCGAGTACCGGGTCCGCATGGCGACCCACGGCGGCGACAAGCGCATGGCCCAGTGGATCGCCGACGAGGTGCTGTCGCTGTACTGCTCCGGCCCGGCCGGCGGCGCCGGCGTACGCCACCGCATCGCCCCGCAGATCACCACCGCGTCGATCCTGGTCGACCGCGAACGGGTGACCGCCAACGCCCGGCTGGTGGAGGAGAACTGAGCATGGCCGATAACGATCGAATCGTCCGGGTACCGCTGCACGAGGTCGCCCACGGCCGCACCGGCGACAAGGGCAACCGGGTCAACATCAGCGTGATCCCGTATCACGACGAGGCCTGGCCGCTGCTGCTGGAGCAGGTCACGCCGGAGCGGGTGAAGGCCTGGTTCGCCGCCAAGGGCGCCGGCACGGTCACGCGCTACGAGGTGCCGACCATGCCGGCCATGAACTTCGTGATCGAGGACGTCCTGCAGGGCGGGGTCAACGGCGCCCTCAACCTGGACGGCCACGGCAAGTCGCTGGCGTTCCACCTGCTGAGCATGCCGATCGAGGTCCCGGCCCGGCTGGCGCTGCACCCGGAGAAGGCCGCCGGCTGACCACCGGGCCGCCGGCCGTCAGGCCGTCTCCGTCTTGGTCTTGGGCTGCGGCATCAGCCGACGGCGCACTTCGCGTTCGCCCTCGGACAGCCGGTCGACCTCCGAGACGGTAAGCGACTGGGAACAGGCCGACAGCTCATCGTTCCAGTTCGGCATCGCCGCCTCGATCGCCGCCTGCGCCGAGCGCTTCTGGTTGGCGTCGGCGAGGGCTTCCTCGAACTGCTTCTCGATGTCCTTGTCGCGCAGTTCCACATAGGCGCCGTGGTCCGGCAGCATCTGGACCAGCGCCGGTATGACCGCGTCGACGTAGTTCAGGTCCGCGTCCACCCGGGCGGTCGAGCGGACTCCGAGCAGACTCCAGCCGTGCGGTGCACCGAATCGATAGCTGCCGAGCTGGCAGACGTCGAACACGTACTGCGCCGGATAGTTGGCGGAGAGCTCGTCGATCATCCGCAGCGCCTTGGCCGGGTTCCGGTAGGTGTCGCGGAGCGCCTTGAACGTCTGTTCGACCTTCGCCTTGTGGCGCTGGAAGAACGCGTGATCGACGCGCATGCCGTTGAGGTGACGGTCGGCCAGCCGGCTCTCGTCGCGGGCCTTCGCCAGCGCTTTGTACGCTACGTTCAGCAGCTTCACATATGCCCGGAAGGTCTCGAGCCGCCCCGAGGCCGTCTTGGCATCCTGGTGAAGATTGGCGAGCGTGACCGGAAGGTGGTCCGTCATGCGGCGATCGGTCGTCCGGGATTTTCAGACGGCGGGATCATAGCAAAACTCGGCGCGGGGAAGACTGGAAAAGGCGCCGTCTTCCATGCCACCCTCGCAGCCTCCTCGATCCACCCCGTACAGGCCCATGCTGCGCTTCGAAGACGACCGATTGCTGACCGGACGCGGCCGCTACGTCGACGACCACCACCCCGAATCGGTGCTGACCATGGTCGTGCTGCGATCCCCGGTCGCACATGCCGCGGTCACCGGCCTCGACGTCGAGACCGCCCGTGCGATGCCGGGCGTCCGGCTGGTGCTGACCGCCGCCGATCTCGACCGGCTCGGCGTGACGCCGATGACCGTGCGGTCGGCGATGGCCAACAGCGACGGCTCGCCGATGATCGAGCCGGAGCGGCCGGTGCTGGCCCGCGACTCGGTCAAATATGTCGGCCAGCCGGTGGTGGCGGTGATCGCCGAGAGCGAGGCCGAGGCGCTCGACGCCGTCGAGACCGTCGAGGTGGCGTTCGACGACCGGCCGGTGGTGCTCGACGTCGAGGCCGCGGCGACGGCCGGTTCGCCGGCGATCTGGGACCAGGCGCCCGGCAACGTCGGCATCGACTGGGAGAAGGGCAACCCCGACGAGACCCGTCGCCTGTTCGCCGAGGCCGCGCACGTCATCGAGCTGACGGTCCGGCACCCGCGCATCGCCATCGCGCCGATCGAGACCCGCGGCTGCATCGGCGGCTTCGACCCGGACGGCGGCCGCTACACCCTGTGGACCGGCAGCCAGGGCGTGGTCTCGCTGCGCGCCGCCATGGCCGACTACCTCGGCGTCGAGCAGGACCGGGTGCGCGTCGTCACCGAGGATGTCGGCGGCAGCTTCGCGGTCAAGATCTGGCCCTATCCGGAGCAGGTCCTGGTGCTGGCCGCCGCCCGCGAGACCGGCCGGCCGGTGAAGTGGATCTCGAGCCGTACCGAGGGCCTGGCGTCGGACGCGATGGGCCGCGGCCGGGTCGACCGGGCGGCGCTGGCGCTCGACAAGGACCTGAAGTTCACCGGCTTCCGGATCGACGCGCTCGCCGACGTCGGCGCCTACTGGAACGCCGTCAACGCCACCATCGTGACCGGCGGCGCCTGCCGGGTGTTCGGCCACTGCTACAGGATCCCGGGCCTGCACTACCGGGTGCGCGGGGTGTTCACCAACGCGGTGCCGACCGACGCCTATCGCGGCGCCGGCAAGCCCGAGACCGTGTCGACCCTGGAGCGGCTGATCGACGTCGCCGCCGACCGGCTCGGCGTCGACCGGGCCGAGCTCCGCCGCCGCAACCTGGTGCAGCCGGCCGACCTGCCCTACGCCACCGCGATGGGCGAGACCTATGACGGCGGCGACTTCCCGGCGCTGTTCGAGAAGCTGCTGGACAACGCCGACTGGGCCGGCTTCGCACGCCGCAGGGCCACCAGCGAGGCCAAGGACTTGCGCCGTGGCCTCGGGCTCGGGCTGCACCTGCACGCCACCGGCGGCTCGACCGCCGAGCGCAGCGAGGTCCGCGCCCTGCCCGACGGCACCGTGCTGGTGCGCACCGGCACCCAGGATTCCGGCCAGGGCCACCGCACCGCGCTCGCCATCGTCGCCGCCGAGACCCTGGAGATCCCGGTCGAACGGATACGGGTCGAGCAGGGCGACAGCGACTTCCTGACCAAGGGCGGCGGCACCGGCGGCTCCAACCTGCTGTCGATCGCCGGCAACACCGTGCACCGCACCGCCCTGCAGATGATCGACCAGGCCAGGCACGTCGCCTCGCACCTGCTGGAAGCGGCCGTGCAGGACGTCGAGTACGGCTTCGGCGAGTTCCGCATCGCCGGCACCGACCGGACCATCGCGCTCGGCGAGGTGGCGGCCGGCTGGGACCGCATCCCGCCCGAGCAGCGCGACGGCGAGCTCGGCGCTGGCTGCATGGCGCAGCTCGACTTCGAGGGGTTGCACACCACCTTCCCGAACGGCGGCTATGTGGTCGAGGTCGAGGTCGATCCCGACACCGGCAAGGTCCAGGTCGAGCGCTGGACCGGCGTCGACGACCTCGGCCGGGTGATCAACGAGCCGACCGCGCGCGGCCAGCTGCACGGTGGCATCGCCCAGGAGATCGGCGAGGTCCTGCTGGAGCGCATCCACTACGACCCGGAAACCGGCCAGCTGCTGTCCGGCTCGCTGATGGACTACTGCCTGCCGCGGGCCGACGACATGCCGTTCTTCGACCTGTCCTGGGCCCCGACCGCCAGCCCGAACGCGCTGATCGGCGCCAAGGGCGTCGGCGAAGTGTCGTCGATCGGCGGGCCCGGGCCGGTGCTGAACGCCGTGCTGGACGCGCTGCGCCCGCTCGGCGTCGAGCACCTGGACACGCCGCTGACGCCCGAGCGGGTGTGGCGGGCGATCCAGGCGGGGCGGGGGTAGCCGGGACGGAGTCGCCCGTCGCTCCGTGGGTCCCGGATCCGTTCCGCCTGCGGCGGCCCGGTCCGGGATGACGTCGGGAAGGGAGGGTCGACACTGTCTCAAATCCGACCAATGACGCCTCCCCTCATTTGACGTCATCCCGGACAGGCGCACGCCCGTGCGGCTGATCCGGGACCCACGGTGCGACGGGCACCACCTCGACCTGACGGGAGAGAACGCCATGACCTTCAGCGACGACCGGATCGCCCGGCTGCGCGCGGACACCCCGTCCTGCGCCCAACGCATCCACTTCAACAACGCCGGCGCCTCGCCGATGCCGACGCCGGTGTACGAGGCGGTGGTCGGCCACCTCGCTCTCGAATGCGAGGTCGGCGGCTACGAGGCCGAGGCGCGGGCCCGGCCGGCGCTCGAGCGGATGTACTCCGCCCTGGCCGAGCTGCTGCGGGCCCGACCGCACGAGATCGCCTATGTCGAGAACGCCACCCGGGCCTGGGACATGGCGTTCTACGCCCTGCCGCTGACGGAAGGCGACCGGATCGTCACCCACGCCTCGGAATACGCCTCGAACTACCTCGCCTTCCTGCAGATCGCGAAGCGCCGCGGCGTCGAGATCGACGTGGTGCCGTCCGACGCCAGCGGCCAGCTCGACGTCGACGCCCTGCCCGGCGTCATCGGCCCGCGCACGAAACTGGTCGCGATCACCCACGTCCCGACCCAAGGCGGATTGGTCAACCCGGCGGCCGAGATCGGCCGGATCGCCCGCGAGCACGGCCTTGTCTACCTGCTGGACGCCTGCCAGTCGGCCGGCCAGCTCGACCTCGACGTCGGCGCCATCGGCTGCCACATCCTGTCCGGCACCGGCCGCAAGTTCCTGCGCGGCCCGCGCGGCACCGGGTTCCTGTACGTCTCGGACGAGATCGTCGAGCGGCTGGAGCCGCCGTTCGTCGACCTGCACGCCGCCACCTGGACCGGCGACGGCAGCTACGAGCTCGCGCCCGGCGCCCGCCGCTTCGAGAACTGGGAGAGCTATATCGCCGGCCGGGTCGGGCTGGCCGCGGCGGTCGACTACGCGCTCGACCTCGGGCTGCCGGCGATCGAGGCGCGGATCGCCGGGTTGGCGGAACTGCTGCGCGACCGGCTCGCCGGGATCGCCGGGGTCACCGTGCACGACCAGGGTGTACGGCGCTGCGGCATCGTCACCTTCACCCGGGACGGCGAGCCGCCGGAGCAGCTGGCCCGGCGGCTGGCCGGCCACGACGTCTCGATCTCGGTGTCGAGCGCACCCTATGCCCGCCTCGACCTCGGCGCTCGCGGCCTGCCGTCGATCGCCCGCGCCTCGCTGCACTGCTTCAACACCGAGGCCGAGATCGAGCGGTTCTGCGAGCTGCTGGCAGAAGCCTAGGAGATCGACTGCCCGTCGCGTCGTGACGTCACCGGAAGTCCCGGCCGTCGAGCGCCGTCTTCACCGCCCCTTGTAGACCGGCTTGCGCTTCTCGTTGAACGCGCGGATGCCCTCGTAGCGGTCCTCGGTGCCGACGGTGCGGTTGTAGGCCTCGATCTCGAAGTCGTAGCCGTTCTTCAGGTCCATCTGCTCGGCGGCGTTCAGCGACTTCTTGGCCTGGCGGACCGAGATCGGGGCGTTGCCGGCGATCGTCCGGGCGGTCGTCAGCGCCTCGTCCATCAGCGTGCCCTCGGCGCAGATCCGGTTGATCGCGCCCCAGGCCAGCGCCTCCTCGGCCGAGAACGGCCGGCCGGTCAGCACGATCTCCTTGGCCCGGCGCAGGCCGACGGCGCGCGGCAGGTTCTGGGTACCCGCCGCCCCCGGCATGATGCCCAGCGTCACCTCGGTCAGCGCGAACCGGGCGGTCGGGGCCGCATAGGCGAAGTCGCAGCCGAGCGTGATCTCGAGCCCGCCGGCGAAGGCGGCGCCGTTGACCGCGGCGATGATCGGCACCGGGCACTCGAGCTGCGCCTTGACCATCTGCTCGAACAGGGCGTGCTGGGCGCGCCACGCCTCGTCGGTCATGCCGTTGCGCTCCTTCAGGTCGCCGCCGGCGCAGAACGCCTTGTCGCCGCGACCGGTGAGCACCACGCAGCGCACCGAGCCGGCGTCACGGTACAGCTCCATCCACAGATCCCTGAGGTCGAAGCCCATCTGGGTGTTCAGGGCGTTGCGGACCTCGGGGCGGTCCAGGGTGACGACCAGGACGTGCTCGTCCACGGCCTCCAGGGTCAGGGTCTCGAACTCACGGACCTGCACGGCCACTCTCCTCTTCGACGATGAACCGGCCGCCGGCGCGCAGGGCTGCCTCGGCCTCTCGAACCAGGCGACGGACCAGCTCGCCGGCCGGCGGCACGTCGCGGATCAGGTCGGTCGCCTCGCCCACCACCACCGGCGCCTCGGCGAGGTCGCCTGCCTCGGTGGCCCGGGCGTAGCCGGCGCGGATCGCCTCGAGCGCCCCGTCCATCTCGGCCTCGCGGCCGTGCCAGCGCTCGGTGAAGCTGTTGCGCAGGGTGCGCAGCCGGAACGGCGTCGGCCAGTCGAAGCCGCGCGCCCGGTCGAACACGCTGGACTGCACGGTGCGGTCGCCGGACTCCTCGACCGCACGCTGCTTGGCCGCGTCGCGGGCCAGCGCTTCGCGGGTCGCGTAGAACCGCGAGCCGACCAGCACGCCGGCCGCGCCCATCGCCAGCGCCGCCGCCAGGCCGCGACCGTCGCCGACCCCGCCGGCCGCCACCACCGGCACCGCGCCGACCGCGTCGACCACCGCCGGCACCAGCGCGAAGGTGCCGCGGCTGGCGCCGTGCCCGCCGGCATCCGCCCCCTGGGCCACGATCACGTCGGCCCCGGCCCCGGCGGCCGCGCGGGCGGCCTCGACGGTCTGGACCTGGCAGATCGCCAGCGAACCGGCGTCGTGGATCCGGCCGAGATACGGTGCGGGATCGGCGAACGACAGCATCACCGCGGCCGGACGGTGTGCCAGGGCGGCGTCGAGCGCCGCCGGCATCCGGTCGAGCCGCCAGGTGATGAAGCCGATGCCGACCCGGGCGTTGCCGGCCGCCGCCCACTCGCGCTCGATCCAGTCGCCGTCGATGTAGCCGCCGCCGATCAGCCCGAGCCCGCCGGCCTGCGACACCGCCCCGGCGAGCGCGCCGCCGGCCACACCGGCCATCGGCGCGCTCAGCACCGGGTGCTCGATACCGAGCAGCTCGGTCAGGGCCGTGCGGATCGTCACAGGTCCCCCAGCACCGCGTCGGTCCCCTCGCCGAGCACCGGCGGCCCCGAGCGCTGCGCCGGCCGCATGCCGTCGAACGACAGCGGCAGACCGACCAGCTCCCAGCCGTCCGGCGTGGTCTCCAGGATGCCGAGTGCCCGGGTCTGCGGATGGGCGACCACCTCGCTGACGCTCTGCAGCGGCGCCGAGGGCACGCCGGCGGCGTCGAGCGCCGCCTGCCAATGGGCTCGCGGCCGGGTCCGCGTGACCCCCTCGATCAGCCCGACCAGTACGTCCAGGTTGGCGAACCGCTTCTCGTTGGTCGCGAACCGCTCGTCGCCCGGCCACTCCGGGTGTCCGAGAACGCCGGCGACCTTGGCGAACAGCCGGTCGCTGGGGGCGGCGATGATCAGGTGGCCGTCGGCACAGGCGAACGCCTGGTAGACCGACATGCCCGGCGAGCGGCTGCCCGGCCGGCGCGGGTCGCGGCCGGACGCGATGTAGTTGGAGACGTGGTAGGTCATCCAGCCGAGCGCGGTCTCGTACAGCGACACGTCGATCCGCCCGCCCTCGCCGGTGGCGTCGCGCCGCCGCAGCGCCGCCAGCACGCCGATCACCGCCCACATGCCGGTGCCCATGTCGATCAGCGAGGTGCCGACCCGGATCGGGTCGTCGCCCTCGTGGCCGGTCACGCTCATGATCCCGCCGAACGCCTGCATCAGGGGGTCGTAGCCCGGCCGGTCGGCGAGCGGGCCGGTACGTCCGAACGCTCCGCTGTCGCAGTAGATCAGCCGCGGGTTGGCGGCGATCATCGCCCCGGCCCCGATCCCCAGGCGTTCGGCCAGGCCGGGCCGCAGGTTCTGCACCACCACGTCGGCCCGCCCGATCAGGGTGGTGAGCCGGGCCATCTGCTCCGGATCCTTGAAGTCGACGGCGACCGACCGCTTGCCGGCGTTCAGCGCGGTGAAGATGCCGCCGAAGCCCGGACGCCGTTCCGGCGGCATCCAGGCCCGGGCGTCGTCGCCGCCGTCAGGACGCTCGACCTTGACGACCTCGGCGCCGAGCGACGCGAGGACCCAGCAGGCGTACGGAACGGCTACGCTGCCGCCGAGCTCCACCACCCGGATGCCCCGCAATGGCAAGTCGGGCGGCGAGCCGGGCGGCGCCTCTCCCGCGGATGCGTCGCTCATTCCGCGACCACCTCGTTGACCAGGGTGCCGACCCCGCCGATCTCGATCTCGATGACGTCGCCCGGCTTCATCCAGACCGGTGGGGTGCGCCGCGAGCCGACGCCGCCCGGCGTGCCGGTGGCGATCACGTCGCCGGGGACCAGCTCGGTGAAGGTCGAGGCGTAGGCGATCAGCGCCGGGATCGAGAAGATCATGTCCGAGACGGCGGCGTGCTGCATGACCTCGCCGTTCAGCCGGGATTCGACCGTCACCTTCTGCAGGTCGGCGATCTCGTCAGGGGTCGACATCCACGGGCCGAAGCCACCGGTTCCCATGAAGTTCTTGCCCGGCGTGAACTGGGTGGTGTGGCGCTGCCAGTCGCGCACGCTGCCGTCGTTGTACGGCGCATAGCCGGCCACGTGCTCGAGCGCCCGCTCTGCCGGGATGTGGCGGCCGGGCTTGCCGATCACCACCGCCAGCTCGGCCTCCCAGTCGAACATGTCGGAGATCGCTGGCTTCACCATCGGCTGCCGATGACCGATGTTGGCGTTGGCAAACCGGACGAAGAAGGTCGGGTGCTTCTGCTCCGGGTGGTTGCCCTCCTTGCGATGGTCCTCGTAGTTCAGGCCGACGCACAGGATCTTGTCCGGGTCCGGCACCACCGGCAGGAACTCGACGGAATCGAGCGCCCGATCGGCCGGCCGACCGGCCAGGGCGCCGGCAACCTTGCCGAGCCCGCCGGCCGCCAGGGCAGCCTTCAGGGTCGGGAACTGCCCGGTCGCGTCGATCAGCCCGGCGCCGTCCGCCGTGACCAGCCCCCAGGCCGGATTTCCGTCCACGAGATAGCTCGCGACCCGCATGGCGCATTCCTCCGCTTCGTAAGTCGGTTGTTGGAATTCTCGACCGGTGAACCCGGCTGCGCTAGCCTCGCGTCAGGAGGCGGCGCCGTCAACGGGGCGGCTGGCGCCACGGCCGTATTCTGCAGCGGCGCCCCTTGACCATAGGTCACCAAAGAACCAGAACGTTGCTACTCTTGGTAGTTTTCACCGACCGACCACGCGCCGGTCCCACGGGTGGTACGAAGGCTTGAGCGACGACGATCATCGGGGCAGGCGGCCGGCGAGCAAGGTGTGGCACCGGCCGCCGGTCGAGGAGCGGGCCGATCAGGTCCGGACCTGGAGCGAGCAGCCGGTCGGCGACCTGCGGACCCCGGCCCTGCGCGAGCTCGGCGCAACCTGGGAGCGGGCGGCCGGCGACGAGGGCCTCCGTCCGCCGAGCCGTGCGGCCTTCAGCCCGACCGCCGTGGTCGAAACGCTCAGCCGGACCACCCTGCTCGAGCGGGCCGAGCGGACCGCCGGACCGGGACTGACCTGGCGGTACCGGCTGGTCGGAACCGAGATCGTGGGCCTGCTGCAGGCCGACGTCACCGGCCGGACCATCGAACACTACCACCCGCCGCTGGCGGCGATGCTCAGGGCCCAGTTCGATGCGACCGCCGCCGCCGGCACGCCGAAGGCTTTCGCCGTCCGCACCATCGTCGACCACCGCGTCTACGCGTACGAGAAGATCGTCCTGCCGCTGCGCAGTTCGCCGGACGCCGGCATCGACCAGATCCTGGTCGCCAGTTTCCCGCTCGACGCCGAGTGACGGCGACCTACGGCACTGTGCCGCGGGCGCCGGACAAGGAAGTTCGAAAACCGGTGTCCGACGGTCTCGACAAAGCGGAATCGGTCCGCTATAAGGCCGCCTCTCGCGCGGACATCGGCCGTTCACGGCGCTTCCGCAGCCGGATGGGCGCATAGCTCAGTTGGTAGAGCAGCTGACTCTTAATCAGCGGGTCCCAGGTTCGAGTCCTGGTGCGCCCACCATCCGGATCAAGGACTTAGTGGACATCGACGAACTCGACGACGCCGCCCGGGAAATACCGGGGTTGCGCTGTGCCGCCTGATTCCCGCCTGATATGGCCGAACTCAAGGGGTCTGGTCAGGACATCCGGTGTCGCGTGAGATCTGGCTGACGCACGAGACCATCTACGACTTCGACCGCAGCGTCGACGGCGCGACCGTGCGAGCGCGGCTCAGGCCGATCGACGACGACGCCCAGACGGTGCTCGAAAGCGAGGTGCTGTGCCATCCACGGCCGGCCGAGCGGAGCAGCAGGATCGCGGCGGACGGCAGGACGGTCGAGCGGTTCGTCATGGCGGGGCCGCTGCGCCGGATCGAGATCCGCGGCCAGACCCGTCTGAGCTGGACCCCCGACGCCGCCGCCCTTCGCGCCTCGCCGCCGCCGCGAGGCGACCGGCCGGACCGGGTACCGGCCTGGGCCAGGCCCGACGGGACGATCTGGGACTGGGCCTCCAGAGCCCTGCCGGACCGTGAGCCCGACGAGACGCAGGTCGCCGCGTTCCTGGACATGCTGCGAGCCGAGTTCGTGTTCGACCCGACCGCGACCGAAGCCGCGACCCCCGTCCCCCGCTTCTTCGCCGCCCGCCGTGGGGTGTGCCAGGACTACGCCGGGCTGGCGGCCGGCTGCCTGCGCGCGCGTGACGTGCCGGTCCGGCTCGTCTTCGGCTACCTGATCCGCGACCCGGACGGCGGCGATCGCTTCGAAGAGGGACAGCCGCATGCCTGGCTGTCGTACTGGACGGCGGCCGACGGCTGGCGCGATGCCGACCCGACGACCGGCCTGGTGCCGCCGACGCATCACCTCACGCTGCACCGGGGCATGCAGCTTCGCGACATTCAGCCGGTCGCCGGCAAGATACTCTCGCCCGATGCCGTCCAGCGACTGTCAGTTCGGATAACTGTCGTCAAAGACATGTCGGCTTCATAATCCGGCTGACGCACAATCGCAGGTCGAGTTGGCCGGCCGGGCCGAACAGTCGGGAGAACATCCATGGCAGAGGCCTACACACAACGCCTGAGCCTCGTGGTCAGCGGGCTTTCGTCCGACACGTTCTCGGTGGTCCGGATGTCCGGGCGCGAGGCGATCTCCGAACTGTTCCGCTTCGAGGTGCTCGCGGTCGCCGACGACTGCGAGCTCGGATTCGAGACCCTGGCCGGCAAGAACGCGACGCTGACCATCCGGCGCCTCGGACAGAGCCGCTCGATCCACGGCATGCTCGAGGAGATCGAACTGCGGGACGTCACGCCGCAGGGCCAGTTCGTCTACCGGGCGGTCCTGGTGCCGCGACTGCAGCGGCTGGCCCTGACCCGGCAGAACCAGATCCACGGCACGGCGACGCCGGTGTCGGTCCGCGAGGTCCTGGAGCACGAGCTGTCGGCGAGCCAGCTCAAGGGCGCGCCGGCGGCGGCGGTGTCCGGTCGTCTCGGCCTCGACGATTTCGAGCTGCGGCTGACGCACACCTACCCGCAGCGCGACTACATCGTGCAGTACGACGAGAGCGACTTCGCCTTCATCTCCCGGCTCTGCGAGCACTACGGCATCTTCTACTTCTTCAGCCACGAGACCGGCCGTGACGTGGTGGTCTACGGCGATTCCCGGGTCGCGTTCCCGACGACCGGCGGGACCGGAAGCGTGCGCTTCCGGACCGCCAGCGGCCTTGCCAACGCCGCCGAAGCCGCGGTGTTCCGGTTCGCCGGCCGGAGCGCGCTGCTGCCGGCGCAGGTCTGCCTGCGCGACTACAACTACCGGCTTCCGAACCTGACGCTCGAGGTCGACGAGGTCGTCGATCCCAAGGGCCATGGCGTCGTCGTCGAGTACGGCTCGCACTTCCGCACGCCGCAGGAGGGGCGCGACCTGGCCCGGGTCCGGGCGCAGGAGCTCGCGAGCCGCAAGATGGTGTTCGACGGCGCCAGCGACAGCGTCGACCTGACGGCCGGCGCGGTGTTCGACCTGACCGACCATTTCTGCGAGAGCTTCAACGGCGGCTACCTGATCACCTGGATCGAGCACGAAGCCACCCAGGCGATCCCGGGCATCGCCGAGTTCTCCGGCCCCGGGCACGAGACCGGCTATCGCAACCGGTTCGAGTGCCTGCCCAAGTCGGTGGATTTCCGACCGGCCCGCCGGACCCCGAAGCCGAAGATGGCGGGACTGTCGAATGCCACGGTCGACGGCTCCGGCTCCGGCCAGCGTGCCGAGCTCGACGGCTCGGGCCGGTACAAGATCCGCCAGCAGTTCGACCAGCGCGGCGAGGCCGCCGGCCAGGCCTCGCGCTACATGCGCAAGGCGGAACCCTACGGCGGCGCGAACAGCGGCATGCACTTCCCGCTGCTCAAGGGGACCGAGGTCGTGCTCGCCTGCGTCAACGGCGACCCGGACCGACCGCTGATCGTCGGCGCCATGCAGAACACCCAGCACCCGAGCGTCGTCACGTCGCGTACCAGCACCAAGAACCGGATGCGCACCACCAGCGGAACGCTGTTCGAGATCGACGACGGGTCGGCCTCCGGCGGCGGTGGCGGCAGCGGCGCCGGAACCGGCGCCGCGCTGGCACCGCAGCGAGCCCTGGAAGGATCGGGAGCCGAAGCCACCCGCCCCCCGGAGTCCGGCGACGCCCGCGCCGCCGAGCGGCTCCTGGAACAGCGCGCCGAAGCCGAGATCCAGACATCGGGGGACTCCTCGGCCGCCTATGCCCGTCTGCACATCACCTCCGGCATCGAGACCTACTGGCGGCTCGGCTCGCAGCCGGACGACAGCACCGAGGACTCGATCACGCCGGACATGTCCGACATGGACGGCGGCCAGTACGCCGGCGGCGGCGGCGTGTTCGAGTACTCGGTCAGCGATCGCACGTCCCTGGTGAAGGGGTCGAGCTACACCCAGGTCGACGGCAAACGGCTGGACTACGTCGCCGGCGACCGGCGGGAGAGTTCGGCCAACCACAACATCGTCAGCAAGGGCAAATACGAGACGGTCGCGAAGAGTGTGGTGATCCAGGCCAGAAACAGGACGTTGACCGACAACGAGTCTCCGAGCGTCTCGGCGGCCGATGGCGACATCATGTTGAAGGCCACCGGCGACCTGAACTCCGAGGTCGGCGGCAACTTCAACCAGAACATCACCGGCGACGGCATCGCCCACATCCAGGGGACCGACCTCTCGCAGACCTGGGGCAGCACCGCCGACTTCATGATGGGCAGCGCCATCCAGATGACGCTCGGGTCGGAGATCCAGATCAACGTGTCGTCGGCCATCGCTATCGCCGCCGGCATGAAGTTCGAGCTGTTCCTCGGGGTCGCCTACGCGTTCCGGATCGGCCCGTCCTTCGAGCTCAGCACCAGCGCTGCGATCGAGCTGAAGACCATCAGCGACATCAAGAACAAGACCTCGGAAATCACGTCGGTGGCCGCCAAGGTCGGTGCGGCCCCACTGAAGCTGCTGACCTCGACGGCCGAGGTCACATCGCAGGGTGTGACCGCCATGACCGAAGGCATCAAGGCCAAGCTGACGTCGATGAACGTGACGGTCTGACGCCGCCGATGTCGTATTTGCCAGTGTCGGCTGCGGCGCAAGCCCCTTAATCCGTTATAAGGGTTGATGGATTCCCGCGAACACCGACCCGCGAGGAGGCGACGATGGCCGAAACCTACACCCAGCAACTGGAGTTCACGGTCGACGGCCAGGCGGACGATGCCTTCACCGTGTTCCGGATGACAGGACGCGAGGCGATATCCGAGCTGTTCCGTTTCGAGGTCGACGTGGTGTCCGACGACTCCCACCTCGCCCTCGATACCCTCGCCGGCAAGGACGCGTCCCTGACCATCACGCGGCTGGAGCGAACCCGGCGGATTCACGGGATGCTGGAGCGCATCGAACAGCACGGCGCCACGCCGCAGGGGCAGTTCGTGTACCGGGCGATCCTGGTGCCGCGGCTGCAGCGCCTGACCTACAGCCGGCAGAACCAGATCCACGGCACGGCGACGGCGGTCTCGGTCCGCGACGTGCTGGAGCACGAGCTGACGGCGAAGGACCTGAAGGGGGCCCAGGCATCGGCCGTCTCCGGCCGTCTCGGCCTAGACGATTTCGAGCTGCGGCTGACGCAAACCTACCCGCAGCGCGACTACATCGTGCAGTACGACGAGAGCGACTTCGCCTTCATCTC
>Ga0070728_10000667_pt1 | contig 62864 bp, 55 predicted proteins | sample tdDd471_FD_66723 | JGI IMG/M metagenome (GOLD analysis project Ga0070728, IMG submission 66723) | Marine sediment microbial communities from the Atlantic coast under amendment with organic carbon and nitrate - tdDd47.1 | ecosystem: Environmental > Aquatic > Marine > Coastal > Sediment | place... | reverse complement strand
TCCGCCAGGACCTCACGCGCATATTGCAGGGGTTCGTTGTTGAAGGCACCGCTGTCGACACAGAGATAGCGATAGGGATCGCGGGGTGGCGTTTCCGGCCATGAAGGGGAAATGGGGATCTGGCGACTTTTCCCATGAGCGGTCGAGTCCGAATTGTCTCCCGGAATATCGAACAGTCTGCCATCGAATTCGGCATGGTGCGCCCGTGCGAGAACAACAGATTCCAGAAACGCGGGAAACGCCCCGGACGCACGTGCGGCATCGCCCAGGTTGACCCAGCCCTGATCGGTTGCCGAGTTGATCCGGCTTATCTGCTTCCAGTCAGTTCGCCCGTAGGCGATGGACTCCACCGGAATCGGCTTGTCCGAAAGGATGAACGTCGTCTCGTCGGCGTGATTCCTTACCGAATGCCCGCCACCGGTGTTGCTGCGCATGTCGATTGTGTAAGGCACGCCACGCAGGTTGGTCTGGGCCAGGCGAATGATCAGCGGATCGTTCACCCAGTCGCGTCGGACCTCGGGCCCCCCTGTCGCGATGACGCCGGCAACGACGCTCTTGAGCCGTGCTGAATTCAGCAGCGATCGCAGTGGGCCTGCCGAACTCTCCAGATCTGCCGGGTCGAGCAGGTGCCCGATATCGACACCCTTGACCCATGCCTCGTAGAAGGGATTGCCGTCGAATGATTCATTGCTGCTGTCCGGGCGTTTCCGCCCCAGCGCCACAGCGGCGATACCGGCACACATGCTGCCCGCGGAGGCCCCCGTCATGACATCGATGCGCACCCAGTGGCGGGGCAGGTCCGGGTTATCCGGGTCGCGATGCGCATCCCATGCATCCAGCGCCTCGATCAGGAAATCCATTGCCCCTGCGGTATAGGCACCGGCCGATACCGCCCCACCAAGCACGAAACCGATCCTGAACTCGGGCACGTCGGTCATGTCACTGCTCCCCGCGTCTGATGCATTGCTATCGCACTGATTGTCTGAGCGATGAACAATACACCAGAACACGCCGGAACGTGAGCGAGATTGGTAGGGGAAGCCCGGTTCGGTCGGGGGGACCCGGGCTTCCCCGCCAGATGGATGCCGTCTGGGAAAGGAGGGGGCGACAGCATCATCTGGTCCGTTGGCACGCCGACGGTGGGACCAGCCGGTGCGGCACAACGAACCTGTTGGCGGTCAGGGGCCTCTGGGGCCTGACCGGTTCAGTGGATAATCGCAGTCGGCGGCGTCAGCCGGGACCGGTCGAGCAGGGTCAGGGCCGCACCTTCGATGGCATAGAGCACGTCACTGGCCAGAACCCGGTCGCACGGACCGGCATCGGACATCAGCAGGGCCAGGCGATAGCCATCGGGCCGCTTGCTGTCATGCTGGCGCACCTGTTCCCGCCGGAATGCGGGATCCGTGACCAGGGTGTCGAGGCCGTGAATGATGTCCAGTGTCGCCTCCAGCAGGCTGTTGTGGCGCGCCCGGCTGATCCCGCCGGCGGCGCGGACCGCATCCAGACCGAGGCCATAGGGCACGGTCAGGGTCTCCGGATAGGGATTGCTCGCCTTGCTGCTCGTGAGGTCATTGCCCCAGTCGGTCACGGCCGCAGCCAGTCCGATCAGCAGCGACGGCGGCAGGTCGGACGGCACGGCAGGGGCGTCCACACCGACCCGTGCCCGGGCCACCGCGTCGCGCAGACCGACGATCTCGTTGGCGCGCAGCACGATGGGCAGCAAGATGGTCACGAAAGCCTGCTGACGTTCGGTCATGCGGCGGCAGCCCGAAATGTCTGTCGGCAGGGATTCGGCAAAGCGGCGCGGGATCCGCAGCCCTGCACGGGTCGCATGATAGGGGTCATAGTCGAGTTCCTGCAGCGCCCGGCGGGTGGTCACGGGGCTGTAGGTGGCACCCCCGACCGAAACGCCGAACTGGCCCAGAGGATGATCCTGCAGAGCTGCGAAGTACATGTTGCGTCCTTCCATTTGGCTTTCGTCCGAACCAGTCCCGTTCGTCCGCCGGGCGGGAGACAGGTCGACTGCCCGCCGCTGTCCATTGATCTGGGGAGTCGCACGTGACCGGTCAGCGTCGCGGCTGTGGCCGATCTGTGACCGACGATCACGGGCTTCCCCTTCATCGGATCGGCCCGCTTCATGCGGCGCACGATGGGCTTCGGCACTCGCAACCGTTGCAAGGTCCCGTGCCTCGATCATGCGCTGGTCGATCTGGTGCCGCTTTTCCATGCCCCCATGGTCGCCGACCAACCGTGGCATCGGTGTGTAACGAAAGGGGCAATATCGGGGCGGATGAGCCGGTTTCGACACCACGGGCCGACAGGGGACTGGAACAGGTCCGGGCCGTCTGGCAGGATCAACGGATGAGCACGACAGCCGACATGCAACCAGGAGACGTGACCGCTGCGTTGCCGGAGGCGGAACGGCTGGCGCGACTGCGGCTGATCCGCAGCGAGAACATCGGCCCCGCCACCTTCCATGGTCTGCTGGCCCGCTACGGGTCTGCGGTCCGGGCGCTGGAGGCACTGCCGGAGATCGCGGCACGGGCGGGCCGCCGAAAGCTGCGGATCGCACCTGCAGCCGATGCAGAGCGCGAATGGCAGGCATTGCGGCGGCTGGGCGGCAGCTTCCTGATGGTCGGCGACCCGGACTATCCCGCCCCTCTTGCCGCCATCAGCCAGGCACCGCCGGTGCTTGCCACGGTCGGACGGCGGGACCTACTTGCGCGTCCGATGCTGGGCGTGGTCGGCGCCCGCAATGCCTCCGCCAATGGCCGGACATTCTGTCGCCAGATCGTCGCGGCAGTGGGGGACGCCGGCATCACGGTCGTTTCAGGACTGGCCCGCGGCATTGACGGGGAGGCGCATCGCGCCAGCCTGGCGACCGGGACCATCGCGGTCGTCGCGGGCGGGATCGACATCTTCTACCCGCCGGAGAACCGCGAACTGCAGGCCGCGATCGGGCAGGAGGGCCTGGTCATCGCGGAGGCGCCGCTGGGCGCGGAGCCGATGGCGCGGCATTTTCCCCGGCGCAACCGGATCATCTCCGGCCTTTCGCTCGGCGTTCTGGTGATCGAGGCGCAGTTGCGCTCCGGCACCCTGATCACGGCCCGGCTGGCGGGGGAGCAGGGTCGGGAAGTGTTCGCCGTTCCCGGATTCCCCCTCGACCCCCGCGCCCGTGGTGCCAACCGGCTGCTGCGCGAGGGGGCGACCCTGGTCGAGACGGCGGATGACATCGTCGAGCCGCTGCTCACGGCGCACAGCCTCGCAGGCTCACGCAACCCGGGCATGCCGGAGGGGCCGTCCCCCCTCTTCGCGCGCCATGCGGACAGGGCGGACGAAATCGCGGGGGCCGATGATGTGCCGGATGGGATGGACCATGCCCGCGACACCCTGCTGGCCGCGCTGTCCGCGGAGCCGTCGCCTGCCGATCACCTGATGCGCGCGGCCGACATTGCGGCCCCGGTGTTTCATGCCGCCGTGCTGGAGCTGGAGATCGCCGGACGGGTCACCCGGCATGCGGGAAACAGGTTCTCCCTGGTTCTGTAGGTGGTCGTGGCGGATCCCGCCAAAACCCGAACGGGGCCGGTCGCGTGACGGCGGCCCCGTTGACAGGCTGAAACGCTTTGCCCATGTTCCAGCCGCCCGGGGTGACAGGCATTGCGCGTCACCCGAAGCCAAGCAGAGGTTCCATGGACGTCGTCGTCGTCGAGTCGCCTGCCAAGGCGAAAACCATCGGTAAGTATCTTGGCCCGGGCTATACCGTCCTGGCATCGTTCGGTCATGTGCGCGACCTGCCGTCGAAGGACGGGTCGGTGCTGCCGGATGAGGATTTCGCCATGACCTATCAGGCGGACCCGAAGTCCGCCAAACACCTGAAGGCCATCGCAGATGCCATGAAGGGTGCGGATCGCCTGATCCTGGCCACGGACCCGGATCGTGAGGGCGAGGCCATTTCCTGGCACGTGCTGGAGGCCCTGCGGGCCAAGCGCGCGGTGAAGAAGGACGTGGGCGTCGAGCGGGTGGTGTTCAACGAGATCACCAAGCGCGCCATCCTGGCCGCGATGAAGCAGCCGCGCGACATCGACATGGATCTGGTGAATGCGCAGCAGGCCCGCCGCGCCCTGGACTATCTGGTGGGTTTCACGCTGAGCCCCGTGCTCTGGCGGAAACTGCCCGGTGCCCGTTCCGCCGGTCGTGTGCAATCGGTCGCCCTGCGCCTGATCGTCGAGCGCGAGCTGGAGATCGAGAAGTTCGTGCCGCGTGAGTACTGGTCGATCCGCGCCGTGTTCAGGACCGCCAATGGCGAGGAAGTCAGTGCCCGCCTGACCCAGGTCGACGGCAAGAAGCTGGACAAGTTCGATATCGCCAACGAGGCCCAGGCGACGGAACTGGCCGCCCGCGCCGCGCACGGCAGTTTCAGCGTTGCCGGGATCGAGACCCGCCAGACCCAGCGCCGTCCGCAGCCGCCCTTCATCACCTCGACCCTGCAGCAGGAGGCCGCGCGCAAGCTCGGCTTCAGTGCCAAGCAGACCATGCAGGTGGCCCAGCGCCTCTACGAAGGTGCGGACATCGGCGGCGAAACGGTTGGCCTGATCACCTACATGCGGACCGACGGCGTGCAGTTGGCGGCGGAGGCGGTGAGCGCGATCCGCAGCACCGTGCAGTCGACCTTCGGCAATGCCTTCCTGCCGGGCAAGCCGCGCGAATGGTCGACCAAGGCCAAGAACGCGCAGGAAGCGCATGAGGCCATTCGACCGACCGACATCAGCCGCACCCCCGACGAGATGAAACGCGTGCTCTCGGCGGAGCAGCACCGGCTCTACGACCTGATCTGGAAGCGCACGGTCGCCAGCCAGATGGAGAATGCCCGTCTGGCCCAGACCGGCGTCGACATCACGGCGGAGAATGGTCTGACGTTCCGTGCCAACGGCACGGTGGTCGAATTCCCGGGCTTCCTGAAGCTCTATGAGGAAGGCCAGGACGACCGGTCGGACGATGATGACGAGAGCCGCCTGCCGAAGATGACGGAAGGCCAGCCGCTGGATCGGGAGAAGATCGAGCCGAAGCAGCACTTCACCGAGCCGCCGCCGCGATTCTCCGAGGCCAGCCTGGTGAAGAAGCTGGAGGAACTGGGCATTGGTCGCCCGTCCACCTATGCCTCCATCCTGTCGGTGCTGCAGGAACGTGACTATGTCCGGCTGGACAAGAAGCGCTTCATTCCCGACGACAAGGGTCGGCTGGTGACCGCGTTCCTGATCAATTTCTTCGAGCGCTACGTGCAGTTCGACTTCACCGCGACGCTGGAGGAGGAACTGGACGACATTTCCGCCGCCAAGATCGACTGGAAGGAAGTGCTGCGCCGGTTCTGGACCAATTTCCATGCCGCGGTGGAGGAAACCAAGGACCTGCGTATCGGCGAGGTTCTGGACGCCCTGAACGAATTCCTGGCACCGTCGCTGTTCCCGCCGAAGGAGGACGGCAGCAATCCGCGCACCTGCCCGAAGTGTGCCATCGGCGAGCTCAGCCTGCGGCTGGGCAAGTTCGGCGCGTTCCTCGGCTGCTCCAATTACCCCGACTGCAAGTTCACCCGGAAACTCGGCGGCGACCCGTCGGATATCGAGGCGCAGGCCGGTGAGGACCGGGAAATGGGTATCGACCCGGCGACGGGGGAGATGATCTGGCTGAAGCACGGTCCCTACGGCCCCTACCTGCAACTGGGCGAACCGGCGGAGAAGGGGCAGAAGCCGAAACGTGTTTCCCTGCCGAAGGGGCTGGAGCCGGATGCGGTCGAGTTGCCGCTGGCGATCCAGCTGATCTCCCTGCCCCGCGAGGTCGGCAAGCATCCGGAGACCGGCAACCCGATCAATGCCGGGCTGGGGCGCTATGGCCCCTACGTGGAGCACGAGAAGAAGTATGGACGCCTGAGTGACTGGCGCGAGGCGCTGGAGGTCGGTCTGAACCGGGCGGTGACGGTGCTGGCGGAAGCCAAGAACCGTGGCGGGCGCACCGCGGCCAAGCCGCTGAAGGTGCTGGGCGAACACCCCGACGGCGGCGGTGAAGTGCAGGTGCTGGACGGGCGTTATGGCCCCTACGTCAAGCACGGCAAGATCAATGCGACGATCACCAAGGGGATCGAACCGGCCGACATCACCATGGATCAGGCCGTGCAGCTGATCGCCGAACGCGCCGCGAAATCCGGCAAGAAGGCCCCTGCGAAGAAGAAACCGGCAGCCAAGAAGCCTGCCGCGAAGAAGGCGCCGGCAAAGAAGAAGGCCGCCCCGAAGAAGAAGGCGGCCGAAGACTCGTGATCCCCTGTCCGGCGTCGCACGGCACTCCCGCCCTGACCTCTCGGCGTCATGGTGACGCGCAAGACGAAACGGGCAGGATTCTGCCTCCTCCCCCCCGGCGGGGGAGGATCGAGGAGGGGGGGAAGCCCCGGCGCAACAGGAACGGTACGGGCGCCCGTCAATCGAATGCGCGTGGTGCCTTGCGACTCCCTCACCCCCATCCCGACCTTCCCCCGTCGAGGGGGAAGGAGCATTCTGCCGTCATGAGCCATGCGGATTCCGGTTCGGATCGCCCCGCCCCATCCCGACAGCGCACACCATGGTAAAGTCCGTTCCCCCGCATCTGCCGTCGAAGCAGGAGATTCGGCGTTTCATTGACGAGTCCGGCGGCAGGGCTGGCAAGCGCGAGGTCGGCAAGGCCTTTGGCATCAAGGGCCAGGACAGGATCTGGCTGAAACGGCTGCTGAAGGACATCACCGCGGAACGCGATGCGGAGGGTCTGCCCGGTCGCAAGGACCATCCGCCACGGGAACGGCGGGAGTCCGGTGGCAGGCAGCAGCGACTGCCCCCGGTCGGCGTCATCGAAGTCACGGAAGCCGATGAAGACGGCGACCTGCTGTGCCGCCCGCTGAAGTGGGAATCCGATGCCCCGCCGCCGCGTATCGAACTGGTGGAGAAGACCGTGCGCGGACCGGCGGCAAAGCCCGGCGACCAGTTCCTCGCCCGGCTGGGCCGCGATGGCCAGATATACCAGGCGCGGGTGCTGCACCGGCTGGAAGTCACCGCACGGAAGATCTTCGGCGTGTTTCAGCAGGCCGTGCCGCCGGGACGGGGCGGGCGGGTCCAGCCGACCGACCGGAAGCTGCGCCAGGAAATGATCATTGAACCGGGCCATGACGGCGGTGCCACCAGTGGTGATCTGGTCATGGTTGAAACGCTGCCCGGACGCGCACTTGGACCCAGACTGGGCAAGGTGGTGGAAGTTGTCGGCAGCTTCGACGATCCACGCGCCATTTCGCTGCTGGCGCTGCAGACCCACGAGATCCCGCGCGAGTTCTCGCCCGAGGCACTGGGCGCCGCGGCGGAGGCCATGCCGGTCACGGACCTGGGGAAGCGGACCGACTTGCGGGACATGCCGCTGGTCACCATCGACCCGCCCGATGCGCGGGACCATGATGACGCGATCCATGCGGTCACGGACGATGATCCGGACAATCCCGGCGGCTATCGCCTGACCGTCGCCATTGCAGATGTCGCCTGGTACGTGTGGCCCGAAAGTGCGATTGATCGCGACGCACAGGCGCGCGGTGTCTCCGTCTATTTCCCTGATCGTGTCGCGCCCATGTTGCCGGAACGGCTGTCGGGCGACCTCTGTTCGCTGATGCCGGGGCAGGACCGGCCGGTGATGGTGGTGGAGATCGTGATCGATGCCACGGGGCGGAAACGCCGCCACCGCTTCTTCCGCGCCATGATGCGATCCGCCGCCAACATCGCCTATGCCGATGCGCAGGCCGCCATCGACGGCGATCCGCGCCCGGAGCTGGACGGATTGCTGGACCCGGTGCTGAAACCACTGTTCGCGGCATGGGCACTGCTGGACCAAGCGCGGCAGCGTCGGGGACCGCTGGAACTTGACCTGCCGGAGCGCAAGGTGCTGCTGGGCGACGACGGCTACATCGCCGGGATCGTGCCGCAGGAACGGCTGGATGCGCATCGGGTGGTCGAGGAGTTCATGGTGCTGGCCAATGTCTGCGCGGCGGAAACGCTGGAGCGGCGCGGCAAGCCCTGCGTCTATCGCGTCCACGAACCCCCTGATCCGGAGCGGCTGCGTGGCCTGAAGGATTTCCTCGGCACGCTGGGGCTGTCGTTCAATGCCGGCGATGTGGTGAAGCCCGCCATGTTCAACCGCGCCCTGTCGAAGGTCGCGGGCCAGGAGACTGCGCCGATGGTCAGCGAGGCCGTGCTGCGGGCCCAGACCGCCGCCTATTACGACACGGAGAACCTGGGCCATTTCGGCCTGGCGCTGCGCCGCTACGCCCATTTCACCTCCCCCATCCGGCGCTACGCCGATCTGCTGGTGCACCGCGCGCTGATCGATGCCATGGGCGCAGGCGCGGGCGGGCTGGGCGACACCGATGCGGATACGGTGCAGAGGCTGGCGGAACAGACCTCCACGTTCGAGCGCCGTGCGATGCTGGCGGAGCGCGATGCGCTGGACCGCTTCACCGCCATCTTCCTGCAGGATCAGGTGGGGGGACAGTTCGCGGCGCGGATCAGCGGCATTACCCGCTTCGGCATGTTCGTGGCCCTGGCGGAAACCGGCGCATCCGGCATCATCCCGATGCGCAGCCTCAGCAGTGACTTCTTCGACTTCGACGAGGCGGCAATGCAGCTTGTCGGACGCCGCACCGGCAAGGTCTGGCGACTGGGGGAGCGCGTTACCGTGCGCCTGAATGAAGCCTCGCCCGTTACAGGCGGTCTCGCGTTCGAGATCATCGATCCGAAGGGCGACAGCAGTGGCGGCAAGGGCAGCCTGAAGGGGCCGGGGCGCGGCAGCCTGAAACCGCATCGTCCGCCCCCGGGTCAGAAGCGCGGGAAGCCCAAGAGGCGGCGCTGAGCCTCCAGACCGTCAGAAATCTGTCCGGAAACGTCACTATGAACGGGGTGATCGCAACAAGGTTGCCCCCTGAAACATCGCGCCGCATGATGCGGCAGCAGGGAAATCGACAGCACGAACGTGCGTCAACGAGGGAGAACTGGCATGTCAGACGAACTGAAGTATCTGAGTGAGCGCGTGGTGCGTGGCCTTATGGACCGTCGCGCCTTCATGGGACGCGCCGCGGCACTGGGTGCAGGCGCGACGCTCGCGGGCTCCATGCTGTCCAGCGCGGCCTTTGCCGCCGGACCACAGAAAGGCGGCATCCTGAAGGCCGGCATGGTCGGCGGTGAGTCCACCAACAGCCTCGACCCCGCGACCTTCGCCAGCCAGGTGCCCTTCGCCCTTGGCCGGTGCTGGGGCGACACGCTGGTCGAGACGTCCCCCACGGGTGAGGTCAATAACCGGCTCGCCGAGGAAGTCAGTTCATCCCCCGATGCGCGGGTCTGGACGTTCAAGATCCGCTCCGGCGTCACGTTCCACAACGGCAAGACCCTGGATGCCGCTGACGTTGTTGCGACCCTGAAACGCCATTCGGATGAGGAATCCAAGTCCGGCGCGCTGGGTATCATGCGAGACATCGACAGCATCACGCAGGATGGCAGGAATGTCGTCGTGGCATTGAAGAGCGCCAATGCCGACCTGCCGTACCTGATGTCCGATTATCATCTGATCATCCAGCCGAACGGCGGCATGGACGCACCGGACGCCGGTATCGGCACCGGACCCTACAAGATCGTCGTCAACGAACCCGGTGTGCGCCATGTGGGCGAACGCTTTGCCGACTACTGGGATGCGCCGAACCGTGGCCATGCCGAGCAGATCGAGATCATCGTCATCAATGACGCCACGGCCCGCACGGCGGCGCTGCAGGGCGGCCAGGTACACATGATCAACCGCGTCGAGCCGAAGATCGTTGATCTGGTGAAGCGGGTGCCGGGCGTGACGATTCAGAATGTCGGAGGTCGTGGCCACTATGTGTTCATCATGCATTGCAACACAGCCCCCTTCGACAACAACGACCTGCGGCTGGCGCTGAAGTACGCCATGGACCGGGAGCAGATGGTCGACAAGATCCTGCGCGGCTATGGCACCGTCGGCAATGACATGCCGATCAATGCCGCCTATCCGCTGTTCGACGACAGCTTCGAACAGCGTGCCTATGACCCGGACAAGGCGAAGTTCCACTTCAAGAAGTCCGGGCATGACGGGTCGGTGCTGCTGCGCACCTCCGATGTCGCCTTTCCCGGCGCGGTGGATGCCTCCCAGCTCTATCAGGAAAGCTGCCAGAAGGCCGGCATCAAGCTGGAAATCAAGCGGGAGCCGGGTGACGGCTACTGGTCGGAAGTCTGGAACAAGCAGCCGTTCTGCACGTCCTACTGGGGCGGTCGCGCGACGCAGGACCAGATGTATTCCACCGCCTATCTGTCGAGCGCCGACTGGAACGACACCCGCTTCTTCGACGAACGCTTCGACAAGCTGCTGCTGGAAGCGCGTGCCGAGCTGGACCTGGCGAAGCGCAAGGAACTCTATTCGGCCATGGGCACAATCGTCCGCGACGAGGGTGGTCTGATCCTGCCGATGTTCAACGACTTCATCGACGCGGTCTCCGACAAGGTCGGCGGCTACAAGGTCGATCCGGGTGCGGAGCTGATGAACGGCTACGCCCTGACCAAAGCCTGGATGGCCTGATCGGGCGGACCGTCCGGTGAGTCCTGCCATTCTGAAGTTGATTGCCCAGCGCCTGGCGCTGGGCATTCTGCTGCTGTTCGCGGTCTCGGTGCTGATCTTCGCCGGTACCCAGCTGCTGCCCGGCGACGTGGCACAGGCCGTTCTCGGCCAGTCCGCGACACCGGAAGCCCTGGCCAACCTGCGCGCGGAACTGGGACTGAACGAACCGTCCTACATCCGCTACTTCGACTGGCTTGGCGGGGCGCTGACCGGTGATCTGGGTACCGCGCTCTCGAACGGCCAGGACATTTCCGAAGCCCTGGGCAAGCGCCTTTCCAACACGCTGTTCCTGGCCATGTGGGCGGCCATCATCTCCGTCCCGCTGGCCATCCTGCTTGGACTGGTGGCGGTGCAGCACCGCAACGGCTTCATCGACAAGCTGATTTCGGCGACGACACTGACCTCCATCTCCCTGCCGGAATTCTTCATCGGCTACCTGCTGGTCTATTTCGTCGCCGTGGAACTGCAGTGGTTCCCCAGTGTCTCGACGGTCTATGACGGCATGGGATTCGCTGATCGCATGTCGGCCATCGCCTTGCCCTGCGCGACGCTCACCCTGGTGGTGCTGGCGCACATGATGCGGATGACCCGGGCCGCGATCCTGAACGTCATGCAGTCCGCCTACATCGAGACGGCGGAGCTGAAGGGCCTCAGCCCGTTCCGGATCATCCTCCGCCACGCCTTCCCCAACGCCATTGCCCCCATCGTCAACGTGGTGATGCTCAATCTCGCCTTCCTGGTGGTCGGCGTCGTGGTGGTGGAGGTGATCTTCGTCTATCCCGGCATGGGCCAGTATCTGGTCGATCACGTGTCGAAGCGTGACATTCCGGTGGTGCAGGCCTGCGGCATGATCTTCGCCGCCGTCTATATCTCGCTCAACATCGTCGCGGACATTGTCGCCATCGTCGCCAATCCCCGCCTTCGGCATCCGAAGTAGGGGCGGGACGCATGCTTGAACTCAAATCGATACCGTGGAGCGCCCGCATCGGTCTGGTGCTGACCTTCACCTTCGTCTTCGTTGCGGTCTTCGCCGATCTGGTGGCCCCCTATTCGAACACCGAGGTGGTGGGCGATGTCTGGGAACCGGTCTTCAGTGATTACATCCTCGGCACCGACAACCTGGGCCGTGATCTGCTGTCACGCATGATCTACGGCGCGCGCACCACCATCTTCGTCGCCGCCATGGCGACGGCGCTGTCCTTCTCGCTCGGGTCCATCCTGGGTTTCACCGCCGCCGTCATCGGCGGTGTGGTGGATCAGGTCATGTCCCGTCTGGTCGATCTGCTGATGGCCATCCCGACGCTGATCTTCGCGCTGGTGGTGCTCTCGGTCCTGCCCGGCACCCTGATCGTGCTGATCCTGGTCATGGGCATCCTGGACTCGACCCGCGTCTATCGTCTGGCGCGGGCCGTCGCGGTGGACATCACCGTCATGGACTTCGTCGAGGCCGCGCGGCTGCGCGGAGAGGGGCGGATCTGGATCATCTTCCGGGAGATCCTGCCCAACGCCCTGTCGCCGCTGGTGGCAGAGCTCGGGCTGCGTTTCATCTTCGCGGTGCTGTTCCTGTCGGCACTTTCATTCCTCGGGCTTGGCGTGCAGCCGCCGGATGCGGACTGGGGCGGCATGGTGAAGGAGAACAAGGAAGGCATCGTCTTCGGCATCCCGGCGGCACTGATCCCCGCCGCCGCCATCGCGATGCTGGCCATCTCCGTCAATCTGGTGGCCGACTGGATACTGAACCGCACCACGGACCTGAAGGGGGGCCGCGGCAATGGCTGATTCGGCCGACGAGACCCTGCTCGACATCCGCAATCTGCGGATCGAGGCAACGGTGTACCCGCCGGGCGAGGACCCGCATGACATCACAATCGTCGATGATGTCTCGCTGACCCTGGGCCGCGGGCGCGTGCTGGGCCTGATCGGGGAGTCCGGGGCGGGCAAGTCCACCATCGGCCTCTCCTCCATGGGCTATGGCCGCGGCGGCGTGCGCATCACCGGCGGTCAGGTACTGCTGAACGGACGCGACATCCTGAAGGGCGGGATGGCCGGACTGCGCGGTGTGCGCGGGCGGGAGGTCTGCTACGTGGCCCAGTCCGCCGCCGCAGCCTTCAATCCGGCCCACCGGCTGATGGATCAGGTGACGGAGGCAGCGCTGAAACATGGCAGTGCCGACCGTCAGACCGTCCAGGCCCGCGCCATCGACCTGTTCGGACAGCTCGGACTGCCGGAGCCGGAGACCATCGGCCAGCGTTATCCGCACCAGGTCTCGGGCGGGCAGCTGCAGCGCGTGATGACAGCCATGGCGCTCGCCTCCGGTCCCGACCTGATCGTGTTCGACGAACCCACGACGGCGTTGGACGTGACAACCCAGATCGACGTCCTCGCCGCGATCAAGCTGGCAATCCGCAAGACCGGTGTCGCCGCGCTCTACATCTCCCATGATCTCGCCGTCGTGGCCCAGGTCTCCGACGAGATGATGGTGCTGCAGGGCGGCAAGCTGGTGGAGCATGGGGAGACCCGGCAGGTGATCGAGGCCCCGCGGGAGGAATATACCCAGGCACTGGTCTCCGTTCGCTCCATCCGGCACGTGGAAAAGCCGCCGTCGCCCGAGCCGGTGCTGACGATCCGGGGCGTCACGGCAGCCTATCCCGGCACCGGTGTCGACGTGCTGCGCAACATCAATGTCGAGGTGCATCCGGGCCAGACCCTGGCCGTCGTCGGCGAATCCGGCTCCGGCAAGTCCACGCTGGCCCGGGTCATCACCGGCCTGCTGCCCCCGCGGGAGGGGGAGGTGCAGTTTGCCGGACGCACCCTGTCGGCAGAAATGGAGAAGCGCAGCCGCGATGACCTGCGCGAGCTGCAGATGATCTACCAGATGGCCGACGTGGCGATGAACCCGCGCCAGACCGTCCGCACCATCGTCGGGCGACCGCTGGAGTTCTACTTCGGCCTGCGCGGCAAGGAGAAGGAACGCCGCATCGCGGAACTGCTGGACGAGATCGAGATGGGCGAGGGCTTCATCGACCGCTATCCGGCGGAGCTGTCGGGCGGCCAGAAGCAGCGCGTCTGCATCGCCCGCGCGCTGGCCGCCAAGCCCAACCTGATCATCTGCGACGAGGTGACGAGCGCCCTCGACCCGCTGGTGGCCGACGGCATCCTGAAACTGCTGCTGAAACTGCAGGCGGAGGAACATGTCGCGTTCCTGTTCATCACCCACGATCTCGCCACCGTGCGCGCCATCGCCGATTCAATCGCCGTGATGTACCAGGGCGAGGTCGTGCGCTACGGCCCGAAGTCCGAAGTGCTCTCACCACCGTTCGACGCCTATACCGACCTGCTGCTGTCGTCCGTGCCGGAGATGAAACTTGGCTGGCTGGAAGACGTCATCGAACACCGCCGCATGGAGAGCGCGGGCAACTGAGTTGCTGCCTCCGGAACTCCCGTCAATCGCGCCACCACTCTCCTCCTTCCCCTCGACGGGGGAAGGCAGGCAAGGCCATCATTCGATGTGCCGATCTAATTGCATGGCAGGCCAAGTGCTTCGCGCGATTCCACATCACGCAGCCTGAAATCGACACCCTCGAATGCCGCACCGCCGTCACCGCACAGATAGCCGGCCGCAACGGCAACCCACTCGGGCGGGATGTGGACTGACGGATCAAGCTGGCTGACCGGATTGACGCCGGACGCCTTGATGGTGACCTGCATCTCCGTCGCCACGGTGCCGGGGCTGAGACCGACCACGCGGATACCCTGCGGGCCATATTCCTTTGCTGCACAGGCCGTCAACGACAGCACCCCGGCCTTGCTGGCGCAATAGTGGCTCCAGCCCTCCAGCGCGCTGGTTGCGGCGCCGGAGCTGATGTTGATGACCGTCCCCCCGCCGGCGGCAAGCATGGCAGGGATCGCCGCGCGCAACCCGTGATAGACGCCCTTCAGGTTGATATCGATGGCCTGCCCCCATGCCGCCGGATCGCTGTCGGCCAGCCGCGCAATGGGTTCAATGACACCGGCGTTGTTGATCAGCACGTCCAGTGCGCCGAACCGTTCCACTGCCCGCGCGACAGCGTGTTCGAAATCCGCCCGGACGCTGACGTCCCCCTCCAGCGCCAGCGCCGTGCCCCCGGCCTGCGTCACCTCTTCCGCGAGTGCCGCAAGTGAAGGGCCACTGCGCGCCAGCATGACCACATTGGCCCCCTCACCCGCGAACCAGCGCACCATCGCCGCCCCGATGCCGCGACTGGCACCGGTGATGAGGATCGTCCTGTTCTTCAGGTCGGTCATGGCAGCGGATCTCCCGGGAAGCGGATCAGTAACCCCGGCTGGGATCCATGACGTGGGTCTTCATCGGTTCCCCGGCCTCGAAGGCACGGACATTCTCCGCGAACAGGCGACTGATGCCGCCCATGTAGTCGGGGAAGCCGCCCGCGACATGCGGGGTGATGATCAGGTTGGGCGCGGTCCAGAGCGGGTTGTCCGACGGCAGCGGTTCCTGCTCGAACACGTCCAGCGCGGCACCGGCCAGGTGTCCTTCCTCCAGCAGGCGGATCAGGGCCGGTTCGTCCACCAGACCGCCACGGCCCAGGTTGATCAGGCTGGCACCGGGTTTCATGCGGCGCATCATCGGCTCGTCCAGCACGTAGCGGGTCTCGTCGGTCAGGGGCAGGATGCAGACGACCACATCCGACTCGGCCACGATCTCCGCCGTCCGGTCCGCACCGACGACCTTGTCCACGCCGGGCACATCGCGCGGCTGGCGCTGCGTGCCGATCACCCGCATCCCCAGCGCCCCGGCCTTCTGCGCGAAGGATTCGCCGATGCGCCCCAGCCCCAGGATACCGATGGTGGACCCCGCCGCCGTACCGGGCATGAACTGGCGCCAGGTCGACGCGCGGTGGCCCGTGTTGGCCCAGTCCATGCGCTTGATCAGCATCAGCGTCAGGGTCAGGGCGTACTCCCCCATTGTTCCCGCCGCGAGCCCCGCCGCGTTGCAGACGACGGTTTCCTTGCGCAACCCGTCCAGGGGCATCAGGTGGTCGATCCCGGCCCCGAAGCTCTGCAGCAGGCGCAGCTTGCCTGCCGTGCCCCAATGACCGCGCGGCGGCTTCAGGGCCAGCAGGAATTCGGCGTCCGGCAGACCGGCGGCAAAGGCGGCGTCATCATCCAGGGGCACGATCTCGGCCCCTGGAAAGACCTCCGCCAGCGGTCCTACGACACGGTCATTGAACTTCGAGAAAACGTGAATCCGATCCGGCATCAGGAAGCAGCCTTCAGGTCGGAGGGCATGGCCGTTCCCCCGCGCAGCAGCTTGCCGGGAAGAGCGTCCGTCGCATTGCCCTCGCGGCGGATGATCTGGCCGGACACGATGGTCGCGTCATAGCCGCTGGCGCGCTGCATCAGACGCCGCCCGCCCGCGGGCAGGTCATAGAGCACTTCCGGCGCGTGCAGGGTCAGGTTGGCATAGTCGATCACGTTCAGGTCGGCCTTCATGCCCGGCACGACCAGTCCCCGGTCGAACAGGCCCACGGCCTCGGCCGTATCGCGGCACTGGGCCTTGACCACCCACTCCAGCGGCAGTTTCGGCCCCCGTGTGCGGTCGCGGGTCCAGAGCGTCAGCATCGACGTCGGGAAGCTGCCGTCGCAGATCAGCCCGACATGCGCGCCGCCATCCCCCAGGCCGGGAATGGTATGGGCATCGGTCAGCATCCGGTAGCTCGGGTCCAGGTCATAGCCCGCGTAGTTGAGGAACGGCACATAGACCATGCCGCGCCCGTCCTTGGCCGACAGGGCTTCCCAGACCAGCAACTGCGGCGGCACACCACGCGCACGGGCGCGGGCACCCAGACTGTCCCCCACTTCCGGTTCGTAGTCCGGCGCGTCGCCCAGCACGAACATGTTGTCGAAATCGGCCAGCACATGCCGCGCGAAGCCGCTCGCGGCTTCCGGTCCCTGTGCCAGCAGGCTGTCGCGCATGGCCGGGTCGGTCGCGGCCTTCAGTCGTTCCGCCACCGGCAGGTCGGCAATCGCCTTCCAGGCCGGATAATCGGAGAACGGGTTCATCGTCAGTTCGAAGCCCAGCAGGATCCCGACCGGACGCCCGCAGACCTGGGCGCGCATCGGCAGCCCTTCCTGCTCCGCCGCCTTGCCGATCAGGTCCAGCGTGTCACGCCAGGCATTGGGCCAGCGCGCATTCTGCGCCACGGAGATCGACATGGGCCGTCCGGACTCCCGGACCATGCGCTTGAAGATGGCGAATTCCTCGTCCTGATGCTTCAGGTCGGAGACCATCTGCAGCACACCGCGCCCCGCCGCGCCAAGCCCGTTGGCGATGCCGACAAGCTCATCGGCTTCCGCGTTCAGGGTCGGCGTCGGCTGGCCATCACTGGTGCGGTGGTTCAGCGTGCGGGAGGTGGAGAAACCAAGCGCCCCGGCCTCGACCCCCTGCCGCGCCAGCCGCGCCATCTCCGCAATATCCGCCGGTGTCGCCGGTTCGCGATTGGCACCGCGCTCGCCCATCACATAGACCCGCAGCGCGCCATGCGGCACCTGGGCGCCGAAATCGATGTCGTGGGGCACCGCATCAAGGGCGTTCAGATAGTCGGGAAAACTCTCCCAGTTCCAGTCCAGCCCCTCCGCCAGCACGGCACCGGGAATGTCCTCCACACCTTCCATCAGGCGGATCAGGCGGTCGTGGTCCTCCACCCGGCAGGGCGCGAAACCGACACCGCAATTGCCCATCAGCACGGTGGTGACGCCATGCAGGGAGGATGGGGTCAGGTGCTGGTCCCAGCTCGCCTGACCATCATAGTGGGTGTGAATGTCGACGAAGCCTGGGGTGACGATACGGTCACGGGCGTCGATCTCTTCCCGCCCGGAACCGGTGACGGTGCCGACCTGGGTGATCCGTCCGTCGCTGACGGCCACATCGGCCTGCCGTGGTTCGCTGCCGGTACCATCGACCAGAGTGCCGCCGCGCAGCACCAGATCATGTTCATTCGCCATGTCGCTCGCCTCCCCGAAATGCCGGACCATTGATCCGCACCGGGGCGCGCAACGTCAAGTGCGGAGGGTGCAGGCCAGAGACCCGGTCTGCGGTCAAGCCTCGCGGTCAGGCTTCGCCGACACACTCCATCAGGGCGGCATCAATGGCTTCCTGCGCGCTCTTGCCCCCCCAGAGGACAAGCTGCACCGCCGGGTAGAAGCGTTCGCATTCGGAGAAGGCGATCTCGAACAGCATCTCCAGCGGGTCCAGCTCCAGATCGGCATCGCGGCCCAGCAGCAGGGTATGGCGGAACAGCAGCAACTGCTCGTCCGCCCACAGGTCGAAGTGGCCGACACTCATCTTCTCGTTGGCCAGCACCAGCAGGGAATGCAGTTCGGAATGCTTGCCTGCAGGGAACTTGTTGCCGAAGACGCAGGCGAAATGCAGCCCGCCGATCTCCGGCCGCCAGGAAACCCAGACGTTGAAGTCACACCACTTGCCGGTCACGACCACCGCAAGCTCGTCTTCGCCAGTGCGTTCCGATGCCCATTCGTTGGCATCAATGAACGCTTCGACGAAATCGAGCGGATTGGTGACGGTGGGGTCGGCGAGTTCGATCATCAAGCCCATGGCGACCGTCCTCCGATACCGTGACCGGGATGAGCCCGTCATCCAACGGTCACATGTTGTGCGCGCAGCGAATCAACGCGCTAGATAGAGGCTACGGAGTGCCAGGAGTCGCCGTCAAGCAGGGAAAGCCGCCTCAGTCCTCCGGCGCGGACTTTTTTGCGGCGGCGGGTGACTTGCGGCGCGGCGCAGGCTTCGCCTTCTTCAGGGCGGCGAGTTCCGTCTTCAGATCAGCCAACTCTGCCGCCAGTCGCTCGTTCTCCAGCCGGGCCTCCGCCGCCATCTCGCGCACGGTCTCGAAGCTTTCCCGGTCCACCAGGTCCATGTCGGCCAGGATCCGCTCCAGCCGTGTACGGACAAGCCCCTCCATCTCGTCGCGCGCGCCCTGGAAGGTGCCGGCGGCGGATGTCATCAGGCGGGACAGGTCGTCGAACAGCGGATTGCGGGTCTGCATCGGAGCCTCCTGTGGATACCGAACCCCTGACATGGCATCGGTCCGCGCCCTGAACCAGTGAGCGGATTGTCGCCCTCCTCCCCCTGCGCGCTGTCCACGTTGCGTGAAATGCACCGACGCATTTCACGAAAGCAGCACGCCATTCCACGTACGGCAACTCACCCTTCGCGGTCGCTGACGCCAGGGTGTCGGCAACTTGTTTCAGAGACGGGAGAGACACATGGAGCAACTGCATGTCACGGTCGCCAGCATCGCCATCCTCATCGGCGTGATCCAGATTGTCCGACGCAAGCGGGGCAGCGGTCACCGCCTGCTGGGGCGGATCTGGGTGACCGCGATGGCCCTCGCGGCGCTCAGTTCCTTCTTCCTGCGGGACATGACAGGGGGTTTCAATTACCTGCACGGGCTGGCCGTCTTCGTCCTGGCCAATCTGGCGCTGGGCGTCTGGCGTGCGCGCCAGGGGCGCTACACCGAACATGCCCTGTTCATGATCAATACCTGGGGCGGGCTGGTCACCGCAGGCTGGGCGGCTGCCGCACGGCACGGGCTGGACCTGCCGTCCGGTGTTCATGCGCTGATCCTGGCCGCCTTCTGGACCATCCTGATCGTGGCGACCGTCCCGCTGCACCGCCAGGCCGTCCGCAACCGTGGACGACGGCAGACATTGGTACGGTCTAGCCGCGCCTGAAGATCCGGTAGAGGCTGGGGGCGAGGATCACGACAATGGCAATGCGGAAGACATGCATGGTGCTGACGAAGGCGGTGTCGATGCCCAGCGCCAGGGCGATCAGCGACATCTCGGCAAGTCCGCCGGGCGAGAGCACCAGTGCCATGGCTTCCGGCTGAACCCCGATCATGTCGCTGAACAGCAGCATGGCGATGACGGCAAGCCCCAGCAGCATCAGGGTGGTCACGAAGGCGGTGCGCACGGTCTGCCAGACCAGCGTCAGCGCCGTGCCCGCGAACCGGCACCCCACGGAGGCCCCCAGCACAAGCTGTCCGGCAGCAACGGCAATCGGAGGCGGCGTGACATAGGTCAGCCCCAGCAGATGGGCAACGGCGGAGACGATCATCGGTCCGACCAGCGCTGCGGCGGGAATGCGGCACAATCTTGCCAGCGGCCAGCCGATGGCGGCGCAGGCGACAAGGATCAGCCAGTCCTGGACCTGTGGCACCACCCCTGCCTTCGGCGGCATCATCGCGGGCACATCGACATCCATCACCAGCCGGAACCAGAACGGGATGATCAGCACGATCAGCAGCACGCGGGTGGTGTGTACCAGCGACACCCGGCGCGGATCGCCGCCCAGTGCCTCGCTCGCCAGCACCATCTCGCTCAGGCCGCCGGGAGTGGAGGCGAAATAGCTGGTGACCGGATCGAACTTCGCCACCCGGCGCAGGTACAGGTAGACGATGCCGCTGCCGATCACGATGTAGACGAACAGCACCAGCAGAGCCTGCGCCCACTGGACGGCGCGGTCGATGACGTCTGGGGAGAAGGCACTGCCCAGGAACACCCCCAGGATGGCAACCATCACGCCACGGAACCGCTTGTCGACCACCGGTGTCTGGCCGGAAAGAGCCAGGACGGAGACAAACACCATCGAGCCCATCATCCAGGCCAGCGGCATGGCAAGTGCGAAGAACAGGCCGCCACCGATGGCGCCGACCCCCAGTGCCATCGCCTGATCGCGCAGGCGGGCCGGGGGTGCAGGTTCGGTCGTCGTCGCGGTCACGAAGTGGTCATTCCACGGACTGCCGTGCATCATGGCCAACAATGCGACCGAGCCGAACAGCCGTCTGTCCCGCCACCAGCCTTCGCGACGGCATGATCAGGACGCAGTTGTCATGGGGGGTGCGGATCGGCTTTCCCGCCTCCTCCGCGATCACGGTCCCGGCACGGGGAATGGTGGCAAGGCTCTCGTAGGCCTCGACGAACCGGAACCCGTTGCGCCCGGCCCGGGTGACCGTGATGCGCTCCGTCACCTCGATCACCTTCGACGGCGCGTGCGGGCGGAACGGCGCGATGGCCTCCGCCGTGTCCCGGTCAATGCTGCCGACGGCCAGCAGGAAGCGGGCCGCGATCTCGATCGCGTTCTCTGCCGCCTCCGAACTCTGGTGTTGCCCGCACTCTGCCAGCAGGGCGACGGCCTTCGCCTCCGGATCGGCAAAGGCGCCATGATCGCGCAACCGCCGTCCCGATGCGTGGCCGCTGTCCGCAATGACAAGGTGGGGAAAGCCCATCTCCATCGCGAGGTGTCGGCCGCGCAGGGTCATGCCGCTGAGCATCAGCGGCTCCCCTCCCGACTGCATGGAATGGATATCCAGCAGACGGGTGGCGCCGGTCACCAGTGGCCGGATCGCCCGTGCACGCTCCAGTTCCGCGCTGTTTCGCGGCCCGTCCAGCATCGCGTGATCCCAGACGCGATTCATGTCCTCGTCCACGAACCGGGCCCGGGTAGGTACCTTGGCGTCGTAGGTCTGATAGGCCGCGACGTTGGCGAAACAGAACGTCAGGGACCCCTGACGCGGCCTGATTCCCATATCGAGCAGCCGTTTCAGGGCATGGGCGCCGCAGAGCTCGTTGCCATGCACCAGCCCCAGCACGAGCACATCCTCACCGGCGCGACCGCTGTCGAAGCGGTGGGCGTGACTGACACCCAGGTTGCCCCGGGCATAGGCCGAGATATCGACGGGCTGGAGCAGGTCCAGGCCCCGGGGGCTGTTCATGTGATGCGATCCGATGGTGCGCGGGCGACAGGTTTACCTATCACCCGGGCCGGTTTGCGTCCACGGGTCCCCTGCGCCGGGCGACAATTCGCTGCCGCACCGCCGCGGGCGGCCCGGTCTCCGACAAACCCGCCTCCGACACATCCTCGAAAGCCACCACATCCAGTTCGGGTCGCACATGTTCGATCAGTTCGTTGCGCCGCAGCAGGAAATCGGGATTGCGGGGGCGGCCCAGCGCCTCGTTTCCCAGCGCGAAGGTCTCGTAGAGCAGCAGGCCGCCCGGCGCAACGCAGCGGATCAGCGCGGGAAACAGGGGTCGCCACAGGTAGTTGGTCACCACCACCCGGTCGAAGCGCCGCTCCGGCAGTGGCCAGTCGTCGGCTTCCAGGTCAGCCTGCAGGACGCAAACACCTGCCTGCCCGGCCAGATCGGCAAGCGGTTCGATGTCGATATCGACGGCGGTCACGGAATAGCCCAGCGCCAGCGCCAGTCGCGCATGCCGCCCGCGTCCCGCGGCCAGGTCCAGCAGGGTCTCACCTGCCGATGCGCGCGGCAGATGGCGTACGATCCAGGGGGACGGGGGCGGTGTCTCAGGACCATGCATGTCACTCAATTCCCTTGCGGCATGGCGCGTCTGCCGCCATGTAACAGCGCTACAGCAAACCGTCTCCGGCAGGATATGCCCGACCATGATCCGCTTTGACCTGAAATGCACGGACAACCACGTCTTCGAAGGCTGGTTCGGGTCAAGCGCGGACTATGAGTCCCAGAAGGAGCGCGGATTGCTGGAGTGTCCGATCTGCGGCGACGGCCAGATCGGCAAGGCCCCGATGGCGCCCAACGTCGCCTCCCGCAAGGACTTCGGCAGCCGCGCTCCGGTCCCGGTTCCGACCGAATTCTCTCCGGAACCGGTCGCGGCAGGCGAGGGCGACGTGGAGATCACGCCGGCCCGGATGGTCGCCATGCTGCGTACCCTGCGCCGTCATGTGGAACAGAACGCCGACCATGTCGGACCGAAGTTCGCCGAGGAAGCCCGCAAGATCCACTATGGCGAGGCGGAGGAACGCGGCATCTACGGTGAGGCGACGCCGGACGAGGTCGAGGACCTGCAGGACGAGGGCATCGAGATCGGCTCCATCCCCTGGCTGCCCGACAGCGACCACTGACCTGCTGATCCTGCGCGCAGGCGGAGGATCAAGGCCTCATCGGCGACGCAGGCCATCGATGGACAGCGGGCCCGCGCCATTGGCGAAGACAATGCCCAGCCCGCCGGCAATCGCCAGGTTCTTCAGGAACATGATCACCTGCGTAGGGTCGCCGAACTTGGCGTGAACCAGCAGTGCGGTCAGCAAGGTGAATCCCCCCAGCAGAAACGCCATGAGACGCGTCATGAAGCCGAGCAGCAGCAGCGATCCGAAACCCAGTTCGGTGATGATCACCACGATCGCCAGCTCGCCCGGAATGCCCTCGGCCTCGATGTAGCGCGCCGCACCCTCCAGGTCGCTGAGCCCATGAATGCCCGACAGGATGAACATGGCGGACAGCAGGATGCGACCGACCAGATCGGCCAGCGGAGAGAGGAAATTGATCACGGCACGACCCCTTCAGGAGTTTCTGCGCCAAGCCTACAGCAGACCATTGCCCGATGGAATCACGCCGCCCGGTGCCGATTCCATCAATTGATGGATCGATCTACCTGACCGCCGTCAGTACCCGTTCAGCTACATCCTCCGGCACCCAATCGGTCCAGACCCCGGTCTGTCGGCGCAGGAACCAGTCCGCCGTCTCGACCGCGGTCTTGCCGTAGAGCCGCTGATGCGCCAGCACGTCGGAGATCAGCGCGCTGCTGGTGCGATAACGCTGGAGAAAGGCCACCAGCGAAGGTGCTTCCACCACCAGCCCGGCCTGCACGCCCACGCTGACATGCGACTGCGGATAGGCGGTCGCGTGCTCCGGCCTTCGGCTCGACATCATCGCCTGCCATATCTCCGGATCGTGCGCCGGTTCTTCCAGCCGGACCAGATCATAGGTGCCCAGCACCCAGGTCGGCGCCCAGTAGTAGGCGAGGAAGGGCCGCTTGCGCCGGTAGTTCTCGCCGATGGCCTCAGCCAGGGCATCCCCGTTCGCGGGCCGGAAATTGGTGAAGGCATCGGCCAGACCATAGGCGTGCAGCTTGCGCGTGTTCACCGCCTCGCACGACCAGCCGAGACTGCAGTTGTAGAACCGCCCCTTGTGCCGCTGCTCGGGATCGCTGAACAGATCCTTGTGGCGGGGCAGGTCCGATACGGTCTTCAGGTCCGGCGCCGGGGCATCCGGCCCCCGCACCAGCCAGGCCGGCACGTACCAGCCCTGGGTCGCATCATCGAAATTGATGCCCAGTTCCACGACCTTGCCCGCCTGCACCGCGTCCGCCCACTGTTCCGGAAAGTTGGTCTTCCAGACCTCCATGGTCACATCCACCCTGCCGGCCTTCATTGCATTGAAGAGGGGCAGGGTCGCCCCCGTGCGCACGTCGGTGGTGCAGCCGAATCCGGTCTCGACGATGCGACGGACGACCGCCACATGAAAGGCATTCGACGCCCAGGGCAGGTCCGCCATCACCAGCGGGCGATCCAGTTCGCAGACCGGACCGGACTGCGCTTCGGTCTGGCGCGGAACCGGCACGAGCAGCGCAAGCAGGGCGAGGGCCTGCGCAAATCGCCATATCGGACGCGCCATCGCGCCTGCTGTTCCCACGAACCACTCCCGTGATCATGCCTTGTGGCGAAATCCGCCACGTCGCTGCTGGAACATACCAGCCACAAAGCGACATTGCCCACCCCCACGTCCTCCCCTGAGCACGGATGACGTGTGACGCAACGTCAACCACGCTTGTGAGGTTGTGCAAGCCATTGCGATCAGGGCTTTTCAATGCGGGCGGCAGTCGTCAATATGCGCCGCAGGTTGGCCGGACCAGAAAATGGGTTTTCCGGACTGGCCGTGACAGGGAGGATTATATGAAGACCTATGTGAAAGCAGCGGCGCTTGCCGGTGCGTTGACCTTTGCCGCGTCTGCGGCGATGGCTGACGGCATGCCCGAGAAGATGACCTGGACCGCTTATGGCACCACCGCCTCCGGCTATGCCCAGTCCGTTGCCATCGGCAATGCGCTGAAGGAAGCCTATGGCACCAAGATGCGTGTCATTCCGGGCAAGAACGACGTGTCCCGCATGGCTCCGCTGCGTGACGGCAAGGCCGATTACTGCGCTTGCGGCATCGCGGCATTCTTCGGCCAGGAAGGCACATTCCTGTTTGCGTCCAGCGAATGGGGCCCGCAGCCGCTGCGCGTTGTGCTGACGGCTGTCGGTGAGAACAATCTCGGCCTGGCGACCGCCAAGGACGCGGGCATCGAGACCATGGCCGACCTGAAGGGCAAGCGTGTTTCCTATGTTGTCGGCGGTGACGCCCTGAACTGGAATGCCGCAGCCAACATGGCCTTCGCCGGTCTGACCTGGGACGATGTCCAGAAGGTCGAGGTCTCGGGCTTCAAGGCCTCCGTTGATGCCATCATCAATGGCCAGTCCGATGCCGCGTTCATGTCCACCATCACCCCGCATGCGCAGCGGCTCGCTGCCAGCCCGCGCGGGATTCACTGGCCGGCGCTGCCGGCGGATGACAAGGCCGGCTGGGAGCGTCTGAACAAGGCGCATCCGGTGGCCCTGCAGCATGTCGCGACCCGTGGTGCGGAGATCTCTGCCGAGAAGCCGCATGCCGGTTACGTCTATCCTTATCCGATCCTGGTCACCAACAGCGACCGGGGTGCCGACGAGGTCTATGCCCTGACCAAGGGCATCGTCGACCAGATCGACAAGTACAAGGATGCGGCACCGGGTGCCGGTGGCTGGGCCCTGGCCAACCAGACCCTGGTCTGGGGCATGCCCTATCACGAGGGCGCCATCCGCTACTTCAAGGAAGCCGGTGTCTGGACCGATGAGGCACAGGCCAACAATGACATGCTGATCAAGCGTCAGCAGATCATCATGGATACCTGGAAGTCGATGGGCGACCTTTCCGGCATGAGCCCGGAAGACATCTCGGCCAAGTGGCTGCCGATGCGTGCCAAGGCGTTGTCCGCCGCCGGCATGCCGGTTGTCTTCGAGTGACGGCTGACATTTCGTGAACCAGACCGCTGGTGAGGCACCGGCGGGACCCGACATGGGTCCCGCCGGATCCGCCGGTCAGACGATGAAAGTGGCCGACACCGAATTCCGGTATCGGCCACTTTCGCCGTTCTGGCGCGCCCTGCTTGTGACCGTCACGGTGCTGACCGTGGCCATGTCGATCTACAAGCTCTTCAATCTCGGTCATACGTTTGGCTATGTGCCGATCGATACCCAGTACTTCTTCGCACTGCTGGCGCTGCTGCTGCCGCTGTGCCTGCTCGTCTTTCCCATGCGGCCGCCGCGACCCGGTCCTGAAACCGGTACTGATCGCGCGCTGTTTGGTGTCGATATCTTCCTGATTCTCGTCTCGATCGGCGTGAACGCCTATCTGTTCTACTACGCCCGGGACATCGTGAATCTCGGCTGGGAATATGGTGCGCCGACGCACATCCAGATTGCCGGTGGTATCCTCTGGGCCCTGGTGATGGAGGCCACGCGCCGTTCCGCCGGGCTGGTCGTTGCAGTCATCGTGCTGATCTTCTCGCTTTACCCGACCTATGGCGAATTCCTGCCGGAACCGTTCGAGACCTTCGAGAACGAGCCCTTCGGCAATACCTTCGGCTATCACGCGATTTCCTCCGAATCGATCCTCGGCATTCCGTTCCGGGCCTTCGCCAATCTGGTCATCGGCTTCCTGATGTTCGGTGTGGCGCTGCAGCATACCGGCGGTGGCAGGTTCTTCCTCAACCTTGCCTTTGCCCTGCTGGGTCACGTGCGTGGTGGTCCGGCCAAGGTGGCGATCTTCTCGTCCGGCCTGATGGGATCCATGAGCGGCAGCGTCATCACCAACGTTATGACCACCGGTGCCCTTTCGATCCCGGCCATGAAACGGACCGGATTCAAGGCCCACTATGCCGCCGGCGTGGAGGCCTGTGCCTCGACCGGTGGTGTGCTGATGCCGCCGATCATGGGCGCGACCGCCTTCATCATGGCGATCTACCTGAACGTGCCCTATTCGGAGATCATCATCGCGGCGGCCATCCCGTCGTTCCTCTATTTCTTCGGCCTGTTCATGCAGATCGACTCCTATGCCGCCCGGACAGGGCTGCAGGGTCTGCCGAAGGCGGAGATGCCAAGGGTGCGCGATACCCTGCGGGAGGGCTGGCACTATGTGTTCGTCTTCGCGCTGCTGGTCTTCATGCTGCTCTATCTGCAGCAGGAGGCACTGGCCCCCTACTACGCCACGGCACTGCTGATCGCGATCAACCAGATCAACACCGGCACACGCTGGAAGATGGCCAATGTCGGCACCTTCATCATTGGTGTCGGGCGGCTGTTCGCGGAACTGGCGGCCATTCTGGCGGGCATTGGCATGATCGTCGGCGCGCTGTCGCTGACCGGCAAGGTCTCCACCCTGGCGAGCGAACTGCTTGCCCTGGCGGACGGCAATGTCATCCTGCTGCTGATCATGGGCGCGCTGGCCAGCTTCATCATGGGTATCGGTGTCACCGTGACGGTCGCCTACATCATCCTCGCGATCACCCTGGCGCCGGCGCTGACCCAGTCAGGGCTGAACCCGATGGCTGTCCACATGTTCATGCTCTACTGGGGCATGCTCAGCTTCATTACGCCACCGGTGGCACTGGGGGCCTTCGCGGCGGCCAGTCTGGCCGGGTCAAACCCGATGCGAACGGGGTTCGAGGCCATGCGTCTCGGCTCAGTGATCTACTTCATCCCGTTCTTCTTCGTGCTGAACCCCGGCCTGATCATGCAGGGAACCGTGTCGCAGGTGCTGACCGTGACCATTACGGCGGTTATCGGTGTCATCCTGATGGCGTCGGCGTTGCAGGGCTACCTGATCGGGGTCGGGCGACTGACCAGCGGCGGCGCATTGCAGTGGCCGGTCAGAACAGCCGTGGGCATCTCGGCCATCCTGTTCCTGGCGCCGGGCGGCAAACTGACCGGCTTCACCCATGTGGAACTGGTGATTGCCGCCCTGGTCCTGCTGATCCCGGCGCTGCTTGTCGCCGTGACGCTCAATCGACGGGGGGCGACCGCACAATGACCAGCGCCGCCGAACTGCTCGTCGCCTGCCTGGAACGGCAGGGGGCGGACCGGGTGTTCTGTGTGCCGGGGGAGAGCTATCTGGCGACCCTCGACGCGCTGGCCCGGCAGAACCGCATCGACCTGGTGCAGACCCGCCATGAATCCGGGGCCGGGTTCATGGCCGTCGCCGACGCCAAGCTGACAGGCCGCCCCGGCGTGGCCTTCGTCAGCCGGGGTCCCGGTGCCACCAACGCCTCCATCGCCGTGCACACGGCGGAGCAGGATGCGGTGCCGCTGGTGCTGTTCATCGGTCAGGTTGCCCGCGACGAGATCGGGCGCGGCGCGTTCCAGGAAGTCGATTACTCCCGCATGTTCGGCGGTATGGCGAAGGCTGTCTGGACCATCATGGATGGGGAGCGCATTCCGGAGATCGTGGCACGGGCCTGGCAGATCGCCAGCTCCGGCACCCCCGGTCCGGTGGTCATCGTGCTGCCGGAGGACATGCAGTTCGACCAGGTCACCAACGCACCGCTGGATCCGATGCCGGTGCCACAGACACGGGCTGCCGACGCCGATGTCGCGCGGGTCGCGGAGATGCTGGGCAAGGCGGAGCGACCGATTGTCATCGCAGGTGGCCAGGTCGATGGCGAGCGGGGGCGGGCGGCCATGCTGCGTGCCGCGAACGCCCTGCAGATCCCGGTCGTCACCAGTTTCAAGCGTCAGGACATCTTCCCCAACGACAACCCGCTCTATGCCGGGTATCTGGGCTTCAACATCCCGAAACCGCAGGTCGATCTGCTGTCGGAGGCGGACCTGATTCTCGCCATCGGCACCCGCCTCGGAGACACCACGACGCAGGGGTACGTCTTCCCGTCGATCCCGCCGAAGCAGCCGCTGGTGCATGTCTACCCGGACGCCAATGTGGTGGGCCGGGTCTTCGCCGCGGACGTCGGGCTGACCGTCGATCCGGCGGCCTTCCTGGACGCCCTGGTCGATGCGGCACCGCCCGCAAGGGACCGTTCCGACTGGCTCGGGCGGCTGAAAGCCTATGTCGATCGCCTGATGGGCGGCGCGCCGGAACCGGCGGAGGACGGCGTCAATTTCGGCATGGTGATCGAGGCGCTGAAGCCGCACCTGGCCGACGACGCCATCCTGGTCACGGATGCGGGCAACTTCTCAAGCTGGGTGCATCGTCACCTGCGCCTGAACGGGCGGCAGGTCATGGTCGGTGCGGTCTCCGGTGCCATGGGCATGGGTGTCCCTGCGGCAGCGGCGGCGGGCCTGCGGGAACCGGATCGCCAGATCGTCACCTTCCTGGGCGACGGCGGCGCGATGATGACGGGCAACGAGATCGCCACAGCCATTTCCCGACGGGTGCCGATCAAGATCTTCGTCTCCAACAATGGCGCCTATGGCACCATCCGCCTGCATCAGGAGAAGTTCTTCCCCGGAACCGTGGCGGGTACCGATCTGGTCAACCCCGACTTTGCCGCCTGGGGCGCCGCATTCGGCGCCAAGGGCCTGAAGATCCGCGACGACGATGACGTGGAACGGGTCGTGGCGGAAGCCATGAACCATGACGGTCCCGTGGTGGTCGAGGTCCGCTCCAGCCTGGAACGCATCTCCGCCTATGTCTCCATGGCCGACCTGAAGGGCTGAAACGCGGAAGTCCTGCATGACGCTGCTTGACTGGCACCAGGGCCGCACGGGCCTGAACGATCTGGCCTTGCTGGATGCCGCGCCGGAATCGGACGGGATCGACCTGCATGCGGTACGACATTACCGACGCGGGCGGATTCGTGAACAGATGCGGCTGGCGGGGATCGACGCGGTCATCCTGTCGGACGCGGTGAACATCCGCTATGCCACCGGCACGCGGAACATGCAGGTGTTCAGCGCCCGCAATGCCGCCTCCCGCTACCTGCTGCTGACCCAGGACCGGTCGATCCTTTACGAGTTCACAGGTTGCCTGCACCTGGCAGATGGCTTCGACACCGTCGACGAGGTGCGCCCCGCCCTGACCGCCAGCTTTGTCGCCGCCGGTCCCGACATCATCGCGCGGGAACGGAAATGGGCGGTGGTGATCGGGAACACCCTGCGCGAGGAAGTCGGTGCCGGCGCCTCTGTCGGGCTGGAGCGGATGAATGCCGGCTCAGCCATTGCGCTGGCAGCGGAAGGATTCGTCATCCGGGACGCGCAGCACCCGGTGGAACTGGCCCGCGCCATCAAGTCGGACGAGGAAGTGAAATGCGTCCGCGCCTCCCTCGCCCTGACCGGTCACGCGGTTGGCGTGATGCGGGACGCGATCCGGCCCGGCATCTCGGAAAATGAACTCTGGTCAGTGCTGCAGCAAGCTGTGGTGGCGGGCAATGGCGACTATTGCGAGACCCGGCTGCTGAACTCCGGCCCGCGCACCAATCCCTGGTTTCAGGAGACCGGACCGCGCATCATCCAGGCCAACGAACTGATCGCCTTCGACACCGATGTGCTCGGCTGCCACGGCTATTACTCCGACTTTTCCCGCACCTTCCATTCCGGCCCGGACGCGCCCACCGCCGCGCAGCGGGAGCTTTACCGCACGGCGCACGAGCAGGTGCATCACAACATGGCCCTGATCCGCCCCGGCCTGAGCTTCCGCGACTATGCCGAGGGGGCCTGGGACATCCCGGAGAAGTTCGCGGACAATCGCTACTATCTGTCGGCCCATGGCTGCGGCATGACCGGGGAATACCCGTACCTCTATCACCGCGCCGACTTCCCCGATGCGGGCTATGACGGCGAGATCCTGCCCGGCATGACGCTCTGCGTCGAAAGCTTCATCGGCGCCAATGACGGCGGCGAGGGGGTGAAGCTGGAACAGCAGATCCTCGTCACCGAAACAGGCACCGAACTGCTCTCCGACTTCCCGTTCGAGGACGCCCTGCTGGCCGACTGAGCACCTCAATCCCCGGGCAAGGCCGCGAGATGTGACGACAGTTGCCGCGCCGCGATGCGACTGCGCTTGCGCAGCATCGGGCTGATGGCGAGGCTGATCAGCATCCGTCCGAACCGGGACCGGTTTCGGCTCATGAAGCACCAGCGCAGCGATGTGCCGCCATCCGCGCACCGTTCCAGTGTCATCTCCATGCGCGGGTACAACGGAGGGAACCTGCCCTCCGTTACGAAACGCGCGGGCGGCACACTCTCGACCACGGGAATGGCGATGCATTTCTCCCGTCCCGACGGCAGGCGGATCGTTTCCTGGTATGTCTTTCCCACCGTCCCGTGCGGTAGGCTGTCGTCGGAACGGATACCGATCACCCCCGGAAACCAGAGGGCATAGTTCTGATGATTGGAAACGAAGGCGAAAACCGCTTCGACCGGGGTCGGCGTGGCGATGATGTGATCGAACAGGATCATGGGTTCTGGCTTGGTCATGGGCGCAGTTTACAATTTTTGTTCACTCTGTAAACAGGCGAAGATGGTGCGCAGTCCCGAAACCGACCGTTCCGACACCGCTGAGCAGTTGCTGGATGCAGCGTTGGATCAGTTCGCCTGTCATGGATATGCAAAGACAACCATGTCGGACATTGCGACTGCCGCCGGGCTGTCACGGACGTCCCTGTACAAGCACTACCAGGCCAAGGACGCGGTGTTCGCCGACCTCAGCCAGCGCATGAACCAGCGCGTCGTCGATATGGTCACCGCTGCCGCGACCGCGCCCGGCAGCGCCCCGGAGCGGCTTTCACAGGTGGTTCATGCCCGCGTGGACTGGGTCTATGACCTGCTGCATCGGGGGCCATTCGGGCACGAGCTGATCAACGAGAAGAACCGCATCTGCGGCGGCCACATCCTGGCGACAAACGACCGGTTCCAGCGTCTGCTGGCCGATCTGGTCGTCGGGATCACCGGGCAGCGGGACAATGCGGATACCACGGCGCGATTGATCACCCGTGCCCTGAACGGCGTGCTGGAGGACGCGACTTCACGGCAGCAGGCGGAAGCCGATGTGTCCCACCTGCTGGACCTGCTGATCCACGGACTGGCGCAGGCCCCGGCTACTCCGCCCCCAGCTCTGCCCTGATCTGGTCGCGGAAGATATCGATGGGGCGCAGCTTGCCCTCTACCTCGATATGCCACCAGGTCCAGCCGTTGCAGCTTGGTGCGCCCTGCACATGGGCGCCGATCTTGTGGATCGAGCCTGTGGCGTCGGCGCAGATCAGGCTGCCGTCGGCGCGGACCCGCGCGACATGCTTGCGCGTCGGGCCGAAGACATAGGTGCCCGGTTCGATCAGGCCCCGTTCCACCACCGCGCCGAACGGCACACGCACCGCCTGCCGCTTCGGCGGCGTGATGGCGCGATCCTCCTTCGGCAGGGTCCGGATGCGACCGATGCGGTTCTGCGCCAGGCGGCAGTATTTCTCTTCCCGGTCGATGCCGATGAAGCGCCGTCCGAGCCGCTTGGCCACGGCCCCGGTGGTGCCGGTGCCGAAGAAGGGGTCGAGCACGATGTCATTGTCACGGGTGGCGGTCACCAGGATGCGGTGCAGTAGTGACTCAGGCTTCTGCGTCGAATGCGCCTTCTGCCCGTCTTCCTTCAGCCTTTCATTGCCCGAACAGATCGGCAGCAGCCAGTCGGAGCGCATCTGAACGTCGTCGTTCAGCACCTTCAGCGCCTCGTAGTTGAAGGTATAGCCCTTGTTCTTCTCCCCCTTCGCGCACCAGATCATGGTCTCATGCGCGTTGGTCAGGCGGCGGCCGCGGAAGTTCGGCATCGGGTTCGACTTGCGCCAGACCACATCGTTCAGGATCCAGAACCCCAGATCCTGCAGGATCGCTCCGATGCGGTAGATATTGTGATAGCTGCCGATGACCCACAGCGTGCCCGTGTCCTTCAGCGCCCGGTGCGCGGCCTGCAGCCAGGCACGGGTAAAGGCGTCATAGGCATCCAGGCTGGAGAACTGGTCCCAATCGTCATCCACGGCATCGACCAGACTCTCGTCCGGTCGCCGCAGTTCGCCCTTCAGTTGCAAATTGTACGGCGGGTCCGCGAAGATCATGTCCACCGATCCTGCCGGCAGTCCCTCCATGATCTGGACGCAGTCGCCCTGAATGATCCTGTTAACCGGCAAATCCTGCATGGCGCCGCGCTGTCCTGTCTGATGTCCCACCCTGATCGCGCCGAAAACCCCTCGAATCAACAGCGCGTTGGCATAGTCACTTGAACCAGAATCTCAGGTCAACCGCTTTTAATGCGTTGAGTCAGTGATTTATCGGATCTTCTTGAACGATCAAATCACGAACAGGCTGGAAAGAGCGACGGTGCACGGGGCAGGGTCCAAGGGCCGCAAGCGCTTGGCGATGCTGGCGTGTCGGGTATCCGGCGTGCCGCTCGAAGCCGTATCCGGGATAGGTTTCAGCCAGTTCCGACATCAGTGCATCACGGTGCACTTTTGCAACAATCGAAGCTGCCGCGATGGCCGCAACCTTCGCGTCCCCCTTCACCACCGCCTCCCCCGGCATGGCGAGATCTGGCGGCATGCGATTGCCATCGACCAGAACCGCAGCCGCAGGTGTGGACAGGGCGGCGATGGCGCGCGACATGGCCAGCATGGCCGCGTGCAGGATGTTGATACGGTCGATCTCCTCCACCGTGGCCTCGGCGATGGAGACCAGCGCATCCTGATGCAGGACCGCCGCGATCTCCTGGCGACGACGGGCGGAGAGCGCCTTTGAATCCGCCAGACCACCGATGATGCGGTCGTCGGGCAGGATCACGGCGGCGGCGACAACCGGACCAGCGAGCGGGCCGCGCCCGACCTCGTCAACGCCCGCGACCGGACCGCCGACACGGGCACGCCAGGCCTGTTCAAGTACCCGGTCGGCCATCGGTTTCCGCTTCTTCGGACGTGTCGGCCGGTGCTGCGTCCGCAGTGCTCTCGCCCTCCGGCATCGCATCATCCTGCACCTCGGCCTCGGGCGAAGCAGCGCGTTTCGGCTGCAGACGGCTCACGATCCGGTCCAGCTCGTTGCGGCCGTAGTCGCCGACGCTCAGTGTCACCCGACCGACACCGCGGGCCGCGCGCCCCGACCCCTGCGTGAAGGCACCGAACTTGCGCCCGTAGATCGCGCGGGTGAAATCACTGAAGGAGTGTACGCGGCGCCATTCCACATGGTCCATCCGGCGCGCGGTGAACAGGAAGAACGGGCTTGCCACCAGACTGAGGGCAATCACCGCCGTCATCAGTTTCGAGCCAAAGGGATCGACCACCCCTGCGGCCAGACCTGCCGCGACCAGGACAAAGGAGAATTCGCCGATCTGGCCAATGACGGTCCCGGCCAGCCACGCCTTCGGCCAGGGCTCCCCCAGCATGCGCAGGATGATGATGTTGGTTGCCGTCTTGGCGAAGGAGATGGCGAGCAGCAGGCCGATCACCAGCAGGATATTGTCCCAGATGAAGCCCAGGTCCAGCAGCAGGCCGATGGAGAGGAAGAAGACCATCAGCAGCACCGACTGGATCGGCTCCACCGCCGCGATCATCTTGCCGCGCTCGATCGTGTTACCGGCCACCAGCCCGCCGATGAAGGCACCATAGGCAGGGGAGAGCCCGACCAGGCCGCTGATCGCGGCGAAGACGAAACACATGGCCAGGCCGGACATGGCCGCAAGGTCGTGGTTGTCGCTGATCCAGTGGGCGAAGGGCAGATGCTCCCGCTTGCGGCGGCTGAGCAGGAAGACGATGCCGGCCAGGATCGAGACGGCGACGATGACCGGAACCAGGGCGCTGGTCGGGCTCGATCCCTCGACGCCCATCTCGCTGACGATCAGCAGCATCGGCACCACGGCCAGGTCCTGCGCCACCAGGATTCCGACGGCCAGCCGTCCGACCTCCGTCCGCAATTCGCCAATGTCTTCCAGGATCTTGATGGCCACGGCGGTCGAACTGAGGCCCAGGCCAAAGCCGACGATCAGCGACAGTTCCGGACCCCAGCCGAACGCCTTGCCGAACACCCAGGCAGAGGCGAGACCCAGGCCGATCTGCAGCCCCGCGATGGTCATGGCCATGCGCCAGATGCGGCGGAAATTGCGCAGCGACAGTTCCATCCCGATCAGGAACAGCAGCATCAGCACGCCCAGTTCCGCCACCAGCTGCAGCTCTTCCCCGTCGCCGACCAGTTCCAGCACCGACGGACCCAGCACGACCCCGGCGATGATGTAGCCGACCACGACCGGCTGCTTGATGCGGCTGAGCAGCAGCCCGCACAACAGCGCCGCACCGGCAACGATGGCCAGATTGATCAGTTCCTCTTCATGCATGCTCGACCGGTGCTCCGCCGTCAGGGGCTTTCACGAACGTCAGGTTACGTCACATCCACCGGATACGCACCACCCTCCCGGACGCTGCGCAGGACGAAACCGGACTGCATGCTGGCGACACCGGGCAGCCGTGACAGACGGTTGCGGTGAATCCGTTCGAAGTCCGCCACGTCGCGGGCCGCAACCCGCAGCATGTAATCCGCACTGCCGGTCATCAGGTGGCATTCCAGGATTTCGTCCGTGCGGGTCACCGCTTCCTCGAAGGCCGTCAGCGATTCCTCGCTCTGCGATGTCAGGCTGATCTCCACGAAAGCCTGGATGGTCAGCCCCAGCGCCACGCGGTCCAGGCGTGCGGCGTAACCGGAGATGACACCCGACTTCTCCAGCAGCTTGACCCGTCGGTGACAGGCAGAGGGTGAAAGTCCAACCGCGTCGGCCAGATCGTTCAGCGACAGGGAGGAGTCCCGCTGCACACGCTGCAGGATACGCGCGTCTGTCCGATCCATCGAATTTTCTCCGTATAATATCTATATTTCGCGAATTTCTTACCACGATCCTCCACAATCAGGCAAAGAATCGAAACACATTCCGGATGCCGCGCGCGATACTGGGAGATCAGACATATCGCACGGTTCAGGAGGCTGTGATGCGCGTCGGCACCCCCAAGGAAATCAAGAACCACGAATATCGTGTCGGCCTGACGCCGGAGAGCGTTGCCGAGCTGAAGCTGAACGGCCACGAGGTTCTGGTGGAAACCGGTGCCGGCATGGGCATCGGCGCAACGGACGAGGCCTATGTGCTGGCCGGTGCCGAGATCGCTGCAAACGCGGCGGAAGTCTTCGCCCGTTCCGACATGATCGTGAAGGTGAAGGAGCCGCAGCCGAATGAGCGCGCCATGCTGCGGCCTGACCAGATCCTCTATACCTACCTGCATCTGGCACCCGATCCCGACCAGACCCGTGACCTGGTGAACAGCGGCGCCGTCTGCATTGCCTATGAGACCGTCACCGACGCCACCGGCGGACTGCCGCTGCTGAAACCGATGAGCCAGGTGGCCGGGCGCATGTCGATCCAGGCCGGTGCCTCGGCGCTGGAAAAGGCGCATGGCGGGCTGGGTGTGCTGCTGGGTGGCGTGCCGGGTGTGGCGCCGGGCAAGGTCGTCATCCTGGGGGGCGGTGTCGTCGGCTTCAACGCCGCGCAGATGGCCGTGGGCCTGCATGCCGACGTGACCATCATGGACCGCAATCCGGTGGTGCTGGAGAAGCTGGAGAACCATTTCGAGGCTTCCGCCACCGTGCTCTATTCCACCCGTACCGCGGTCGAGGAACAGGTCGCTGCCGCCGATCTGGTGATCGGTGCCGTGCTGGTTCCCGGGGCCGCCGCGCCGAAACTGGTGACGCATCACATGCTGTCGACCATGAAGGACGGATCCGTGCTGGTCGACGTCGCCATCGATCAGGGGGGCTGTTTCGAGACTTCCCGCGCCACAACCCATGCGGAGCCGACCTACGTGGTCGAGGGCGTGGTCCACTATTGCGTTGCCAACATGCCGGGCGGTGTCGCGCGCACGTCCACCTATGCCCTGAACAACGTCACCCTGCAGCATGCCATCGCCATCGCCAACAAGGGCTGGAAGGGTGCACTGGCCGCCAACCCGCACCTGCGGAACGGCCTGAACGTCTGGAACGGCAAGGTCACCTATGAGGCCGTGGCGCAGGACCTGGGTTATGACTACGTGCCGGCGGAGGACGCCCTGAAGGGCTGATCGACCGACCGGCGCCCGCCGCGTTCCGCGACTTGCGACAAACTTCCCTGTTCATCCCTGCGCCTGTGTCCCCATCTAATGGAGACTGACAGGCGCAGGAGGACAGAGATCATGCCCCGCAAGAAGGATCCCGTCGGCCCCATCATCGACGCCACCATGCAACTCGCGGCGCTGGGAGGCTGGCGCAATGTCACGCTCTACGACATTGCCCGGGAGTCCGGTCTGGATGTCGCCGATGTCGTGGCGGCAGTGGGCAGCCGAACAGGCATCATCAGCCAGATCGCTGCCCGCGCCGATGCGGCCATGCTTGCGGCGGTGGATGACGACTGGCCCGACGAGGCCATTCGCGACCGCCTGTTCACACTTCTGATCGCCCGCTTCGACAGTCTGAAACCCCATCGCGAGGGGCTGCGCGCGGTCCTGGCCAGCCTGCCGGGTGACCCCATGGGCGCACTGGCGCTGATGGCCGGGCCGGGGCAGCGCACGATGCGTCTGGCCCTGGAGTCGGCGGGTGTTTCTACCGGTGGCATTGCCGGTGCGCTGCGCATGAAAGCCCTGGGGCTGGCCTATGCCCGCACCTTCCGCATCTTCCTGAATGACGACAGTGACGACCTGTCGAAGACCATGGCCGCATTGGACAAGGTCCTGTCCGGCCTTGACCGTCTGGCCGGACGGTTCCGCCAGGGTCGCTCCCCCTTCTCCGACAATGGCGTCACGCCCCCGGTACCAGAGGCCGAACCTGCCGCAGGCTGACCGGGCAATTCTACCGATGCGCTGCTGACCTGCGTTCAGCACAATACTCGGGTGCGGGTCGGATGTGTGATGCTGCCGCCATCGGATTGGGGCAGGAGAACGGTCGGGCATGGGGTCGTCAGCACGCGCACCACACATCGTGGGCATCGGTCAGAGCGCTTACACGCGATGGGGTGGCATTCAGGATCGCAGCCAGTTCCGGATCACGGCGGAGGCCATTGTTGCCGCCGCCCGCGATGCAGGGCTGCCGGTCAGCGCCATCGACGGGCTGACATCCTTTTCCAACGACAGCAACGAGGGCCCGGTGATGCAGGCCGCGCTGGGCATCCCGGAACTGCGCTGGTCGGCCATGGTCTGGGGGGGCGGCGGGGGTGGATCCTGCGGCGCGGTCTCACTGGCCTGCGCGGCCATCGAATCCGGGCAGGCGGAGGTCGTCGTCGCCTATCGCGGTCTCTGCCAGGGGCAGGGTCGCCGCTATGGCCGGGCCGCACCCACGCGCACCCATGGCAGTTTCATTGCCCCCTATGGCCTGTTTGCGCCACCGCAGATGCTGGCGCTGATGGTGCAGCGGTTCATGCACCTCTACCCGATCACGCAGGATCATCTGGCAGAGGTCGCGCTGTCGTTCCGTGCCAATGCCAATCGCAATCCGCTTGCGGTGATGGGGGACCGGACCCTGACGAAGGAACAGTATCTCGCTTCCCGCTGGATCGCCGAGCCGCTGCGCCTCTACGACTGCTGCCTGGAGACCGACGGCGCCGCTGCGGTCCTCATCACCACCGCCGAGCGCGCCCGCGATCTGGTGCAGCAGCGGGTGGAGATCCTCGCCAGCGCCCATGGCAGCGGGGCAGGCTGGAGCACCGGCCCGCTGGGCAGCCAGAACATGCCCGACGATACCTATGCCAGCACCAACAACCGTCGCCTGGCGAAGGAACTGTTCGCAAGGGCGGGCCTGACACCGGATGACGTCGACGTCGCGCAGATCTACGACCACTTCTCCGGCATGGTGCTGATGGCGCTGGAGGATTTCGGCTTCTGCGGCCCCGGCGAGAGTGGTGACTTCGTGGCCGAAGGCAACATCCGCCATGATGGCGGGAAGCTGCCGCTGAACACGTCCGGCGGTCAGCTGTCGGAGGCCTATGTCCATGGTGTGAACCTGATCATCGAAGGTGTCCGCCAGATGCGCGGCACCTCGACAGCGCAGGTCACCGGCGCGAGCACCTGCCTGGTAACCGGCGGACTTGGCGTCGCGCCGACCAGCGCCATCCTGCTGGGGAGGAACTGATGGCCCTGTTTCCCGAGACCATGCCACGTCCGGAGCCCGACATGGACGACGCGCCGTTCTGGGAGGCCTGCGCGGGCAAGCAACTGCGCTTCCAGTCCTGTGCCGTCTGCGGCATGCTGCGACACCCCCCGGCCCCGATCTGCGGCGGATGTCATTCAACCGAGGTGATGTGGGCACCGGCACCGGCGAAGGCCGAGGTCTTCTCCTTCACCGTCATCCACCATGCCAGCCATGCGGCAGTGGCAGACAACCTGCCCTATGTCGTGGGTCTGGTGACCTTCCCGGGGCTGCCTGGCGTGAAGCTGGTCACCAACATCACGGATATCCCACCATCGGACATCAGGATCGGCATGCCGCTCACCCTCTGGTGGGACGACATCGGCGACGGCATGCACCTGCCCCGTTTCCGCCCCGCCTGACGCACAGGCGTCGGTCGGGTCAGAGGCCGGACAGATACCGCTGTCGCCGGGTCGATCGACCCGGTCGGTGCAGCCCGGTCGGTGCAGCCAGGTCGGTGTCAGGGGCTGATCAGAAGTTCAGCGAGACATCCCGATGGCTGGAGCTGCAGGCGGCGACGAACAGTGCCTGATCCCGTGACAGCCTCTGCTGCATGCGGGCACCCAGCGTTTCCCTGATCGCGGCCAGATAGGTCTCGATCTCCGGCTTCAGGGCAGTTGCCGCCGGGCCACGCCAGACCTGCTGCGCCTCGAATTCGCTGATCGCGTCCTCGTATTCCTCCAGCGGTCTTGTCCTGTCGGTCTCCGCCTTCTTCAGGGCACGCCGGGCCTTGCCCAGCGCCTTGCGCACGTCGCCCGCGCCCTCGACATCCCGGAACGCCCGCTCGACTTCCTGAACGGCGTCTGCAGCTTCCTTGCCCGGTACCGTTTCAATGGCCTGTCGCAAGCCGCGCAGATCGCTTTCCAGCGCCGCGAAGGCAGCGTTGCCATTCAGGACAGCCAGCACTTCGGCCGGACCCTCCCAGGAGCCATCGGCGGCACGCTGATAGGTCGTGCGCGCCTTGGACTCCGCCTTGGTCAGGGTGCTGAAGACCTTGTAGGTCTCGGCCCAGCTCGCAGGAACCTCGGCCCGCAGTTCCTCGATCCTGTCGAGATGATGCTGCATCTCCGCCTCGAGTTCCGGCTTCTGGTCCAGTTCCGATTCCTGCAGGCGGCTGATGCGCGTCTTCAGGGTTTCGGCGTGCTCCTGCTCCTTCCGGATGTCCTTCTCCAGACGGCGGACCACGCGCAGCTGCGGGCGGTAGTCGCCGGAGGCTGCGTCGACCCTGTCGCCTGCCGCAGATGTCTCGGCCAGCGCGGCGATGGCAGTATCGGCATTCCTGAAGCCTGTGCCGAGGTCGCGTGCCAGGTCCTTCGGCAGGGCCGACAGGTCAAGCTTCTGCGCCCGCGCAATCGCTGACGAAATCGTGGCGCCCTCGGTTGCCAGCCGGTCCTCGACAAATTCCTCGAGGCAGAACTGCAGTTTCGGATTGCGGGGCGGCGGTGAAGTGTCGGACAGGAAACTGACCCGGTTCGGCAGATAGTTCACCAGCTCCGGCACCGCACCCATGATGCCGAGTGCCACCAGCTGCAGGCTGATGAAGGCGATCACGCCCCTGTACATCTGCACGGTCCGCACCGCTGCCGGGGCGACACCCCGCAGATAGAACAGCGCGAAGCCGAACGGCGGCGTCAGGAACGATGTCTGGATGTTCAGGCCGATCATCACGCCCAGCCAGACAGCCGTGATGTTGGCGGACGGGTCAGCCAGCAGGATCGGCGCAACGATGGGCACCACGACCACGGCAATCTCGATGAAATCGAGGAAGAAGCCGAGGATGAAGATGACCAGCATGACGATGATGAACTGGGTCCAGAAACCGCCGGGCAGGGAGTTCAGGAACTCGCGCACCAGTTCCTCGCCCCCGAAGGCACGGAAGGCGGCGGTCAGCATCGCGGCGCCGAGCAGGATGATGAAGACCAGCGATGTGGTCTTCGCGGTCTCCAGCATCACGCCCTGCAGCGTGCGGTCGATCTTCAGCACCCGCCAGCCGCTCCAGACCAGGGAAATGACCAGCAGCACGGCGGCGACGGAGCCGATGGCAATGCCGATCTCGTCGTCGGCACTGTCGATCGACTTGATGTTCATGTCGAAGGAGGACAGCGCGACGCCGATCATCACCAGCGCCACGATTGCCATGATGGCCGGCACATAGGTCGAGGCACGGCCTTCCGTCAGACGGTAGCCGCCCATGACCAGGGCACCGGCAGCACCAATGGCACCGGCCTGATTCACCGTGGCGATACCTGCGATGATCGAGCCCAGCACCAGGAAGATCAGTGCCAGCGGCGGCACCAGTGTCAGCGCGACATTGCGCCAGAACAGGGCATTGAACTTGCCCTCGAACCGCACCGCGGGCGCGGCACTCGGCCTGATCGTGGCGTAGATCAGGATGTAGAGCATGTAGAGGCCGACGAGCACCATGCCCGGAATGAAGGCGCCGAGGAACATCTCGCCGGCACTGGTGGAGGCCACGTCGAAGATCGACGGCATGCTCAGTTCGCCGGTGGCTTCCTTGTAGAGTGCCTTCCGCGCCGTGCCTGCCTGGTCCGTGGCGGAGGCGAGCTGGTCAGCCAGGATGATCAGCACGATGGAGGGCGGAATGATCTGGCCCAGCGTGCCCGACGCCGCGATCGTGCCGGTGGCAAGTGACGGGGAATAATTGTTGCGCAGCATGGCGGGTAGCGAGATCAGGCCCATGGCCACGACAGTTGCGCCGACGATGCCGGTGGTGGCGGCAAGCAGCGCGCCCACGAAGACAACGGAAATGCCGAGGCCGCCCGGCACCGGTCCGAAGAGCTGCGCCATGGTCACCAGCAGATCCTCGGCGATCTTCGAGCGCTGCAGCATGATGCCCATGAAGATGAACAGCGGGATCGCGATCAGGGTGTCGCGCTCGACCTCCCAGTAGACCCCTCGTAGATTCGTGACGCCTGCAGACAGCCACTGCGACGGACCACCGGAGTGGAAATAGGCATCAGGACTGCCCGCGAACAGGAAGCCCGACCCGGCAGCCAGCGCGATGGAGATGATCGCGGCACCAGGCAGCGCAAAGGCGACCGGATAGCCGGACCCCAGGGAGAAGGCCATGATCAGGACCAGCAGTGCGAGAAAGAAGAGCTCCATTAACCCGGCCTCACTGCGTAATCGGCTGATGTTCGCGATGCCCGGGTTCATCCCGGATATCGGCAATAGCCTCGAAGAAGTAACTCACGAACTGGATCAGCATCGTGATGGCGAAAATACCGATGAAACCGGCCATCTGATACTTGATGAACATGCCGACGGTACCGGTCTGCGAAATCTCGAAATTGGCGATCGGGCCATTGATGATCGACTGCTTGCCATCGAAGCCGATGTAGATGATGACCCACATGGTGGACACACCCAGCAGGATCGAGCCCAGGGCATTGACGTAGCCGCGGGTGCGCCGGCCGAACCCGGCATACAGCACATCGACGCGGACATGCCCCTCGTCGAACAGCGTGAAGGCGGAGGCGAACAGGAACAGCGCCGCATACCAGTACCGCACCAGGTCACCCATCAGGGCCTGCTCGTAGGAGAAGACGAAGCGGGTGATGACGATCAGCAGCTCCGCACCCACGATCAGCAGTGCCAGCCAGGTGAAGCCGAGTGTCCGCGTGAAGGCGGAGATGATGAAGGCAATCACGATCAGCGGCATGTGAATCCACGGACCGACGAAATGCGCCCGGCTCAGCGCCCGGACCGAGTCGTCACCCATGAAGTCCTGCAGCAGGTTCTCGACCCGCATGAACGCGATCACGGAATCGGCGACACCAACCAGAACCACCATCCAAAAGAAGCCGCGAATGACGAAGAGATTGAAATGATGGATGCGGTGCGCTTCCCAGCGCAGCGCGCAGTCCGATGTGCGTTGCACGAAAAGGACACTCGCGGCGATTGCGGCTGCATAGATCAGTACCTGCACCCAGGCGAGGCCGCCGCCGCCCTCCGCGAACGCCGCTGAAAAGCCGGGGAAACCGAAACTGACGATCAGCACGTTCTCGGCAATGAACGCGACGAGCAGCGACAGCATGGACCAGCCCATGATGCGGACCAGTGGTGCGGGCCGACCGTAACGCGGGATCTCCGCCTTCATATCTGCTGTCACACTGCTGTCAGTCATCTGCAATCCTGTTGAACGGATGGAGCCGGGCGCGCGGCTGGACGACCTGATGGCGTCATCGCGCACCGAATGGGCCAGAACGGAAAAAAGGGCGGTGCCATCGAGGCACCGCCCTGATTCCTGTCAGTCAGCCTTCGGTCAGGTCAGGCCCAGCACGCGGTTGCGCTGGTTGACGAAGGTGCCTTCGAACTTGGCCATCGTCCCGCCGATCTCTCGCAGGTTGGCCTGGAAGGAGTCATCGACTTCCGTGGCCAGCGCGGAGTGGTCACGGGTTTCCGCGAAGACTTCCGCCGCCGCGTCACCGAACGCGTCCCAGACATCGTCGTTGAAGGCACGCACCTGAACACCGTGGTCATTGACCAGCTTGGTCATGTACTCACCGTTCTTGGCCATGTTCTCCTCGAACGCCGCGCCATGCTCCTCGTAGCAGGCCGCCTCGATCACCGCCTTCTCCCAGTCGGTCAGGCTGCCCCAGAAGCTGGCGTTCATGCCAAAGGCCAGTCCGCCACCCGGCTCATGCATGCCACCGGTGTAGTAGTACTTCGCGGCCTCGTAGAACTTCATGAAGTAGTCGTTGTAGGGACCGACCCACTCCGTTGCCTCGATGGCGCCCGAGACCAGGTTTTCGTAGATCTGGCCGCCCGGCAGGGACACGGTGGAGACGCCGAGCTTCGACATCACGGAACCGCCCAGGCCCGGAATACGCATCTTCAGACCCTTCAGGTCATCAGCGGATTCGATTTCCTTGTTGAACCAGCCGCCGGCCTGGGTGCCGGTCGCGCCACACATCAGCGGCTTCAGACCGAATTCACCGGAAACCTTGTTCCACAGCTCCTGGCCACCCTTGAACTTGATCCAGGCGTTCCATTCCACGGTGGTCATGCCGAACGGCACGGCGGTGAAATAGGCCAGGGCCGGATGCTTGCCGGTCCAGTAGTAGTCGGCGCCGATGTAGGCCTGCGAGTTGCCGGAGGCCACTTCGTCGAAGCAGTCGAACGCGCCAACACGCTCACCAGCGGCGAAATATTCCACATTCAGCGCACCGTCGGACAGCTGCGCGATACGCGCGGCCAGACGCTGTGCGGAGATGCCCAGTCCCGGGAAGTCCCGCGGCCAGGTCGAAACGATGGTCATGGTCTTGCCGCCCTGGGCAATGGCAGGCGCGGCCAGCGCAGCGGTGCCGACGCCAGCCAGCGCAGCACCCTTCAGAAATTTACGACGTTCCATAGACTTGAAGTCCTCCGTTGAATCCATTCGTTTGTGTGCAGCAAGGTTCCATACGCTGTTACGTACACCACAAAAGCTGCGCTGCGTTAATTGGCGGAATTCCTGAGTGGATTGCAACCGGTTTCAGACAACTGTGGTATACAAGCACCCCATCATGCCACTTTCGTGCATCCGGGATGATCCTTCAGAACCCTCTCGGTGGACGCGGGGAAGCGCGACAGCAGACCGGCGGGCCTGATCGGGCGCGTCACCAGTCCGCCACTGCAGTTCGGACAGATGTGACTGAACGTCTCCGCCGCACAGTCACGGCAGAACGTGCACTCGAACGTGCAGATCACGGCCTGATCCGAGTCCGGCGGCAGGTCGGCATCACAGCATTCGCAATTGGGCCTCAGGGCAAGCATGGGCGTCTCCTCATTCCGGTGGATGAACCAAGCATCGGAAAGGTTAGTATGGTCGGGTTGGGCGTCAACATGGCAGTGGGTCGGACAGACAGATCATGACAGCAGGCGGAAAATGACGGAACACAGGGGCACAACACTGGTGGCCGGTGCCATGGGCATCGTGGGTCGGGCGGTACTCGAGCAATTGGCGGCGGAGGGGCGGCCCGCCATCGGCCTGTCGCGGCGCTCACCGGACTTCGACAGCGACGCCCGCTTCATCGCCCTCGATCTGCTGGACCGCGACGCCTGCGCCGCCACACTGACCGGGCTGGAGGATGTGACCCATCTGGTCTATGCCGCCGTCAACGAGCAGCCGGAGATCGCGCGGGGCTGGACCGACCCGGGCCATGTCGCCACGAATCTCGCCATGCTGTCGAACCTGGTCGAGGTGGTGGAGGAACGGGCGCCGAGCCTGCGCCACATCACCCTGATGCAGGGCACCAAGGCCTACGGCATCCACATGGGGCCGTTCCGGTTGCCCGCGCGCGAGGACGATCCGCGCTACATGACACCGAACTTCTATTACGACCAGCAGGACTGGCTGACGGCCCGACAGCAGGGCAAGGACTGGCACTGGACGGTGATGCGCCCGCAACTGGTCTGCGGTTATGCGCTGGGCAGCCCGATGAACATCATCGCCGGGGTCGGAGCCTATGCCGCGATCTGCCGCGAGCTTGGCCTGCCGCTGCGCTTTCCCGGCGGGGAGCCGCGCACCATCGAACTCACCGACGGGGCACTGCTTGCCCGCTCCATCAGCTGGGCTGGTGAATCAGCCAATGCGCGGAACACGATCTTCAATGTCACCAATGGCGATGTCTTCGTCTTCGCGCATTTCTGGCGCCGGATCGCGGCCCATTTCGCCATGCCGACTGACGTGCCGCATCCCCACAGCCTTGCCCGGTCCATGGTCGACAAGGAAGCGATCTGGCAACGCATCGTCGAGCGGCACGGGCTGAAACCGACGACCCTGGCGGAACTGGTGCCGTCATGGTCCTTCATCGACTATTCGATGGGGTATGGCAGCCGTCCGAACGATGTCATCCTGTCCACCATCCGCATCCGCCAGGCCGGCTTTGCCGACTGCCTGGATTCGGAGGAAATGTTCCTCGGCTGGCTCACCCGCCTGCAGTCGGAGGGTGTGTTGCCGAGGTGACGGGGAGTCGTTTGCCGGCCCGGCCAGCCCTCTCGGGACTTGTTCGTAGACCCCGGCCAGCCCTCTCCCCCTCCCGACCACCCACGGGATTATCCTTATGGGTGGTCGGGGACCGCAGACAGACGCCGCTCAGAGAAACACCGTGCCGCCATCGACGGCGATGGTCTGGCCCGTGACCATGGCAGAGGCATCGGAGGCCAGCCAGATCGCGGTGCCGACCAGATCCTCGCTGTCCAGGTTGCGCTGGATCGACTGGCCCGAGGCGATGACATCCAGCGCCTTCTCGTACTTCTCGCCCATGAATTCGATGGTGCCTTCGGTCAGCACGGCGGAGGGCGCAATGGCATTGACGCGAATGCGGTCACGACCCAGTTCGCGCGCCAGCCCCCGGGTCAGGCCGATCACGGCAGCCTTGGACACCGTGTAGTGCAGCGCATAGGCCAGGCCATAGGTCGCGGCCAGGGACGAGATATTGATGATCGAGCCGCCACCCAGTTCGCGCATCTGCGGCACGAAGGCCTTGGCGGCATTCCACAATCCCTTCACGTTCACCGCCATGGCAGCGTCCCAGCTTTCCTCCGTCAGCTTGTCAAAGCGCCCGCCACCCAGCGTGCCGTAGAGCGCTGCATTGTTGATCAGAACTGCTGCGGGACCGAACCGTTCAGCCGTCTTCCCGGCAAGCTCCGTCATCTGATCCATCTTCGAGATGTCGCAGACATGCCCCATGGCGACACCGCCGGCGGAGGTGATCTCCTCGACCACCGCGTCACAGTCGGAAATGTCGGTGACCACCACATTGGCACCCAGCCCGGCGAATCCCTTCGCATAGGCCTTGCCGATGCCGCGTGCGGCGCCGGTGACGACGACCGTCGTGTTGATGAAACTCATGATCTGTCCCTCCCCAGGGTTTGCTGTTGTTCGATATCGGCCCGCATGTGCGGGTCATCTTCGGGCCGGGCCTCGCCCGGTCTATTCGTGGGCCGTGCCTCCCCTCTCCCCCTCCCGACCACCCACGCGAGTATCCTGATGGGTGGTCGGGAGGGGGAGAGGGGAGGCACGGTCGGCGAAAAAACCAACTCTACTTCATGCTGACATCCGCCAGCACCGGATAATCATCCAGATAGACATGATGTGTCACCAGCGCCGCGCCCGGCTGACGGGTGTGCATCAGGCAGGCCGGTGGCTCGGCGACGATGCTGATGCCATCCGTGCGCAGCAGGTCAAGGGCGAGCTGATGCGCGGTACTGGGACAGGTATGCGCCGGCACGCCTGCGATGGATGTCATGATCGGGCGGTGCACATGCCCGGCGGAGATGCCGAGCACCTGGCGGTTCGCGCCGATGATCCGCGCCAGTTCCTCCCGCCCCTCCGCCAGTCCGTTGGCGTCCATGCGGTCGATACCGCTGGGGAAGGGCGGATGATGCAGGAAGATCATGGTAGGCCGGTCCGGCTGTTCCTCCAGGCGATCCTCCAGCCAGCCCAGCCGCTCCGCGCAGAGCCTGCCCGCCGTCTCCCCCGGAATCTGGCTGTCCAGCGCGATCAGGCGCACGGAAAGCTCCTCGACCGTGTACTGGACAAATTCCCCGGTGCCGAGATAGGCGTGATCGTCGAACACCAGACGCAGGTCGTCGCGGGCATCATGGTTGCCGACCATCAGCCAGACCGGCACCTGAAGGGGAGCAAGGGTCTGGCGCAGCCGCTCGTACTCGCTGGTCCGGCATTCATTCACCAGATCGCCGGAAATGATGACCCCGTCAGGCCGGGGCTGCATGGCATTGATCCGCGCCACCGCGATGGCCAGCCGTTCGGTGGTGCGGGCAAGCCGGTCCACCGGTTCACCCGGATCGGTGATGTGCGGGTCGCTGATCTGGATCAGGATCATGTCGTTCAGCTCCTTCCGCTCGCCTCAGGACTCGTCGACGACCGACAGCATATCCGGAATCGTGACGAATTTCCGCCTCGGCGCTTCCGGGTCCGCCCGCTCCTGCTCCGCCTGGTCGATCTGCAGCCAGTCGTTGTAGCTGACGTGCCGGATACCGCGCTGGATCAGGACCGCATCCAGTCCCGCGCCACCCTGCTTGCCCGAGCCGTCGCTCAGGTCTTCCAGCAGCAGCGCAACAACATCCTGCGCGTCCGGGCGATTGGTGCCGATGGTGCCGCTGGGACCCCGCTTGGCCCAGCCGACGACATAGACACCGGGTGCCACGCGCCCGTGGTCATTGACGACCTTGCCATGATCCATGGGCAGCCCGTCGATGGGGCGGCTGACATAGCCGATGCAGCTGATGACCATGCCGCAGGGAATGTCGAAGATCTCCCCCGTACCCACCGCGCGGCCATCCTCCAGCTTCGTCCGCTCGACGCGGATGCCGGTCACCCGATCATCGCCGAGCACTTCGACGGGGCGCAGGAAGAACTCGAAATGCACCGCCACCGGTGCCTGGTCGCGGGTATTGCCGCGGAACGACTGCAGCACCTCCAGCACGGCCTTGCGGCCGCGCGCCTCCTTCGGGTCCATGCCGGGGGGCAGTGCTTCCGGAACCTGATCGGCGTGCACCAGGGAGATACCGCGCTGCAGCTCCCCCATCTCCCGCATCTCCGCAATGGAGAAGCTCGCCTCCACCGGGCCACGCCGCCCGATCAGATGCACATCGGTCACAGCGCTGTTGAACAGTACCTCACCCGCCTCATCCGTCAGATCGGAGGCCTTCATCTCGTCCTCGGTACGGGCCAGCAGACGGGCGCAGTCGAGTGCCACATTGCCATTGCCGATGACGGCGACGTCGCTGACGTCCAGGTCGATGTCCAGATCGACGAAGTCCGGATGGCCATTGTACCAGCCGACGAAGGCGAAGGAGCCGAGCACCCCTTCCTTGTCCTCCCCCGGGATGCCCATCGGACGATCGCCCTCAGCGCCGAAGGCAATGATCACCGCGTCATAGAGATCACGCAGTTCATCCATCGTCACATCCTGGCCAAGTGTGACGTTGCCGACGTAGCGCACGTTCTCCCGCGATGCGGTCTGGTCGTATTTCTTCGTGACGCGCTTTGTGGTCTGGTGATCAGGGGCAACGCCTGACCGGATCAGGCCATGGGGGGTGGGCAGGCGGTCGATCAGATCGACCATGACTCCCTCCCCCTTCGCGGCCAGTGCCTCCGCCGCGTAGAATCCGGCCGGACCCGCGCCAATGATTGCCACATGCATGGTCATTTGATTCCTCCCCGTTTCATCACCTGTTGGCCCGACCGCATCCCCTCAGTCCAGACCACCATACCGATCATAGTATCCACTGCGCGGCGGGGGCAGTCCCCCATCCGCAGTTTCCAGATTGCGCATCGCATGCGCCGTCGCCTGCGCGTGAATCGCGCGATAGAGACTGGCTGAAAGCTGCCGCGCTGTCTCGCCCGGCCAGTCCTTGCCCAGCACCGCCTGCGGCAGCAGCGGGTCACGCAGGGTGACGCGCCTGAATTCGTGGATCAGCAGCGTCCGTGCCACGAAGGCATCCCGGTCCGGCAGCGAACCGTGCTGCGTCACATGTTCCATCACCGGCGTGAAGAGGCGCAGGAAGTCACTGTAGCCCTCCTCGAGGGAGGCGAGATCCCAGGCCTCCCGCGCCAGGTGTCGCAAGGCGGCGGGCTCCGACCCGGTCTCGGCGCTGGCGCGCAGCACGACAACCTGATCTTCCACGCCCTGGTCATGCAGCAGCGCACGCACGGCCTGCTCCGACATGTCGGGGTGCAGGAAGACCCCCGGCGCAGGTGAGCCGAAACCCATCCAGGCCAGGTCGCGCCTGAGCTGATCCGAGCGGCGCATGGCGTCGGAGGTGGCCATCAGGGTGAGCCAGCAACCGTCCCATTCGCCACGGGCAGAGCGGTAGATGGTCCGGTGTGCGGCGTCGGAGCGACGCCGACCGGATGCGGCAAGGTCGTAATAGCTGCGCCGCCCCGCCTGCCGGCCCCGCAGCCAGTTGTCCTTCTGCAGGCGGAAGACGGCGGTCCGCACCACCCGCTCGTTGAGGCCGAAATCGGCCAGAAGACGGATCAGGCTGCCCAGCCATACCGGGCAATCATGCGCCGATATGGTGTCGCCCCAGACCGTGACGATCAGCGATGGCGCCCGCACGGGTACCTGGTCCAGCAGGTGACGCACGACGGGAACCAGGGTGGTTCCGCCGCAGTCGCCGGAGCCGTCCGGTGTCCGGCGATCTTGCATGGTCGTGGCCATGGGTGCCGATGTTACCGGCAAATCGCGGCCATTCAATCCCGCAGGGCTTGCGATACAGGGTTGCGTGCTCTTATCTGGACGCGACAGGACCGGTCAGCACCGGCATGAACCAGGGGAGACAGCGGCATGGCGCGCGCATTCGCATCGACACAGGATCTGGGGCCGAAGGAAATCACGTTCGAGCAACTGACGGAAAACACCTGGGTCTATGTGGAGGAGGGCGATCCCACCTCCGGCGTGATCATCGGTGATGACGGCGTCATGGTGATCGATACCCGCGCCACCCCCCTTGCGGCGGATGACCTGATCCGCCGGGTGCGGGAAGTGACCGACAAGCCGTTCCGCTATGTCGTGCTGACCCACTATCACGCTGTCCGGGTGCTCGGGGCCGCCGCCTATGGCGCGGAGCACATCATCGCCTCCGAACCGACGATGGAGATGATCCGCGAACGCGGCGACGCCGACTACAAGTCGGAGGCGGATCGCTTCCCGCGCCTGTTCCAGGGCATCGAGAGCATTCCCGGCCTGACCTGGCCGACCATGACCTTCTCGGACCGGATGACCATCATGATGGGTGATCTGGAGGTGCAGATCATGCATCCCGGTCGCGGCCACACCCGTGGCGACACCATTGTCTGGGTGCCGTCGCAGAAGGTGCTGTTCTCCGGCGATCTGGTGGAGAACGGTGCCACGCCCTACACGGGCGACGCACATCTGCGCGACTGGCCCGGCACCCTGGACAAGCTGCGCGCCCTGAAGCCGGATTTCCTGATCCCGGGTCGTGGTCCGGCCATGAAGACGCCGGCAGCCTGCGAGGAAGCCATCGCCGGGACGGAAAGCTTCATCCGCGCCCTCTACGACGGTGTCGCCCGCGAGGTTGCTGCCAACCATTCGCTCAAGGAAGCCTACGACACGGTGGTTCCGGCGCTGGAGAGCAAGTACGGCCACTGGTCCATCTTCGCCCACTGCATGCCCTTCGACATCTCCCGCGCCTATGACGAGGCCAGCGGCATGGACCACCCCCGCATCTGGACCGCCGAACGCGACAAGGAAATGTGGCAGCAGCTGGAGCAGTAAGGGTCTGGTCGTTCCGGGTCACAGGAACAGCGACAGCACGCCGGTGTAGGCATAGAGGCGGCTGTTGGCGATTTCGCCATTGCCGAAGAAGCCGATCAGCGGCAGGTCCGGGAAGCGTTCCCGGATCATCGCGGCCTCGGTGCGCGCGTCATCGAACAGGTTCGGGCCGCGGCCAAGGCAACTGAAGTAGAGCCCGCCGCGTGGCGTGGTGTCGCCCGCGCGCTGTTCCAGCGTGTCCAGCATCCGCTCCATGTCCGCCACCGCCGCCCCGCCGTCGCGACGGCAGAACATGAGCCGCTGCCCCACCGAGACCTCTTCCGCCACCGCCACCAGTCCGTGCTGCGGATCGACACCCGCGATCTCCCGCACCAGATAGTCGCCGCTGTCCTGACCCGCCGGAGCAAGTCCGGCAAAGATGAAGCCGGGAATGCGGTCCAGGTTGCGTGACAGGATCTCGCCGATGTCCTGCCTGAAGACCTCGAACGCCGGTCGGCCATCCAGTTCGATGGCGATGTTGCGTTCCGCCCGCGTGATCTCCCGCGCCGGACCGATCGGGGTGCATCCCTGGGTGAGGGCGGTCACGACGGGAACCTGATCGGAGAAGAGGATACCTGCCGGCCCCCCGGTCGTCAGGGTCTTCGCGATCACCGGGTTTGCCCCCCGGGAAGCGGCGAGGCCGCCAACCCAGTAGCCCCCCGGCTGCTGCTCCAGCACCCGCAGGCTCTCCCGAAGCTCGGGCTGGCCCGGATCCGCATGGGCCACACCGAACCATGGCGTGAACGGGGGCGGCGAAACACCGTCCGACCGCAGCAGATGCGTCGTGCCCTCTGGAACCGACGTCAGCATCACGGCGATGGCGGGGTGATCGAAGAACTGGCGGTCGTTGGCCAGAATGCCGATCCCCGCCGTGCCCACCCAGTCACCAATGCCCGTGCGGCCCCGCAGCACGGTGAGGATGCCCTGTGCTTCGTCGGAAAAATGGTCGGACAGATAGACGAAGCCGGGACCAGTGTGCTGCAGGTCCGTATCGATCATGTCGAGACACTGTCCCAGCGCAGTGCGCCAGTCCGCGTCCGCGCCCCATCCCGTCTGAAAGCGATCCGTCAGGTCCATGGATGCATTTCTGGACGTGACGGTCGCTGCACACAAGGGATGTTCATGTTGTTTCGCATTTTCTTAACACCCGTGAAGCGATAGTTTCGGCAAATGAAGCGTACAGGTGTCATCTGCGTCCTGCTGATCGGCCTCGCCCTGCTGACAGGTTGTGAAGCCCTGCGTGTGAAACTGGACGGCGGCAGCCAGTCCGGCGTGGATTGGGCGGTTGGCGTCAGATTCTGACACCCGGCGCCGAATGCACCGCTATCTGACGGTCTGGGGACAAATGAACCGGAAGGCAATGCGTCGTCTGATCTACTTCTCGTCAGCGACCAGAAAGATGAGCACCTGCGAACTGGACAGCCTGCTGTCCCAGAGCCGCCGCAACAATCTGCGCGACGGACTGACCGGTCTGCTGCTTTATGGCGACGGTTCCTTCATGCAGCTTCTTGAGGGGTCGGAGGAAGCGGTCGGCCGCACCTATCAGCGCATTGTGGATGATCCGCGCCACCGCCACCTGACGAAGGTGGACGATACCGCCTCCGACGCGCGTCATTTCGGCGACTGGTCCATGGGATACCGCAGGCTCTGTCCCGGAGACGGCCTCGAAGGCTTCGTGCAGTTGCGGCGATCCGTGCTGGAGGACAGCCGCTACAGGAGCGCAGACGGCCTTCCCGATTACATGGTGCGCAGCTTCCTCGCCTCGATCCCCGAGACGCGCTGACCGGTCCGGTCCACCTGGCGAAGCCGTCAGGCCTTCATCACCCCGTGGCGGCGGCCTTGCGCCCGCCCAGGAACGCCACGGCAATCCCGGGTGCGGCAACAACCAGCGCGATCAGGCTGAGTTCGATATGGCTGAATCCGATCATTGCGCCGCCCGGTGCGGCAAAGATCAGCCCGCCGACAAACAGGCTGGCGCGCCCCACGACCCCCAGCGGACCGCCGCCCAGCCGTCCGACACCGAACAGGTACCCCTGCAGCGCCGCCGCGACCATCAGGATTCCGATCACGGCGGTCGCGCAGACGACGATGACCTCCACTGTGCCGGCATTGCCCAGCAGGGCCGGGTTGAAGACGAAGAAGAACGGGATGAAATAGATGATGGAACCGATCCGCATGGCCTCGAACCCGGTCTGCATCGGCTCCGAACGTGCGACGGAAGCGGCGGCGAAGGCGGCCAGCGCCACCGGCGGGGTGATGAAGGACAGCATGCCCCAGTAGAGCAGGAACATGTGCACGCTCATCGGATCCAGTCCCGCAGTGATCAGCGCCGGTGCCAGGATGATGGCCAGGAAGATGTAGGCCGCGGTCACGGTCATGCCGATGCCGAGGATGAAGCTCGTCACCGCACCCATCACCAGCAGCACCAGCGGATGTCCACCCGCCAGATAGACGAGATCATTGGTCAGCGTGCCGGTCATGCCGGTCGCCTGCAGCGCGCCGACGATCAGGCCGACGGCGGCCAGCAGACTGGCCAGTTCCGCCAGCAGACAGCCGGTGGCATAGACGAACTGCTTCAGTTTCAGCCAGTCGAGCCGGTGCTTCGGGTTGAACTGGTTGATGATCAGCAGCAGCGCGGTGGCATAGAACGGCGCCTGCGCCTCCCGCTTCATGTAGATCAGCATGAAGATCAGCAGGGCGAAGACAAACAGGTAGTACCAGCCCTCGATCATCACCCGGCGGACAGAAGGCAGTTCAGCGCGGGGAAGACCCGTCAGCTTCTTCTCCGCCGCATAGGCATCAATCTGCATGAACAGGCCGAGGTAATAGAGCAGCGAAGGGATGGCAGCGGCCAGCGCCACGTCGATGTAGCGGACCTGCAGGAAGTCGGCCATCACGAAGGCCGTGGCCCCCATGATGGGCGGCATCATCACGCCGCCGGTTGAGGCACAGGCCTCGATCGCGCCTGCAGTCTTGGATCGGATACCGATGCGTTTCATCGCCGGGATGGTGAGCGATCCGGTGGTCAGGACATTGGTCACCGGCCCGCCGGACATGGAGCCGAACAGACCGGAGGAGAAGATCGCCACCTTGGCGGGTCCGCCACGCACGTGACCCAGCAGCGCGAAGGCGAAGCTGATGAAGAACTGGCCCGCGCCGGTATAGATCAGGGCCACGCCGAACAGCAGGAATCCGAAGACCAGCAGCGCGAAGGCCTTCATCGGGATACCGAGATAGCTCTCCTCCGAGAACATGTGGAAGGCGGCGGTGTCGAGGAACGGGCTGCTGAGACCGGAGACCACCTGTGGCATCTGGTCGGCATAGGTGGGGTAGAGCGAGATGACGGCCACGATGATGAAGACGGCAGGACCGCCGGCGCGTCGCCCGGCCTCCATGATCACGGCCCACATGATGACGCTGACCCATTTGCCATGCTCAGGGGCCGCGTATTCCCAGGCCTCCAGCAGGATGTCCTCGGCGAACCACACATAGTAGCAGGTCAGGCCAAGCGTCAGCAGCATCAGGGCGATGTCGTAGAGCGGGACCTTCGTCTTCGAGGACCGCTTGAAGCCGGGCAGCACCACGAAGACCATGGAGATCATGATCCCGCCGACCAGATAGAGGTAGCGGTTGTCGACCAGCGCCTTGCCGATCAGGGTCTGCAGCACCTCCAGCGCGAACATGCGGTCGATGGCGATCAGCATGGCGATGCTGGTCATCGCCGAGATGATGCCGAGCCACGCCGGTCCCAGCGTGCGGTAGCGGCTGGCCTCCCGGTCGTCGATCTCTTCGGGTTGCGTGGACGGATTCGTGGCGCTGTCGGACATGGGAACCCCCAAACGATCTGAGCAGGACGGGCAGCAGGGTCAGGTGCAGGAAGGGCCGACGCGGCGGATGCGATGCCGGCGCCGGCCCCTGCTGGTCTCAACCCGGCGCCATCGGCGCCGGGTGGTCATCTCAGGCGGTCAGATCACCACTTCTCGAAGATCGTGATCATGCCCGCAGCCTCCAGCGCGTCGAAACGCACCTTCATCCATCCGGCATTGAACGCGCCGTCATCAGAGGGCGCATTCGCGGTATAGGCGGCCCAGGCATCCTGCAGCACCTTCTGGCGGGCCAGGTTCTTGTCCTGGTTGGCCTGCGCGCCTTCGGTCCACTTGCCGATTTCCTTGTAGTACTGGACGGCACCGGGGTGGAACGGCAGGAACACATGCTCCAGCTTCTGACGCTCCCAGGCCCAGCCGTTCGCGCCCGGCGCGGAGGCCTTGTAGTCGTCGTAATGTTCGTACATCGCCTTGGTCATGTTGTAGGCGAGATCGTCACTGGCCTGCGTCGTGCCGACCAGGATCGGATAGGCCGTGCCGACACCTTCATACCCTTCGGCGGGAACGGCGGCACCCTGCATGCATTTGTGCGGGAAGTACCACGGCACCACCGCATTCAACCGCTTCCAGCCTTCGGTATCGGCATGGGGCTGCGGCGGATGCATCAGACCGCGCGGGCTGGCTTCCAGCTTCACCATGGAGGTGGAGAAGGTCGCGCCTTCCGCGGCGTCATTGTCGCCGTTGATGATGCTGTCGATGGAGGCGCCATAGCCACCCACCTGCACCTTCTCGACATCATCCCAGGTCAGACCGGCATGGGCCAGCATGGCCTCCACGGCCTTGTTCAGCGCCGGTGCGCCCTGGACCCAGGAAACACGCTTGCCCTTCAGGTCGGCCATGGTCTTGACCCCGGCATCAGCCGCCACGGCCATGGAAACGGCACAGCCGTCAGCCACGTTGTGCAGCAGCAGACGGATCGGCTGCGGTCCCCAGTTGCGGTTGCCGAAGGTATAGACGGCCTCCTGCGCATAAACACTGTCCGATCCGGTCGCGGAGAACTGGGCAACGCCCTTCACCAGCGGTGTCAGGCGGGACACGTCGTTCTTGCCCGGCAGCACCCGCAGGTTGACGCCATAGGTGTTCTTCAGCACCGAGCCGATGCCGACCGCCTGATTGTAACCGGACGTGCCCGTGTTGTAGGCGGTCCAGACAAGCGTCTTCGGCAGGTTGATCTCCGCCGTCGCGGCCTGTGCCGCAAAGGCCACGGCTGCGGCAGCTGCGGCAGGCGCAATTCTCTTCCAGATTGACATGTTCGAATCCTCCCCATTCCGGTTTTTTCCGCCCCTGCTGGAGACGGGCTTTTTCTTTACCTTGCGGAAAGGTTATGCGACCTCCACACGATTGAACAGACCTGAATCCCAACAACTGACGATCCGCCTGCCGATGGATTCCGGTGCCGATTCCATCCGGCGCCCGAACGGTCTAGGTTCTGACCCTTGTTCCGGGGGAGAGAAACGTGATGCCACAGACTGAGATCAGCCATATCGGATTCATCGGGCTCGGCGTGATGGGGGAGGCCATGTGCCGGAACCTCGTGCGCAAGGGTACCTGGACGGTCACCGCTTTCGATCTGGATCCCGAGCCCCTGAAGCGGCTGGGCGAGGACGGTGCCGCGGCCGCCCGGTCTGTCGCCGGGCTGATGGCGACGGCCGATGTGGTCATCACCTGCCTTCCGGGCGGCGAACAGGTCCGCCAGCTGGTGCTCGGGGCCGATGGCCTGGTCAACCGGGTCCGCGCCGGGCAGATCCTGATCGACATGTCGACGTCCCAGCCAACGCTGATGCGGGAGATCGCGGCGGCGGTGGCGGACAAGGGTGCACGCTTTGCCGACGCCCCCATCGCCCGCACCCGCCAGGCCGCCGCCGATGGCACGCTGGCGATCATGGTCGGTGCTGCCGATGACCTGTTTCAGGTGATCCGGCCGATACTGGCGACCATGGGCTCCGACATCGAACATTGCGGTGCGGTCGGCTCCGGCCAGGTCATCAAGATCATGAACAACATGGTGCTGTTTCAGACCGTTCTGGCACTCGGGCAGGCCGTCGCCATCGCGGAGAAGGCGGGCGTTTCCGGCAAGGTGCTGCTGGATACGATGATGAAGGGCTCCGGCGACAGCTTCGCGCTGCGCAATCACGGGGTGAAGGCCATCCTGGCCGATACCTATCCGGAGAAATCCTTCTCCGTCCGCTATGCCGCCAAGGATCTGTCCTACGCACTGGAAATGGCGGAGGAATTCGGCGTCCGCGCGCCGGGCGGCGAGACCGTGGCCCGGATGTTCGACGAAGCCATCGCCAATGGAGACGGCGACCGCTACTTCCCCGTGATGCGCCGCATCCTGGATGTCACGGACGCCTGACGGCGGGACGGGTCATCTTCCCATCCGCAAGTTGCGCGCCTGATCGCCTGACTTGAAGTGTTGCATCACACACGGTACAATGAACCTCATCAGGTACATTTCGACAGATGAAGCGCATTGCGGCCCATTTCTATGCCACCGAGTCGGGACGGGAACCCGTCAGGGAATGGTTGCTTTCTCTGGACCGGGCCGACCGGAAGATCATCGGTGAGGACATCGCTACGGCGGAGTTCGGCTGGCCTGTCGGGATGCCGATATGTCGCTCATTGGGCGGTGGTCTGTTTGAGATTCGGTCGAACCTCAGCGGTCAGCGGATCGCACGTACCATCTTCGGGATCAGGCACGAACGGATCATCCTGTTGAACGGGTTCGTGAAGAAGTCCCGGAAGACACCGAAGACCGAGCTTGAACTGGCACGAAAGCGTATGAAGGATTTGTCTTGATGGCTGATGAGAATGGTACAGTTGGATCTTCCCTTTCCGACTTTCTGGCGGACGAAGGTACCCTGGACGAGACAACGGCGACCGCTGTGAAGCGTGTTCTGTCGTGGCAGTTGAGTGAGGCAATGGCGGAAGCCAGGTTGAGCAAGAACCAGATGGCCAAGGCCATGCATACGAGTCGCAGTCAACTAGATCGCATCCTCAGCCCCGATAACAGCAGGGTACAGCTGGACACAATCATCAAGGCCGCGCGGGTTCTGGGGCGCGAGGTCCGGATCGAACTTGTCTGAGGCCGATCCGGTCAGGTCCGTGTCGCCATCGACAGCAGGGCATCGATGCTGGCAATCTGAAACCATGCCCATGTTTCAAGAGTGCCCGCCATGATGAGCCAGAAGAACAACGACCTGATCACCCGCATCGGGCCGGGGACTGCGGCGGGAGCATTGCTGCGGCAGTACTGGCAGCCGGTGGCGCTGGCCGACGAACTGGTGAGCGCCCGGCCCGTGGTGCCGGTGACGGTGCTGGGGGAGCGGCTGGTGCTGTTCCGCGACGCGGACGGCACCCTGGGGCTGATCGGGCGGCACTGTCCGCATCGCGGGGCCGACCTGGCGTTCGGGCGGCTGGAGGATGGCGGCCTGCGCTGTCCCTTCCACGGCTGGCTGTTCGACTGCACCGGCCAGTGCCTGGAGCAGCCCGCCGAGCCTGATGACAGCATCATGCACCGCCATGTGCGGGCGGTGAACTACCCGGTCGTGGAGCTGAACGGTGCCATCTTCGCCTGGATGGGCAGCGGAGAGCCACCGGCCCTGCCCGCACTGGACTGTTTCAGCGCACCGGACAGCCATGTCTTTGCCTTCAAGGGCCTGTGGGACTGCAACTGGCTGCAGGCGCTGGAGGTCGGGATCGACCCGGCGCACGCCTCGTTCCTGCACCGCTTCCTGGAGGATGAGGACCCGGCGGAGGGCTATGGCAAGCAGTTCCGGGACTCGGTCGCGGACAGCGAGATCCCCATGACCAAGCTGCTGCGCGACTACCCCCGCCCCGAGCTGAGGATCGAGGATACCGATCACGGCATGCGGCTGACGGCGCTGCGGCACATGGCGGACGGGCGGACCCATGTGCGGGTCACCAACCAGATCTTCCCGCAGGCCATTGTCATCCCGATGTCGAACGAGATGACGATCACCCAGTGGCACGTGCCGGTGGATGACGAGAGCTGTTACTGGTTTTCCATGTTCACCAGCTTCGCCCGCCCCGTCGACAAGGCTGTGATGCGGGAACAGCGCATGAAGCAGCATCGCCTGCCGGACTATCGCCCGATCACCGGCGCGGGCAGCAACTATGGCTTCGATGCCGACGAACAGGCGCGGGAGACCTTCACCGGCATGGGCCACGACATCAACGTGCATGACCAGTGGGCCGTCGAGTCCATGGGCCGCATCCAGGACCGGCGGCAGGAGCATCTGGGCAAGTCCGACGTCGGCATCGTGCGCTATCGCCGCCTGCTGCGCGACGCGATCCGCAAGGTGGAGGCCGGCGAGGACGTGCCGTTCCGTGACAGCCAGACACATCGGAGCGGCCCCGTGGCCGTCGACAGCATCTGCGCCACCGACAGCTGGGAACGGCAGTGGCGTGACTTCGACACATCCCGGCGGGCAGCGTGCCCCTGGCCCGCGACCCTCGGGGCCTGAGCGTGAACGACGTGGCACTGCCGGAAGGCGCGGAAGCCGTTCTGGCCGAGGTACGTGAGAAGGGTGTGGAGACCGTCCGCATCAGCTTCACCGACCAGCACGGCATCCTGCGCGGCAAGGCCCTGCCCGCCGGCGCACTGGAGAGCGCCTTTCGCAACGGCGTCACCATGACCTCGACGCTGCTGCTGAAGGACACTTCCCATCGCACGGTCTTCCCCGTCTGGGGAGATGATGCCGGATTTGGCGCGGGCGTCCTGACCGGCGCGGGCGATGTCATCATGCGACCCGATCCGGCAAGCTTCCGGGTACTGCCCTGGTCACCGCACTCCGCCTGGATGCTGGCGGACATTCACCTGGCCGACGGGGACCCGTTTCCCTTCAGCCCCAGGCACCTGCTGCACACGGCCGTGCAGCGGCTGGCGGACCGGAACATGCGCCTCGTCACCGGGCTGGAACTGGAGTTTCACGTCTTCCGCATCACCAGTCCCCACCTCGCCCACACCGACACCGGGATGCCACCGGAGGCACCGGAGACGGAACTTCTCGCGCACGGCTACCAGTACCTGACAGAGGACCGCTACGCCCAGCTGGAGCCGGTGATGGACATGCTCCGCCGCGCGGCGGAGGGTCTGCAGCTGCCCGTCAGGTCGATGGAGGTGGAGTTCGGGCCGGGACAGTTCGAATTCACCTTCGATCCCGCCGACGCGCTCACCCATGCCGACAACATGATCCTGTTCCGCGCCATGGCGAAGCAGGTCTGTCGGCAGCAGGGGCTGCATGCCACCTTCATGACCCGACCCCAGGTCGCGAACGGCATGGCCAGTGGCTGGCACCTGCACCAGTCGCTGGCGGACCGGATGAGCGGCCAGAACCTGTTCATGGCCCGCCCGGACGGATCGCTGTCAGCCATCGCCAGCGCCTGGATCGCCGGGCTGCTGGACCATGCGGCGGCGACCTGCCTGCTCTCCACCCCGACCATCAACGGCTACAAGCGCTATCAGAACGCGTTTCAGCTTGCGCCGGACCGGATCGCCTGGGGGCGGGACAACAAGGGCACCATGCTGCGGGCACTGATGGGCATCAACGACACCGCGAGCCGGGTGGAGAACCGCGTGGCCGAGGCGGCGGCGAACCCCTATCTGCACATGGCGTCGCAGATCCTCGCCGGACTGGACGGGGTGGAGCGCGGTCTGGAAGCCGACCCCCCCGTCACCCGCCCCTACGAAAGCGACGCCCCTGCCCTGCCCCGAAACCTGGGTGCCGCGCTGGACGCCTTTCAGGCCAGCCCCTTCATCGATGCGGCATTCGGGGACGGCTTCAACCGCTATTTCAGCACCATCAAGCGTGCCGAATGGGACCGCTTCCTCGCCACGGTCACGGACTGGGAACAGCGCGAGTACTTCTCGATCTTCTGAGGGTTTCAGAGGCGCGAGTCAGCGGCGGTGGCGTCTTCCGGAGACGGCGGGCTGGCGGGCTGGCCGACCCGGCCAACCCCAGCCCCATGCCCGGGCTTGCGGCGGCGGCGGTGGTTACTGGAGACGGCGGGCTGGCCGACCCGACCAACCCCAGCCCGCCTGCTCAGGAGTCCCCCATTGCATCCCTATACAGTTCCGCAAAGTCGGCTTCGTCGACCGGGCGGGCGTTGGTGGCGCGGGTGGGGTCGTCCAGGGCGTGTTCGATCATGCCGGGCACCATCTCGTCGGTGATGCCCATTTCGCGCAGGTTGGCGGGCATGCCGATGCGGGCGTTCAGCGCCTCGATGGCCTTGTCCAGCGGTGCGCCATCGGACAGGCCCATGGCCTTGCGCATCCGGTCTTCCTTGTCGCCCAGCACCGGCTGGTTATAGCGCAGACAGGCGGGCAGGCAGACAGCGTTCAGGGTGCCGTGATGCAGGTTCAGTTCCCGGATACGGCCCGCCGCATGGCTCATGGCATGGACGGCCCCCAGCCCCTTGGTGAAGGCCAGCGCGCCCTCCGCTGCCGCGATCATCATCTGCTTGCGGCCTTCGCGATCCTCCCCGTTGGCGACCACACTCTCCAGGTGCCCCTGGCCCACGGCACGCCACAGACCGTCGATGCCAATGGCCTCCGCCGCCGGGTTCTCCGTCGGGCTCATCACCGCTTCCATCAGATGGGTGACGGCATCCATGCCGGTGGCGGCGGTCAGGCGGGGCGGCAGGCCAACCGTCAGTTCCGGGTCGCACAGGGCCACCTTCGCAAGCATGTTCGGGCTGCTGAAGATCAGCTTGCGCCCGTCTTCCGTGATGATCACCGCGCCACGGCTGACCTCCGACCCGGTGCCGGAGGTGGTGGGGATCGCGATCATCGGAGCGCAGGCGCCGATCTTCATCGCGCCACCGGTCATGACGTTGTACTCGACCAGCGGTTCCGGATGCGTCGCCAGCAAGGCAACACCCTTCGACAGGTCCATCGATGACCCCCCGCCCAGCGCGATGATGCCGTCGCAGTCATTCTCCCGGTACAGAGCCAGCGCATCCTTCACCGCGGTCTCGGTCGGGTTCTCCGGCGTGCCGTCATACAGCGTCACCTGCACATCGTTCGGGATCCGCCCCCGGATCTGGTCCGCGATGCCGAGATCCACCAGCCCCTTGTCGGTGCAGATCAGCGGTCGCCTGATCCCGAGGGTCGCCAGCGTCTCCGCCAGCATGTCGATGGCCCCGTGCTCGATGTGGCACTGATTGAAGAATGTGATGATGGCCATGACCGTGTTTTCCTCCCCTGCGGTGATGCACGAAGTGTGCACCGCCAGTCAGTCCCCCCGCAACGGCAATCCTGCCATCACGCAGCCCGTCTTGACGGCGCGTCACCTGATGTCACGATAAGCGCCATGCAACGCAATGATCGGGGAGGATCACGCAGCCATGATGACGGGTGAGGAATACAAGGCATCGCTGAATGATGGCCGGGCGACCTATTTCGAGGGGCGCCGGGTCGATGACATCATGGCTGACAAGCTGATGGCTGAAGCGGCGGAGGTCATCGCGAAGGGCTATGACCTGCTCTACCAGCCGGGTGCCGATGCGAAGAGCCCGCTGATGGACATTCCGCGCTCGGCGGAGGAACTGAAGGCGCGGCTGCCGCTGCTGCGCTCCGTCGACATCGTCGCCAATACCACCAACCAGTCGATCATGACCCTGATGACCGCCGCCGGGCGCATCGGCGGCGAGCATCCGGAGTATGCCGCGCGGATCAAGGCCTGGGTGGACGACGCACAGGCGCGCGACATCCGCATCACCGAATGCATCACCGACGGCAAGGGCGACCGGTCGCTCAGCCCCGGCAAGCAGCCGGACCCGGATGCCTATACCCGCGTGGTGGAGCGCCGCAGTGACGGCGTGGTCATTCGCGGCGCG
>Ga0070728_10000666_pt1 | contig 62957 bp, 96 predicted proteins | sample tdDd471_FD_66723 | JGI IMG/M metagenome (GOLD analysis project Ga0070728, IMG submission 66723) | Marine sediment microbial communities from the Atlantic coast under amendment with organic carbon and nitrate - tdDd47.1 | ecosystem: Environmental > Aquatic > Marine > Coastal > Sediment | place... | reverse complement strand
CAAGGCGCCGGAGCCATACTCAAGATGACCCAGGATGCTATTGTCATAAAGACAGAAACAAAGAAACCAAGCATAACAGCTTTCCGAGCTTCTTTCCCACCAAAATGTTCTGACAACATATCGGTCGATAAGAAAATCATTGCATAAAGAACATTACCACCAGTAGCACCCAACCCGAAAATGAACACGGATTTAGTTACCAGTATATTCATCATGACAATTGCTCCAGCCATAACGCCAATTAGACCTACTTTCCCGAACAGTCGAAAAGAAAGCAGCAGTAAGGAAAGACCAGCTATGGCCCATCCAATAAACATGAGTGTATTAATCATTACACCCTCCCTATTTTTTTAATGCTGGTGGAGAACTCCTAACAGCATTTATTTTAACCGAATACTCGGCTATTTTTTACAATATAATTTTAAAGTGGGTCTTTCTCCACCAGAAATAAATGTATGAAATTCCTTTGCCCATTCCTTATTATATTCTTCAGGTTTTAACATTGCACCATAACCTAAAGGATCATTTTTTGGAGGAACGCAACTAAATACTGGGCATCTTGAACATAGACATCCTTGATAGGTAAAGCCTTCATCCTTTTGTGGACATGTTTTTGGACATGTATCTGGAAATATCATATTATCTATTTTAAACATTTTAAACTCCTAATATTCTATTATAGAAAAATGATATTGGTTAATCTTCATCAACCACTTTTTTTCTGAATTTGCTATCCATATAAAATCTGCCAATATCAAGAGATTGCAATACCACAACCTGCTGCATACACCGCTTTCCTTCTCGCTCATATAACGACTGAATACGGACAATGCCTTGCTCCATTTCTTCATCTGTACTATTGATGGCAAACATCTTGGTTACATGCGCAGCTTTCTTTTTATTTTCAGCAGCATCCTTTCCTTTTATATCTTTACCCCATGCACTTGCCCCAACCTGAGAAGCAGCAACATTTAGGTTATTTTTCTTCTGGGCATATCCACGGATCTTGATCCAGGTATCATCAATTTGATGCCGCAAATCCGCCTTTATTTCACTTGCCATAATATCTGGATAATCCCAGATTACTACATCGGCAATAAAGTTTTCATAATATTCCAGATTCTCCATTCTAATTACAGCATCGGAAAAAGTAGATTCTCCTTCTATGAAAGATTCAATACGGATTTCTCCAGTTCTTGTAGCCTTTTTATATTTCTTCTGCTGCTTCTTAATATCTCTGGTATTTATACCTTCTCTTTTCTCTTCTCGATACCCTATAGAAAAGCCATCATCCTGCTCCTCGAAATACGGCAGTTTCACCTTCTTTGTATATCGTGGTTTTCCTTGAAGACTCTGCCAAGACCTTCTGACATATTGTGCCTCTGACATTTCAAAGTTGAGAATCATCACACTCAATCCCAACAATGCTGCCCTATGAGCTGTATACCATAATGCAAAAGATTTACCCGACTTCGGACCACCTAGAATTGCAACAAATTCGCCTCTGCTCATATTCCCAATAGCCTTACCCAAATCACCAGGATAAGAGAATAGTACCTCCGTTGTATCGTCAAAGGCATCCTTGATACGTTCTGTATCTTCAAACAGATTGACACCAGTGGATTGAGTCTCCTTTACACCTTTGAAATTGGATACGGAGAATTCACCTTGATCTGGATTACCCTCTGTGATCGCTGTATCCAGTTGTTCTCGCAATTGTTCCAACTGCCTAAGCTTCATATACTTCTTGGTATTTTGAACCTCATACACCGTATTGTTTAACTGAGATTCTGCCCATTCATCAGAGAGATTCTGGAGAAATTCAGAAACTAGTTCCACCTCCTCTTCATCCTCTAATTCTTTTCTTCTTCTGACATAGATATCCTGAATGTCTTTTCCCGGAGCACTATTTGTATGCTCGAAGTATTCAATACACCAGGTTGCAACATTTCTGGCATATATCGATTTGAAGAGATAGGCATTGATTACACCTTTGGTCTGTTTGAGGAACTCTGTGGAAGTAATCATATTGGTAATGATTTTCTGTTCCTCTTTCATTGAGATCTTTTTACGGTTGAGCTTCATCAGTAAGATTTTCCATGTTTGTGCGGTCTGGTTTTATTATATGCCATTTTTGCAAGGATGTGTTTTTCAATATCTATTGAATATTTTTGACAGAACACCATAACCACTTCATATAAAACAGATACATCCATATCATCTATACATTCCTCATTTATATTTGTTACAATTTTTGTTATTTGTTTTAATTGTTGTCCAATATTTGGAGATTTCCATTTTATTAAATTAAACTCACTCATTGGTAGAATATTCAGTTTTAAATAACCACACAAATCAAATATTCTCAAGTTTATATCGGCCATTTCATCCTCGAAAGTATTTTTAATTCGTTTTTCAAATAAAACCTGTAAGGATTTGTTTTTAGATATACCACACTCAGGATTAAATACCTCATTATGCTTTTCAATAGTTTTCCAATCAGCAAATCGATCATTCCTGTGCGCCTCTAAAGCTTCACCCAATTCAGAAACAATTAACATGAGCAATTCACCGATATTTTTATCAGGATCTACTCCAGACCCTTTACACGGAGCGCACTTCCATTTAGAACCATACAAAATCCCGTCCTTCTCCTCACGGATGCTGCCTCCTTTTCCTTCACATTTAGGACAACTGTAGAATCCTTTATCAATCATAGCCTGATGGTGTTCCTTTATTATTCCTTTTACATTCATTTTTCACTCCTTTCAAACATCATGGATAATAAGTCCTTATCCTCAGTCTCTTTGCCATCCATTGTGGCGTCTATATTTTCCCGGACTTCATCGAGTCTATCCACCCAATCAAGTTCAAGAGTACCTTCCCCCATTAGGAAATAAGCATTCATAGGATTTTCTTGTCCCGACCTTTCAAGTCTCGATGTGAACTGATCCAGCAAAGTAGGGGTTGGTGGCAATTCAACGATTGCAGCATTACAGCAAACATTCTGAAGACCATCCAAACCAACTCCACCAGATTTTATCTGTAAAAATAGGACATCAATATTATTATAGAAATCGGATAGAGCTTTTTCTCTATGGATACCAGTTACAGTCCCATTTATTTTTGTACTGCTGCCCTTGAAATGTGTATGAAGTCGATCAGTTACATGATGATGCCATACTCCAACAATCAGCTTTTCTCCAGATGTCATGAATTCCTCAATCCACAGACAAATAGATTTAAACTTCATATCAAATATTTCCATCTTCAGATTGTATACTTCATTTTCCATATCTTTTTTCGACATGGAATGGGTCTCGTATGTATCAAAGAAATTCGACTCCAACGCCTTGTATTTCGTAATCGATTTTCCAAGCGCCATTTGTACAACAGATTTATCCAGAGGTGGCAAATCTTTCAATACCTCTCTTTTGTGCCTTCTTATCATCAGCTTGGATACTTTATAGTGCAGCTCCTCAACATGAGAAACACCATCATATGTGAATCCAAATCCATTGTGCTTCTTTCCACAATATCGATTTATATACTTCCACTCATCTGGAAATATTTCTTTATCCAATAAATTGAGAACAGGAAAGAATTGTCGTGGTTTGGAATCGATTGGTGTGCCAGACATTGGGATAAATGAATCGGCTTTTTTGGCAAGCTTCTTCACAGTCTTTGTTCTCTGACTTTTCTTATTTCCCATCATCTGACATTCATCTGCCACAACGGTGTAAAAAGGTACCTTAAGCAGCTCCTTTTCCCAATACAGTACAATGTCCCAGTTTATTATATAAGTGCAGTCACGGAGCACATGCGAGGTCTGACCGTATAATACCTCCACATCCTCATCTATGATTTCTCGATAGTGCAAAAGCCATTGTGGTTTCGTAGAAGTCGGTACAATTATCAGAGCATTTCCATGTTTTAATGTATCTCGAATCCAGCCAAGTGCTTCAAACGTTTTTCCGATTCCCATATCATCTGCAATCAGTCCACGCCCTTCTCTGTATTTCAAGAACTGGAATGCCTCTTTTTGATATGGTCTGAGAAAGTGAAGATACTTTGGAACCTTGATATTATGATATGGTAATTTTGCTACTTTCTTCACAGCAATAGAATGACCAGCCAATTCTGCAAAGTCATCTGGAAAGCTGAAGTCCCAATCATGCAACTTTTTAATATTTTCAGCACTTGGTGGGACTAGGTAGGCATTGAATCCTCTGGAGAATGTTTTATGGTGTAGTGTCAAGACATGATTTAAGGTTTTCATTGCCTCTTTTCTGTCTGAATGCCTAAACTTAAATTGAACTATCAGTAGTTTTGTACTGATATCCACGTCAACTCTTTTCATTTTTAATAAAACTCTTTTTGCATTTTTGACAATAATGAAGGCCTGTGGAGATATTATATATTTTTGTTGCTCTTCCTTTACAATAAGGACATATAGTTATTTTCACGAAAACCCCAATTCCCTTCTAATATATCGGACTTCAGACTCTGGCAATTCTCCAGGATCAACATCTGAATCCATCTGTACCAATTCAACTTCTCTATTCAGTGCAGCAAGTTTATTGGCATGTTTCTCAGCCAATTCCTGTGCAGTAGATTCTGGATCAAACAGAATAAAAATCCGTTTAAAATATGCAATTTCTCGGATCTGGAATTCTGTTAATGCTGTACCAAATGTACAGAGAAATCCATCCCCCATATTCCATTGATCTACAACGCCTTCCACCAATCCACATTGATCATCAGAGGCACCAGGCCACCCATATAAGGTGTGTTTATAGTTCAAAACAGACTTATCTATATGACAACCTTTATACCTGATTTTAGCTGTACCAGTAACATCCCGTCCCTGAAAAGAAATTAACCTTCCACTCTGATCGACAATCGGAATAATGATTCTATTTTTATATTCCCGCTCCAGGGCATTTGATGTCTTATGACCAACAGCTCTAAGGTCATATTTATCAATCAGATAATCGGGATTGAAACCACGACCTTCAAGATACCTTCTGTGGATCTTCTTCAATTCGCCACCTGGTATATCTACTTTCTTGACCTGTCCTGCTTTCTTCTTTTTGAAGTTTAAGGCGGTGGTCATCATAGCTGATCCGGTATAATTCCAGATCAGGTCTTCTGCTTCTCTATTCCCGATTTTCAGATACCAGCGGATGACAGCTCTTAGAGAATGACCCCCGCAGCTCCAGCAAGAATAATACCCGCCTGGAATGTTGAATCCACCATAGTCGGGTAAATGCTTTCTATTACATCTTGGATTTACACATTGAACTCCAATCCATCCTTGACTGACTTTTCCAGATTCAGAAGCACCAGGTGGAAGAAACGGAATATTAAAATCCTTGCAGAATCTTATGGCATCCCATGCAGGCATAGAATACTCCTTGAAGTAAAGATAAAAACTGGGCAGGAAAATCACAAAAACCTGCCCAGCCCACCCAAAGGATGTAGTTAAAAAAATAAAAGGAGCTTAATGAAAAGCTTTATACAAAGACTCTCTATAAAAGCATTTGTATAAAGCGAGAAGGGTTAACAGTTTTTTCGCCCTTCTCACTATGTAAAACAACTCGCTATTGACTAAATAAAATTAAACTTTAATAGGAATGGAGTACTACTTCCTCCTATTACTTAATTTTTATTATTTATTTAAAGTGGCTGAATAACTCATACCTAAAATTCAATGGCATATTTCAACCTCTGTTCAATAATATCGGGCCGGTAGCCACTTAATAAATCTGCTCGGTATCTTACCTTCATTGCTCCAATAATAGAAACATAGATATGCATATAAGATTGATGATTAATCAAACTTTCGATCAATATCGCCGAAACAGATTCCTGACCTACTCCTCCATTGTTAAAAAGAATTGTTTTGGAAACTTCTGTCAACTCGCGGTTAACCTCTGCGGCTAATACTGAAACAGACAACAGCAGTAACAACAGTACTATAAACCCGGATCTCATAAAACCCTCCCGTTTAAAGTGTATAGGTGATAGCCAGTTGACCCGGCATAAATGTACTCGGCGCACATACCACCTATCTGGTTTCTTTTAAATACATAATAGGATCTTCATGTGCAGATCTGCCTATACAGCTACCGCATGAAATATGCCGCCATTGCCGCGTGACCAGAAGCGGTTGGTCTTCTCTTTTCCCAGACTGGACTTGAACCAGCGACCTTCACCTGATTGGGGTGTGCTCTGCCAACTAAGCTACTGGGAACCATCAGGTGATTGACCTGAAGAACTGCAATTGATGTTAGCAGTATGAAGAGGCTTTCCCTCTTGCGGTAAAATCGTAACCTCCAGGTGTTAAACTATTTGTTACCTTTTATAGTTGCTCGATACTATATTATAGCAACATACAATAGGTTTTTGACAACAATTATTTTTTTATTTCACCAGCCTCATTCATAGCCTTTTCTATTCTGAGAATAACATCATCTGGAAAATACCGGGAATACTGTTCTGGCAATAATGTTGTATATTCAGATCCTTCACTACTATACCTTACCAATAGAGGAGCCCAATCACAAGATTTATAGAAATCCTTATTATTCCATGTGAAGAGAAAAATACATCTGTGACAGTTATGTACCCATATTGGTTTCATAGGTCTCTCCTCCTTCTACCCAGTTTCCATATTTCTTCCGCCGCCATCATTCTGCGGGCCACCAATGGTCTTATCAGGTTTTTTACATTCAAGCTGTAATTCGTCAAACCATTCCAGTGCAGGGACAGTGCCATCTTTCTTCATTTTTGCCTGGATTGCGATTCGGGCACATCCATACAGCCATGTCGTTTTTCCTGTGACAATTCCTTCATATCCTGTAATTGGATCTTTTGCAGTGTCACCTAAATTAATCATAAATTTCTCCTTCTCTTATTCTTACAGTGAATCTTTTTATTAGGGAATAAGATTCTCCTGTATAATTCAACCTGTTTCGCCTTCACTATCGGTATTATCTTTTCTCTGGTATTTCTTCTTATCAGTTCTTGAATACCAGATCCAGATGCTGCCCAATAATATCGATACCTGCCTTTATTGTTTCTCTGGATCTGCCACAATTGTCTGAAGAGTCCATTATTTAATAATCTCATTTTTTCTTCCTTTGCCATTTAGTACAGATAGATGCACCACTGACAGTTTGGCACCAGGTATGTATAAAGTGGCAATTTCCACAGCATCGTAGAGCCACCGCCTCCCTTTCCGCCTTTCGTGTTCTATCAATCAGACTGATAATTTCTAACCTGCGCTTTTTATCGCTTGGCATGCCTTCTCCTTTTCCTATGCTTCCTCTCTTTTTTCTTCTTCGCACCAGTTACAAAGAAAACAATGGAAAAAGCTGCTGGGGCAATAATATCATAAAATAAAGCAGGATATGTACTCATCCAAAATTGAAGAGTATCTGGACGGACTGTCGGAAATACAGTACCACCAATCCAAGTATATGCATCGCCAGGAATTTCCTTTGTATCTGCTGCGGTAACTGTATTCAATTCAAGAAATTCTTTTTCTTCAGCAACAACAGCAGAATAGGCGATTTTGGCTTTATCCACTCTAGTATCGGCAATATATCTTCTACCATTCATTTTGTTGTAATTCTCTAAATCGGCATTTATCATTTCAGGTGTATACTGGTTTATCGTATTTACAACACCATCCCGCTTTGCCCTTTCGGAATTGAGATCGGCTTCAGCCTGTACCTTTCTATCAAGAATAGATTCATATTCCTTCTGAATTTCTTGTAAATCTCTGGTATCCGTGTTTTCCTCAGTATAGGAAATGGTGAGATCGTTGGCACGAGCGTTGTAGAGCCCTATAATAGTCGATCCCATAGAAAAGACAGTACCAAGTACCAGAATGATGAGAAAAGCGACTGTCAGAGCCCTATGCCTCTTGATCCAGAAGAAGATTGCCATCTCCGCTGCCAGTACATTGAATACAATCATAATGGTTGCAGCAATAATGGAGCGTGTTGGTGTATAGAACTCGGATAGGAAATCCTTTGAATGAAAAATAGACATGTAGACAGCACCGCACCCGATTATGAATAATATGGTTTTCACAAATACCATAGCCGGAGAAAGCTTTGCAGCAGCTTTGGCCTTATCTACAATTGAAGGTATTCTGAATTCATCTGGATTGGCAGATTTCAGATAATATCGATTTCCCTTTTTATATAAGAAATCTTCTGTTACCAAAGCCTTGATAATATCTGTTACTTTGGCACCGGACATATTCAGTTTTTTCTGGAGCCATGCTTTTGCAGGTATTTTCCCTTTCTGATCGTAGAAGGAAATAATGTGTTTTTTCGTTCTTTCGAGAATGCGTTCCGGGATAATAACTGGGACATCGTTTGGTATAGTTTCCACCAATCCTGCTGTATCTGCTTTTTGTAAAAGTTCCATAGATTCTCCTATTTTACCTCTGATTTGTTTTTCCATTATTTTGTCCATTTTAGTTGATTAAGAATAAGGCGAGTCTGAAAAGACCTACTATGCTGATTATGACTATTAGTGCAGCAATGATATTACCTGCAATCTTCGCCCATGCTGATTTATCTGGATAGGTGATTTGATTCCGTTCCAATGTTGCAATTCTGAATGTCATATTTTCAATTATGATATTTTTGGTTTCGATGGTATCTTGATAATCTTTGATAAGGTTTTTCAATCGTTGTAATTCAGTCATAGGGAACACTCCTTTAATGATCGTTTTATGTATTCAGGAAGTTCTTCCTTTTTGACCCTTCTTTCGATTTCATCAGATGATAAAAATTGATAAGGGTATATCATATCATGCATAACATTTATCGATGGGCCCGGTGATGGATTCTTTTGAATTGTCACTATTTTTTCAGAATCTATTTTTTGGAGGAATCTATCCCTTATATAGTTCATTGCCATAAAGTCATTAGCTGATACCATTATGATTTTTTCTTCACTCATGACTTTTCCTGTTCATAGATGTGTTTGAGGGCTGATTCTTTACATTTATTTATTGTTCCATCCATAGCATCTATATCCCACCCGTCAACTCTTGCATACCATAACCCCATTTCAAGAGGGATTTCAATAACATAATAACCTGCCATCTTATTCACACCCTCAATAGCTTTTTGCAGAACATATGACCATAAGATATTTTTAAACAAAAGAGTTCCAATATGCCATGATGCATTATTGTAAACATACATAAATAATCCATCTGCATTTTCTTTATACTTAATCCCAGCTTTATCAAAGCACCATTTAATAAAATCTATATCTGGTTTCATGATTTAATCCTCAATTTTACATCATACGAATTGGCGCAATAGGCAACAAACTGCTTCCAGTTCTTTCGACCTACAGACAAGAAGGTTGGCATCGGTTGAGGAAAGAACTCATCGAGAAAATACCCAACAGTTCTAAACATCAGAGTAGGCCCACCAAAATGCGTTCGCCACCCTTCATTCTGTTCGGATAATACAACTCGATTTTCCTCCCGCCATTCAAGCAATCCTTTTATACAAGAATAGAATTGAACCTTTTCCTGGTCATCCCATTCTTTGATTACATCTTTATTATAGATTTTATTGGTTAGTTTTTGTAGGTCGGGTACAGATTTTTCTAATGATCTGATTAAATTGTGGAGAATCTTATCCTGTTTGAATCCAGATCGGACCATCGGTTCACAGCAGGCACAATGAAGGAACCAACTATTCTTATTTTCTGCATTGTAGAAGAAGTCGGAAAGGGCTGGGTTTTTATCGGGTATGAAAAACTGTTTTCTATCACTCCGCCGAGCCACCCATTCTCTTGATGCCTTTTTCAATATGTTTTCAAGTTTCTTTTTGTCGCCGAATATCTTTTCTATTCGGGTGGCATCCATATCGTACAGCATTTTACCTTTTTTCATAGAATCGGAAAAGTCTTTATCTTTGAAAAATTGATTATGTTGTAATTCGGAAAGGGATTGATATACGGATCTCATTACTTTTGAATCTTTTAATAGATTTGTTTTAAACCCGGCAATGTTTTTTATTGTTCGGGTTAGTATTTCATTGTATTCAATCTGAAGAGATTTAAGCGGAAGTGGAACTCCGTTAATAGATACTTTAGTATCTTTAGATGTGTTATTAGTATTATGTGTTATTACTTGTTGCGGGTTTTCCGTAAACGGTTTATCCGTATACGGTTTTTCAGGGTACGGTGGTTTTTCATATACAACATAATCATAGCCATCAAACTTTCCAGTGGCTCTTGCCTTCTCTCTTATTATGTATCCAGCTGCAATCAATTCATTGATAGTATTGGCAACTGAATCCCGCCCGTCTTTTGCTCTGTTTTGTAAATCTGTAATGTTGATTTTCCAATCATCTGGTAATGATAATAGATAAGATAAAAGACCTTTTGCCTTCCACGTTAATGTAGCATTTTGTAGTGGTTCCTTGCTGATCATTACATATGGATTTGCCTTGTCTTTTTCGATTCTTATTATGGTCATGCATTTTCTCCTATAGTAGAAGAAACAAAAGAGCATAGAGGGAAAGGGAGACTAACCCCTATAATTTAGACCCCACTGGATTAAAATCTAAATTATCCCTCTATGCTCTTTTACTCTCCAGTGTTTATTGTAGTTGTCACACTACTGTTTTCAATATAGATCAATTCTCGAATAATATCAAGAATTAAGTAACCGTCTTATATCGATTATAGAAAGTGGATTCAGGTTAATTGAAAAATAAGTGTAAAATAATAAAAATAATACTAGACAAGATAAAACACCAATGATAAGATGACTTAAGTTAAAGAAAGTGAGGGATGAAAGATGACAATAATTGAAAAGTATTACGACACAGGGAAGATGACAATTCAGGTTGATAGAACAGAAACACGATGTATAGAGAGGGCAACAGAGAGATATGATCTTTATGAAACACCCTGCGAGTCAGAAATAGATTTAAAAGAATATTTTAGAAACATAGAAGAAAAATATAAAAGACTACCTGACATTAGATAATCATCTTACAGCCCTTATCAGAAATCTGGTAGGGGTCAGTAATTTTATTATTTTAAAAGGAGTCTTAAATGACAAATCAAATTGATGTATTTTTAGAAAATTGGAAACAGTCTGCAAAAACATATTATATGAGTCAACTTCCATTATATGTAGAAATGAAAAAAGAGTGGAAAACAGCCTTAGACATACATACAGCCAAATGGGGTTGTTCTGTTGCTGTTGGACTTTTAAGTAAAGAAGATTTAGCAGAATATAGATTTTCCTGCGAAACATTGAAAGAACCTTCCAGAAAGTTTGAGAGTATTAGATCAGCATCCGAATGTGCGATAATTTCAGATATGCATTATGCCGAAAATCGTACCAAAAATAATTCTGCAAATGCTGTTATTGAAAAAGTATTAACCAGAGAAGTTGACAGAAAGAAAAAACAGTTTATAGCCAGAGTTGAAAAGAAAGCTGGGAAATTCACAAAAACAAATCTTCTGAAAATCGGTGTTGATGGATCATTAAATGGTTTTGTAAAAGGTGAAATTAAAACTGTAGAAGTATCCACAATATATGCAGGCGGGTATAATATTCAGTGCCTACATTATCGGGTCCTTGTAAAATAAAATAAAATCAAAAATAAGCTCCCTGAAATATGGGAGCATAGGAGAATAAGAATGAACCCAACAAATGAACTGTACACCGCATATGAGCCAATGGTAAATAAATTCGTAAACCTCTATTCCGAAAAATATGCTGTTGATAAAGATGAGCTAATGGGAGAGGCTTTGATAATCTTCTGTAATGCCTCGAAATCGTTCGATGCAGAAAAGAAGCTGGCCTTCTCCACACATCTGTGGCACCAGCTCAGAGACCTCAGCAGCAAGGCATTTAAAGAGCAATCAACATTAAACATCTGGTATGGCGGAATTAAGAACAATGAAAATGTGGAATACAATCAAGGCATATTTGAGTACGCCATAGAATCCATAGATTTCAGCAATACCAAATCCGAATTGATGATTGATATTGCCAGCCAGCTTTCTTCAGAAGCCCAGACCTATCTTTCCGATCTGTTCTATGGTGTATTCACAGAGCCAAAGAATCTGAAAGGTGGAAGACCACAGAAATTCCCGATTGATAAAATTTGTAATCATTATGGGTGGTCAAAACAACAGGCGAATTCTGTAAAAAATGAAATCAAAGAATGGTGGAATGAATACAGGATGGTAGGATAATATGGCAAATTACACTTTAGGAAAAAGAACTGAGGTTCCAATATCTATTGTAGGTAAACAGGGGAAGCATGGGAACAGAAGTTCAGGATGGTGGCAGTCAATGAGACCTTGTCCAATCTGTAAAGCAGTTGAAGGTAAAAGAATGTATCTTATGACAGATGGAAATAAGTTCTTTTGTAATCACTGTGAGGATAGAGGTAGAGTATTACCTGAAAAAGAATTGGGACCACAAGGTCATATGAAGAAAAAGGAGCTGAAAAGATGATAGAAAAAGTAACAGTACCAGAAGGGCAGATTGGTATATATAAGATAGCCAAAATCGAAATCCCCGATAATCCGATTGAAAGATATAGGTATGCCTTATCAGGCAGAAATTATGTCCCTGGTACATATACCTTCCTACATAGAGGAAATACTCTTGTTATGTCAGATACACCCGATGAAATGAGCGACCATTACCCAGCTGTACGAAATGCAAAAGGGCACTGTTTGGTAGTAGGGTTAGGTATTGGTATGGTTCTTAATGCTGTATTGAGAAAGCCAGAAGTTGAAAAAGTGACTGTGGTGGAACTATCTTCTGAAGTTTTGGAATTGGTGGCAGGGCATTACAATGAATTATACCCTGGTAAAATAGAGTTTATTCAAGCCGATATCCTAGAATGGAAGCCTCCAAAAGATGTTTACTATAATATGGCTTGGTTTGATATATGGGACGACCTCTGTATTGATAACCTTGAACAGATGGCAAAACTTCATAGAAGATTTGGAAAAAAGGCCGAGTGGAAAGGGTCTTGGGGTAAATCATATCTACAGGCACAGAAAAGAAGAGAAAGGCAGGGTCTTTGGTGAAATGATATTCTAATACATATCGAGATTTTTGGCAAATTGTCTCATATCCTTCTTAAACCCAAAGAATAAAAAGAATAAAAAATAGGATAGACTTCTCTCTCTGTACAAATTGATAAATCAATATTATACTTGATTTATCAATTGTGTATGGAGATATGATTAATGAAAGTCAAAATATTTAAAGTGGTCACTATTTCTTTTTGCTTTGGTACCTATAGTAAGGGTGGTGTATAATGGCTAATGATTTCTCAGGCGATTCCGATGTAATTGCCTTATATAATTTTGAGAATGGGGCATTAGTAACTGATTCGAAAAATAGTAATACACTTACTAATAATAATTCCGTAGCTGCCGATACTGTTAATTTTAAAGAAGGGGCTGCTTCTGCTGCATTTAATAGGGCAACAAATACCTTCCTAGATATTACTGATACCAATCTACAATCAGACTTCCCTTTAAAATCCGGAACGTCTAATAATGTTTTTTCCATATTAGGTTGGTTTAGAACACTTGATGTAACAAGGCAAGGAATAATAAATAAATATGAAACTATAGGAAATCGTAGAAGTCTTTTTTTACGGGCAGAGGCACAGGATCTGACTATTGGGATGGGATATAATAGTGGAGCATCCTTTGAGTCTTTGTATTCTGGTACAGTAAATGTTATAGCAAATACTGTTTGGTATCATTATATGTTGACTTTTAATAACGGTGTGTGGAGATTAAGGGTTTGGAGTGATAGTACTTTAACATATGTACTCACAGTTAATGGGACTGCGGTTAATAATATCTCATTATTAGATGTGCCATGGGTAATTGGTTCTTATCGTCCTGATGATGGAGGTAACTCTTTTGATGGTAATATTGATGAAACAGTATTTTTCAAAAGAGTAGTTTCAGATGCTGATCAAGATTCAATTATTGCAGGGACATATACGTCAGGTCCTTCTCCAGCAAATATTCCAGTACTTTCTAATTCATATAAGAGAAGGAGAGCTTCATGAGTTCATCGGGATTAGCACTTACAGCAAACGGATGGACTGATTTTGAAGCTCTCATTTCAACAGGATATTCGGATGCCAGAGTGGTTTTTGTCTCAGAAACAGGGGATGATGGGACTGGTTCAATCTATGATATTACCGATTTGGAGTTTGATTCTGACGGTATGTTTCAGCCTACCGGAGCAATCAATCCGTATCTTACATTGGCTGCTGCTAATGCAAATATGAGGGAAGGATTCCCGGATATACTTCTCCTTAATAGAGGAGATACTTGGGTAGACCAGAGATTTACGACTGGCAATAGAATTAGGTCGGGTAGATCTGCAACCGAGCGATCCATAGTTGCTTCTTATGGAACGGGAGCAAGACCACAGCTTACATTAAATGGACTCACAGGTTTTGATTTGGATGAAGATAGTTATATCATCGTTTCTGGAATTAGAGTGTATGGTGTAAGCTGGTTAACTGCTGGCAGAGCTATTGATGTTCGCGGTACCGGATCAGATATTCTTTTTGAAAATATGAAAGCGGATCAAGTGGCAAGTGGCATTGTGCAAGGTGGTGCACTTCTAAATATAGTAATTCGTAGATGTGTATTCACAGAACATGAAGCACACGATGGGATGTTTTATGCTTATCAAACGACAAATATGGTTTTTGAAGAAAATATCTTTTACAAACCTTATGACGATTCATATCCTGATGAATCCCGATACGGGAGACATTTATATCTAAATCCAGGTGACGGTATAGATTTACATAATTTAGATGTGAAATTATATAGGAATATTTTTTATTCTTCTGAGCGTACAGGTATTGATGGTAGAGCAGGTGGAATATATGACAACAATCTGATGTGTAAGGCTGATATGAGGTTTGGTGCAAATGGTGGTTCCGGTGGTTCCGTTGTATATGGTGAGGTTACAAATAATGTCTTTACAGAGACTTCTGACAATATCAATGTTCCGTCTGAGCTTTTTCTTGTAAATGCCATAGACACTCTCGTCCAAGGGAATATTTTTACAAATACAACAACAAGTGGCGGGAATACTGCTATTTTGGTAACAGGTGACGGTTCCTATACCACATACATTGCAAAGAATATAGATATTCTTGATAATAAAGTGTATGGATGGTTTGGAACTGCGGAAACTTACGGAATATGGTTTAATAGTTCTTTAGGGCTAGGAAATCCTGGAGATGTAGAAGATATTGTCATAGAGGATAATGATGTACAAATGACATTAGGATCCAACAGGGTTGTTTTTCTTACGAGTGCTATAGTTGATGTCTTAACATCAGTTGCAAGAAATAAATATTTTAGCACAGACACTCCCGCAGATTGGTTTGTTCCAGGTGGTGCTTATGCGGATTGGGCTATAGCTACAGGTGACACATCTCTCGTTGACGATCCAGATGCATTAGATCAGGTTGTATACCCTGATCCTGGTAGAACAATTGCTAGTTATAATTTATCATTAGGCGGGATCTCTGATTCAGAAGCATTCATGGATGGTGTTGTAGCACAATCAAGGCAATCATGGGATGCTAGATATTCAGCATTAGCAGTGAATAATTATATAAGAGAAGGATTCGGAGTAGATCCAATAGATCCACCAAGTCCTGAAGAAATAAAATATATTGTGTTTACAGTATAGGAGGGCATATGCAATTCATAAAACAAAGTACAGCAGGTCAAATCGTAGAGTTTGGTCCATTTGTTAATTCTACTGATGGAGATTCAGAAGAAACGTTATTGACAATTGCTAATACAGATATAGGTCTTAAAAAGTTTGGTGCAACAACAGTGGTTAACAAAAACTCTGGTGGCGCAACTCATATGGCAGATGGGAGATACTATGCCACTTTCGATGCTACTGATTCAGATACTTTGGGTCTAATGCGAGCGGGTATTCATGTATCTGGTGCTTTGTGGGTTTGGGAGGATATTCTCGTAATGACCGCCGAAGCATATGAAACATTTATAAATACAGGTGTATGGAATCATCTTCTTGTTGGACACAACGTTGCTGGAACGTTTGGTGAAAGAATCAATGCCATAGGCACTGCTGAGGATATGGCAAATGAGGTATGGGATGAGCAAAAATCAGGTCATGTTGCAGCTGGATCATTTGGAGAGGAGGTCCAGTCTCATTCTCTCAGTACCGAAGTGACGGCATTGAATGACTTTGATCCCGCAAACGATACGGTGGCACTGGTAACTGATCTCACAACAAAGACAGGTTTTTCCTTATCTGCTGCTGGAATAACTGCCATATGGAATAATGCCACAAGGACACTGACCTCTTTTGGAACACTTGTTGCAGATACAACAACTGCGGTGTGGGCAGCACTTACCAGAACTTTAACAGCCGGAACAAAAGATGCTGAGATTGACACCCTAGTAACCAATACAAATAGAGTTGATGGCTTAATAGAGGATGCTGTTGGTGACCAGTTTACAGCTAAAGCACTAAACCAAGCACCTTCTGGAACTGGTGGTGATGCTACTGAGGCAAATCAACTACAAATCCTATCCGATTTAGCAGACGTTCCAACAAATGCAGAATTAAACGCCCGCACACTTCCAACCGCTGATTACTTTGACCCAGCCAACGATATAGTTGCCCGTGTTACTCTGGTCGATCAGGTTACATTGAATGTTGACATGGTTGGAACTGATAATGCAGCATTAGCCACTTCATTAATTACACATGACAACAACCTTGCAGTTGTAGAAGGAAAAGTAAATCTAATTCCGACTGATAATGATGATTGCACATTATCGGCAACTGGTATTGATGCCATTTTTGATGAACAGATTGGTGATAGTACTCTTACAATGCGAGAAGCTTTAAGAAGTACGCTTGCCATAGTTGCTGCAAAGTCATCTGGTGGGGGAACATCAAATCTAGTATTCAGAAATATTGCCGATACAAAGGACGTATTAGTTGAGGTTGTAGATGCAAATGGAAACAGAACTTCAATAACCCTTACACCATAGGAGTAAAATATGTTAGCAGGACATTGGGCTACAAATGCCTTTCCTAAAAATCATTGGATTGCAAATCACTGGCTTATTACGGCCACATATGTTCCAATTCAAGGCAAAATGTGCTTTTCTGTAGATATGCATATGCCAGTGGTTAAGGCGTCAAAATATGATTGTGTATCAGGTACAACAGAAACAGGGAGGTCTCGCAGGTGATCAAATTTAGTAAACGTGTAACCAATGAAGGTACTGTAATATTCACTATTTCATTTTTTGAAGCAAAGACAAACGATTCCGTTACCCCAAAGACAATAAAATGGGATCTACTCGATGAAAACAGAGAAGTGGTAAATGATAGGTATCAAGTAAACATAACACCGGCTTCAGAGATCGATATCGTTCTATATGGCGACGATACCAGTCAGGATGATGGTTTCATACGGTATTTGTCAATCTTTGCCACATACGACTCTGTACAGTATGGCAACGATAGACCATTAAACGGACAAATCAAGTTCCTAATAGAAAAGTGGGAAGAGACAATAGCCCCGACTCCATAGTGAAATAACCTCTATGATATTTCTATAATATTGTAGAGGAGTTTTACAATGAAAATCAAAGATTACACAAACATTTATTTCCTATCTGCATTCTTATCTGGTATGTTTACAATTCTATTCATATTGTCATCTGGTGAGAATATGGCAAATGTCATCATATCTGGTATTGCTACCATCATCTGCTTTTTCATATTTGTATTGACATCATTCAGAGAAGACAGACAGAGAGGCTTAAACCAGGCAAAGGCAAAATACCAGAAAGTATATGTGGTCGGTGAATCTCTGAATGATAATGGTACCTGGGCCATATGCGGTGTATTCTCAGAAGAAAAGAAGGCAGTATCCGAGTGTAAAGGTAATAAACATTTCGTAGGCCCAATCCCCATGAATATATCCCTACCTGATGAGCTTCAGAACTGGCCTGGGTTATATTACCCACTACAGCTCGACAGTTTTAATTGAGGTGATAGATAAATGACCTGGTATGATGAAGCAGCAGCAAAGGGCTGGGAAAGAAATGAGAAACTACCAATAGAAACAACTATACAGACAGACATACCCAGTATTGATGCCTCATTGGACGACCTAAAAAAGACAATGAGAAAAGATGGTATGAATCACCCACCATTAGTATCATTCCCATGTCCCTTCTGTCATACCATAAACACTATAGAAGCACCCATAAACCCCAATACCATTTATCATTGTCCAAAGTGTAAAATCATGTACAAGATATTTCCAACATAGAAGGATTAGAAAAATGAACTGCAAAGTAAGAATGTATCACTTTGAATTGGAGGAGGCATCTTCCATAGTAACTGATGCCGAAAAACGATGTATTTCCACAGAGATAACATTTAAAAAAGTGGATGACCGTATCATGAGAGAAGCAAATGTATATTGGGATGAAAATATGTACATACCCATCCATATGAAAGATAGAGTAATACAGGACCTAAAGAACTATACAACTATGGTACCTTTGACAGATAAAGACATGGTTGAACTTGAACATAAAATAAGGTACATGCTTAAAAATCTATATGATATGGGCCACCTATCTCCTGAAAGTGAGCATATGCCTACAGATGACCCGGTGTTGGTTCTCTATAAAGATCCCATGTATGATTATTACTAAGGCGAAAAATGAACAAAACAGAAGCAGCAATCCAGTATATCATCTGGCAGCATCACAACAGAGGGCTAGTACTGCCCAACATACATACAGATCCATATGGTGGCAGTGAAGTAGATGCCCTGTACATCACCGATTCTGGCTATCCCTGGTTCTATGAAATCAAGTGCAGCAAAGCCGACTTTAAAAACGACTTCAAAAAGAAAAGACACCAGTTATTACTATCCCGGTCAAACAGCATATGGATAAAACCAAAACACTTCTTCTATGTATGTCATGGATTCACAATAACACCAGAAGAATGTCCCGAATATGCTGGCCTCATAATACAAAATAAGCATGGGTGGTTAGACTTCTACAACCCTGCAAAGAAAGCACCCTTATTATTCCAAGAACGCATAACACCAAAACAACGTGAATTCATAGATAAAAAGATAATGTACAGATACCTCAACAGCCGGCACAAGATAGGTAGAAAAGCATACGATTTCCTATACCCACCTATACACTGACAATCACAACAATAGACATATCCCAAAAACCACACTATAATCATACTCATGACAAAGAGAAAAAAGCGAAAGTCAAAAACTGACAGCAGAATAAAAGTATTCCAAGAAGTAGATTATCCTCAAGAATTAGTAAAGAAGCTCACTCCGTACTTAGATGAAATATTCTATATGAATGGAGATAAAGAACGTAAACCGAACATAAGACAAAGATGTTATGCTTGGTACTACTGCTATAATGGTGGAAATAAGACAGATGCATATAGAAGGGCATATCATTCTACATTTCATAAAGGCAGACGTAAACTTATTGAAGACGAGGATTTAAATATACAGAGTCTAACAACTGGTGGAAGTTCAAATTATAGAAAGGATTACATTAAGGATATGATCCGGCTAATTCGGGTGGATATCTCCAGTAAAATAAAAGACGATGTTCCACAAACGATCCTAGAACAATTGCAGATCCAAGCAACCTATGACCCGTCTATGTTCATTAGAGCCAATGGAGAGGTCGCCTTTAGAGACTGGGAAGAAATACCACCAGCATATAGATGTTGTGTTCTTGGGATCAGTACTCAGAGATATGGTAAATCAGGTGCTATCTGTGAAACCACTATAAAGCTCGTAGACAGAAAAGAAGCCAGAAAGGAATTGATGGTTCTTGCCCCTGATCTGCTGCAACCGAACAAGGTGGAACTCATTCACAAGACTGTAGACAAAGATGGAAAGGAAACTGGTATAGATTACTCAAAACTTTCCGATGATGAACTAAGAGAGATTCTAACAGCAAATAAGGTAAAATAATGGCAGCAACATCGACAGCCATTGAGGCTGAATTAGCCACCAGAGAATTAGCCAGGAGAAATCTCCTAGACTATACAACATACATGATGCCAGAATTCGATGTTACACAAGCCCATAGAGTCTATTATCGAATCCTGAATATGTTCGCACATAAACTGATTAAAAAGTTAATGGTTACAATGCCACCGCAGCATGGGAAGAGTGAAGGCTCTTCAAGAAAGTTGCCATCATTCGTACATGGAGTTTACCCCGATACGAAAATAGCCATACTGTCTTATGCTGCATCATTCGCCCAGGGGTTTAATAGAGACAATCAGAGAACAATTGACGATCCCAAATATAACAAACTATTTCCGAACACATATTTAAACAATTCAAATGTAGTAACCAATTCAAGAAACTATCTAAGAAATTCAACCGTATTTCAGATAGTTGGACGTAAGGGACAATTGAAAGCAGTAGGTAGAGGTGGACCTCTTACTGGTGACCCTGTTGATATGGCTATTATGGATGACCTTTACAAAGATTCAGCAGAAGGAAATTCTCCCGTAATCAGAAATGCCGTAATAGACTGGTACACCTCTGTTGTAATGAAAAGACTCCACAACGACTCACAGCAGCTAATAGTATTTACTCGATGGCACGCCGAAGACCTGATAGGGTGGCTGGAAGAAAAGGATGAGGTGATTCTCCTAGAACATTGGGAACAATTGACTGAAGAAAATATAAACCCAGATGCATGGTATAAGATCAACTTCCCGGCATTGATGAATACAGCACCTACAGAACTCGATCCTAGAGATATGGGAGAACCACTATACCCTAAAAAGCACAGCAAGGCAAAACTAGAAAAGGAAAGAAAAATAGATCCAGAGAAATTCGAATCGATGAACCAGGGAGATCCGACACCAAAAGCAGGATTGCTCTATACAGTCGGATTTAATGAATGGAGCAGAAGACCACGACACTTCAGAAAGATTGCCAACTATACAGATGTGGCAGATACTGGATCGGATAGTCTATGCTCAATTAACTATGGTGTTGGTATGGATAACTACATCTATGTCCTGGACATCTACTTCACACCCGATCCACAAGAGATCACAGAACCTGAAACCGCTGCATTTTTAAAAAGGTCAAATGTACGGGAGGCAGACTTCGAGTCCAATAATGGTGGTAGAGCATTCGCCCGAAATGTAGACAGAGAGGCTAATCAGAGAATTGTAATAAATGCATTCTGGCAGGGTGGCAATAAGGAATCCCGTATTCTGACAAATGCAGCAGAGGCACAAAGAAAAATCCTTATGCCCCCTCAATGGAAAAGTAAGTACCCACAATTCGCCAAAGCTCTGTTATACTTCAAGAGAAAGTTTAACGCAAATACCCACGATGATGCACCAGACACGGTTACCGGAGTCCTTGAAAAGTCAGGAGTATCCGATAATATTAACAATAGTTTAAATAATTGGTAGGAGATAGAATATGGTAAATGATATAGACAACAGAGACAATTTCCAGATGCAAGGTAGAATAGGTGGTGTGAATGTAGCATCCAACAGAGGTGATGGTTGGGCAAATGCTCTGATCGGATTAGGGAAACGTGGCATAGATAAAACAGAATCTATGGTATATGGAACAGCACCAGAAATACTCGACCAAGAACTATCTGAAATGTATCTTGGAGAAGGGCTTGGAAAAAGAATAATTGACCTACCAGCTCAGGACTCTGTAAGGGCATGGATCAGCACACCAGGGGATGATGAGGGTATCATCTTAAAAGAGCTTGAGCGACTTGGGGCAAAGCAGGCTTTCCGAAAAGCACTATCATGGGCTCGCCTATATAGAGGCTCTGTAATCGTCATGGTGGAGAAAGGTGGTAGTAAGGACCTATCTAAGCCAATGAGTAGAAACGTCCAAGGGCTCGAGGCTCTGAGGGTATATTCTGCTGCACGAATAGACCTGACAACCTCCGATATAGTAGACGATACAAGATCCAAGTATTTCGATGAGGTCGAGGTATTCCCAATCAGAATGAGGAATGGAACCCCCTTGAGGGTGCACGCCAGCAGATGCCTGGTATTCAAAGGTGAAGAAGCCCCCGACGAAACCACTATAGATTTCAAATACAAGTACTGGGGTAATCCTGTAATGAGGCTTATATGGGATAGGCTTAAAAACTTCTCTGGAATTGAGAAGGGTATATCTAACCTGATGCTGGAATTCAATATTGGTAAATACACAATCAGTAATCTTGCAGCATTGTTGGCACAGAATACAGAGGATGGACTAAATCAACTATACAACAGAATGGATATTATCAATGCATCGAAATCCATCCTAAATGCTGTAATGCTGGGAGAGGGAGAAGAGTATACCCGTGATGCTGCAACAGTTTCTGGAGTCGATGCAATTATGGACAGGTACATGGTGTTCCTATCTGCTGTATCTGGCATTCCAGTAACACGATTATGGGGGAGGAGTCCAGCCGGAGAAAATGCGACAGGTGAATCCGATATGAGGCAGTACTATGATGACATATCAGCAATGCAGGAAGTACAAGTCCAGCCACCTCTTCAGAATCTGGTAGCCATAATTGGATTGTATATGAATGTGGAAGAAATCAAGATTGTATTTAATCCGTTATGGCAACCAACAGAAGCGGAAATGGCACTAATCGATAAGACCAATGCCGAAACAGATCAGATATATGTCAACACCGGAGTCCTGACACCAGAAGAGGTTCATGAAAGAAGATTTCCAGATGAGAAGTATACCAAACCTGTAGCACCAGATAAGAACGAGGAATAGGATGAATATCATTAGAAGATGGATTGTCGGTATCGTTCGCTCAGAAGCGGAAAAGATGTTGCTTGATAGAAAGTACATAAATCTATTAAAAGACGAAATCAAGAACGATACAGAGCAAAAAAAGGTAAATGAGAATGATAGTTATCTGGAGAGTATGAGGCTAAATCATGACCAATAAAGAATTGTTCCGGGAAATGCTGAAACAGAGGCGCCTAAATATGGGTGCTGGCAATAGAAAGAAGACCAAGAAATATAAGGCAAAACATCAATGGCTATATCCGTACCAATATGAGAGAAAGTATGCCAAAGAGATTTCATTACTCCAGAAGCAATTCACAAAACCACTGACTATTGCGATTGGGGCGAATATCAATAGATGGATTGCCACCTATAACAAGGATAATACTGATAGCTGGGATAATAACTTTCCTGCTGCATGGCCACAAAGTTTCATAATACATTCCGATAAAATGTGGTTGGACTCATATAAAACAGGTATACCAGTACCTGATGCCACAGTGGAAAGTAGGGATGATGTCTTTGGGTTAGAACTTCGAGAACTGATAAAGGCAGAGCAAGCCAGACTGGATAAGATATATGGCGATGTAGGTGGTCCTCAGGTACGGGCTATGATTACCGATATAGGTGGTGATGTCTCTGCATGGAACTTGAAGCAGCTTGGAAAGTTTACTAAGGATATTCTAGGTGTTGAATTCTTTGTAACAGAGCCATGGGAAGTTGAGGTCATTGAAGCATGGAGCGAAACCAATTTCGAATTGATTAAATCATTATCCCAGGAGTATATTAAAACTGTAAATACCCTGGTATCGGAAGGTGTGCAATTCGGGAAGACCGCAAACGAGATCATGGCTGGTATCAGAGCTACCAATAAACAGATAGAAGGCTGGAGATCCCGTTTAATAGCCAGAGATCAGGTAGGCAAGCTAAATGGCGCATTGACAAAGAGACGGAGTACAGATGCTGGTATAGATATGTACATCTGGATGACTGCAAATGATGAGAGGGTCAGATCCAAGCATAAGACCTTAAATAATAAAGTGTGTAAATGGGGCAATAGTTCTGTATACTCAGATGATAAAGGGAAAACATGGAAGAAACGTTCTGGAGACATGTTCATAGGTATACCCGGACAGGATATACAGTGCAGATGTACCAGCCAACCATACTTCGATGATATGATAGCCGAAATAGATGATGAGATTAAGGAGGAGGCAGCATGACAGAGGCAGACAAGAAGGTATTACTGGCAGGGGTTGAGCAGGCATTGGATACAGTCATATTCGGTAAGATAATTATTGAATTGCGTGGACCTAATGCACCAGCCGACATAGTGGCAGAACAGAGGACACGGTACCCACCTACAAATGCAGCAAAGAAGGTTGATAAAAAGGGTGAATTTCGAAAGGATAGATAACCCTATAGTTACTATTTTTAAACAGGTACTTGTAATATGAGCATTTACCGTTTATATTGTTATGTATAAGTTACGACAGATTGAATAAAGGCTGACTGAGAAACAGAGGCTATCAAGTATAATAATTCCCGATGAGAAGGGAGTACTTGATAGCCTCTTCTTTTTTCTAGCAGCAGGAGATTGAATGTTAGGTAGATTTTCAAATGAGGCATTGTCAGAAAATATATTATTTGAAATTGCAAGGGGATCTATTCCAGGATTTACTTCGATTACAATAACTGGTAATAACCCTTCTGTTGGGACAGTTCTTGAAACAATATGGGACGAATCAGGGCTTTATGTATATCCCCCAACACCCCTACAGTTCACTATATCATCAGTCAGTAATGATGATACTGCCAATGGTACTGGTGCACGTGCTGTTTTTATTATTGGATTAGATGCAGAGGGTAATTGGCAGACAGAAATATCCCCAACAAATGGGCAGGCGGGCATTCTGACTGAAAAGACATATAGTAGGATAAATGTAGCCTATAATGTATCCGCTGGATCTGCTGGCAGAAATTTAGGTAAAATGTATATTGGTACTGGGGCACTAACAGCTGGAGTCCCTGCAACTGTATATGGGTCAATAGACGGAACATCAAATACCCGAGATAATACAATGAAGCAGACACCATTCACAATACCGAAAGGGTATGTGGGTTATGTTACTGGATTCGTGGTAGGTCTTGAAGCAGCGAAAGAAGGAACTTTATCTATCTTTCATAGAGTACAAAATCAGTTAATGAGAGGCGAAGGAGAATTGATATTATATCAAAGTCCTTTACAGATATCATTAAGTACTCCATTTAGATTCCCAGCATTGACAGATATTGAATTGCGGGGTTTTGCAACAACAGGGGACTTATTTCTAAGAGCAAATATGACCGTGATTCTTGAAAGGGTGGATGAAACAGTGCCATTTATATTGCCAGGTAGTTTACTGCCTTCAGAGGAGTGGGTTGTATGAGTAGCAACTTTTTCGGAATATCAAAAGTAAAGTTTACACCTGAAGGTGGGTTGGCTGTCCGCGTATTGAATGAAACTGGTGGGCCTTCTATAAAGGGATATATTGTTGAACCCGGACCTTCTGTTGATAATTCAGCTAAATATACAGATGGTGGGGATGTGGATCCAATTGGTGTCGTCTATGATGCCGATGTCCCAGATGGAGAATATATGTGGGTCGTTGTTTCTGGAATAGCAGATGTTTACTATTCTGGTAATGATGTTGTCAGGGCTACTTTTTCAAGAGTACCTACATCCGGAGAAGCCCTCCCAGATGGACACGCCATAAATGAGCCTTTACCATCGCCGCCATTCGCAACGGATAAACATTTTCAAGAAATTGGGCATTCACTTGAATCTATAAGTGCCCCAGGTTTAGCGAAAACCATATTGCACTTTAATTAGGAGAGGATATAAATGAGCGTATTAGAAATGCCAAGAGCTGCTTTTAATTCTATTGGGAAAGGTGGTATATTTCATCAAACAATAACAATGACAGCAGATACATATTCCGATTCCTACATTATGCCGTATTTCGATGTAAGTGGAATTGCTGCAAAGATAACTGGTGATGGTGCAATTCAATTTACAAATGACCCACCAGAGGTAATAAATCTAGGAACTGAGGAATGGGAAGATTGGGATGGTTTTTCTTTGATCAATACAGGTCTTGTAGCCTTTCGATTGAGAAGAGCCTCAGGAACTGTTGTTGGTAAAGTGACATTACGTACACCAATTGTATAGGAGATTAAAATGCCTGGTAAATTAAAAAGTTTTGACCGCGTAGATTACATGCCATTTTCAGATGAAGGCCCAGATGGATCATACATGAATGAAAAGATGGTATTGAATGACGATGGCTATCTGAAAGGAAGAGCTATTGCCACAAATGTCGGAGTATTCCCATATCTGATGGAAGATGGTTCTGTCCAGTATGAATTGAGACCGCCGGAGGAAGTATTCGAATCTGATTCCGTACAATCTCTGAAAGGCATTCCGATGACAAATGATCATCCGATGGAAAGAGTGACTTCTGAGAATGCGAAAAAATATGGTGTTGGTTTTACTGGCGATGTCAGATTAGATCAATATCACCTTGCTCCAGCTCTGACTGTAACAGATGCCGAAGCCGTACAGGACATACAAGATGGCAAGAAAGCTCTGTCATGTGGGTACACACTTGACCTAGACTTCACTGCCGGAACATGGATGGGCGTCCATTACGATGCAATACAGAGGAACATAAGATATAATCATCTTGCAATTGTTCCAAAGGGAAGGGCGGGTGATGCAGCCAAAATGAAATTAGATTCTATAGACTCCGTTGGGGTTCAGAAAATAGAAAAAGAAGATAGGAGACCAAGCTCTATGATCAAAATTAAAATTGATGGTATGACATTCGAGGTCGAGGAAAATCTGGCAACAGTTATCCAGACCAAACTTGATGAGCTTGAGGTTGTGAAAAAAAGCGCCGAGGATAATTCTACCGAGCTTGGAAAGGCCAAAAAGGATTTGTCCAAAAAGGATGCAGATTTTGACACCCTCAAGGATGACAATGTTAAGCTGAAAGAGGAAAATGAAAACCTCAAGAAAGCTGATCATTCCGACGAAATTTCGAAAGCAGTTAAGGCCAGAATTGACCTTGAAAAAGCTGCCGAGAAAGCAGGCGTGGAAGTGAAAGAAGATTCCACAGATGATGACCTCAAGAAGGAAATCATTCTAACCGTTTATCCGAACGCAAAAGAAAAGCTGGATTCTTGTGATGCAGTTTATCTCAATGCTCGGTTTGATGGTGCCATTGACTCTCTTGAAGATGACAATGGCAATAGTTCTTTTGCCGGCGACTCATTGAAAGATGACAAGCCGAAAAAGAAGAAAGAAAATAAAAATGATGCGGATGATACTGAAAGAACTTCCGACGATGCCAGAAATGACATGGTCAACAGATTCAAAACAGCATCCGAAGCAAAGGAGGCCTAGAATATGTCTGCATATGATTATATAGATACCGCACGAGCGGGACTGCTTTCTGACCTTGACAATCAGATTGAGGGTGGATGGGCTGCAAAACCCGCCGCAGGAATTGAATTCGGATATCCTGTATTCGGGTATGTTGGTGACAAAGTATCTGCATATACTTACTTCGGAAACGATGTAAGTAAACTTGTATTTGATGCTGATTTTGTTGCCAGTAACTCGATTGTCATCACGGTTAATACTGTTTCAGCTGGTGCCGTTGTGTACGCCACAAGCCATGACAACACAATGGATCTTGTACTTGCTGCACTTAACGCCATGACTGGTGTTGAAGCTGTACTGGATGCAACCGATACAGACAACAGAACATTTTTCATCCTTACAAAAGGTGTAACTTGTGTTGTTACTGAAGCCGTAACTGGTGGCGCTTCACAGCCCGATGGAACAATTACACAGGAATCAGGACAGGTGTATCTTGGGATGGCTGTAATGACTCAGAATTCCGCAGGACTATATGAGCAGTACGATGCCGTAAACGTGCTGGTAAAAGGTAAAGTATGGGCTCAGTGCAGTACTGCTGCTGCTGCCAATATGCTTGCATATGTTGGAGCAGCTGGTAAGATGGCAAACTCTGGTGGAGCAACCACAGCGAAATTCAGATCCGATCTGGCTGCCGCTGGTCTTGTTCTTGTCGAAACAAATGGTCAGGTAGTGCTTGGTTCTGCTGCACTATTCGCATAGGGGGAAAATAGATGTCAACACGATATGATTCATTAATTGCTGATCAGAGACAGGACGGGGATACTCGGCACCTGGATGCTACTGAAACAGCATTCTTTAAAAGACAGTTGGAATATGTCAAAACAAAGACATATGATATAAAGTACAGAAACCTAAAAGCTATGCAGCTTATTCCGGTTTCCACAGAAGCTCCGGCTGGTGCAGATTATATTATCTGGTACAGCTATGGGAAAGCTGGAATGGCAAAAATCGTTTCCGATTATGCCCACGACTTCCCAAGAGTCGATGTATATGCCACAGAGAATCAGAGTAAAATCTATTCCCTTGGTGATGCCTACGGATATTCTATCAAAGAAGTCCGAAGAGCTGCAATGGCTGGTAACAGTCTCGACACTCGAAGAGCCAATACAGCTCGTAGAGCAATGGATGAGCTATTCGACAAGCTTGCCTGGTTTGGTGATACAGACTTCAACATCCAGGGATTCTTCGATTATCCAGGCATTACAGAGTATACAGTGCCAAATGGTGCTGCTGGTACGCCTCAGTGGACAACAAAGACACCGGATGAAATCAACGATGACCTTGTTGGTCTTTGTGATGCTGTTTCCGTTCCTACAAATGGTAGAGAACAGGTGGACACAATTCTGCTTCCAAGAGCAAGATTCAACCTCCTGAAAAATACCAGAATGGGCGGGGCTTCTGATACCACAATATTTAAGTATTTCACAGACAACAATCCGAGCATCACGATTGAAGTACTTGATGAGCTGGTTGACCAGGGTGTTGGAAGCACTCAAAGAATGATTGGATATGTGAAAGATTCCGAACATCTTACACAGGAAATACCTCAGCCATTCGAACAGTTTGAACCTGATAAAAAAGGTATGACCTGGGAAATTCCTTGTCATGCTGAATTCGGTGGAGTAATAGTCTATTATCCACAGTCTGTTGCCTTTGGTGACGATATATAGGAATCTGTGAACAATCACAGGAAGGAAGGAATGGAATGATTGTAAACTGGAAAAAGAGAAATGCGGGAGTTTTGGTACTCCCCTGTATGCAGGGTAAGACAAGAGTAAAAGTTATCTATATTCTGCCTGGACATAATGATGTGCCAGACGCGGATTGGTTGATGGCTCGTGATTCTGCAAAGCGGCACATGAAAGAAGGCATCCTTGTAGAACTCAAAGAGGAAAAGCCGGTTGTTGTTGAAACAAAAGTGAAGAAGCCAAAGAAGGCTAAGGCACCTGTTGTAATTGACACCAGTATTGATTTACTGACACCTGAGACTTTCCCATTTAAGCCCGTTGTCGATATTCTGAAGGCGGAAGGCATGTTTGATGCAATTTCCGAACAGAAGAAGACAGAGGATGGCAAAAAGAATCTTTCAAAACAGTGGTTAATTGACTACATGTCCGAAGTCACTGAAGATTGGGAGGTCGTTCTTTCGAAACTTGCCCCTGAAGAGGAAGCAGAAGAGGAAGAGGAGACCATATCCGAAGAAACTGGTGAAGTGGAAATTACCGCTTTGACTCTGATGGATCTTGAGACAAATAAGGCAACCGATGTTATCGCCGAGACATTTAACCTGGAAACACTTAAAAAGTGGAAAAAGGAAGTTTCTCAGCCTGACCTAAGAGTGCTTATCATCAATCAGATTGAAGAAGTGAACAAGCCGCCGAAAAAGAAAGGTAATAACTAATGAGTGCAAGCGCCATTTTATCAGTAATAGCCCCTCAATTTGACGATGTATCTGGAAGGGATGAATATCTCTCAATGGCAGAGAACCAGACCAACAGATGCTGGTATGGAGTTAATGCTGATAGGGCGGTGGCTTTGCGTGCAGCTCATATGATGGCACTGGATAAATCTCTTGCAAGAACAAATGGAGAGACTGGTGCCATATCATCTAAGAAAGAAGGTGATTTGGCAATTGGATTTGTCGCTGGTGCTGGTAAAGGTATTTTTGATCTTGACCAAACACATTATGGAAAACAACTTCAGGGATTATCAGCAGGATCTGGAATGTATATTGGAGTAACCGGAGGTAATGACATTGTGTGCTAAACCTTGGGTGGAAGTAGAAGACATAGACCATGGGTGGAAGAAGCTCATGAAGGAAATTAAGAAATTAGATAAATCATATACAGCAGTTGGCTGGTTTGGTCATGGTGGGGATCCCTCCAATGATGTAGCCGCCAGAGCTGCCATATTAAATACTGGTGCAACAATTAGGGTAACCAAGAAAATGCGGGGTTATCTTTCTGCTGTACTGGGAATACACTTAAAAAAGAGTACTCACGTCATCAGACTACCAGCCCGTCCGTTTGTAAAAAAGACGGCTTCCTTATTTAAGAGGAAATTGGCTGATAGAATGAAGATTGAATATAATAATATGTTAGGTGGAAAACAGAATGCGAAAAAGACATTGGCAAGAATAGGTGAGTGGTATGTCGGTAAAACTAAATATGTCATGACCCATGTATCCTTCACAGCCAATTCCTCTGCAACTGTTCGAAAAAAGGGAAGTTCCAGACCGCTCATAGACAGCGGTGAGACTCGCAGCAGTACAACACATAGGGAGGTGATGCATTGAGTACATTATTTCCGAAACCTATACAATACGAGTCTCACACGGCAAATAGTACGGAAGGCGAGTATGTTGATGGTGTCTATGTAAAAGGTGACACGGAACTACTCACTTTTTATGGTTCTGTCCAGCCAGCATCAGGAAAAGAAATCGATTCTTTATCAGTTGGCAGAGAAGATACTGGGAAGGTAAAGATTTATTCAGATAGAATACTACCCGTATCGAAAGAAGATGGCACAGACACTGGCGCAATTGTATATTGGGAAGATGAAAAATGGGAAGTTATCTATGATGGTAAATTTCAGAATAGTTTGATTCCACATTACAAATATATTGCACAATATTATGGTAAGATTTCAGATGAGGCGGAATTATGACAGGAAAAGAACTTGCCAGTAATTTGAGACTATGGGTGGAGTATGTTTTAATTGAGGAAAATGGTGATGCAGATTTATTGGTAATTTATTCTCATCAAAATGCACCATCACCAGAAAAGGAATATATAACAATCGATTACAATGCTGAAAGAAATCAGAATGGAAGAGCTTCAAAGGGTGATGTGCAGGACGATGGTTCACGATTGAATGTTTCAGACTGGGGACTTGGTATTGAATTGAGAGAAACAAACGGAGATGGAGATAGACTCCGAATGTTGGCGGATTCTTTAGATCGGGAAGATATACACCATACCTATTTTGTAGAAAAAGGTCTATCGGTGTTTACAGTTGGCAATATAATGCCAGTGCCTCGATTGAATCAGGAATCGTGGATACGTGAATCTATGGTGGAACTCCAGCTCGGTGTTGCGGAAGGAACTCGTGAGACTACAAGTTGGATCACCACTGTTGAATATGAAGGTGATATAGGAGGATTACAGTGAGTGACTTAAATGATATTATACAAGTTACGATAAGTAGAGAAACCCAGGCAATTGCAATTTCCTCATTTGGAACATTTGCGATTGTTTCTGAATTTCTCACAAGTAAAACCACCCCTGCATTTGTAAGGAATCGTGATTATGCGAGCCTTGCCGAAATGGTTGCGGAAGGTTGGTTGACAACGGATGATGAATACAAGGCAGCGGCAATCGCCTTCTCTCAGAGTCCGAAAGTTGATAAGGTTATGATTGGTAGATTGGATGCTGGTGATGCAACAATTACAGCTGGTTTAAATGCCATTCAATCAGCAACTCAGGACTGGTATGCCTGGATTATCATACCGCCAGGAACTTATGCAGATGAAGTTAAGTTGGCAGCAGCATGGAACGAAACTCAGAAGAAGATTTTCTTCCAGTCAACCGCGGATCCGAATGTATTGGATTCTGGTGATGTTACAGACCTGGCATATTTCTTCCAGAATCTATCGTATGATAGAACTGTTTCGATTTATCATCCCAATTCACAGGATGAAACTCCAGCAGGAACTCCAGCGTGGATGGAATCGGGTTGGCCAGGTGAAGCACTACCTTATGATCCGGGTTCACAGACTTGGGCATATAAGACCATTTCTGGTGTTGCTTCTTATGGGTTGACCTCAGCAGAAAGAACAGCAGCATTGGATAAGGCTTGTAATATTTATACCAGTACTGCTGGTGTGAATGTAACGGAGGAAGGTGTTGTTGCATCAGGTGAGTATATCGATATTATTCGAGGACTTGACTGGCTTGAGGCGAGACTTCAGGAAGCAATATTTACCGAGCTTGTGAATAAGAGAAAAATTCCTTACACAAATGAAGGAATAGCTCTAATTGAAAATGCTGTACGTGGTGTACTATCAGCAGCAGCAGCAGCAGGAATACTGATTGAGGAATCAATTGAAGTTACTGTGCCAGCTCTTGCAGATATATCCGATACAGATAAATTAAATAGGAACCTGCCAGATGTTGATTTCGTAGCAACTGTACAGGGTGCTATTCACAAGGTGGAAATAAACGGGACTGTAACAGTCTAAGGAGGACAAGATGGCAGCGGATCCTATTGTTAGGACGTATGACCCTAAATTGATAATTATGACCTTCGGTCCTGTTATATTTACAGGATATGCGGAAGGTACCTTTGTAGCGATAACCGGAAATGGTGACAAGTTTGAGAAGTCAAGAGGAGCGGATGGAACAGTCGACCGTATAAACAAAAATGCGTTTGATTACTCTGTGGCTGTAACTGTCAAACAGACGTCACTAACCAATGATGCTTTATCGGCTATTTTGATTGCTGATATGGTAGCCAATGCAGGAAAGCACCCGCTCCTAATCAAAGATTTGAATGGAACGGAACTCTTTTCAGCAGCCCAGGCCTGGATTGCAAAAGATCCAGACGATGAATACAGTGATTCTCTGTCCTCTCGGGAATGGAGATTTGATACCGGAATAGCCAGTAAGTTTACTGGTGGTAATATACTTTAATCTGACATATAAGGAAGGAAGGAAAGGATGTTGGAAGCAAAAGAAATTGTAATTGACGAAATGAAATTTCAATTAAATCCATTGAAGGGATTTAAGGCACTGAAATTGGATAAGAAAATTGTGAGTATTTTAATGCCTATGATAAAAGGCATTGATTCACTCGATTCGGATATTGACTTTGGAAAGGCCATTTCTGGTTTAGCCGAAGCTCTTGAAAGCATGAAAGATGATGATTATGAAAAGTTCATCCTTGATCTATTGAGTACCACCATATATACACCTGCAGGAAAGGTACCTGAGGTGCTCGGTCAGACTGCAATAGACAACTATTTCCAGGGATGTGCTACAACACTATACCAGTTAATGTTTGAGGTTATGAAGTACAATAAATTTACCCCTTTCGAATTGGTCAGCAGGGTTGGCACAGGAACATTGAAAACTCTTATCTCCGAAAAGCTGACCGGAGCAACCGAAAGTTAAAAAACAAGATTGGGGAGGTTGGAAAACTTTCTCCTGATCTTGAATGCCAACTGCCTATTTGGAGGTTGGTCACTGCTGGGCAATCGTTGATGGAACTGGAACATTGGGACCTACCATCGATTGTTGCAGCAAATGATTTATTGAGTATGAAAGCCGACATGGAAGCGGCAGGAAGTGAAGCAGTAAAGCCACAAAAGGATGGAGGCAGTAAATGACATTAAGAGAATTGATAACTAAAATCGGTTTTGATGTAGATGAAAAGTCCGCAAAGAATTCCGAGGATAGGGTCAAGAAAATGTCGGTAGGTATGAAGGCTGGAATGTTAGCCGTTGCCGCTGCTGTATTTGCAATTGGTAAAGCCGCTTTGACTGCTGCTGGTGACATGGAAATGATGACCACTCAGTTTGAGGTAATGCTTGGCTCTGCGGATGCTGCTGTTAAGATGATGGACGATTTAAAAACGTTTGCCGCCTCAACACCTTTTGCCCTAGAAGATTTGGCAAGAGGTACCCAGCAGCTTCTTTCTTTTGGTGTTGCTTCTGATGTCGTGGTGGATACCATGAAGCTGTTAGGAGATACAGCTGGTGGTGATGCTGAAAAGCTTTCCGGGCTCGTGCTCGCATATGGAAAAGTAACCACAAAAGGAAAGGCCTCACTCGAAGAAATCAACATGATGGCAGAACGTGGTATTCCGATATTTGATGTACTGTCAAAACAGATGGGAACCTCAAAAGCCGAATTGTTCAAATTGATATCCGCAGGTAAAGTTGCCTCCACAGATATTACAGCAGCATTCCAGACAATGACATCCGAAGGTGGTATGTTTTTTGAAGGTATGCAGAAACAGTCCTTAACATTTCAAGGTCTTGTATCGACTTTAAAAGATAACCTGAAATTGATGATTGCCGATGTAGGAACAGCAATGCTTCCAGTGGCAAAAGAAATAGTTGGAGTATTGACTCGATTGATCCAAGGTCCTTTGGGACAGATGGTTGGGTCTTTAATGGCGATTCTCACCCCTATTCTTGAGGCTGTTGGTGTTATTCTCGAAGATGTATTAACAGCACTGATGCCATTATTCGATATCCTTATATCGATCATGCCTCTGGTTACATTGATATTAAAAATAGTAATCTGGGCAGTTAAATTGGTAAGTAAACTAGTTGGGTGGATATTAAAAGGAGCATCAATACTGATCTCCAAGATAATGCCTGTTTTAATGTTCATGATTAGATGGATAAAAAATATAATCTTCTTCTATGTATTTTTATATAAGCAGATATTTAAATTATATGCTCTGATCTTTCGAAAGATTTGGGAACTGGCAAAAACAATAGCCAGATTCTTTACAGATGCAATTGGCGCAGGATTCAGAAAGGTTATGGGTTGGATTTCTGCTATAGGTACTTTCATTCAAAACATCATTGCCTTTGTGACCGGTCTTGTAGAGAAATTCTGGAACTGGTTTGCAGAGAAGTTTCCGACATTGGCAGGATGGATTTTGAAGATAGGCGAGATATTCACGAATATGTGGAACTCTGTTAAGAATGTATTTGTTACTATATGGACATCCATCTGGGATGCGATTACAGGATCCATTGCCAAGCTGATTGGTTGGATTGATAAGATTCCGGGTGTTGAATTGAAGTTACCTGGAATCGAAAATGGTGGTATTGCTGCTGCGGATGCTGTTGCCGATGCTGCACTTCCTGGAGCTGATGATATGTTCAATCCAGCGACAACAGCAGCAGGAAAGACCGCCAATGTAGATATGCAGAATACAATAAATATGACAGTGCCTCCAGGAACAAATGCGGAAGGTATAAAGACTATGGTTAATGAAGCTGCACAGGCTATTTTTACCATTGAGATTCAGAAAGTCCTAGTGGATGCGGGGTACTAAATGGCAGATTTACCGGCAAGTTTATTCTTTAAAAACAACAGAAAATATGGGATTGGTACTATTACTTTTGACCTCGTACTTTCTGAGAATCATAATTTTAACTCTATTGTAACAGAACATCCAATTGAAGATGGCTCGGAGATTACCGATCATATTGAAAATGAACTTGAAAATGGAACCTTGAATGGATTGATTTCAAACTTTTCATTGAATGCTGGTGATATTACAACAAATAGAGCGCAGGATGTTTTTGAGGCTCTGGTTGCATTATGGAAAGAGAAAACAACGGTTACAATTACCACAGTACTACGGGTGTATGAAAGTGTTGTAATTACTTCAATGCCATTTATGAGGGATTCATCACAAGGTGACTCTCTTCCGATCAGTATTTCATTCAGAAAGATTCGGATAGTAAAACTTCAAGAGGTTATTCTTGAATTATCAGTGAAAGTAAATGATTTGGAATCTGATGAAAATAAACAGGTGGCAGAAGAAGTAGATATTGGTGAAACGACAACAGAGCCTATACCGGATTCACTTGGTGGCGGTACTACAGCCGTATCCCAATTCTTAACACAATAAAGGAGTTATAGAATGGCAGTTATTATACCTACATTTCAGAATAAATCTTCCAAGTTTCGCCAAGACATAATTCTTGGGGATATTTCTGTTACCCTCACATTTCAGTGGAATGCTCGTGCAGGATACTGGTTTGTTTCGCTTAATGATGAAACATATGAATTAAAAAGCAAAAAACTGGTAGGGAATTGGGCATTATTAAGAAGAAATAGAGCATCATTTCCAACATTTTCTGGTGATATTATCGCATTGAGAACAGACCTTGAAGCAGAATCCGAGATTACCTACGACAATTTGAATAATGGTTGGACCCTGTATTATTTTACAGCATTAGAACTGGAAAACTGGGAGTCGTTTTATGGCATTGGGTAGAGTATCTGAATTATCAGTAGGAGAAAATGGTAAAGGTTTACTGATTTCTGCACTCGATATGGAATTCAAAATAGAAAAATCCACTACTCTTGCAGATAATACCGGTGAATACACAATCTATAATGCCAAAGAGAATACCCGAAAGAATGTATTGAAGAAAGGTAATAATATTATTCATTCTCTTGGATATGAGGATGAAGCGGTTGCCAATGTCTTTGTTGGAAATATAATAACTTCATATTCAGAGAAAGTCCGAGCTGATTGGATTACAAAGATTAAGGCATCGACTGTACAGTCGAAAGATGCAGCATTGGAAGTGGTTACCGTGTCGTTGTCTTATGCTCCAGGTACCCCAGTATCAAGACCAATGCAGGCAATCGCCTCAGCAGCTGGCTTAATTGTAAATGGGATTACCAATATCTCATCACTGAAGATGCCAAATGGATGGACATATGCAGGGACGTTTAAAGGAGCCCTTCGCTACATAAAAAGTATTCTTGATACAAATGATATTGGAATGTATATTGATAACAACGAGGTTGTAATTTTTAATAATGGAACAGCCTCGAGATTTAAGGTGGTTCTGCTTTCATATACAGGTGGTCTTCAGAGTGTCAGAGATATTACGAAAGCAGAAGAGAAGAAAAAAAGGATTGAATTTACATCCATTATCATTCCGCAGATTAGGATAAATGGAATTGTATCAATCGTCAACACACCTGATAATAATGGAAGTTATATTGTTGATAAGTTGACAATGACCGGCGACAATTTTGGTGGTGAGTTTAAAATGGTAGGAGAGGCAACAGCATGAAAGAACCTGGCGTTAATAATATGGTTGACATCCTCCAGACGTTCTTAGAATCGAGGTTCTCAGATTTGCATACCTCAATACCAGGAAAGATAGTTTCGTACAATGAGACAACAGAGAGAGCAACAGTCCAGCCTTTAATAAAGTTGCAGAGGAAGGTTGGTGAAAAGATATTGACTGTAGAAGTACAGCCAATTGAAAACGTTCCAGTAATGCTGCTTCATACTTCAGAGTTTAAATTAAAAATTCCTATTAAAAAAGGTGATGGTTGTGAGATCAGATTCTCCGAAGTTGGTATTGGTAATTTCTTAAATGGACGAGGTTCTATTGTTGATCCTGATGATATATCGAAATTCTCCTTGACAGATGCATACTGCACACCGGGTCTATGGGGTGGTAATCTTCCCACAAATACACCTACAATAGAGCTGACAGAATCTGGACAATTGAAATTTCTTGCCGGGACTTCTTCTTTTACGAAAGGTGAAGATTTGGAAACATTGTTAAATACCTTTTTCAATGATTCTTGGATGCTGTTACCGCCCGGAACTTCGATACAGAATGCGGCGATTTTAACAGCCTTACAAATATCAGCAACGGCAGCACGGAATCTGGTAACAAGTATTAAAAGTACAAAGATAAAGGGGGAGTAATGCGTAATTTATACATTGATCCTAATACATACGATTTAATCCTAGAGAATAGAAATCTAAGAATGACCGCATCGGTTACAGAGTGGTTATCCGCAAAGATTGAAGCACGGTTAAAAACATTTTATGGCGAATGGTTTGCAAATCAGACAATTGGTATTCCATACTTTGAACAGATATTGAAAAAGCAGGCTGACATAGATAATGTGGAATCCATATTTTCCGATGTAATAAGAGAGACAACTGGCGTGGAAGAGCTGCTTTCTTTCTCTATAGAATACGATGTTACAAGCAGACTTTATACATATACATTTGAAGTATTGGCAGATTCAGATATAATAGTAAGTGGGGAGAGTACTTTATGAGTGGAACATATGTAACCGATACTGGTTTTAATATGCAGGATTTTGCAACAAATAAATCCTATTGGGAAGGTGTATTTCAGGCCATATTCGGTGATGATGTTGACCTTGATCCAGAAGGGCCTATCGGTCAGATGGTTGGAATATTTGCTTTGAGAGATACAAATATTTTCGAGGCAATTCAGGAAGTATACACCAGCCGTGATGTCGATCAGGCAACTGGTGTCTCACTTGATACACTATTTGGAGAGCGGGGCTTGATTAGAATATCAGAAGGTTCCACATTCGTTTCAGATGCTTTGCTATATGGAACAGTAGGTACAGTAATTCCACTGGGGTCACAGGCAAAACAATCAACTGGTGAGTTTTCAACCATTCTGTATTCATTAGTTGGGGCAGTTACAATCTCCCAAACTATTGCAAGGGTGGTTGAATTGACTGTTGAAACACCAGCAGTATCCGAAGTATTTTCCATCACGTTAGATGGTGTTTTATATTCTCATATATCACTTACAACCGATCCAATAGATGTTGCGGACGCTCTTGTCCTCTTAATTGATGCTGGAACATTTGCTGGAACTGTTTCAAATGTAGATGATGTCATTTACATAAATCAAGAGGCATTAAATTTTACTATTGTGTTTACTGCAAATATTACATTGGATGTCATTGCTTCTCCAGGTTCATTTCAGGCAGATGCAGCAGGTACATACCCAGTACCAGCAACTACATTGGATGAAATTGTAACACCGGTTGCGGGCTGGGATTCTGTTACGAACCCCGGGGCAGGGATAACTGGTAGAGAACAAGAGACCGATTCCGAATTTAGATTACGTGCAGCAAATACAGCAACAACAGGAAATGCAACGGAGGCAGCAATTGTCAACGCCATTTCCAATGATGTCGCCGGTGTGACTCGTGTGGCAATTCAGAGCAATAGGACAGATGTTACAGATGGAGAGGGATTACCACCACATAGTTTTGAGGTTGTGGTGTCTGGTGGGCTTGACCAGGATATTGCCGATTCTATATGGGAAACACAAGGTGCTGGTGTTGCATCGTATGGAACAGAGGAAGAAACTGTGGTTGATTCTGAGGGTGTTAGTCAGACTGTTTATTTTTCAAGGCCAGAATCTGTTTATATTTGGGTGAAAGTAAAGCGGGATCTATACGATGAAGAAGATTATCCGATTGATGGTGATGACCAGATTAAACAGGCAATCGTGGATTGGGCGGTTTTAAATCAACCTATTGGAAAAGATGTAATTCGACAAAGACTAAATACTCCAGTTTATTCTGTCCCGGGTATAGATGATATAGAAATAACCATAGATGGTACAGCAACTCCAGGTGGGACTCCTACATATGCAGAGCAAAATATTGTAATTGCAGCAAGAGAGGTGGCTGATTTTGATGTATCACGAATCACAGTTGAGGACTTAACGCCATGATAGAACAGATACCTGATTATTCCGTATTGGTTGAAAAGCTGATGGAGCAATGGAAAAATTCTCCCAATCTTGTAGGCATTATAGAAGGGTCTATGGTGCAGGCGAACAAGATGGAGGATGCCATATTCGAGGTTAGGGATTTAACCAATCTTGATGTTGCAACTGGTATAAATCTCGATGTATTAGGCAAGCCTTGGAATGAATTACGTGAAAGTAAAAGTGATGCGGATTATAGAATTGCTATTCAAGAAAAGAAATTACTTTCCTTTTCAGGAGAGCCAGAGGTTATTATCTCAATATTAAAAGGTACATATGCTGGAACGTTTGTCAATTATAGTCCAGAATATCCTGGTAAATATAGAGTAAAAACTGACGCCACAATCCCGTTCAATTCACTACAAGAAATATCTATGGCGGGTGTGCAGGGATTTTTGGCAGGAAATATTATTGACCAGGCTGGTAATTTTATTGTTGATGAACAGGGTAATAATATTATTCATGTAAGTTCAACAGCAAGAGTTAATATAACCGCTGCTTCAGGTGTTGACCTTGAAGGTGTGGGTGGTGCATCAATTGAAACAGTTGGATTTTATTAAGGAGAAATAGATATGGCGAATATTTTAGATTTTACAAATGAAACGGATTTACAAAGCACTGATGTTTTATATTTAGTTAGGCCCGGTGTCGATCCTGATAAAAATATAATTATTTCAGATTTCTTAAATTTTATTAAACCCGTTGTCTCAATAGATAGCATTGCCTCGGCAAATGTTATCAAAACCTTACCTGAGATTTCAGGATTGCCACAAGAAATATCTTATTTTTGGACAGGTGGTGCTGGTACATATAAATTGACCCTTGCTGTCACTGATGGTGCCACAATAGGTGGATTGGCTGCTGCTATTTGGGAAGGTGAAGGTGAAGGGAGTATTTCTCTTGTTTCAGATGGTACGAATTGGCAGGTTAAACATTATGAAGATTCTGGAAAAGATACAGATGAGGGTTGGAGAAAAGACAAGTCCGGGGTTCTGGAGCAATGGGTTATTTTAACGTCAGGAGCCTCAGCAGTTACATGGACATATCTACTTCCATTCCTCTCGTTAGCTAATCATAGGGGAGATGCTCAGAACGATACTGGAGCAGTCCGATCGACACAATTTTCTGGAAGAACTGTAAATGATGTTGATTTTGTTGTGCTTAATTCGGCAGGGAACCCCTCAACAGGACTTGTTACTGGATTAAAAGCAATTGGAAGATGGAGAACATAAAGGAGTAAATTATGGCAGATAAAACGATATTAGATTTTACATTAACAACAGATACAGAGGATACAGATGTAATATATTTTGTAAGGGGGACTGGCCCAGGCAGGGATAGGTATCAAACAAAGGCACAGTTTTTGCAAAGCATAACCTCTGATAGTATTGCTACCGACGCAATAATCACCGATTTAATAGAAGAAAAAACAGTGGGGGTTGGTGTTACTATAGGTAATGTTTTAAAGGTTGCTGTTATCGAGGAGGTGGTTGAGGATGATGGTATAACTTTTACTAATAAAATAACAGCACAGGCTAGGCATTATACTGCTGGAATTCATGGAACTATGACCTCCGCTGCCGCCTTTGCAATAATTGAGCCTTATATAGAAATCGGACAAACTATTTTGGTGTTTGGTGCGTATGGGACTGGTCCGACAAAGGTTTCAAGAGCATATAGGTTGGATGCAAATACCATAACATTTTATGGATTAAATGGAACCACCCCTGCTACAGGTAATATAACATCAGGTGGTGGTGGTACTACAGGGTATAGTATTTCGTGGTAACTGATTGATATTAAATATATTTTACATAGGAGTGAAGCAATGCCAATAGAAATAGTACAATTTATAGAGGAATATGGGTTAAGTGCAGGAATATTATTACTTCTGATTATTGTGGCGGTCCCTTTATTAAAATGGATTATTTCAATAAATAAACTTGTGGCTGGGAACATAAATAAATTAGATACGCTTAAGGAAAGGGTAGATACATTTCACCTGGATTGCCATGTTCCTGTTGGCGCTGTAAAAGCTCTTGAAGATAAGGTGGGAAAGTTGGAAATAAAAGACACCGAATTAGATGGGGACGTAAAAGAAATAAATGAACATTTGAAGAGTTTAGATACCACTGTTGAATTGATACATACATCCATTGATAAGGTCGATAAAAAGATTGATCAAATGATGATAATTCAATTGCAGAATGCAAAATAAAAAAAGGGGTGAAAGATGAAATACACTTTAGGGAAAAATACTACTGATAATTTGGAATCTATTTTAATTGCAGATAAAGCAGCTTCCTGTCGGTTAGTCGATGCCGTTAAAGATTTTATACAGTATACCCCAATCGATTTTTGTATAATTGAAAATGGTGGGTATAGATCCGCGGCACTTCAGAATCAATTATATAAACTTGGTAATTCAAAATGTGATGGGTACGTGAATAAGTCAAAGCATCAAAGTGGCTTGGCTGTTGATTTAGTTCCTTGGGTGAATGGCAAAGCATCATGGGATAAAAAATCTGCTTTTTATCTTGCTGGAGCCTTTTTAGCATATTGTAAACAAAGAAGGATCCCTGTTACTTGTGGTGCTGATTGGAATGGTGATGGTGTTTTATTGGACGATTCATGGGATCCTTGCCATATGCAGATCGAGGATATATGAGAATTAACACCATCAAATTCACAGTGATTATGTCCTTAATTGCTCTTATAGCATATCTTGGATATGGTCTTATATATGCCACTATTGATGAGCCTACCCGGAACACCATAAAGGCAGTTATTATAGCATTGTGCCCCATTCTTGGGATTGCAATAACTAATTTATTTAGAAAACCTGGATCATGAAGGAGTAAATTATGATTAAGATTTTACAGACTGTATTGATGGTAATAGCCACAATACTCATGGGTGCTTTGGTTCTGATAATGAGAGAATCTTCCATTATCGATTTAGTTGCACCAGGCTACTTTATTGTAGTCAATGCTTTTCTTGGCTTGGATCTTGTAATTATGATCAAAGAAACAAAGAAATTGCCACCAGCTGCATACAAGGATATGCATATGTACAGATATATAACCGCATTGCTCTGTATGATGGCTCTGAGCGTACTTACTATTTATATGGAAAAAGTATATGACATACATTCATTTGTGGCTATTTCGTCTTTCTCGCTGGGCACATTTACTGTCATAGGCCTTATATTAGGTGGTCTAAAAGGTAATAAGCTCGCAGCAATGTAGGAGGGTTCTATGGGACTTTTAGGTTATTTAGGAATTGGTGGTGGAATTCTCGCTGTAATTGCTGGACTTATTGCATGGGCTAAAATTGAAAGGGCTGGAAAGAAGAAGGCAATCAGAGAAAAAGAATCTGCTGAAATAGATAAGGCGAAAGCTGAAAAAAGAGTACATGATATTGGTGAAAATATCGATAGGTTGTTGGACTACAATTCTAAGGATGCTGTTATCAAACAGGATGTAGAAAATAGAATAGTCCGATTCCGAGATACAAGGAGTAAAACAGATGCTAAAAAAGAGGTGGCTAAATTGCGTGCTGATCTTTTTGATATTTGCGTTTCTGACTAGTTGTATTACAACACGAATCGTGGTGGCAGATGCAGAGCCAGAAAAGCTCCCACAGATGCTTGAAAACATCACTCCAGATCCTGATAGCTTTATCAATGAATTCAATTATTTGATAGATGATATGAGGTGGAGAATCCTGTATTGTACAATTGAATTGATAAATGGAAATATAACTCCGGAAGCTTTCAATGAAAAAGTGAAGCCATATTATCTGAAGATTGAAAAATATAATAATAAATTAGATGAATATATTGAAAGTATGAAAGAAGATTGAAGCAAAGGGGGAGGTGTACAATGGGCGTGATTCATGTACCCTCCCTATTTTATTTCTTCAGTCGCCTGGTATCGAAATTGATAGATATCTTATCATACCCTCCATAATTTCGTAGATTGTCAACACCATGGGTGCATAAATGCTCATAAGAAATACCAATTGCCCAAAACGAAAACCCAGCCCTGACAAAATACTCTTCTTTAAAAGGTGCAAAAGTGAAGGATGCACCTTTTGTCATAAATACATTTTGATTCACTTCTACATACAGCGATTTCCATTCTATCCCAATACCGATATTTGTGCCAAAATAAATCCCGTAGGGCATCGATACAGAGTCGGTCAGCATCGGATAGTAGGAAAACTCACCAAATGAATAGAATCTAAAATCTGATTCAGCAAAGGCAGAAACAGATAATAGAAATAGTATGATAATCAATATTCTTTTCATCCTATTTTTCCTTCACATAAATGCAGAATTTCTCTTTTATCTCTGCTTCCAATTCGTCCAGTGTCTTCATTACTCTTGCAGCAATCTTCCTGACATCCTTTACACTATCAGCCTTACCAATAGACTTTTTCATATAGCCTTGTAATGCCTGATATAAAGAACCATAGAATGATTCGTTGGTTGTTTTTGACGGGATTCTTTCCTTTCTGTCCTTACTCAGTTTGAATCCATCAACTTCTTCAATCAAGGTAAAGCTGCTTCCATGTACTGTAATGGAAAATGTATCATCTATTTTCATCTATCCCTCCACTTTTACTTTCGAAATACCTTTCCGATTCTTTTTAACACTGAAAGTCCTATCAGCAATTTCTATCAATATTGGATCATGGGTCACCATAATAATCTGGAGTCCCAATTTCTCGCTCATGTTCTGCAATATCTCACCGGCAAGGGGTCTGAGGTTTGCGGATAGGAACTTGAATGGCTCATCCAACACAATCACATTATCTGGCTTAGAAAGTGTCCATACAGCAAGCCTCAGAGCAAGAGAAATGACATCCACGAGACCTCCACCAGAGGCAGTCATTGGATTGAGTTTAAATCCCGACTCATCTTCCAGATACATTTCACAGACTGTGGAACCTCGTTTCAGTTCAAACAGAATCTTAAAAGTATATTCACCAGGAAAGCAGGTATCAAGTGCAACCTGAACAATATCCTCCAAATGTACTCTTAATCCATCCTGTGTTTCCTGTGCAGTAACTTGTAGGAGAACCTGTGCAGCTTCAATGTCAATTTGTCTCTGTTCGAGGACTGTTAATTCTACCTTTTTTCTTGATAGATCCTTTTCAACCTGTTCCAATCTACCCTGCTGCTTTGTTATTCGATCATTGAGTATCTGATTCATATAGAATTACCTCATCCATATCATAAATACGATTCATTTTACCACCTTTTCTCTTTATGAGAATAGATTCTTTTGCACCAGGATGTTCTAATTCATCGTATTCAATGGAAATAACACCATGACAACCCATAGTATCTGATGAAAATCTTTTGTTATAGATAATCGTTTTTATTATCTCCATCTATTCCTCCATTTCGTCGAGAAGTTCCTCAATTTCTGTTTCGATCTCATCCTCTTTTTCTTTCAGAGCCTTGACCTCTTTTTCTGTTTTATAGGACAATGTTTCAGCAGCTTCAAGAGAGTCAACCTGGTAATCCTTCTTCCATCGCTTTTCGATTTCCTCATTTTTACCAACTGCTTTGGCTCTGTTCTCTTTTATCTCTTCAATTTCTTCCTGAATTTCTTCTATTCTTTCGGTGGTCATGATTTTACTCCTAATTCGGTTCTTATCTCTGTTATTATAGTCCTGATTCCGGTGTTAATTTTCTTATTCAGTAACTTTTTATCAAGATTATCCTTGTATGATAGTGAAACTTTGCCTTTAGACTCCACTATTTCCATGAAAGCCTCTATTCTGGACTCCCTTTCTTTCGACTTCTGAAGATGTTGGGTATTCATTTGCACATTATCACCGACTGAAACGAATTCCACGTGGTTTTTGAAGGTATCGACAACATAAAAACCAGTATCGTAATCTTCTTCCGATGCTTTCTGGCGAGTTAAACAACCAGGATTTACTACATGTCTGCCATTATTCTCATAATGAAAGGCTTTATGATAATCTCCTGTAAAGATCCATACGGCATTCGGAAATTCATCCAATAATTCCTGTGCAGTTTTGCCACCTGCCATATAAGGTCTGCTTTTCTCATCTGGAAATACTAATTGATGAGTGAAAACTATCCGAGCTTTCTTCCGTTTCAGATCAGTTCCAAAATGAAAAGCGCCTCTGTCTGTTTTTGCAAGGTCTTTTCCTGGAGAGAGAAACCAACCAGAGTTTATCATGTTATCCCAGGAGTGATATGGTAGGTCATGATTGCCAGCGAGTTTAATTAGGCTTAATGGAAAGTTTTCAAACTGTTGTTTCAATCTACCAATCACACCCATATAGGGTTGGGATCTTTCATAGATGTCCCCGATTAGATAAATGTCAAGATCCGAATCTTCTGCATAGTTCTGCATATCGCCTATTTTATGGAATTGAAAATCCGCCCATTCCTCTTCTGTCTCTGGACGGGATACCGGAACATCTTTTCTCAAGTGCCAGTCACTCGTAATTATACCAGTAAAGTCTGTCATGAATGACCTCCTTTATGCCATGCCTGTTTGCAGGTTGGGCATGTTTTCGGCAATTGCTTTTCAAGATTTTGTATCATTGTTTCAGAAGATTCAATAAATGTCCTGGATTGTACATAATTCAGATTGTCCACTTTTAATGCTTTGACAATATTATTCTTTTCTGTTTTTTCAGTCTTCACCTTTTTAATCTGCTTCAACAATGCAGAAAGCTTTTTGGTATCAATTGATTTAGATAGAATATCCTGTCCTTTTTTATAGTTGGCAATCGATGTATTGAGAACAAAGGCACGTCCAGTGTAATCATCAATTTCCTCATGGAGCTTTTCGATCTGTTTCAGCAGTTTAGAAATCTCCAGTATATTTTTGGTATTAGAAACGATATTGGAGAATTTCGTATAGTCGGAAATAGAGGAATCCAATTTATCCAGATCCGATTCCTTCTCACTTATCCTATCTTTTACCTTTACAATCTTTTTCAAGAATCCATCAAGGTCATCAATAGCAGACCATACAGACAACTTTGCCACCAGTTGTTGCTTTGTATCAATATCTTCAGAAAGTGTCTGTATGATGCTCTGTTTGGCTTCTCGCCTAGATTCTACCTTATTTAAGACAGTAGATAGTTTCTCGATTGCAGGCAGGTGAAGAAACTTAAAAATATCCTTTTCCAAATCCTTAATTTCCTGCCCGACTCTTTTCACATCTTTGGTATTAGCTCGCTTTTTAGATTCGGCAGCGGAAAGATATAAATCGATTTCCGACATGTCAACAATACCATTTAAAAACTTGGCAATTTCTGGAGGTGTCGATGCAATGAGAAATGGACGGTCCATCTGTTCCTGGATATTGACTTCTGTGGTATTGAACCAATCGACAACCTGTAGTGGCAATCCGCCTTTTCCAAGAGCTTCAAGCGGATCATCTTCATCAAATTGATATCCGTTTAAATCTGGCCCTTTTCCTCTTGTCAATGTCGATGTGCCTTTTCCAACAGTGACATTCATTTGTTTTTTCTGTTTCCCTTTTTCATCACGCGCCCATTTGGAAACAAATGCATCGCCAGAAGGCTGATTATATCTGGTTAAATATAACCCTCTGAGAATTGCGGACTTTCCATTGTCAGAAGGACCTACAATTGCATTGACTCCAGGATGGAATTCTAATAGTGAATCTTTATGGGATTGAAAATTGGTAAGATTTATCCAATCTATCATTTATTTCTCCTTAATTCTATTCAATTTATTATAGAGGAAAGTATTAGGTATTTAGTCATGAATAAAAAATAAGTGCAAAATAATAAAAATAATACTAGACAAGATTATATATAGGCCTTAAGATGAATTAAGAGTTAGGAAAAGGAAGGTATTAAATGGAATTTGAAATCAGTTTTGATAGTTATTACAATAGTCTTATTAACGATCTTGACTATTACCGGAGAGATAAAAAACTTTTTTCTGCAACAATAAGAAGTCTTAAAGGAAAATTAAAAACAGCCCAGAGACATGAAGGGACCTGTCGAAAAGTCGTATTGAATACTTCAAGAGTATCATTTAAATAAAACCAAATAGCTCTCTGTGATGAGGGCAAAGGAATAAATATGAGTGACTTTGATAAAATTAAAAATAAGATTAGCAATTTGTTGGATCTTTCAGAAAGCTCAAATGAGCATGAAGCAGCACTGGCAATTGAAATGGCAAATAACCTGTTGAAAAAGTACAACCTTTCAATGTCCGAAATCAATCCAGAAGAAGCTTCCAACATCATAGAGAAAGAGGTTATTAAATGTGCCTGGAAGTGGGAAACTATGCTTTGTAAATCATTGGCAAAATACAATCTTTGTGATTCATTCTTCATAACTAGAAAACATACTGGTCGTGGAATCGTATTTGTCGGAACTGTTGAAAATGTTGAAGCAACCACAATTATGTTTAAGAAACTTCGAAAGCATTTTAACCATAAAGCTCGTATCCTGTACTCCATATCTGCCGATAGAAATAGTTATTTGCTGGGTGTTGCTGTATCTGTCAGATCCAAGCTATATGCACTTATTAAGGATAGGAACAGAAGTGAAAGTTCCGACGAAACGGCATTGGTGGTAATTCAGGATAAGGCTTCTGAATATATTAATAATATGAACCTTAAAGAAGCAGGCAGCAAGCAGTCATTTGTGAATGGACATGCATACGAACATGGGAAAATAGATGGACATGCCGCTCCATTATTCGAGGAGTTGAAATGAAGAAATACAAGAAAAGAAAAAGTACCAAATGTAAAAATAGTGTATTACGGCGTGAAGCTCAAAGAGTAGCAATGGCTATTATAGACGCGCCTATAATTTATGAAAAGACTTTGGGGGTATGGAAATGAAATACCATGTAATAACAGGCGATTTTACCGAATCGTTTACAGACAAGAAAGAGGCTAGGATGTACGCAGCAGCACACGGAACAAAAGTCATATATCCGAAAAGATTCAAAGTAAGTATTCCACCAACAGAATCACAGTTGGATAAACTATTTGAAGGAAGGAAATGATGGTTGATATTAGAAATATTATAGCCCAGGCAATTGATGATATCCAGACGGAAATAGATAATGAAGAAACTTTCCCAAAAAGAATGTTACTTAGGGCTAAATCAAAAACCTTATTTACCGCACTTATTAAACTAAATCAAATACAGGACAAAATAATAAATTTATAGGAGAACTAAATGGCAAAGAAAAACGGAAAATCAGAGATTGAGAAACTGGAAAGAAAGCTTGCAGAAATCAAAGCAGGTAAATGGAATGAAACTCCAGAACGGATTAAGCTGCTGACAGATCGATTGACAGAACTTAAAAAGTAATCCATAAAAATAGCCCTGTTGAAATATACAGGGCTTTGTTTTGGCTATAGATGATCAGACATACCGGATGGCTTTGTCACTTCTGCAACCATCACCACTCTCATATGCTTCTTTTTTCCCATCTTCTTTGCTTTTACACATGCAGTATCAAAACTCTTTTCCCTGATCTCGATACTGGCACTAGATTTCCCTGAAACTGGGATTTCATATTTTTTAAAGAATACTCTATACCAATTCATCACTCCACCTCTATATCTTCGAAGAGGCAGGGTACCAATCTCCTCAATTCATCCAATAGAGGAATCATCAATTGCCTGATTTGTGGATGTGCTGCTTTTGCTGTTCTCAGTTTGAAGATGTGCCTCCATTCTCGCACATTAGCAGTTACCACAATTTCAGTTTTAAGGGAATTCGGGAGTACTGATCTGGCTTCCTGTGGGATACATCCAAGAATCATCATATCCTTGTATCTCTCTTCCGCATACTGCATTGCCTCTTCCCACAGTATCATTTTTCCATTATGTTCAGGAAATTCATTTGCCCAATCAAAAACAGGTTTGACAAATTCCATATCGGCGTTTTCGTAATTCACATACCGGGTAGATTCCTGACCGAATGAAGCAATTCTATGCCTCACCAATTCATGAGTAACACCACGATCGGTAATAAACTTTACGGAAATGGCTCCATGTTCAATCATTGCCTCATGTTTTCTTTTTATCAGCATTCGGCAAAACTTCTCACATGATTCATTGGTAATTCGGTCTTCTGATTTGTAGCAAGTCCGTCCAGCAATTTCAATCATTTTGGGTATTTTAATCAGATGTGTTCTATCTGTTAAAATCTCATGACTCTGTTTGACTATTCTCATTTTTCAACCTCTCTATATCATCTTTAATATACCATAATAACTTTTCAAGATCCTGTATTTCCTTATCGGTGTATTTCATACCAGCCCTGAATAGATATTTAAAAGCAGTGGTTCTGGCAAAATTGGCTTTTGAATTTGGCAAAGCCTCCCATGCTTTTATGAAATCCATAACCATAGTCCCACCATAGTGATCCACTTTGTTCACCATTTCTTTTTCTATTATTTCTTTTTTTTCCATCAGAAATTTTTCCTCCTTGCCCATTCAGCTATTAGTATTCCATCGGCATCCTTATGCTTTTTTATTAACACTTCATGCTCTGGAAATAATCTGCATCCAATATCCATTGAAGCCTTCTTCAATTCAGGGCTACCTTTTGTCCCATGCGGCAATAATTCTCTCTGCCACTCTTTTGAATCACAATACATATAAGGGATTTTAAGAGATTCAAGAATAAGAACCTCTGCCTCCAATGTTCTCATTGCAGACATACTGGTTTTAAACATACCGGGATTGATGAGAGGGCGCTCCAGTACTGCAAACCTTTTATTGACTTCAGTATTGTCCATCAAGAATCGCCTGAACTCATGAAACAATATACGGCTTATACCGGCTTTTTTCTTGGTATAGGATTGCTCTTTTTTAATCGGAGTCTTTATGAACTGAGAACCATGTGGCCCAATTATCCCAATTGTTCCAGAAGTCCCATTGTCAATTCCGATGTGGTAATCATGACTCATAATCTTCCAACCTCTGATTGTGAATAGTGGTATTGATATGGTCGGAAATACTGTTCAATCCGATATATAATAAAAAGTCCATTTCGTGCTCTGTCAGTGACCGTCTGAGGACGTTTATCACATCTTCGGTACTCTTGTACTGATCGAGAATAAACGTGGCCCAGACCTTCTGTAAATGCATGAAATCAACATCCAGCACTTTGGCAAGTTCTATGGCGTTTTCAATCATGAGTATTTCCTTTTCCTGTTAGATTGGACAGCCTCTTCCTCAGATTCCCATTTATCGATTGTACGGCGTTCCATTTCTTCATACATTTTATCATCATCTTCAATTAGAGCAATTAAAGAATCCCGGTCTATACCAACACCAAAATACTCATCTGCTTTGGCTTTTAAGTCTGGTGTTTTCTCTATGTAATCCTCCACCCATTCTCTGGATAGATTCTTTTTACCAGTATCTTCTTTTTTGGCTTCTCTGATTTCTTCATATACGCCAATTTCTTTGATCCAAGCCTGAATATTTTTCCAGGTTTTATCAACACCAGATTGATCCCAGGGAATATTTTTTGCAGCTTTCAGGAGCTTGCCATCTTTGCCTCTGAGATCATAAAGATAATCTAAGCAGCTTCCAATATTATCAATACCATAATCGAAATAAATAGAGAAATAGCATTCCCGGTAAGGTCTTGGTGTTTTGCTCTTTTCTGTAACTGCTTTCACAACCACACCTACAGTCTTTGCACCAATGATGTCATCCCCGACTTTTCTACCACCCTTTTTTATCTTGATTGATGTATATAACCAAAGACAAGTATGGGCATAAAAATCCATTGCCTTTCCACCAGCCCTGTATAGTTTCTTTCCGAACATTCCGGCATTAAGATTTTCTCGTACTTGAGAAACTATAATAAGAAGGACTTTTTTCTTTGATAATTTACCAGCCTTTGTTCTGAAATATTGTTTTGAAAGGTGAGAAGCAGTTCCAGTATTATATGAACCAGCTCCATCTTTACCTTTTCCAGTTGCTGCCATCTTTTCGAATTCTTTTTCCTGCTTTTCTTTATCTGCATCGGAAAGGCCATCAAGTGAATCCTCAACATAAATACCTCTTTGATTTACAGAGCGTATTTCCTTTAAAAATAGAGAGGTATTTCCATCAAACTCTTCAACAGTATCCGAAGTTTGACTAAAGCTATTATCATGATTTTTTAGATCCGTGCCATACAATTTCTTTGTATTGAATGTATCACCTTCTTCAGCATCATCATAATTCCACTTTAAATGTTTTTTATATTTATAGAAATTGGCTGCTACAATCTCCCAGGAAAGAAATGTTTTTCCAGAGGATTTATCACCAACAATATTTACCATTTTACCATACGGGAATCCAAGTCCCAATCCACCACCCACAGCGAGGTCCAACAACAGACAGCCAGTTGGTGCATAGTTTTTGGCTGCCTTATACTCTTCATAGGAAACTTTTGACATAATCTAAATCCTTTTTGTTTTTCAATAAAATAGTCCCATAGATTTTCACTGTGGCTATACTGTATTTCATTATGTAATAATTAACCTTAGAATAAGAAACAGAAGCATTGTGGGCGATTGCTGCAACTCTCAATGGAGAAGACAGCGCACCCACAAGCCTCTTTATTTTGTCTGGATCTAAACCGGAGCGGATGGATAATTCTCGGGAATTGTAAAGGTCATACTTATGAGCAATATATTTAATACTCGATTCTGATCTTTTGATTCCTTTTGCTGATAACAGCTTTACCACATCCGTCGCATTCATCTATTCCTCCGATGCTTCCATACAGTCGTCCCAGTCATCACACCGGTTACAATCTTTTTTGAATTTGTCACAGTCATCACCGAAGACATGTCCATAAGGGCAGGCGTTTTCTTCATCGTCGTCCTCATCTTCATCATCTTCCTCTACCTTCTTTTTCTTAGAAGATTTGGATGGCTTCGATTCTTTCTTGGAGGCTTTTTTCGAAGACTTTTTTGGCTCCTCGTCCTCGTCCTCGTCCTCATCGTCGTCCTCATCTTCATCCTCTACTTTCTTTTTCTTTTTGGAGGCAGGTGTTCTCTTAGGCTTTTTGGACTTTTTAGGAGGCTCATCTTCTTCCTCTTCTTCATCGTCCTCATCTTCATCCTCTTCAGATTCAGCCTTTCGTTTTGATGCAGCTTTTCTGGATGATTTTCGTTTGGGCTTTTCGTCCTCATCTTCATCATCTTCATCATCTTCATCATCTTCATCATCTTCCACATGCTTTTTCTTGGAAGATTTTTTAGAAGATTTCTTAGGCTTTTCCTCGTCCTCATCGTCAGAATCTTCACCGTTATACAGTGACATGATCTCTTCTGGATTCAGCAGCACAAGGCACTTATCGAAGGAAATAGCATCATCAATGAGCGAGTCATCCAACTCCTCTTCACGTTCCAGGAAATCAAAAGATTTGTACTTCGGAGTTTCATACTGCCCATTCTTATCGATAGACATTCGAAATTTGATAATAGACCCTTCTTCCAGATCGGCGAAAGGGATAATATCATTTCCATCGGAGCAGTCATTTGCCTCCTCGATCAATTCTTTTTCAAAGAGGAAGTGAGAAACGTCAAATACCTCAAGCTCATCAGCAATCTCACCTTTGACTACAGGCAGCACATTGTATGTGGCTCTTCTGCTGGCATAGAACTCTTTGGCAGCCTCTTTGTCACCATCATTATACAGAGCGTTTCCCATATCACAGAGTGGACAAGGTTTTCCGTATGTCTTTTTCGGACAAAGGATGTCTGCATTTTCAGCACCCATATATCTATGGACAAATACATCCATCAGATAGTCCAGGTCTCCAATTTCTGCTTTCCCAGATTTTACAAGTGGATGATTTTTCGAGGTAATTTCATAGGGTACAATTACCAGCTTGTTTAGCTTCTCTTTTGGTTTGAAATACTTTACATCCGTATAACCGGCACCTTTGAAATCATAGATTCCTTTCTTTGAGGCACCACCTTTATCCTTATCTTTGTATGATTCGGAATATCTGGTTTTGCTTAACTTTCTTCTACTCTTTTTTCCCATATTAGTCCTCCTTGGACTGCCTCTTTTTGAGGTTTTTTCTTTGATCATCTGATCCTATATCGGCTCTTGATTGTGTTGTCATGGATCCATCCGCAGAAAGTGTATAATATTCCTTTGTATACAGATCCTTAAGGTTATTTAATGAGGATCTTTTTATCTGAATTGTTTCCTCATTTGCTTTGGCTTTATTATACAGTTTTTCCTCTCTGGCATAGTCTTCTTTTGCCACAGAGACATCACCATCCATATCCACAAGAGCTTCAATGGACTTTTCTGAAAGCTTCATAGGTTTATCAGTTGCAGAATCGACAGGAATGGAATATTTACCAGTCCTGATTTGAATCTGTACACGAGCTTTCACATTTTCCAGTTTGGATTTTGCGTTGTCTCGTTCCTCTTTTGCCTCAGCAGCTTTCCTCCCCCAATACTGATAAATATTTGGCAGATTTCCACACTCCTCTTCCAGCTTAAATCTGTTAATTCTCTTATCCAGGGTAATCTTTCTTTCGACTGCCATACACACCTACTTCACAGCTTTCAGAGGTGCTTTTTTCTTTGGTGCTGCTTTCGGTTTGATTTCTACAGGATCACCATATGAGCTGTAGATGATATTATCGAAGATTTCAATAAAATCATCCTTCTCAGATAGAAAGCAGTTTTCCGAATCAGGAATATGCCATCCATTAAAGCCAAGTGTACCACCAGATTCCAGGTACATTTCATAACCCATAACCTTCTGTTTCTTCTTCAGCTCTTCAAAAGATTCATCCTCTTTTAAATCTCTGATAATTGCAGCAAGGCCACTTTTCTGGAACTTGTAGAATCTTCCATCAGTTCCTACAAAGGCGAAAACCTCACCTTCATCCTTTACAAACCCAATAACGGGCACGAATTTACCATTTTTCAAGCCAATCTGGTATTCGGTTGGTTTGGGTAATTCTTTCTTTTCTTCTTTGTTATCCATTTGGGTAACTCCTTCATAATATTATAGAAATTTCAGAGAGGTTTAATCTTCTGAATTTATAGACTGGAAAGTGGCAAGAGTAATTCCGGGAAATCCACTGGAATATTGATAATCACAGAAGCACTCCAAAACCCATGCAGCATTTCCACTACCAGATTTCAATAGAACAGACTGGGCATAGCCCATAACCATCCTTCTGATCTCTTCTGGATCTTTTTTCTCCTTAAATGAGAGAAGCATATTGGCAAGTTTCTTCCAACTTGGATTTCTTGAGAACAGAATCCTACAAAATTCGAAAACTTCTGGATCATCTGTAAGAATTATATTCTCCAGTTTGATCATCATTGCAGTTTCATCCTCTAAATCGAGTACAGAACCCAACATCATAAGGGCAGTTCCGGGAGATCCTATACAGTTCTCGGAGATATAGGTCAAAACATCACCTGAGACCTCTGTATCTTCTCGTTTACAGATCCTTCTCATATACTTGTACAATTCTTTCGGTTTGCAGCCAGTTAGCTTAACGGGCTCTAATCGACGTTTCAGAGCTTTTCCTTCATCACCTTTGAAAAGTTTGGCAGGATCTGTAGTCAGAAAGAAAAAATACACATGTTCCGGTGGTTCTTCTGTTGGTTTTAAGAATGCTCTTTTGGCATCTGGGGTCAATCCGTGGGCTTCATCGATAATGAACACTTGAGTGCTACCAAGAGAATACCGCATTTTCTCTATTATTTGCCGTGTTGTATCGATTCCACGATTATCACCAGTATTCAGCTCTTTTGTGGTCAATTTTGTTGCACCGACATACCGAGCAGCAATCCTACCAAGTGTAGTTTTTCCACAACCAGCAGGACCTTGAATTACAAAGGCATGCTTTCCATCTTCTTTATCGAGATTCAATTGGAATGCTGCAAGCTCAGAAATATTACCGATTACATCATCGAAATCCTCTGGTCGGTATTTCAAATCAAGAGACATACTTAACTCCAGTATTTCCGATTCTGTTTGCATTTTCTCTGGCTTCTGCATTTGCTTTCCGTCGAGCTTTTTTAGTATGAATTGTTTTCGGCTGATCTCTTTTGGCCTGTCCATTTTCATCGATATGATGGGCTGGTCTTGTCATTGTGAGAAAATGATTGGCTCCACATTTCTTGCAGCGGGTTTGTCCTTTTATTCCTGTAAGAATCCTAATATTATCCATATCAAGTTTACCTTTACAGCCATCCCTTTTACAGGCATCGACAGCTTTTTTCTTCCTCTTTACTTTAGGTGTATTTTTACTTTTATCACCTTCAACAGGATCAGCTGGTTTTGTCTTTTCATCTGTCATTTATTACTCCCGTAAATATTATTAAGTGCCTGTACCTGATTTTCGGTAACATGGCTATTGTTATCTATATTGGCCTGAATGCCCATAACTGTATCCTCTGCAAAGTTCAAGGACTCATCGTCCAGGATCTCATCAGCCAGGTCCAGATAGGATTCCCAATTGCATTTGTTGCACATTCTTTTCCTCCTTTTTAAATTCCGGATATTGTGTTGGAAAACAAACAAAACAGCACTTATATGGTGAATCTTTTATATAGGTTCTGACACCATTTTGGTACTGTATATATTTTGAAAAACTGAAATAGAAAGATCCTTTTGGAATTGGTGTTGTACAATAGGTGCAGATATGCTCCTTATTACATCTTTCAATGAATTTCACATTTTTAACCAATTTAGGGCCTTTGGTACTCATGATTTACTCCTTCATAATATTATAGAAAAAAGACAGTGGTTAAATGAACCCACGGCCTTTCATCGTATTCCATGTGCCATCGATTTCAGTACTTTCTTTTTCGAGTTTCAGAGGAAGAGTAATCCAGTCCCAATGTTCCCTTACTTTCTCAGTACCCCACTTTTTCACGATAGCATCAATACCACTTTCATCTGCTGGATGAATATCACCCACAGCAGCATCATGGATCTGACCGATTATCCTCGAATTATTATAGTTGGCTTTCACTTCTGGATAGATATTTGTAAGGCTCCAGAGTAAAACATGGAAAGCGGATCCTTGTATTTGCGTATTTGTAATTTGAGTAAATGAAGCAGGCCCATAATATCTGAACCCAGTGTATAAATCGACATATCCCTTTTTAAGATAATCATGCCAAGTTTTCTGCTTCCACTCTTTATATACAGGAAATCTTTCATCCCAGAAAATACGATATACGTCCTCCATATGAGCATAGAAATCCCGATACTTTTTAATACCTTTATCTTTCAAATCAAGTTTTCTTTCTGGTGTCGTATGCTCCCATAATGCTGGTGCAATCTTGGCAACTCCAGAACCGTAGAAAGATGGAAATACAAAATCACCTTTACCATTTTGCCTTTCAGCTTTCGATACTTCATTTGGTTTACATAAATAACAATCGGCAGTGGTATCACCATGCATATCATTTTTAGGATTCTTGATATATTTAATCATATTCGGATCCTTATGATAACAGGCAGATATTGTAACCTCAACACCTTTATAGTCCCATTCAATTATCTTGTTTCCTGGACGGGGTTCTATAAGTGACATAACCCATTTTAATGCTATCAAATCTCGGGCTGGCATATTCTGAAAGTTTGGTGAATCCGAGGAACTTCTGAAAGTAACAGGAATATGAAGATTGAAAAATGGACGAATTAAACCATCCACCTGTTCTCTCTTGAATTGGGCAATATAGGTGTCCCTCATCTTCTTTAATTCTCTATATGGAATAATAGACTTTGTGAAATCCGTACCTATTCTTTCCAGTTGTTTTTTGTCAGTTGCAGAAGCCCCCTTTTTAGGTTTCTTATACTTCAGAATATCATACAGCATCCTGGATAATTGGGCATCACTATTTGGATTGAACTCTTTTGACCCTCTCCACTTATCCCATTCTGGATTATCCTTAACCTTGTTGTAGGCTCTGTCAATTTTACGGGTTAAAATCTTTTCATGCTTTTCCATCTTCTCGACATTTACGCACATGCCTTCCGACTGCACCCAGGACAGAGTTTCCGCACCTTTTAAAAAGAACTTAAATCCTTTTAGAAATTTCCCTTTTAATTTTGTCTTTTGGATCTCCATAATCTTATAGCCAAAGTGAGAATCTTGACCATTGTATAAAAGCAACTTATCCAGATTGGCTTTATGGATTTTATTGAATGCATTTGTACCGTATTTCTTCATATCTGCTTTTGATGCCTTCAGATATTTATCCACAGAATCATCATAATTAAGAATTCCAAGATACACGTAAACGTAAAATTTCTCTCCAGTAGGTTTCTGACTGTTCACCACATGAGCACCAAGACAAGTATCCCATTCCCAATGCTTTGCAAACTTGCCGAATCCAGATCGTTCCTTTGTCCACATATTCTCGAAGTCCATTTTATGTGCTGCCAATCTCGTGTGCTTTGATTGCATCAATCTATACCATGCTCTGAGAAAATCCTTGTCCTCATAGAAGAAGGGAAAGGCATATCCGAATAGACCATCAGAAAATGAAGCGGTTGAAAGCTCGTGTCCTTCTGCATGTGGTTTCAATCCATCAGATTCATAATCGTGGTAGGCTATTATTCTTTTCTTGATTGCAGCATCAATCCATTTGACTGCTTCTTTCGGATCTTTTGTTGTCATAATCTCTGAGGCATAATTATGCTTATAGAATCCCTGTCCAGCTTTCTTTGCACCATTTTTCAATGCTCTTTTGAAGAAACGCAGGAGAACAGGATCAACGACATCACCACCATTTTCTCTGACTGTCTGATCCAGTAACCATTCTACAGAATAAGTCGGACAAATATACTTCTCCAATTCCTGATCAGGAATACACTCTCCGAAGAAAGCTCCCATTTTAGTACCAGTCAATCTGCCACTAATTCTGTGATGGATTAACGCCTTTATAGAGATTTCACCAAGTGTAATAATTACATCCGGATTCAATCTCTCAATTGTAGACAACAATTTGGGCCTACAGAGATCAATCTCCCTATCTGTAGGCGCCTCATACTCCTCGGTAGAGCATCGTACAGCAAACATTGACCAACAATCGACATCTAGGTCGATCTCTATTTCATCGAGTATCTTCCGAACTAATTTCCGACCAGCTTTTGAAAATACTTTTCCTCTGCTGTCTTCATATTCTCCGGGATATTCTGTAATTATCAGGATTTTCTTTTGCCCTTCTCCTACTGGCTCAATTTCGGGAGAATTGCAGGTATACTTTAATCGGCAGGCATCACATCCGATTTTATTTGCAGCAGATTTTACCTTGCCGTTTTTTGTCGGATCGATGCCAGTGCCTAGATTAAAGAAGGATTGCTTCTTTTCGCTCATTTAATGGTGGCTAACATTAAGGTGAATTTATCTTTTGTGAATACGATAAAATAATTTCCACCATTTTCTGTAATGTAGAAATCAAAAGATTTATTGACAGCCTCAATTAAAAAGCCAGCATCACCGGAGGTAGTCAATTCCTTTTTGATATTTAATTTTTTAGCCCAAGGTATAATCTCTTCAACAGATCCAGAATCCTTATGTGAAGAAATAACCAGGTCATCTTCTGTAAATGTCATATTGACAACAGAGAATCCGTTAAGGTCTTCTGATAGAACAGATACACGGTCAATTACCTCTTTGAATTCGGCAGGCAATTTTCCAACTGGATCTTTCTTCTTTTTCTCCAGATCCATTTTCTTCTCAACCAACCCAGCATATGGGTACAATGAAGCGTCATTGGTCTTGCAAGAAAAGACAGAATTATCTTTTCCTTTGAAATGTACCCATCCTTCATTTACTGATATTTTCTTCAATTCGGAAGAAACTTTTACCAACTCTGCTGCTGTGGAATCATCGATCCAGAAAGTGTCATATTTACTGTCCAGGGTATATGTGGCAATTCTGATTTCATCTGTTGAATAGAGTGAATCACCATTTACATAGATGCCTCTGATTGGAGAATTGGAAGAATTGAGTTTACACAATCTAATAGCCGGAATTAGAGAATCACCGATTTTCCGCCACTTGAGATTTCCGACATCAAGATTATTCATATAATCCAATATCTGAGATTCAACCAGTTTAATTGTTGCTCTGACTGTACCACATTTAATAATCAGGTTTTCTTTCTTCTGAATTAAGGTAAATTCATCTTCTTTCAATTTCGTTAAAAGATTAAAGAATTCCTTCGACTTCACAGCGCCGACAATTCCCGTATTTACAGGAACAGAAACGGCGATAGAATCATTGTAGGAAAAGATTCCGTCTTCAGTGAATTCAAATGTATCCGCCCCCTCCAGAATCGATGCTCCAGACTCCACACCTGGCATTACTTTGGAAAGGTTTTCAATCATTTCCTTTCTGTTTATTTTCATAAGTATCTCCTTTTTGTAGGTACATTTCATGTGGTATATCTTTGATGAAGAAGAAGGACAATAACCTATTCTTAATCGGGATATACAATTTGTTTTTCTTTGAATCATTCATGGCTTCAAAGTTGCCAGCAAAATATAATTTCATAATGAGAACCCCATCCTTTTCTGCTTCTGAAATGCCCATGGATATTTAGGTATGTATCTTTCTACATCTTCAAAATATTCAATATTGGCTAGGTCTCTATGCAGATAATGATTTACCAGACCCTCCTCAATTATTACCTCTTTTCCATCAGCATCAAATTCCGACTTCCCAAGAGTAAACCCTTTATCCTGTATATACTCATCAACATACTTTTTCAATGCTGGGCCTACACCATTATTATAGTTAAACTTATCTGGTTTACTCGGTCGCGATGAGAAGTTTATTTTTAATGGAGTGATGCCATGATCATATTTTCCCTTTCTTTTCACTGGTAAGAATATACAACCAAATCGAGAAGTCAGTGTCCAGCTTGTAGAATCGGCAGAATACCAAGGATATCTGATCATAATATTTAAAGCAGTTACACCAAATCCGTGTGTTCTGACTTTCGGCATACCTTTTTTATCACAGACATAATCACCATAGACAGTATCAAGCCATTTAATCTTCTGTCCTGTTGTTTTGTCGTTTGCAGGAGAGATACCAATATAATCCGTACATTCTGCAAACATTCTTTCCAGATATGAATAATCATCACCCATATGGAATACATGAATCAATTTCTCATGTGGTATATTTTTCGAAAGCATATAATCATAGTTTTCAAAACCTTTATCACAGGCTTTTTCGGCTTCTGCTTTTGTTGGCGTTCTACCCCACTCTCCAGGAATGACATCGAGATTGACGATATAATCAATGTACCGTTTATGTCGTTTATAGAAGTGGATATACTCATCTAGGTCTATTTCCGTTTTCTTTGTCCAGGCAGAAAATGCTCCGGAATCTAATATCATACCCATCAGAAACCATCCCCTATATGTACTGTTGAGGCAATCCCACCTCTGACATTTGCAACTAATTCTAATTTCATAGAAAGTGGATTAACCTGACTTCGAATATCATAATATATTTTACTTGCCAGATGCTCATGAGAAATCGGTAAATGATAATAATCCATATAATAGAACTTCAACGATTTCAGCTCCGGGATTATCTTATTTGGAACAATTGTTATTTTTACACTATAGATATCCGGGAAAAAAGTAACAGGACAAAGTGCTACAAGTTCTGGATATTCATACACCACAGATTCTTGTAAACCTACATAGGGAATCAATACCAATTTTCTATGAGGTAATTCCACTTCATAGGCTCCTTTAATTCTGTTTTTGTAAAGCTCAGAATCAGCACTATCCATTTTATCTAATGATTGCCAGTTCTTAATTTCTGACATTGTTATTTTAGGTTCCATTTTCTATCTCCTAATTTTTATGTACATATCGAGTGCAGCAGCATTTACCACGCCAACATATCCATGTTTTATCAATTCGAGAATTAGCGGAATATGTGATTTAATTTTGAAATGCCTAAACCATGTTTCCAATCTCATCAATTTCCGGGTGGATTCCTCAAGGTCAAAGTCATCTGTATAATAACACTTTGCACCTCTCTCCTCCATATTATATTGCAGCATATTCCAGCCCCTGCCATACATCTTATTCATCAATGCCGCTTTATCCTTAGAATCATAATGGACGATTCTGAGTAATTCGAAATCACAGGAAAATGGACTGTATTTATGAATATCGCAATAACCGTTTTCCTTATTCACATAACGGCAATGATGGCTTTCGTGGTCTGTCTGCGGATCTGACAATAGTTTGAATTTCTTATTATTAAAGTGGACTATTCTTTTTGCCAAATCCACATTGTGAATGCTTTCTTTCTCGCTGGGTAAATAATCTAATGAAAAGCGAGAACAGCAACCACCACAGAACTCCACACAATGATCCTTCTTATAGAAAGATTTTGATATGATGAGTTCCTTTGGTGGTGTATAATCTTTCCCATTATAGGAAAATGGCTCTTTTGCGAGTGCTGCAAAATATGTGGTTACTATTTTGTCAAAACTATCCCTATTTGCCATAATTTCTCCTTTAGAAAAGCCCTGCCACTTTTCAGCAACAGGGCTAGGTCCAAAACTATTTCAATAATTCTGGATGTTTTTTGACTATTCTCCCTGACAGATAAAGAAAGGGCGTATCCAATGCGGCAATTATGAGTTTTACTATGTAGGTACTGACTACAATCTGAAACCATGCAGAAAAAGGCATTGAACCCAACAGAGCAATAGAACAGAAAATCAGACTATCAACCATTTGTGATGTCCAGGTACTTCCGTTATTCCTCAGCCATAAATGTTTCGGAAATTTCTTTCTGAGCCAATCATATGTGAATGTATCAAGTGTATTGCTTATCAGATAAGCCACCATACTTCCAAGTACAATTCGAAACATCGGAGTTAATAAAACAGTCAATGAATCATGAGCCCAATCCCAAGGCGCCGGAGCCATACTCAAGATGACCCAGGATGCTATTGTCATAAAGACAGAAACAAAGAAACCAAGCATAACAGCCTTCCGAGCCTCTTTACCACCAAAATGCTCTGATAGCATATCCGTGGATAAAAATATCATTGCATACAGAACATTACCGCCAGTAGCACCTATGCCAAGAATCAATACTGACTTTGTAACCAGTATGTTCATCATGACAATTGCACCC
>Ga0070728_10000660_pt1 | contig 63274 bp, 56 predicted proteins | sample tdDd471_FD_66723 | JGI IMG/M metagenome (GOLD analysis project Ga0070728, IMG submission 66723) | Marine sediment microbial communities from the Atlantic coast under amendment with organic carbon and nitrate - tdDd47.1 | ecosystem: Environmental > Aquatic > Marine > Coastal > Sediment | place... | reverse complement strand
GCCTTTTCCTGCAGAGGTTCGGGTACGAAAATAAAAAGAAAGATATCAAGCAATCCCCCGACAGCGCCTATTAGAAAAATTACAGTGTAGACATAATAGATATTGATTCCCGTCAGTGTATCGAGAGTAATCGAGACTGTCATAAACCAGAGTATATTGACAATCTGCATGATAGAAGATCTTCGTCCGAAAAATGAACCGCGGATTTTATCGGGAATTAAATCTGCCATCCAGCTCCACCAGCCGGCAGAACTGCTGTTCGAGAATACCCAGCTGATTGTGATAGATGCAATAATGATATTGATAGAAGAAGAACTGACTCCATTCTTTCCTGCCATATAAGTGACAAAAGCCAATATAAGAGCAAAGGATCTGTGAATCAGGTGCATTATTATAAAATACTGTTTCCGTGTTTTTAAAATTCCATAGACATAAATTGCCATCAGATGAAATACTGCGGACATCTGAATCATACCTACAAGCAGTCCCAGCTGTGCTGAAGTCGCTCCCAGTATATTTGTGAAAAAAACATTAAAAATCGGCTGCGTCGAGGCAACGGAAAACCATAAGGTAAAACCGCAGCCGGCTATAGTGCTCAGCTGCAATGAATGATTTAGTGCTCTGCTGGAAATTTTACTGCTCATACATTCTGATTACTACTGTATGAGCATTAAGTCAAGAGTGAACTGGAAATTACATCTCCAGAATTTCTCTAAAGAGATTCATATAAATTTCATCTTCCCAGGGCCTGGCTCCGACTGCTCTACCTAGAATATGTCCCTCACGGCTTAAAAGATAAGTTGTCGGAATACTCTGAGCATTATACATTGTGCCAACGGCATTTGTCTGATCGAGAACTACGGGAAAAGTAAGACCGAATTCATCGACAAAATCCTGCACAGTACCACTATCTTCTCCAAGATCAACAGCTAAAATAACAAAACCATCATCCTTCAAATCATTATATACATTTTCCATTGCGGGCATTTCACTTCGACAGGGTCCACACCATGTTGCCCAGAAGTTCAGAAATACAACTTTTCCTTTATAATCACTGAGTTTTTCACTGATTCCTTCGAGGTTAGTCAATTCAAATTCAATTGAGGGAAGTGTCTCTTTGGGCACATCAAAGCCTGCCTGATTCAGTTTCATGGCTAATTCGGCATCGAAAGGTTTATTTTCTTCCGGTTTGATTTCTTCAGCGACTTCCACCTTTTCAACGGTTTCCGCAACTGCTTCTGCAACCGGTTCAACTGCCTGAGTACCCTTTGAACAGGCCGGTAAAATGACCATAATTAATAAAGATAGAATTACATATATTTTTTTCATATTTTTGTCTCCTGATTTGCCTTTAATGTAATGACAGAGAAGCAAGGTGTCAATATAAAGAATTCCTTATATATAAAAAACTTAAATTCAAGCCTCTCTGTATTGACTTTTTTTTAATCCCCACTAAAATACTAGGGATTCATGAAACTATCAACAAGAGCCCGATACGGCATGAGGGCTGTGCTGGAAATTGCGCAGACATCACAAGACAGCAAACCTCAGATAATATCGCACATAGCGAACTCGCAAGAGGTCTCGCTGAAATATCTCGAGTCATTACTGGTTCAACTGAGGAATGAAGGGATATTGCAGAGTATCAGAGGAAAGAACGGTGGATATCTACTGGGCAGAGAACCGGAGCTGATTACAGTTTTTCAGATTATCGAAGCACTGGATGGCCCAATGAGCCTTGTGAACTGTCATGAAAATGGGAAGAGTTGCCACAGAGCGAATAAATGCAGTACAGCAGGCCTCTGGGATCACCTGACAAGAACACTCAGCAATGAGATGAAAAAAATAACACTGAAAGACCTGATGACAAATCAGTTTCTGAGCGGAGAATTACTTTGAATAAAGAAAAGATAACAGTAGCAGTGGGAATGAGTGGAGGAGTTGACTCTTCCGTTGCAGCGACTATTCTGAAAAAAAAGGGTTATAATGTAATTGGAATTACCATGGAAATATGGGACGGAGCTATTGAAGTACAGGAATCAAGAAAACATGCCTGTTATGGCCCCGGAGAAGATGAAGATATCGAGGAAGCGACAAAAGTCTGTGAACAGCTGGATATCCCCTACCATGTATTTGATTTGAAAAAGGAATACAAAGAACATGTTCTGGAGTATTTCAGAGAAGAATATCTGGCAGGTAGAACTCCTAATCCCTGCGTGGTCTGCAATCACCGTCTGAAATTCGGATTTCTCATCGATAGAGCCAGAGAAGCGGGATTGAAGTTTGATTATTTTGCAACGGGACATTATGCGCAGATTGAAAAAGAAGTAGATAATTATAGACTGAAAAAGGCCAGAGACCTTTCCAAGGATCAAACCTATTTCCTGAAGAGTCTCACAAGCGAACAATTGGAAAACATAATTTTTCCTCTTGGTGATATGCTGAAAACGGAAGTTCGTCAGATAGCAGAGGAAATGGAACTCGTTGTCGCTGACAGAATTGAAAGTCAGGATTTTATCGCAGGAGGTGATTATTCACCTCTATTCAGTGTAGATGAAATCAAACCGGGAGATATAGTCAATGATAAAGGGGAAATCCTGGGTCAGCACAAAGGGATTATCCACTATACCGTTGGGCAGAGAAAAGGACTTGGGATTTCTCATGACACACCATTATACGTACTGCGTGTAGATGCAGAAAAAAACAGAGTGATAGTTACAGATAAGGAAAATCTTTTCGCAAGCGGCCTTATAGCATCTGATGTGCATCTGAATATTTCCGGAGAAGTCCGGGATCCAGTCCGGATCAAAGCCAGAATCAGACAAAAACACAAAGAAGCCGATGCGTCGATAACCAGAATGGAAGATAACAAAGTAAAAGTGATCTTTGAAAATCCCCAATTGTCAGTCACTCCGGGGCAATCGGTTGTTTTTTACCAAAATGATATCGTACTTGGCGGAGGCATAATAGAAAGTCATCTGTAAAAGTGCTACAATCATATTAGTTGAAAAATGAAAAGTTCTGCACTGTTTTTTTTACTGCTGATATCTATCTCTTCTATAATTTCTTCCGAAGAGATAGATGTACTTTTCAACAGCGACTACTACCCTTTTGAGTTCGTCAATGACAAAGGGGATCCCGACGGATTTACAATAGATCTTATTTATGCGATCGCCCGGGAAGCAGCTATTAATATCAATCTGATAAAAGGGAACTGGCAGCTAAGCGATGATGCTCTCTACAGTGGCAACATAGATCTGGTCCCCCGCTATCTACCGGAAAAAACAGCAGAGCATATCATAACCTCGGACTCTCTTTTCTCGGTTTATTTCTCTTTTATCCAAAAAAAAGCAGTTTCCTATAAGAATTTCAATTCTTTGAGAAACCGAACAGTAATTCTTTCCTCAGGTGATTCATCTGAAGAGTATTTGATAAGCCGGGAGTATTCGGCACAGGAAATTCTCACAAAAAGCTGGATGGACTCACTTAACGCTCTCAATAATGATTATGGCGATTATTCCATAGTCTCAACAATCCACTACAAACTATATAGTGATGAATTCAAAAACCGATTACATATCATCAATGACCTCAATCTTTCTGTTCCCTTCGGCTTCACAGCGGCGAAATGGGATAAGAATATTATCAATAACGTCAACAACGGAATATCAATCATCAAAGTATCAGGGGAATTTGACAGCATATACAGGAAATGGTTCGGTAATGAAGAAAATTTAATTATAAAAAGGTCAAAATCCCGCGATCGCATTAGTATATATATAATAACCGGATCTATTCTGGTATTAGTCATATTATTTCTAATAAACAAGAGGAAGGTAAAATCATGAGTTCTCCAATTCCATCAGATGTGGAAAGACATCTTCATACGCTGGTAAGCGAAACAATCAGTTTTGAAATGATAAAAGAATTGTGGCTGAAAAAAGATAAACTCTTTTCTGATCAGATAGCACTGCTCGCTATGGATGAGGTAGATCATCTGGATAAAGATGATGAGCGGGGAATTCTCCTGCTGACCTATTCGGGCTCTCTCATCAGTCTCGGTTGCGGTTTTGAGAGATCAATGGAATATGCCAGTATTAAATTGAGAAATGACGTTCCGGATATAATAAAAGCGGAGAAAGTCAATCTGACGGCCGCTCTTGATAAGGGAGCCATTGCGACGTTTTCAGGAGGTCAGGTTCAGAACACTTCATCCCTCTATAAGATAGTGGTTTGCAGAGAAGGTGTGTCTATAGAAGAACAGGAAAAAAGGATCCGTGAAGCAACCATTTTCATCACCAATTCCTTTATCCACCTCAACAGGGATTTGACTGTAGCCAATGGTGACAGAAACATCGATCAATTCAATAAAAAAGAGATGATCCGATATATAGCCGGCAAAAACGGCGTTTCCCAGAAACTGGCGAAAGAGATTATTGATGATTTTACGATTATGGCTGAAACAGGACTTCTACTGGGTAAAACCGTATCCCTCGGATCCCTGGGTAAGCTTTCATTGAAATGGAAAGCCGAAAGAAAAGCAAGAATCGGAAGGAATCCTGCAACAGGCGACGAGATTACAATTGCGGCAAAAGACGCTCACTACTCTCCCTCCTTCAAATTTTCATCTCGGGTCAAAGAGAAATGTGAAATAGTGGAAAAGCAGGATTAAGGATATAAATTGGATCACAAGTTTGAAAATATAAGAGCTTTTGAGGACAAAGATCTGCCTGTTGTCATCAAGAGGTTAGTTGCCAATAATTGGTTCATTCGAAACAGCCGTATGATGATCTTTCCCAAATTACCGGCATTTCTGAACCCCATTGCTGATAAAGGTCTGCAGGTATTTCTCTATTTTCGCCTGATGCCTATTAAAACCACAATAGATCTCCATAAGGAGATTTTTATCGATAAAGTTGTCAGTAACATTATTTTCAAAACCACTGACGGAGTTCATTGCAGCGGCCTGGAAAATCTTGATCCGGATAAACCTTATTTATTTGTAAGCAATCACAGAGATATATCCCTTGATCCGATTCTATTGAATTATATTCTCTGCTCAAATAATTTCCCCCCCGCTGAGATTGGTTTCGGCAACAATCTGATGTTCAATAAACCCCTCACAGATCTGATTAGAATATACGGCTCTTACATTATCCAGAGAGATCTTCCCAAAAGAGAAAAGATTCTTGCAGTTGCCAACTTGTCCTCTTATATCTGGAACAGATTGATGGGAGGGAAATCCATATGGATCGCCCAGAGAAAGGGACGGGCAAAAGACGGTTTTGATAAAACAAATCCTTCACTACTGAAAATGCTCTACTTCTCCAGGAAAAAAGAGGGTATGTCATTTAGCGAATATATAGAATCTGTGAATCTGATACCAGTTGCCGTTTCCTATGAATACGATCCTCTTGATCGACTAAAAGCCTGGGAACTCCATCAGATTGAAAACAAGGGGAAACATAAAAAAGCCAGAATGGAAGATATGACCAGCGTCATTTACGGACTAAAAGGAGACAAAGGAAGAATAAACTGCTCTTTCGGCGAAAAATTGACTGTCAAATGTAAAGATGTGAGAGAAGCAGCCCTGGAGATAGACAGGCAGATTTATCTGAATTACAAATTATGGCCGACAAACTATATAGCATACGACCTGCTAACGGGAAAATCAGAATATTCCAATCACTACACGATTTTTGAGAAAAAAGAATTCCTCAATAGATATTACAATCTGAAAGATTATGTCTATCACATAATCCTTCAGACATACGCCAATCCCCTGATAAATAAAATTAAGGCAGTAAGGGACGGCCGCGACCGTCCCATACAATAATCAGACCTCGACTATCCAGCCTTCCGGTGCTTTAACATCACCGAGCTGTATTCCCACAAGTGTTTCGTACAATTCTTTTGTCACTGGACCGACTTCGGTTTCACTGTGAAAAACATGGAAGTTATCCTTGTGCTGTACACCGCCAATAGGTGTGATTACTGCAGCCGTACCACAGGCACCAGCTTCTTTGAATCTATCCAGTTCGTCTATTTTCACATCGGACTCTTCTGTTTCCATCTTCATATATTCTTTCGCTACATGGAGCAGAGAATATTTTGTGATGCTGGGAAGAATGGAAGGAGACTGTGGTGTAATGAATTTGTTATCTCTAGTTATGCCGAAGAAATTAGCCGCTCCGACTTCTTCTATTTTTGTATGAGTTGCCGGATCGAGATAAATGCAGTCGGCAAAACCTTTATTGGCCGCTTCTTCATGGGGCATTAAACTGGCTGCATAATTACCACCGACTTTGGCCTGTCCCGTTCCCGAAGGCGCTGCACGGTCATATTCAGTTGTCATAAAATTGACAGGAGTCATTCCGCCTTTGAAATAAGGGCCTACAGGCATACAGAATACACAAAAAATGTATTCAGGCGCAGGTTTTACACCTATGGTATCGCCGCAACCGAAAATAAAAGGTCTGAGATATAAAGTGGCTCCTGATCCGTAGGGGGGAACAAAAGACATATTGCCATTGACAACCTGTTTGCAGGCATCGATAAATTTCTCTGTAGAAACTTCGGGCATTCTTATTCTTTCACAGGATTTCTGCATTCGCTCGGCATTCTGATCAGGGCGAAAAAGTTGAACCTTACCCTCTTTTGTCTGATAGGCTTTCAAACCTTCAAAACACTGCTGCCCGTAATGGAGTCCCGTAGAGGCTTCGCTAATGGACAGTTTATTATCTTCTACAAGATTTCCATCATCCCATGAACCGTCTTTCCAGACTGAAATATACCTGAGATCTGTTTTAATGTAGGAAAATCCCAGTTCGGACCAATTGATGTTTTGTGATTCTGCCATAGCGCACCTCTTTTTTAAAATAATATTATTGATATTTTACCTATTGTAATGCTTTCTGTCTATTTCTCAATAGAAGAAAAAAAAATCCGGAATATTTCTATTCCGGATCAGCTTTTCATTTACAGTAAAATTATTCTTTAACGGAACCGGCAGCAAAACCTGCTTTGATCTGTTTATGGAAAAATATATAGAAAATAATCATAGGCATTGTACCCATAACCAGAGCGGCCATCTGCATTCCGAAATCTCTTGATCGGCCTCCGGCAAAAGAGTTGATTCCTACAGGCAAACTTCTAATAGCCGCATCACTTGTCAATGTAAGTACAAGTACAAACTCATTCCAGTTTCCGAGAAAACTGAAAATTAGCATTGTAGTTACAACAGGTAATGATACAGGAACAATCATATGCCAGAAGATATTCAGATAACTGGCGCCGTCAATTCGACCTGCCTCAATCATGGATTCGGGAATACCCTCGACAAAGGTCTTTGCGAGATAGACCATAAAGGGCAAACCAAGTGCAATGTAGGGAATGATAACGCCGATTCGGGTATCATCTATCCCCAATTTCAATTCCAGTACAAATAAAGGTATCAGAAGTGAGTGAACTGTAATCAGAAGTCCCATAATGAAGAAATAATAAAAGAAGTTTGATAATCTTTTATATTCAAATTTTGCAAATCCGTAACCGCACATAAGAGCAAGAAATACTGTTATAGTAGTTGCCACGCCGGCATAGATCACACTGTTGATGAAATATATACCGAGATTTCCCAATTTGTATGCTTGTTTGAAGTTTTCTACATAGAAACTTTTCGGGAAAGCAAACACAGTTTTGACTATATCGATATGTGGTTTAAATGCACTGTACGTCAACCAGAATAAAGGACCAACAGTCAGAAATGTATAAAATACCATCACAGTATATGCGAAGATTCTCCAGGTGAGATTTTGTTTTTTCAAGCTTGTAATATCTTTGGACATAGTATCTCCCCTCCTAACTATATTTCTTTTCGAATCTGCCGAATATACGCTGCACTACTGAAATTAATCCAACGCTTAAAGCGACAATTGCCATGGAAACCGCACTACCGAAGCCATAGTTGTAATATTTAAAGGTAGTCTGATACATATAGATGGCAATAACTTCAGTATAATTGGCTGGACCGCCACCGGTCATTGCAAATATGAGGTCAAAACTTCTCAAACTTCCGGAAATTGCAAAAACAAATGTTGTAAATAAGACTCCCAGCATGGAAGGGATTATGATTCTGAAGAGAATCTGTCCCTCTTTAGCTCCGTCAATTACGGCCGCTTCTATTACCGAAGGGGAAATTCTCTGGAGATTTGCAATAAAGATAATCATATAGGTTCCCGTATACATCCACAGGATTACGAATAATATCGGGATGATTGCCAGATATTTATCTTCAAACATAGAAAAAACAAATCTCGGTTCATCTCTAACAATTCTGACTAACTGTGTAAACAAACCTTGCTGCGAAAAGATCTGCCGAAATAATATCGCGACTACGACACTGGATATAGTAATCGGCAGAAAGATCATAGTCTCAAAAAAATCGGCGGCTTTTACCAGCTTTCGGTAGAGAATATAGGCAAGAACAAAGCCCAGTGGAATCTGTCCGAAAATCGAGATTCCCACAACTAACAGGTTATTTCTAAGACCATGAAGGAATCGGGGGTCTTTTATCATATTAAGATAATGCGTTAAGCCTACAAATTTCGGAATACCATATCCTGTCCATTCTGTAAAACTCAGAACAGAAGTATAAATTATCGGTATGATAATAATTGATGCATAGATCAAAACAGCCGGTACAACCAGAACCGCATAACTGGCCTTTTTAAGGCTTCTTTCTGTCATGGTAACTCCATTCTATTAATATACATTGAATTATAGTATAAAAAAGCACCTGTATTCCAAGGAATCAGGTGCTTTTATTATTTATTTGGATTATTTACGGCTAGTATCGTTAGCTGCAACCCATGCTTCATACTCATCAGCAACCTGCTGAGCAGTTTTAGCACCAAGCATCATTTCCTGGATAGCTGGATGTAAAACACCCATACCTTCTCCGTCCATTACCGCATCGATAACTGGAGTCATAGGAGCTTTACCAAGGAAGTCAACTAATTTCATCATGATAGTAGGAAGTGATTCAGGAGCAGGCAATTTGTAGGAGGGAATCCAACCTAACTGCTGCTTAACTTTAGAACCAACAGGTCCAGCCCAATACCAGATCCATTCCCATGCAGCATCAGCTTCAGCACCTTCTAGTTTCACATTCATACCGAAACCAGTTCCGGCTACAGCATCAGTAGATCCTGATTGACCTTTCTGTCCGGGGATGTCTGGGAAAGAGTTTAGAGAAACATATCCCATCTGCTCTTCTGTCAATTCTGTTGCGAGGTTCTGAGTTCTCCATCCACCATCGATCAGGTAAACAGCTTCTTCTCTAACGAATGCGTCAAGAGCTTCTCCGTATCCAGCCTGGTTGATTCCAGGTGAAAACATATTAGCGTCAGCAAGAGTTTTGATAACACCTAGGGCATCAACAAATTCCTGATCAGCAAATCCAGCACCGTCTCCGACGATAGCTTTGTTAAACCAGTCCATTCCACCGGCTCTTTCTGTTAAAGTTGAAAGGAAACAAGACTGCATTTCCCATCCGTCACCGTTATCCATTGCAAGAGCAATGTATCCGGCAGCTTCAATAACAGGCTGCTGTGCAAGAAGTTCTTCCATTGTTTTTGGATAAGAAAGTCCGAGTTCATCCAAGAGTCTATCATTTGTATAAACAACGTGACATACAGTTACCTGCTCGGGAAGCTCATACATTTCACCATTAACACCCTGTGGAGCCATAGCCATAGCTGCGAACTCGTCTTCATGACCTTTGATCCAGGGTCTTAAGTCTTTAATTCTTCCAGAACCTGTTACCATTCCAGTTCTTTTTGCAGGCCAGAGAAACATAAGGTCCGGCAGCTGATCAGCAACAGACATAGCCTGAAGTTTATCGTGGTAAGGTTCATCAGCAATGTATTCCCATTCGATGTTGATATTGGGATTTTCCGCTTGAAAAACAGGATAGTGAATATCCCAGTTCTTGATTGCAGTTTCATCAGTTACGTTCATCTGATGCATACCTGTAAGATTAATCACTCCATCATCTGCTGCAGCTGTTTCACCCTGCTGTCCACCAGCGAAGATCGCTGTAGTCATACAGATTATTGCTAAAAATGTAATAGCCTTCTTCATTAAAAAGCCTCCTTGTTTATAACTTCTCCCGACAGGAGAAGACATTCCGATAAAGAAATAATTCCCTATCAGACAAATGCCGATATTAATTTTGCCGATTGTCAATCAGCTGTAAGTTTCCATCAAAAACCTACATATTCATACGGTTGGTTTTAAAACCAACTAATTAGTAGTATAAATGGTATTCAACAAACGTCAAGCAAAAAATGAAGTTATTTCGTAAATAAAACCAACTCCATAAAATAGAGAATATTGAAGTTTGTAATGAGAATATTTCTCAACTAAACTTATATTAATATGATTGATAAAAAAGAAGCTGTAATCTGATGCTATTAAAAAATATACTGCTCATCAATAATAATCTTGAATTCTATAGTGAAGAGATTCGCTTTCTGGAAGAAGAGGGTTACAACATTACCACCGCGGGAACCAGTGAAGAAGCGCTGAATATTCTTTCCAGATTAAAAAATCATTTTGACCTGATCTTGTTGGATCCAATACTAAAAACCATTGATGAGGGGATAAGTACAGCCAGGATCATTATAGAAGAGTTAAAGATCCCCCTCCTCTTCTATACGGATATTACTGATGATAAAACAGTAAGGCAAACAGATGTTATGAATTCTTATGGTTATATTATTAAAAGTACAGGAAAAGCCGTATTGAATGCAGCTATCAATAGAACATTCAAAGCTGTAAACAGATATGCCGGATTGAATACTCATGAAGATATACTCTCGCGTCTTGTCATAAGAATTAATGAATCGAATTTATCAGTGAATAATGAAGGTTACAGTTACCTTATATCAAAATTGGAAGATGGTATCATTGTAGAGAATAAAGATGGGCAGATTATTACAGCCAATAGCAATGCGACAAAGATTATGGGTTTATCCAGGGATGAGCTGAGACAGAATATTACATCGAGAAAGGATTGGGAGTTTATCCATGAAGACTTCACTCCCTTTCCAGTTGAAGAACACCCGGCGATTGTAACGCGGAAAACTGGTGAGATTCAGAAAGAAATTACAATGGGCATCAGAAAAGACAAAGAAATACTGATCTGGATCATCATGACTTCACAGCCTATATTTAAATCTGATAACAGAACATTGGCCGGAATCGTAACTTCTTTCAGGGATATCACTGAAGAAATTAATTTGAAAGAGAGCAATTTAAAGTGGAACAATATTTTCCGAAATGCCGAGTGGGGAATTGTCGTAGGGAAAGCTGATAGCGGAACTCTCGACCTGATGAATCCGGCATACGCAAGAATGCACGGATACACTGTTGAAGAATTACTGGGGAAACCTATTTCTGATGTATTTGCTCCCGAAGAGAAAGCCTTGGTACCGGAGCATATAGCTAAAGCCCATAAGCTGGGACATTATCGATTTGAGTCTATGCATATAAAAAAAGACGGAACCCCCTTTCCGGCAATAATGGAAATAACAACGATTAATGACAGTATGGGGAACCCTCTATACAGGGCAGGCAGTGTAATCGATATTACAGAAAGAAAAAAACAGGAACAGGAATTGAAAAAGTCCAAAGAGTATTCAGAATCTCTATTCTGGAACAGTCCCTGTGCCATTTACTCTGTTGACAGGAATTGTCGTGTTGTCGATTTTAACAAAAAAGCCGAGGAAATCACAGGTTACCTTAAAGAGGAAGTAATTGGAAAAGAATTTAATATGTTCTCTGAAGAATTATCATCAACTGAGAAAGTGGGAAGAGAATACAAAATCATTACTAAACAGAATAGGGAAAAAGTAATCGAAAGATATAACACTCTTCTCTACGACAACGATGACAATATTATTGGAGATATTGAGAGCTTTATTGATATTACAAACTGGAAAGAACTTGAAGATTTCAAGTCCGATATAGAGAGGATCATCAGACATGACTTGAAAACTCCTCTCAATTCCATAATCGGTTTTCCCAAAATGATGCTGACAGATGAATCTCTGTCTGATGAATACAAAGAATATCTGATGATAATTCTTGCTGCCGGTCAGAATATGCTCAATTTAATAAATGCTTCGCTCAACATGTACAAACTCGAAGAAGGCTCCTTTCAGTTCAATATGGCCGAAACCAATGTTCTCTCTATTCTCAAACAGATAAATATTGAACTCCGGGAAATTATTCAAAGAAAAAAATGCCGGATCAAAATATTGATTGAAGGCAATCCGCTGACTCCAGATTCTGTGATCAAAATACAATCTGAAAAAAATCTGCTCTATATGACTCTGACGAATCTGATAAAAAATGCCCTTGAAGCTTCTCCAAAAAATGAGATTGTAACAGTTAATTTATCTGATAAAGATAAACTGCTGATCAGCATTCACAACATTGGTACCATTCCTGAACAAATCAGAGATTCTTTCTTTGATAAGCATGTGACCTCGGGAAAGAGCAATGGAAATGGATTGGGAACATACAGCGCCAAACTGATGGCTGACGCCCTCAATGCCACTATAGAATTCACTACAGATGAGATTGATGGAACAACTCTGTTTCTGGCTATTTAATTGTTCAAATCATTTTACAATGGACAGTATATAAAATTCTGGATTAAACTGTTTAGATGAATGAATTATATGCCGTTTTATCTACAGTAGGACCAGACCGGAAAGGGATGGCTGATGATATTGCAAACATCGCAATAGAGTTTAATTGTAATATCGAAGACAGTAAAATGTCAGTTCTTGGTGGAGAGTTTGCTGTAATAATGCTTATCTCCGGTGAAGGGAAATCCATAATTGAACTGATCTCCAAAGCAGATGACATAGGGAAAAGATTTGATATGAATATCAATATCAAAGAAACTTCCGCTCCTCATACGGTTCAACAGGGGATTCCCTATATGCTTGAAACAATTTCTATGGATACTCCTGGAATCGTTCACTCCATTACCCTTTATTTAAGAGAATTATCTATTAATATAGAGGATCTCGAAACAGATAAAAGTGCCGCACCCCTATCGGGGACACCTATGTTTCATATGAGAGCGAAAATTATTATACCCAAATCGGTAAATCTGGCTGATTTTAAAGACCATCTATCTGATATTGAACATGAAATGAATCTCGATATACATCTTAAAGCTTATACAGGGGAATAATATCAAATAAGCGATTTATACAGGTTCACTAAATTCAAAAGAATGATGAGAACAATGACAACTCTGAACAGGATCTGAATTGTTTCACTCTTCAGTTTTCTGTTCAGAAATGAACCTGAAAGCCCTCCGATTATTCCTCCGGGAATCATAAAAAAAAGCATCGATAGATCAAATCCGGAAAAACCGGTACTTATCAATACAGACAAAAGCTTAGAACTCTGACTGAATAATATAATCAGAACTGAGTGTACAGCAGCGGATTTACTGTCCATTGAAAATAACAAAGCCAGCAGAACAACATTGAAAGGTCCTCCACCCACTCCCAGAAAAGATGCAATCAGCCCCAATAATAATCCGACGATAAAAATCAGAATCACATTCGTCATATGAAAGCTATGTATATTCTTTTTTAATAAATAGATGAGAACAAGGATGAGCAATAAAGCGAGTATCACTGATTGTACTGCCGTTATCAATCTCGGTTCTTCAATATGTATTCTGATATAGGAAAATAGAACTGTGCCCAGAATGCCACCGGTGATAGAACCCGATGAAAGGATTATTGTTGTTTTCCCCTCGAAACGCATACCTGAATGGTATTGTTTAATTGTTGAAACAACAGCCATTGAAAGAACTGTAAAAGATGAGAGCAGACCGATAGTAGCCACGTCGTATTGGCCGAGAGAATCAAGTACCGGCTTGATGATCACACCACCGCCCAATCCCGATAGGGCACCGATAGTTGTTGAAAATAGAGCTACTAGAAGGTAAATGAATTCCAAAATAGATCCTGTAAAATAGTTTCTTCCATTTTACACTGAAACATTGAAGAGTTGAAAGAGCTGTGAGTGCAGAAGAATTACACTATCTGCTGTAGGAACAAATCACCTTCATCTTCTTGCTTTTCCACTTCAATTGATGCACTCAAAGTATTTAGAGCAGCCATATAACCGGTTTTAAACTCTTTGCTTATTCTGGAGGCATTTTGAATGGTTCTTTTCTGATAGGCAATCATCTTTTCAATTTCTTCAATACTCATTTTTATTCCTGATTTTATTTAATATATAGCCAAAATTATATAATCAGATTACAACCGGAATTGCAATCTGACAATAAAATTATTGAAAATTAATCATTAATCCCAGTAGAGCAGAACTTTTCCAGACTGACCTGTAGCCATTATTTCAAAACCTTTCTGATATTCATCGATGGGAAGGCGATGTGTAATAATTCTGCTGATATCAAGTCCCGTTCGAATCATCGCAGCCATCTTATACCAGGTTTCATACATTTCCCGTCCATAAATGCCTTTGAGCTGAAGTCCTTTGAAAATAATCTCATTCCAGTCGACAGGACACTCTCCAGCAGGAATTCCAAGAAGAGAAACCTTGCCACCGTTATTCATCATTTTAAATAACTGTTTCTGAGCAGCCGGGCTTCCGGACATCTCCAGGCCTACATCAAATCCCTCAAGCATATGAAGTTCACTCATGATATCTTCCAGATTATCGGAAGCTACATTCACTGCTCTCGTTACACCCATCTGACGAGCCATATTCAGTCTGTATTCATTTACATCGGTAATGATGACATATCGGGCACCGGCATGGCGGGCGACTGCCGCAGCCATAATTCCAATTGGACCGGCTCCGGTGATCAAAACATCTTCTCCTACCATATCAAAAGATAATGCCGTGTGTACGGCGTTGCCGAAGGGATCAAATATCGATGCTATTTCATCTGAGATAAAATCATCGAGTTTAAATGCATTATTAGCTGGAATCACCAGATACTCGGCAAAACATCCCTGTCGGTTGACTCCCACTCCCTGGGTATTTCTGCAGAGGTGCTGTTTCCCAGCACGGCAGTTCCTGCAGTGGCCACATGTAAGATGCCCCTCTCCGGAAACCCGGTCGCCGATAGTAAAACCTTTAACTTCATCACCGACTGCTTCAACGGTTCCTACGAATTCATGACCGGTTATCATAGGAACGGGAATAGTATTCTGCGACCATTGATCCCAATTGTAAATATGAATATCTGTTCCGCATATAGCGGTAATCTTAATCTTGATAAGCAGATCATTCGGTCCGTGCTCGGGAACCGGTGCCTCGATCATCGAGATCCCTTTTTCTCTTTTCGTTTTAGCCAGGGCTTTCATAAGCAGTCCTCCATTTTTTCTTAAATATATAAATAATTCTTCATTAACTGTCTTAGATTTTACAAGGTATTCTGATATTTTTCACCATAATTCTTTAGAACAAGTCTAACTTTACAATTCTAATAAATTAATGTTATTGTAATATATAATCAAAAAACCATATATATATGATATTATTAAAGGGAAGGGAAAGGTACGCATGAAATTCAAAGCAATAGGAATTCAGCAGATAGATCAGATTGAACAACTCAATGATCTGCCGGAAGAGTATAGAAAAATACTCAAAGCTGTTTCTATGGTTCTACCTTTCCGGGCTAACAATTACATTATTGACGAACTGATCGACTGGAACAATATTCCTGATGATCCTATTTTTCAACTGACGTTCCCCCAACCGGGTATGTTGAAGGAAGAATATCTCAACGAGATTATCGACTTAATTGATTCAAAAGCACCGGAATCAGAACTATATCAGCAGATAAATAAAATTAGAGAAGAGATGAATCCTCATCCGGCATTTCAAGTTGAAATGAATGTCCCGAGAGAAAAAGGGATAGAGCATAGAGGATTACAACACAAATATCCTGAAACTGTTTTGTTTTTTCCAAAACAAGGCCAGATATGTTCAGCTTACTGTACGTATTGTTTCAGATGGGCTCAGTTTTCCGGTATTGACGATCTGCATTTTGCTGCATCTGATCCCTATGAACTTGTAAAATACCTGGAATCTCACCCTCAGGTAACCGACGTATTGATTACCGGTGGAGATCCTCTGTCCATGTCGACAAAACTGCTCAGAAGATATATCGAGCCGTTGCTGAAAAAACCGGGGAATCTCAGGTCAATCCGTATCGGAACAAAATATCCTGCTTTCTGGCCTTACAGATTTCTCACAGATAAGGATTCTGATGACCTGCTGGATCTGTTTCGTGAAATTGCAGATTCTGATATACACCTGGCTATTATGGCTCATTATTCTCATTATAGAGAGCTGGAAACAACCGCATCACAGGAAGCTGTCAAAGTTATAAGAAAAACAGGGGCTGAAATCAGAAGCCAGTCTCCAGTTCTGGACCATATTAATAACAATGCCGACGTGTGGTCTACCATGTGGCAGAAACAAGTTGAACTGGGAATTATTCCCTATTATATGTTTATGGCCAGAGACACCGGTGCGCGAGAATACTTCAGTATACCTATAAAAGAAGCCTTCGATATTTACTCAAAAGCTGTCAGTCGCGTATCCGGTCTGGGACGCACTGTACGGGGCCCTGTCATGTCTTGTTCTCCAGGAAAGGTGCTCATCGACGGGATAACAGAAATAAATGGAAAGAAAGCTTTTGCATTAAAATTCATCCAGGGTAGAAATCCCGATTGGGTGAACCATTTGTTTTTTGCAGAATACGACGATGATGCAGATTGGATGGATATACTGAAACCTTTTGAAGAAGAGGAATTTTTCTTCGATGAAGAATTTTCGCAGATGCTCGATCGAGCGATCTCTTTATAAATAAGCCCGGTAAAAAACCGGGCTTCTTCCAGTAGATTTCTAATCAGATCGTAATGATACGGAGCTTTACTGCCTGCTTGATCAGTTCTGTCTGATGATCAAGATTCATTTTTCTCATAATATTATCACGGTGAACAGAGACTGTTTTCGGGCTGACATTTAATTTATATGCAATTTCCTTATACCCGATGCCCTCAGCGAGAAGACGGAAAATCTGCTGTTCCCTGGCAGTTAACGTTTCATACAAAGAGAATTCATTGGTTTCATAATCGTTGAGAATTGATTCGACTTCATCGGAAACCCAAAAACCTCTTTTTTCCGGATAGCACAACGCGTCAATGAGCAAATCCAGAGATTCGTCTTTCAGAAAATATCCCCGGAATCCCCCATTTAAAGCTTTCTGGATATAGAATGGAGTTTTATGCATTGATAAGAACATAATATCCGGAACAATTCCCTTTAGATCATTTGCAATATCAAAACCGTTCTCATCACCAAGGCTGATGTCTATAATAGCTGCAGTAAACTGATAACTTCTAACCAGAGTGATAGCAGAAGCACTGTCCGGTGCATAATAAAGCTCACAATTATCGGGCAGTTCAGTCTTTAATCCACCAAATATAAGTTTGTGGTCATCAACAATTAAGATATTTCGCATAGTTCTATGGGGATATCAATCGAAATATCAGTCCCCTCTCCTTCATTGGATTTCAAGTTGTATTCACCTCTTAAAATATCAAGGCGGTACTTAATACTGTCGAGCCCGATACCTTTGCGATAAACCAGGTATGGATCAAAACCTTTGCCATTATCACTATATTTAATATTGAGAGTCGGATGGCTGTAAACAAGTAACAAATCAATTTCTGTAGCTTCAGAATGAATACGGGAATTAGTAAGGATCTCCTGAATAATTCTGTAAATATGCAATGCCGCGGAAGGTTTCAGCCGAAGAGCATTTAAACCCACGGTTTTCCTGTTTAATTTAAACTCTGAAAGAACATTGAAATCGGAAAACAGTGTCTCCAGATAGTCTTTGAATGAAACATCGGGATTGTCCGGAGCTTTCAGCATTCTCGATAAATAACGGACTCTTCTGATAACATCAGATGAATATTTCTCCATTAAAATCGTATGCTCGTCTATTGAGTTTTTACTTTGGAAATACCTTTTGATAATCGCCAGCTTCTGAGCTATATCATCATGCAGCTCAAAGGCTATAAGGCTTCTCTCTTTTTCAAGTTGATCGTAGAGTTTATTATTGATTTCGTTACGTATCTGTTCAGAGCGGAGTACTTTGAAATTCTCATACTGGCTGATTCCAAGAAAAAGAATCATAATAATGACAGTGATGGTAATCAGAAGATAGAGTATTCTAAATGATTTTTCTCTTTGAATGCTGAATAAATGGATTTTCCCATTAATATTCTCTATAAATAAATATGTGTCATATAAATCCTGTTTATTTTCTATTTCAATTGTGAAAGCATCAGTTTTGAAATCATGAAAAGTTCCCAGAAGAGCATTAAACGAATCATTATCGAGCAACTTTTGAATCAGTGATTCAAGATCTGCTATTTTTGTTTCATCCATTGAATCATCGGCCATAGATTCATATATCAAATGATTAATATTCTCCATATCAACATGAATCTCTTCAATTCTATTAACAGCTGCCATGTGCAATTGTATAAAAAAAACAAAAACGATGATGATGATTAAAATACCGGACAAAAAGATTATTGACGGTCTGAATATTTTATCAATCATTTGTTTACCCTTCATATGACGTATGTTACCATTAAAAAATGGTTTTGTATTATATGATTAAACAGAAAAATAGATTATTTTTCACCATTTTAGCAGTTTTGACCGCTGTCTTATTAAATGGGTTATTCAGCTATTTAAATGATTATTTTTTATTGCCTATTTTCCTCGATTCACTTTTTACAATTATGACTGCTGCACTCTTCGGTTTGTGGCCGGCTTTAATTGTCGGGGCGTTATCGAATTTTTTTATAGAGCTTGTAAATGGGTTTCCGGGAATCTATGCACCATTTGCCATTATTAATATTATGACTGCTTTAGTAACGTCTCTATTTGTTCTTAAAAAACACTTCAACTCCCCTTCTGATATTTTCTGGTTGATAATTATTCTGTCTATTGTGAACTCACTGGCAGGAGCTATAATCGTGACGTTTGTTTTCGGGGGTTTTACCAATCTTTCCATGGACAATATTGTCAGAGGAATTATGGTTGCCGGACAGTCGATATTCTCCTCAGCATTTATTGTGCGTTTGGTCGTGAATATTGTGGATAAAGGGATTTCCGCTATCGTTACTTACATTGTATACAAAGCTATTCAGCGTAAAGCCGAACAAGCTATATGAGGTCTTATTGTGAAAATGTTTATTGTTGATTCCTTTACAGACAAAATTTACAAAGGCAATCCCGCTGCAGTCTGTCTGATTGAGAAAAAACTGAATGAATTGGAATATCAGAACATCGCTATGGAAATGAACTTGTCTGAAACTGCTTTTTTACTGAAAAAATCAGAAAATGTATATGATTTGAGATGGTTTACACCGGAAGAAGAAGTAAATCTTTGCGGACACGCAACACTGGCCAGTGCTCATATATTGTGGGAACAGGGGATAGCCGCTAAAAATCTGCCAATTTCATTTAATACATTGAGCGGAGTTCTTTCTGCTAAATATGAACAGGACTGGATCACTCTGGATTTTCCGGCTCAAAATCCCGTCGAGTCCAAAGGTGATCCAGATCTTCTTGAAGCAATTCCAGGTGATAAAATATCAATACTCGAAGATGAGCTCTCTTACATCATCATTATGAAAAATGAAGAGGATATCAGAGAAATGAATCCCGATTTTGACTTGCTCTATAAAACCAGAAAAAAAGAGGTTATTGTTACCGCTCTTTCTGAAAATCCCGAGTATGACTTTGTCTCACGATTTTTCGGTCCCGCAATAGGAATAAAGGAAGATCCCGTCACCGGATCCGCTCATTGTTATCTCGCACCATACTGGTCCGGGATTCTCGGCAGAAAGGATCTGACAGGGTATCAGGCATCCAGGAGAGGTGGTTTTGTCCACTGCACAGTTGTCGGGGACAGAGTTTTATTGAAGGGTAAAGCCTGTACGTTTTTGTCGGGGGATATAGTCCAGTAATGACAGGTTGCGACCTGTCATTACTGCGATATTTCACCTAGAAGACCGATTTCTTCTGCAGCCGTTCGCATCCCCATAATTGTTAAATCAATGACATCAGCTATTTCAAGGCCGAGTATCTCCGCCCCTTTCACAATGATGGATCGGTCGACACCTGCGGCAAAACGCTTGTCTTTCCATTTCTTCTTAACCGATTTCACTTTGGTATCCAGTATGCTTTTTGAAGGGCGGACTAATGCTGTTGTGGCAACAAGACCGGTGAGTTCATCAATAGTAAACAAATATTTTTCCAGTAGTGATTCCGGTTGAATATCTGTGCAGATCCCCCATCCGTGACTGGCCACTGCACGAATGTATTCTTCAGGCCAGTTATTTTCTGTCAGGATCTCTGTACTTTTTTTACAGTGTTCATCGGGGTACATTTCATAATCGATGTCATGGACCAGACCGATGATACCCCATTGTTCTATATCCTCACCGTTTTTTTCTGCGATATATCGCATTACCGCCTCTACGGATAAGGCGTGTTTAATTAATCCGTCTGTTTTGTTGTATTGTTTAAAGAGTTCCAGAGCTTCTTCTCTGGTTGGTATTTTTGTTGTCACTTCTTTTGCTCCTTAGCTCCCTATTTCAATCTGTCAGATTCTGACAAAAAAAGGGGTCTGTTTCATATTCTGAAACAGATCCCCTGCAATGACTATGATTTTTTCTATTAATCAGCCTTTTTAATCTTCTTCGTAGCCAGTTTCCAGGCGTGGAGACCAAGGGAAACCCCAATAACTCCATAGACAACAAAGGCTCTGAAAAATTCGCCGATCTGAGCATCTCCGAAAAGAGCTTTTCCAGCAGTGGGAGAAACAATAAAGACAGAGTGGAACAAAATCGTTCCCACTATGGCATGACTTATTTTCGCTTCAGAGACTGAAGCTCCTCCGATAAGTATAGCGGCAACAGCAAACATACCAACCTGCATATGACTACCATAAGTATTCATAGTTCCTACATTCTGAAGGAAGATAATCTGCCCCCACGAAGCCAGTACTGTAGAAATAATAACCGCGATAGTACGTGTCTTATCGACATGGATTCCCGCTACAGCAGAAATATGCTGGCTCTGACCAACAGCTTTAAAGTCCTGTCCCAGTTTGGTTTTCTTAATGAGAACAGTAAAAAAACAAAGTGCTGCAATGATTAACCAGGTAACTACTGGAGCTTTAATATTTGCCATAAGTCTCATGCTTGGAGTAACATGAATGACTATGCAGAGTATCAGTAATGCTGCATACGGAATGATTCGAAGTGGATTTAATCTTTGTTTTCTCCGAACAGCTTTGAATATTCTCCAGGCCATTACTAGAAAAGCGGCAGCTCCCAGAAGATACCAGAGGTTAATCCTGTACAGGTAATCAAGACCGTACTTAATCCCCTCTCCATATTTCGATCCCATTGATATAGTATTTCGCAGACCGATTCCATCGGGTTTCAACATAGGTGTGTCATAGAGTTTAATAGCTCCACCTACGACAAAAAGAAAGATAAACTGATAAATTCCCGTTGCAAAAAAACTGACTATCAGACCGGCAATCATCTCCTGGCCTTTTGTTTTATTAAAAAGTTTAGCTGTCAGCCAACCGAGAAAGATGGCAATCGGGGTAGCGATTAAAACACTAGTCAGAATCCCGGGGAATCCATCAATACCCCAGTATGTAATCATGATCAATGCCGTCTGCCCGGCCATGGCTCCAACGACAATTCCGAAGTTAAGACCGACACCGGCTAATATGGGAATGATAAGGGAGAGGACTAGAAAAGAGTTTCTGGAAATCCTGGAAACCAGTTCAGAGACCATAAAATAGGGAGGAAGACCGGAGAGAGAAACACCGATTAGAGTCAGTATCAAAAAAATAATTACGACAATGTTGTGTTTCAAAATCTCTTTTATATCGATTTTGTTAGGTTCAAGGCTATTCATGTTAGCGTCTGCCTCCTGTATTTACTTTTGTCAATGCATATAAGATAACTCCGTTCTGAACGACCATACGGATAATTTCCGAAAGGTTACTTCCCGGAACCAGAACATTAAGAACTGGAAGAGCTACAGCCAGAAGTCCCTGAAACAACACGACTCCGATAATGACATGAGAGACCTGAGCTCTTGAAGCTGTGGCTCCACCAATCAATACAGCGGCAACAGCCGGAAACGCCATCATCAAAGGCGCCGTATAAAGATTTACGAAACCAAAACTTTGTGAATAGACAATGATTCCCACAGCACCGAGAACAGTCGATAATATATTGGCTGCAATTCTTCTTCTATCAATGTCAACTCCAGCCGCTTTGGCGTATTTCGGATTCATACCGCCGGCCAGAACTTCAGTTCCGGTTTTTGACTTTGTAAAGAGATAGACCAAAAAGCAGGCTCCAAAGAAAAACAAAAGCAAACCGGTGGGAATAGATACACCGCCAATTTCAAATCGTAGGAAGTTATCAAGAACCTCTCCATAAGTTCTTTTCAGGGGAAACGTATTGCGCAATCCTCTACCTAATGCCCATTTCATAGTACCATCTTGAAAAGGGAGCATGATCCATGCAATACACATAAACTGAACAATTGCAAAACCTGTATAAGTGGCAACAGTCATTTCCATCCCTTTTATCATATTTAAAAACTTTCCATAAAAAAAGCCAATGAATATTGCAAAAGGAAGGGAGATACCGATAGCCGTCAGAAATCCCGGAAAACCAACAACTCCAATCTCCTGGCCAAGCACGATTCCCAGAAGACCGCAGATTATGCCGACGGGAAGAGCGAAATTCGGCCCCATTCCCGACTGTATAGAAGGAACCATAGCCAGAACGAGAATTCCGTACATACCCATTCTCTTAATAATATCAGTTAAAAAGCCACCCATCGGCATTCCTATGGAACCACCGAGTATAAGCACAAAGATAAAAAGAGACGATATGATTAATCGGGGCATTCCGATAGCATCTATATATTTTTTCATATTATTCTCCTTCCTTCATACCGGACATAAGAAGTCCGTATTTGGCATCGGGAGCATCAGGGGGAAGTATTCCCGTCAGTTTCCCTTCACTCACTATGGCTATTCTGTCGGAGATACTTCGAAGTTCAGCCAACTCGGAAGAAGTCATAATTATTGTCATTCCCTGTTCTGTATTCAGTTTCAAAAGTAGATCGAGCACAAGTTTCTTTGCCCCGATATCGATTCCTCTAGTGGGTTCTGAAATAAAAAGAATGTCAGGATTCTGAGTCAAAGCCCGGGCAACACAGACTTTCTGCTGGTTCCCTCCGCTCAAATGTCCCACATGCTGACGGGGACCTGTACAGCGAATATCGAAATCCTCAATCATCTTATTGGCATGCTGCTTCATAGCTTTGCCATTTTGCAGATAGAAAAATCCGTATTTTTTCATAAACCGGTTATCGACTTTCATAGCGGTGAATGCTATGTTCAGTTCTATCGATTCATCGAGAACAAGCCCCACTCCTCTTCTGTCTTCTGATACAAAAGCAACACCGTTGCTAAGCATGTTGGTTGTATCGTTCAATGCAGTGGCGGCTCCTTTCAGAGAGATTTCTCCAGTAGAGGGAAAAAGTCCCATAATTCCATTGGCAATACCGATTTTCCCCTGTCCGGCCAGTCCGCCGATACCGAGGATTTCTCCCTTCTTCACATGGAGATCAACTCCTTTAACCTCTTCTCCGGGCATTTCAACATGAAGATTTTTTATATCGAGAAGGATTTCCTGTTCAGATTCGTCCTTCTTATTTTTCATAACAATATTGATTTTTCTACCGACCATTAGTTCGGCAATCTCTTCTACGGATGTATCACTAGTCTTTTTACAGGCGACTAGTTCTCCATCTCTCAGAACAGTCACTTTGTCGGAAACCGTCATAACTTCATCGAGGCGGTGGGTAATAAAGAGAATAGCTATTCCCTGAGAAGCCAGTTTTTTCATGGTTTTCAACAAGTTATCCGCTTCGCTTTCGGTCAATACTGCAGTCGGCTCATCAAAAACCAGGATTTCAAGGTGACTTTTATCAATTTCTCTGGCAATTTCTACAAACTGCATATGTCCGACAGGCAGACCGGCTACAGTTGTATATTCTTCTATACCCATATCCAGTTTATCCAGAGCCACTCTGGCGTCTTCATTCATTGCCTTGAAATCAACTGTTTTCAGCCGCTCTCCGAAGACTTTGCTAACGGGATTCCCTTTCGTAATTTCTCTGTTCAGTTTGATATTTTCCGTGATGGAAAATGATGGAATCAGCATGAATTCCTGATGAACCATCCCGATATTGGATTCCATGGCTTCTTTAGGAGAATTGATATCCACTGACTTTCCGTCTATTAAAATATCCCCCTCAAAACCACCAGTACTGTGAATTACATCCATACCGAAGAGTATATTCATCAGAGTCGATTTCCCGGCGCCATTCTCTCCGAGAAGACAGTGAATCTCTCCGGCTTTCAGACTGAGGTCTATTCCTTTTAAAACCTGGTTTCCAGAATAATTTTTTTTAATATTTATCATCTGGAGTAAATATTTGTCCAATCTATTCATCTCCTTTTTAGTTTTTTAACTCTAGAGAAAAAAATAAGGTTGTCAAGACAAATCTCAACAACCTTATCTTCAAATAATATTTTCACTTTCAGACTGATTTAGAAGTCCAGGAAGCTTGAAAGTACCATCTTGAAATGAGAAATTTCTGTTCCGTTCTCTACAAGAGGAGTAACAGCTACTTCACCACCACCAAAATCAGCAAGATAAGATTGAAATGCTTTATCAAGCTGAGCGTCATCCATTTTGTCAAATCCTTCTTCGATCCATGCTTTCGCATACTCGGCTCCGGCTTCAATAAACATCATAGATATTGGAACAGGCCATGTTGACAGTCTACCAGTCATACCGGCCTCTGCAGTTTTAGCTGTAATTTCATCAATAATGTATGCAAAATCTCCTGTTTTATCTTCAGGAATATCCAACTCCATTGCATTTGGAAATCCATGTGTTGGAGAAGGACAGCAGGGCTGAGGAAATATTGCTTTCTCTTCAACAATTGCAGTAATCATTGCATCCTGCATTCCACAGTTTGTACCGAAGAAAGCAGTATTTTTCCCATATTTCGCAACCATTCGAGGAATATCTTCTAAGATAAACTGTTTTGTACCTGAAACACCGGCATCTCCAGTTGGGTCCGGAGCTGTAGCATCTACAAACTCAATTTCAAGTCTTGCAGCGTTTTCTTTGAATAGATCTCTTCTCGCAGCGAGAAGAGCATAAGACATATGTCTTGGGAAAGAGTAGTGAACGAAAACTTCAGCGCCCTGTTTTTTAGCCTGCTCAATAATCGCAGATCCCATTCCAAGCTCATCGGCCATAAGAACGACATCGGCTCTTTCAGCGATCATTGGTGGATCTTCACCAGGTGTACCAACAATAATTAGAAGGTCATCTCTCATCTCTTTTACTTTATCGATTGCAGCTGAAGTTCCAGGAACACCCTGGCAGATAACTAAAGCTTTTACATCGGGATCTGCAGCAAGACCGGCAAGGTTTGCAATTACAGTTTCCTGCTCATCCATAAATTTATCCGGATAAGTCTGGATGATGATTTTATCGGCACCATATTTAGCCTGAACATTTTCAGCAGCTCTGTACTCTTCTTCGTTCTGAGTAACAGTTCCAGTAAAAATACCGATTTTCCAGTTGTCTGATGAAGCTGCGCCTTGCTGGCCACCAGCAAAAACACCAGTTGCAACAATAGACAGAAGTAACATTACAGTAAGAATTTTCTTCATTACTTTCCCCTTTTCTATTTAAATTAGGGTAAGTTTAAAATGAATAATTGCTAAAGACAAGCTTTTTTATATATTTTACTAATACTGTTACATTATTATTGCCAATAGTGTTTATGATGAGTTTTTCTATATAATAAATTCGAAATTCGCATTAATAAAATATTGATTCTATTTATTATACTTCAAAAAAGAGAAACCTGTAATAGTGTATAGAAATGGGAGTATTCAAACAGTTGTAAATGATCTATGACAGCTATTCCTTATGAAAATCTCCCGGAATTCCAGAGAAGTTATTCTTTTACAAAGGTATAGCGATAAGCTTCATCCATTCCAAGCATTGCAAATACTAGAAATTCACCTTTTAAAGCGGCATTAAAATCACCATGTTCTATTACGATATCTCCATCGATTATATTATACATGACCTCTGGATCCTTGTATTCTTTATTATTGGAGTTTGTCACTACAGTTACCTGCATATAATCCTCATAGACGGTAAACCATATCTTAAACGTTCCATTTCTGACAAGCGTATCCATGTCATGATCGGTTGTCTGAAATAACATCAGCTCCCATTTCCCCCACAACTGGGATTCAGGATCTGTAATTTTGTCAGCCTCAAAGTCAATCATAGCTAAAGTGAGGTCATGAATATGGTCACTATCATCATGTGTATGATAGTATTTTTTATCGATAGAACTGTTTTCACTGTCATCAGAATAAAGTCCAGCTGTTAAAAAAACTAACAAAGAAATTGTAAGAATTATTTTTCCGCTCATATTGTATTTTCCTTTTTTTTTTATTATATATAAATTCAGATATATTCAAAATAATTGGAATATGTCTATCTGTCCAGTTATTTAAAAACTAAATATGATCCCCATATGTTCGCCCGCAACAGGGATTGATCTGAAAAATGGTTTAAGATTTAGATTTTAACAAAACCGGTAAACTGCTGAGTCCTATAATCAAAGATATGCCCATCCCCAGAAATCCTGTGTACCGGTAATGTCCCCAGGCATTTTCCATGACACTGAAAATCCATGGGCCCACAGCACTTCCGGCAACCATAAAACTCATAGCCAGACCGGAAATCGCTCCCAGATGCTTACGGCCGTATAATTTCGGCCAGGTAACAGATGTCATGACACCGAATAATCCATTTGCAACACCCATTCCTGCGATAAGGAGAACTTTGGCCAAACCATTGTATGGCAGGGAAATTGAGAAGGCTGCAATAAACGTTACTGTAATCAAAGCGTAAAAGAGATTTTTCATTCTGATAATGTCACTGAGCCAGCTGCCCAGAAATCTTGCCCCTACAGAGATAATGGATATGGGCAGGAAGATAGCGACAGCCTGGATTGTATTTTTCCCCAGCGAGGCAAATATGGATGTCACATGGAAGGTAAAAGCCGTATTGTACATCGCCCAGTAAAAAAGAAGAATCAGATAAAACCAGAGCTGTGGATCTCTCTTTGCCTCTTCGAGAGTGAATTCCCTCTTCACATCATCGGGACGCGATCTGGATCCGGTCTTAATATGAACACCCTTTTCCATTTCCACATCACAATCTTCGGGACTGTCACGAAAAACAATTATAGTAAAAGGAAGTATGAGAAATATCAGAGCCAACCCGATGATGACCCACGATTTTTCCCAGCTTGAAAAATCAATCAAAGCCTGGAGTACTCTGGGAGCATAAGAAAATCCGAAAGAAGTGAAAATTCCCATCAGTGCCGCAGCAAATCCCCTGTGAACTTCAAACCAGCGCATGACCATTCCTCTCGACACGAGAGTTAATACTCCCTGGCCAAAAAACCTGATTCCCAGAAAACCAAATACCATTAATCCAAAAGCAATGGGAATTTCCGGAAAAGAGGTAATTTTATGAATAAACAAAGTGATCACAACGGATTTTGAGAGAAAGATTAAACACAATCCCAGAAAAAAAGCCGATCCTGCCGCCGCTACTCTCGCTCCGAACTTGTCATAAAAAATGCCTGCTTTTGTCATTAAAATAGAACTCGTCAAAGTCCCGATCATATAAGCTGTGGAAATCTGTATTCTCGTTAACTTTAAATTTGCAATTAAGTGATCAGTATAAACGGAAACACCCATTGTCTGACCGGGGATACTGAAAAGGATTCCCAGCCCTCCGGCCACTAATATAATCCATCCATAATAGATAGGACTTTTCTTAACTGAAAAAGGGAATGATCCCCTGATCAGATGATGTTTTTCATTATTGTCATTTAATATACTGATAATATTCTCCTGTGTCCCAGACTGCGATCATTTGAGCAGTCATCCATGCAGGTAGTAAAGATACATGAAGAATCTCTGAAAGACAATAGACTGTCTATGCTATTTCTTTTCCTCGAATAATAACTCATTAACCATCTCTCCCAGCATTTCAACAGCTGGTTTCAATTCCTCAGTATAGCAACCGGAGTCAAGGCGGATAAAATTCTCAAAATATGCATCCTGGGAAAATATTTCTCCCGGGGTTATTGAAATTCCCTCTTCTATTGCTCTATTAAAAAGATCAAGTCCGGAAACATTTCCTGGAAGCTCAATCCATAATGAGTATCCCCCCTGTGGATCAGTCATCCTCGTGCCTTTTGGGAAAAACGTTGAAATATGGGATCGCAACAAAGCCATTCGATTACCCGATTCACGACATAATTTCCGCAACTGCCTATAAAATCCTCCGGATTCCAGGTAATTCGTCAAAATAAACTGAGTTATAGAGGATGTTGATACATTCATTCCCATCTTAAGCTGTAAAATTGCATCTTTGAATTTCCCCGGAACAATGAATCCAATTCTCAATCCCGGAGAAACTGTTTTTGAAAAAGAAGAAAAGAGCAGAGTATTCCCGCTGTCATCAAAAGTTCTGCATGTTTTCAGTCTCTGACCGGAAAAATTTAGATCTCCGTATATATCATCTTCAAGCAGTGGTATTTCAGCAATCTTCAATATTTCAGTCAATTTCAGTTTATCTCTGTCTGGTATAGTACTGCCATTGGGATTGCTGTAATTACTTATGACAATACAGGCTTTGATGTTTTTTTGTCTGATAGCATATTGAAGAACTTCAAGAGAGATGCCTTTAACAGGATCAGATGGGATTTCGATGATTTTCAATTTCATATTCCTGAACATAGGAAACAGGTTGAAATAAATTGGACTTTGAATAGCAATGGTATCTCCCGGTTGAGTCAAAACACTCAATGCAAGAAAAATTCCCTCAACGCAACCAGCGGTAATGATAATATCATCAACTGAGAGAGTTAAACCACAATCCACAAGCTTCCGGACAATGGCACTTCGCAATTCCTTAATACCCTCAATAGGTCCATAGGTAAGACATCGCTCTTTCTGTTCCTCAGTTAATGAGGCAATTAAAGTATTGATGTCCTGAAGAGGAAGAATCGAAGGGGAAGCTACTGCTGCCCCCAAAGGAACATGATCGGGATTGAGCACTTCTCTCAATATTTTCTGATAGATGAGATTTTCAGGAATGTCTCTTGTAACAGGTTCATGAAAATCTTCACTGTTAAATGTTGGAAAGTCCCGGACAATAGCATTTTTCACAAAAAAACCGGCATTGGGACGACCTTCAATAAACTGTCTGGTTTCCAGTAGGGAATAAGCTTCTTTTATGGTGTTGATGCTGACACTGAAATGATCACTCATCTGCCTTATTGAAGGGATACGGGAACCCTCTTCGTATATCCCTTTGACAATCATCAGTTCAATATCATCGGCCACTTTTCTGTATAGAGTATTCTGTTTTTTTCTATAATGTATTGCCATGGAATAAGTATACAGACGAAATTGTATCCTGTCAGGACACAATTTCAACAACATCAAAGGACACAATTCACAAACTTAAGTCAATTGTACCTCTAAAAGATGTCGGATTCTGTTTCTGTTTTTCCTATAAGAGATCCTGTACCTTATACAAAACATTTAAACCAGGAGTTAATCATGAGAAAAGGATCAATAATTGCCATAAACAAAAGTAAAGGAACTCTAATATCATGCAATGAAGGCAATCTCTGGCTCACAGAACCGGGTTCAATAGACATTCACCTGAAAAAGGGAGACAACCATAAAATCATTACCAGCGGGAAAATAGTCCTTCAGGCAATATCGCAGTGCTCCTTTGAAGTTCAATAAGATCATTATATGGATTTATCTTAAGTAGAGATTTTGTTCCAAGACAAGGCAGAAATTGAACCGGGAGCGGAACGTACGATAGAACTTGAGCACCCCGTACAGATTTCTAACGCCGGATTGGAATAAAAGATCACTTAAGAAAGTACATTTTCATCAAGCCCTTGCCTTTCACCTCAACAGGCTCTCTCTTCTCAAAACTGAACTTATCCTTCACAAGAGACCATGTCGATTCAGAGACATTGATTCGGTTCGGTTCTGAATTCGATTCCATTCTTGAGGCTGTGTTGACGGAATCACCGAATATATCGTAGATATATTTTTTGGTTCCGACAATAGCGCCTACAGCACTGCCGCTGTGTATTCCGATTCTTGCTTCCCAGGGAAGGTCTGTCTGTGATTTTCGTTCTTCCAGGTAGTCTCTTATTTCAATGGACGCTTTTATTATATTTTCTCCATGATCTGGATTTTGCTTCGGGATTCCACAGACAGCGAGATAAGCATCGCCAATCGTTTTAATGCGTTCACAATTGTGTTTTTCCATAATTTCATCAAATCGGGTAAACATTTCATTGAGATGGGAAATCAGAGACTCCGGTTCCATTTCAGATGCCATATGGGTAAATCCTACAAAATCAGAAAAGAAAAGGGTAACATTTTCAAAATACTGAGGTTTGCAGACACCCTCTTCCTTCAGCTCTTCGGCTACTTTAACCGGTAAAATATTCAGCAGAAGCTTTTCAGACTTCTCCCTTTCGATTTCAACATTCCGAAGAGCATTTCTCAATTTGAGATGAGTCCCCACACGGGCAATAACTTCCTCTTTCTGAAAAGGTTTGGATACATAATCAACTGCACCTGAGGTAAACCCTTTAACTTTATCTTCAATCTGATTGAGAGCGGAAATAAAGATAACAGGTATGGCTTCGGTTTCGGGATCCTCTTTAAGTTTTCCAATTGTCTCATAACCATCCATTCCAGGCATTTTTATATCAAGCAGAATAAGATCGGGCTGAGCTTTTCTGGCAATGGCTATAGCCCGTTCTCCACTTTTCGCCTGAAGAGGATAAAATCCCTCTTCTGTCAGCGTTTCCGTCAGAACTCTCAGGTTTTCTTCGATATCATCTACAATCAAAACACGGGATTTATTTTTAGCCATTTTTCTTATCCTTTATATTATCCAGAATCTCTTCCAGTCTCTGATCATTAAAATTATCAGCATAATATTGAATCAGACTGATAAACTCTACCAACTTATCATTTTCTTCAAGTTGGTGTGAAAATTCCTTAATTGCTGCAAAATCATTGATGAGAATGTTATCAGCCAGATTTTCCAGGTCATCATCAGAGAGAACTTCAGACAAATAATTATAATCCAGTTCAGCTGGTTTTAATAATTCCTTTTTCTCATCCTTTTCATCGTTGGCATAATTGAACTCAACAGGAGTATTATCTGAAATGATATTAAACAGTGATCCCAGTTTGAATGGTTTCGGAAGAAATCCATCAAATCCCGACTCGAATATTCTCTTTTCATCATGACGGAATGCGCTGGCAGTAAGAGCAAATATTTTAATGGCTTTCCCCTGCTCTGTCTCTTTCAATCTTTTAACTGATTCGTAACCATCCATAACCGGCATTTTTATATCCATAAAAATCATCGCCGGATCAAATTCTTTCGTCCTGTCAATCGCCTCCTGCCCATTCTCAGCTTCCATAGTGATAAATCCTACATTTTCCAGCATGGTTTTTAATATCAAACGGTTATTGACTTTATCATCGACAATCAGGGCTTTCACCGCCTGTCCACCTTTGATAGAAAGGACAGTGCCTTTATTTTCCTCTTTTTCGGGAGCAGTCTCAGAAATCTTCAAAGGCAGTTCAAAAGAGAATGTACTTCCCGTACCTTCAACACTTTCTATTTCCAGTTCACCACCCATCAAAGTGATAAAACTATTGGTTATGGCCAGTCCGAGACCTGTTCCGCCTTCATGGTCCACATTAGTCGACTGCATAAACGGCTGGAGAATTTTTTCGATTTCCTCTTCGGGTATTCCTTTTCCCGTATCATTAATTGAAAACCGTATTTTCCCATTCTCTTCGCCTACAAGCAGGCTGATCCCCCCTTCACTGGTAAACTTAACGGCATTGCCGATAAGGTTGATCATAATCTGCCTGAGTTTTCCGAGATCTCCTTCGACATAAGGCGGTAAATCACCGGCATATTCTACATAAAAGGATAAACCTTTAGTCTGGCATTTAAGAATAAACATATCTTTCAGATCGTTGATGAACAAATTGAGATCAAAGATATTCTCATGCATTTCTGTTTTCCCCGATTCAATTTTAGAAATATCGAGAATATCGTTTATCAAAGCCAGTAGATGTTCTCCGCTTCTGGAAATAGTATTGATCTTATCGAGTTGTCCTTTTGTCAGGTTTTTGTCCGTACTGAGAAGTTGGGTAAATCCCAGGACCGCATTGAGCGGCGTTCTCAATTCATGGCTCATATTGGCAAGGAATTCACTCTTCATTTTATTGGCGTTCTCAGCGGAAACTTTGGCTTTTTCAAGATTTTTTTCAAATTTCAACTGGCCGGAAATATCCCTCAATATAGCTGTGAAAAGAGGGCCGTGATCAGTTTCCGAGCGACTCACATTTGATTCAAAATTGATTTTACTTCCATCTTTATGAATCCCTGTAAAACGCTTCAATCTCGTATCAAAGTTGCTGATGTAATCGATAAACAAACTGTTGTCTCTGAGACATTCTTCTCGAATATCTTCGGGCAGATCTATGAGAGTAATCATGGATTTACTGATAATTTCCTTTTTTCCGTATCCGAAAAACAGTTCTGCCGCTGGATTAAAAACATGGATTGTTCCATCGCCATGGAATGAGATGATGGGATCAGCGGCATTATCGACGATATTTTCCAGTTTCTCCTGAGATCTCTGCAACATAAGATTCTGTTTATCAATCAGTTTATTTATCTCCTGATAAATTCCTGTAAACTCATCATTGTTGATTATATCTATCTGTTTGCTCAACTCAGGCTGATCTGAATTCAATCCCTCCAGTTTCTGCTGAACTGTATCCATGGGATTTTTAATCATCCTTCTAATCTGTCTTAACAAATGCATTACATAAAATAAATAAATGATGATTTTTAAAAACAGGACTTCAAGAATATTTTTTAATTCCTCATGGTCGCGGCTCATATTGAGCAGATCAGCGCTTTTCATAAAACCAGGACCCATTTCACCGAATTGCCCCTGTGAACCGAGAATATAAAAACTGGAGAATGAGTCAAAGATCTGGAACAGAAGAAATAAAACGATAGCTGTCATCGTTAAATAAAGCTTCCAATAAAAAGATGAGTACTTCTGTTTCTCTTTGCAATCTTCAGTGAACACTCTCTTTTTTGCGGGAAAAAGGATGTTTTCCGTATTGAGATACAAGAGTGTTCCTGTAAATAATCCTGTGGAAAGAGCTTCAAACAACCCATAATAAAAAGGGATTCTGACAGCAAAAGAATCTTCATCACTGATAGAAATCTCTATAAAGAAGCCCAATAAGAAACCTAAAATGGTTACCAATAGAATAAAACGGGGTAATCCATTGAATTTTTTTGCCGCCTTTTCCTGAATGCCCGAGATAGATTTTACACTTTTCCGGCAGTTACTGTAAAAACGGACCACCGGTTTCAAGTACAGGTATATGGCCAGATTGATGATTAATATGATTCCAAAGATAAAAGGACCGGAATCGGGGCTGGTAAACAGATCAATGCTGCTGTGAAATGCTTCACGAACATCGGGTCCTGCCATGTCGGTAAAAAAGATAATGGACAGGGGTAGGAAAATAGCCATTTTAAGCACATTGACTACCAGATATTTAGGATTCTGCTGTTTCCACTTTTTCTTTTTATGCATTGGATGCCTGTTTTTATCCATGAGGTCCTCTCTATTTTCCGTATGTCTAATAATATACTAACAATAAGTCCTTAAAAACAAATTACAAATATCTTAAATAAGTATTAATTCTACAAATATCTTTCAAAAACCCAAACATTCAATCATTCAATCGATTGACAAATCATTAAATTGGGTTGATAATTTTTTAAAGATAAATATTTATATAAACCATATCTTTAGTGAAGTATATGGTTTAGGGGAAACAATGAAAAAGATCTTAACAATTTTAATGATTACACTGGCTGCGCTTATTATGTTCAGCTGTGGCGGTAGCAAAGAGACCGCAGAAGTAAAAGAGGAAACAACATCAGAAACTACAACTAATGATAGTGGAATGATATCCGTCGACAATGCATTTTACTATACACATATAAACGGTCACGGTAAAGAAACACCGACTATCGCATTTGTACTGTTCGAGTATGAACAACTTGAAACTATTAAATACCAGGTTGCCTATATAGCATGTACATGTCGCGGCGCAGAGGTAAATTACTACTCTGTAGCTTATGTTGAATTAAGCAAAGAAGATGGTTCAATAGCATTTATTTCCTATGATCAGGACTCTTCCAAACATTACACAGCCGGTATGTATGGTGATAGCACACATACTTATGACGGAACACCAGCAAAAGAATTATTCAAAACATTCAGAGAAGAAGTACTTATGGGAGCCTCTCAGGATACAATTAATGGAATAGAACCTATGCACGGAGATGTAGATACCTACTCCGGAGCAACTGTAACACCTAACAATGCGATTAGAATGCTGCAGAGTTTATTTAAATATCACAACAAAAAATACATGTAGATTTGGTTTTACCGGGAATATTCCCGAAAAAATAAGGAGAAAATTGTGAAAAAAATTTTATTAGTAATGCTATTAGCCCTGACAATCGCTTTTTCCGGATGTAGTTCAAAGGAAACCTTAACTGGAACCGAAGAAATTACAATGACAAATATTGATGAGTATCTTACATATGATGCCAGATTCATTGACTTGAGAAACTTCTCTGATCAGCTGAACGGTGGATATATTGCAGGATTTGAACTCGTTTCCTTCTTTCAGTATCTTGAAGGAAGAGCTCTTGTACGAAATAACAAATGGGAATTCAGTGCTGCAGATATTAAAAGCAAAGCATCTCTTGAAAATATTTTCGGAAGCAAAGAAGGCGCTATCTTCCTGATGTGTGGATCGGGAACAAGAGCTGGTTATGTGAAAGCAGCTCTGGAAGAGATCGGGTATACAAAAGTTTTCAATGCCGGTGGAATCAAAGATTATGCAGGTGCCAACAAAGTTCTCGGTGACGGGAATTTCAACGGTGCTCCGGTTTCTCCTGCATCTGTTGATATGACAAATATTGACAAAATGATTGAAAGACCAGGTGCAAAATATGTAGACCTCAGAAATGTAAAAGATAAATACATAACTGGACATATTGATGGTTTCGAATTGATATCTTTCTTCGAGTATCTTGAAAATAACGCACTTGTTAGAAATAACAAATGGGATTTCTCTGCAGAAGACATTATTTCAAAAGTAAAACTCACTAATATCTTTGGTGATAAAGAAAGAGAAGTTTACTTAATGTGCGGTTCAGGAACTAGAGCCGGTTATGTAAAAGCTGCCCTTGAAGAAATTGGATACACGAAAGTATACAATGTCGGTGGTTACAAAGACTATGACGGTAAGAGAAAAGTTCTCGGCGATGCCGAATTTGTACTGGTTGCAAAATAATCTTCCAGTTATATAGTGAGAGGCTGCCATTTTGGCAGCCTTTTTTTATCTGAACTTTTTATGAAGGATTCTCTCTTTTCCAAAAATATGATCTTTATAATCCGAAAGATCGCCAGCGTCCACTTTTTTATCAAATATCTCCAGTTGCCCTATCCAGGGATAGACTTTGCGTTCTGTTTTTCCATTCTTTTTCAAATACATAGAGGAACTCGAAATATGGAGAAATACTGATCCGTCGTGATATTCTTTCCCATTCTTCTCATCTTTCAGAATTGAAATCAAAGGGATATAGGAATCGGGGTAGGAAACGACCTTTCCCACAAAAATTTGATTGTTGTGTTTTCCTTTTTCATAGATATAGACTTTTTCATTTATATCGAATGGAGCGAGTACATTCAGAAATTCTTCAAGCAAAAGAGAATCAAATTTAGGCTGTTTCGTATATTTGTCACCGGTATATTTATATTCCCCTGAATGATCAATCATATACTGTATCACATCGATTCTACTGAACGGGATTCTTGTCAGCACGGGATTGACCATCTGGTCATAAAAACTGACTATGTGAAATAAACGGACAAATTCAAAGAGGTGTTTATTTTCATTGGGACTTGGAAAACCAGTTCCATCTGGAAATTCCGTCTGCATTGTGCATATCATTTTTGAAATTGAAGAGATGTCTTCGCGATCCAGTAGATGGCGAACAACATTTACCGATTGTTGTACAGTTTTTATTTTTTCTTTATCTGCCGGATCATCGGTGAGTAGAGGTTTTGGTGAAATTATTTTGTGAACCGATTGATGGGCGAGTCCCAGATTATGGAGGAGTACTCCGACAGTCGCTTCAAGTATAAATTCCGGTTTATACTGGTAGAGACCGTTAACTGCTTTTCTCTGGTTTGAATCGAATCGGGCTTCGGACAGGGGCTGCTCATCTTCAATTCTCTTTTTATTGATATTTATAAAAGTGTGCATATACAGCAGTGCCATATCGATAGACTTATTAACAAGCGAATCACCCATAGTTCTAAAGCGTGTTTCATCATACCAGCTGTTCAAACGGTTTGAGTTCATATGCATTCTACGAATATGTCCAGGAAGATCCTTTTGTCCATGGACTTTTAATTTCTGTGAATTATACGCTGATTGTAATTGGGTCATAATATCTACAACAAATTTCAGTTTGTACTTGTTTAGAAGTCGGGAACTTCCTACAGCCACCTGCTCCCTGTTTAGAGATTCGACTTTATTTTGTAGTAAATCGTTCACAGCCAGATAGTTTCTTTTTCCCGGCATTGAAAAAGACTGATCGTTCTCAGAAAAGGGAATATATAAGCTCAGTAGAGTTTCTTTAAGACGGAAACGAAGTTCGCCACTGGCTGCCAGATATTTTTTTTCTATATAATTAGATAAAAACTGATCAATCTTCCTGCCGAATAAACGAGATTTTTCCTCTTTCGTGGGAGTAACCACTGTAATAAAGGAAACTGAAAATTTAGCAAGCTGACCGACATTATCACCGGCTCTCTGACCGGATTTTATGAGATTTCCAGCATCATATAGTAATACATCATCGCTTTTTACACGATCAAGTGTTTTACGTTCAATAATCGGCAATATTTTATACACCTCTGTTATAATGATGATATAAAACAGAAAATAATGTAATAAAAAATTACATTATTTTAGAATTGCTTCAGCCATTCTTTAAAAGAATTCATCTCTTTTTTTCCACTTAGTACCGGGGAACAATCAATCTTCTGATCAATAACATTTTTAACAGATGATGATAACTGTGAATCGCCCATCAATATGGCGCCGACCATATGATTGTCATGAAAAAAGAAAGAAAAATATGTTTCATGTTCTGTGAATTCTATGGACTTAAAACTGGCATCTTCCCCTCTGATCTGCCCGATACTGAATAGATCATATCCGAGGACTTTCAATAGGTTGGATCTGGCGATTCCGGCAAACTCACTTCTGCCTCCAGCGGCGTTCATCCCGGCAATCGTACCCTGAAACATCGATGGTCCCCATGTTCCATAACTCATCCCATGGTGTTCCGAAATATCACCGGCAGCATAGATATGCTTATCAGAACTCTGAAGATAATTATTAACGACTATTCCCTTATTGACTTCGAGCCCGGACAACCTGGCGATATAGCTGTTAGAGCGAACTCCCGTTGAAATTATAACCAGACCTGCATCAATGATTCTTCCGTCTTCAAGAACAACACTTCTGACTCTGTCATCTCCTGCAATCTCTTTTACCGATCCGCTGCTGATAAGTTTTATCCCGCTTTTTTCTACAAATTTTTCAAGCAGTTTTCCAGCTTTCTCATTGAGCTGTCTCGGCAGTAACCATCGGAATCCTTCAATAACCGTGACATCTATACCTCTGGCTGAAAGAGCACCTGCTGCTTCCAATCCCAGTAAACCTCCACCGATGACAACTGCCGGAATAGAAGGCTGTAACTGATTAATTATAAAGTCCGCATCATCTTTTGTGCGCAAAGCTGTCACATTATCTCTATTGGCTCCGGCGATTGGAGGAATAAAAGGATGAGATCCCATAGTCATTATCAATTTATCGTAAGAAAGCTTCTCGCCGTTTCGAAGCGAAATAACTTTCCCGGTTTTATCTATTGAGCATAATTCCCGATCCGTTCTGTAATCGATATCATTATCTTCGTACCACTTCTGATCATGGAGATACAATTGGCTGCTGTCAATTTCACCGGCTAAATATCTGGTGAGGTTCAGCCTGTAGTAGGCAAAGTGCTTCTCCTTGGAGATTATGATAATTTTAGCTGCTTTATTTTCTTTTCTAGCAGCTTCGGCAGCGCTGATACCGGCGATTCCTCCACCAATAATGATTATGGTCTGAAGTTCACTATCGGAAATTACTATCTTTGATTTTTCCGGAGCATGCACTTCAAATGAATCTGCAGGAGATCCGCAGACGGGACAGGACTCAGGGGGAGCATCTCCTTCATGAATATATTCACAATTGAGGCACCGCCAGAATCCGCTCTTCTTTTCCTGTGAAACTGAAGGGGCAGCATTAATAACTTCTTCAAACAATTCTCTGGTTGCTCCACATACCGGACAGATATCGGGAGCTTCTTCTCCATAATGGATATATCCGCAGACAGTACATTTCCAGGCCTTTTGCGCTGTATTCATAATTTTTCCTGTTTTTCTATATTGCGGCTTTTCGGGAAAAGCCGCATTGATTCTTACCAGTTTTCCGCAAGTAACTCAAAATATGCCTGTGGGTGTGCGCACGCCGGGCATGCCTGGGGAGCTGTTTCTGATTCGAAGATGTAACCGCAGTTACGGCATCGCCAAACAACCTTTTCCTGTTTTTTAAACATTGTCCCATCTTCCAAATTTTTAAGAAAACCGAGGTATCGCTTTTCGTGCTGTTTCTCAGCAATACAGATATTGTCAAAAACCATAGCGACAGCTTCAAAACCCTCTTCCCTGGCTTTTGCCGCAAAAGCTGGATATAATTCCGTCCACTCTTCATGTTCACCGCCTGCAGAAGCCTTGAGATTCTCAGCCGTTGTTCCGATCACACCGGCAGGATAATTTGCAGTTATTTCCGGAGTTCCACCTTCCAGGAATTTAAAGAAACGCTTGGCGTGTTCTTTCTCCTGATTAGCTGTTTCTTCAAAAGTGTCAGCTATTTGAATATACCCTTCTTTTTTTGCCACGCTTGCAAAATATGTATATCTGTTTCTCGCCTGAGATTCTCCGGCAAAAGCTTTGAGAAGATTTTTCTCAGTTTCTGTCCCTTTTAATGACGCCATTTTTAACTCCTTGGTATAATTTGAGATTATTAGTCTTTAATTAAACAAATTCTAAATGATTCACATAGAACTGTCAAAGAAATAGATTTCCATTTATGAACATTTTGCGATGTATACAATTCTGTTTGCCATAGATGGCAAAATGTCCTTTAATTAAGGTAGATATAGAACTTTTAAAGGATTCGCTCTGGATAAAAAAACAGAATTATTAATAAAGCAGGAACGATTGGATTATCTCTTTAGATTTTTGCCTAATAGTTTATTAGCGCAAATAATTGTCGGGATAATACTTTCCTTTTCTTTATGGCCTAAAAGTAACCATATGAATATCCTCCTATGGATTTCAATTATGTTATTTACTGCTCTTTTTAGGATTCTGACTCTGTGGTTTTATAATAGAAGCTCAAAAAAAGAGCTGAGAAAATATTACGACTTGTTTATTGTTCAGATGCTTATATCTACATCTCTATGGGGTTTCTCAGGATTCATAATTTTTACACAATACGATACATCGAATATATTGGTAATTGTCTGTGTCATGGGATTATCCATAGGCGGGATATCTTCTCTATCTTGCAATATTAGGCTTCTGATAGTCTACTTATCTCTTTTATTAATTCCTTTTACTTTCAGAATTTTCCTCTATCAGTCTGAATTCTATAACACAATAGGTATTCTATTGATAACTTTTCAATTTTTTATGTTTATTGCCGCAAAAAGAATTCACAAACTTGTCAATGACAATATCCTCTTCACTTTCGAAAATAAAAAAACCATGGATGAATTAACTATAAGTGAAAATAAATTCCGAAGTATTTTTGAACATGCTCCTATCGGTATATTTTACTATGACAGAAATCTTGTCATTTACGACTGCAATGAAGAATTCTGCTCAATTATGGAATCGCCCAGAGAGAACCTGATAAACTTCGACATGAACAAGCTCAAGGACACCCGGGTATTACACGCTCTGTGCGAAGCTTTTCAAAATGAATCCGGTTATTATGAGGGTGAATACCAGACAACACTTTCTCAAAGTAAGATCTGGATCACTCTGAACTGTTCACCTCTCTATGATGATGAAAGCAAAATTTCCGGAGCTGTAGGAATAATCCAGGATAGAACAGAGATGCAATTAATTGAAGAGAAAGTTCGACATATGGCGTATCACGATACATTGACGGGACTTCCCAACAGAATGCTGTTGAAAGACAGGATCCAGCAGGCTTTATCACAGGCAAAAAGACATAAATATTACGGTGCAGTGCTCTTTCTGGATCTGGATAATTTCAAGAAAATAAATGATACACTGGGCCATCATATAGGGGATAAGATTCTAAAAGAGACCGCTAACCGGATAAAAGGGATCCTTCGCGTGGAAGATACAATGTCGAGGATCGGCGGGGACGAATTTGTTGTGCTGCTGCCGAAACTTCAACCGGAAGTTGACAGTACCATTGTTTCAGCAAATCTCGTGGCCGACAAAATCCACAAAATTTTCAGTGAACCATTCAATATGATTGAAAAAACACTCTATACATCAACTAGTATCGGAATTGTATTATTCTCTAAAGATGATGAAAATATAGATGATCTGCTTAAAAATGCAGATACTGCCATGTACGAAGCGAAAAGTGATGGAAGAAGCTGCACTCATTTTTACAATGAAGAGATGAACGCCGCAATGGGGAAAAGACTGGAGCTGGAAAGCTATTTGCGCAGTGCCATTGAGAACAATGAATTGCATCCTTATTTTCAACCGATTTTTAAAGGCTCCGGCGAGAAAATGGTCGGTGCTGAAACTCTATTGCGATGGATTCACCCAAAGCTGGGATTGGTATCTCCTGCCGACTTCATACCACTGGCAGAAGAAACAAATCTGATAATTTCCATCGGAAACTGGCTGATTGAAGAAGTTTGCAAACGCATTGCCCACTGGAATAAAGAGTATTCCAATCCTGTTCAATATATTTCCATAAATGTAAGCGTCAATCAGCTGGGGCAGACAGATTTTGTAGAGACTGTTTTAAAAAATATCAGAAAATACAATATCCCGCCGGAAATGATCGTTCTGGAAATTACAGAAAATGTGCTGATCGGAGATTTTGGGAAAGCATCTGGAACGATATCAGATCTTAGAAAAAACGGAATCCGATTTGCACTGGATGACTTTGGAACCGGTTACTCTTCTCTGACTTATCTGAAAAGACTTGAGCTCGATATTATAAAAATCGATAGAGCGTTCATTCAGGACATCAATAACGATGATAATGATGCTGCTTTAGTTGATGCCATATTATCGATTGCTCATAATTTCAAAATGAAAGTAGTTGCCGAAGGTGTTGAAGAAATTGAACAGATAAAGAAACTGACCGACATGGGATGTCTATTCTTTCAGGGATATTATTTCAGCCGCCCCGTTCCCGATAATGAGTTTGAATTATTACTTAAGCTTTAATATATTCCAATTCATCAGTTAACTGTTTCACATTCTGTATATTTTCAACACCGATATTTTTTAGTCCCGCTGATTCCCGAACTATTTCTTTACCCAGTTTTGAAAGGGAGAGAATATTCTCTTTTGTCTTCTTTACAGCATCTCTGATTTTCTCAACACTTTCATCTCCCTTCCTCAAATCTGTTTCCATGGACTGAAGAGAATGGTGAACATTCTCATTTGACGATAAGAGATTCTTAACAGAGTTTGTAATGGTATCGGTTCTGCCGGAAAGGTTGTGCATGCTCTCAACTATTTCTTTCAGGGAACCTCCAACATCTTTGATCTGGTCTGTAATCTGATCAAAAACCTCTTTCAGTTTCTGTGCCGCCATATTGGAATCTTCAAAGTGCTGATTATTCTTCTCCAGACTCTGTCTTATTACACTTGAATTGTGGCTGGTCTCTTCGGCAAGTTTTCTGATCTCCTCAGCGACAACTGCAAAACCACGTCCAGATTCTCCGGCATGAGCCGCTTCAATAGCGGCATTCATCGCCAGAAGATTGGTACGGCTTGAAATCTCTTCAATGACCTCTATAACCTCAAGGATTTCAGATGATGACTTGGAGAGTTTCATTATCGATTCCAGAGAATTTTCCAATTTTAATGATCCCTGATGGGAAGATGCATTCAGTTCCTCCAGAATTTTCAGCTTATCTTCTGCAGACATATGAATAAAGCTTATCTGGCTGACTATTTCTTCAACAGAATTCGAGGACTCAGATATAGCATCTGTCTGAATCACTCTATTTTCTTTCACGCTTTCTTCGGAATGAGAGATTTTCTGATTTGCCATTCCCGCATTCTCTGTTGAAACCAGAAGGTTTTCTACAATCCGTTCAAGTTCTTCCAGATGGGTTGAAATCTCTTCACTGCTTCTGTTTGTTCCCTCTGCTGCCTGCAGTAAGCGTTCTCCAACATTAAATGAAGATTTCATGGAATCGACAAGATTATTCAGCTTCGAATAACTCTGTTCTGTTTTATTTTTTTCGTCCTGAACAGCTTTTATCGTTCGGAGCTGCATTCTGAAAACCATAACGGCAAAAGAGCCGGCCATAAGCAGAAAAACAACAGAAATGATAAATGTCCCGAATATTCCTGTCTCTCCGTTTGCCTTAGCCATCGCAGCGAATTTCCCGAGAAACAGAAAAGTCTGCCCCAATATTCCCACTGCGACAACTCCAATCATCTGCCAGAGCTTATATGAGAGAAGCGGTGTCACGCATATGACTGAAATGATATATGTTGAAAATATGTAGAGGTCATTAAGCTCTTTATGTTCCTGTAAAATGAATAAACCGAAAGCCGCACCTATAAACAGGAATATACTGACATTGCTGCAGAAGCGGTAATGCCCTTTATACAATGTGATAATATTGATGACCAATAAGAGAGTAATAAACAACTCTCCTGCTGCAACAGTAATATCTCCCCCAGAAAACCGGATGGTGGCAAATACAAAGAAAAAGAATGCTAAAATAGCATTAATGAGAAAAAGAGTTACAACTTTTTCCTGAATATTGTCTGATTGTTCATGATAAACTTTGCGGATTCTATTAAATCTGGTCATATTATATCCTTTCTGTCGGCAAGTGCGTGATCTTTTATTTTATTATAAAATATGTTTTCCCATAATAAAATAAAATCGTTACTTTATGAGAATTTCCCCGTAGTTAATTATACAGGTACCTTAAACTTAGAGAATATGGGAGTTATATATGGATGCAAATGAACCGTTTATAAAGATTTATGATGATTTTTCTGATAAAATCTTTCGGTTTATATATTACAAAACGTGTCATAGAGAAACCGCTGAAGACATTATGAGTCAGACCTTTTTAAAAGCAATGGAAAAATGGACTTTATACAATGCGAATAAAGGAACAGTCTCTGCATGGTTATACGGTATTGCCCGAAACCTTATTATTGACCACTATAGAAAACAGCAGAAGTGGGGATATTTTAAAAATATCTGTGACATATGGGATCTACCCTCTGATGAGGATATTCTCAGACAATTGACCGAAGAGGAACAGAAAGAGGAACTGTATAAAGCTCTTAATCAGCTGCCGTCAAAGCAGCGGGAAATTATCATGCTTCGTCTATGGGAGGATATGCCCTACAGAGAAATATCAGAAATTATGTCGAGAAGTGAATCAGCATGCAAAATGCTCTTCTCCCGTTCCATCGGCAAACTGAAATTATCAATGGATAGTTCTCTATTATTTCAATTGCTGATCTCCGGTATAAATTTCTCAGGAGGAAAAAATGAATAAGAAATTTGAAAATATTTTATCTGACTTATATGAAAATGATCCCGGTCTAAAGAAAAATGAAAAACAGATTATCAAAATTCTGGAAAGACTGAATACTGCTGGCACTAGAGTGGAAATCGATAAAAAATTCCAGATCAAATTGAGAACTGAACTGCTTAAAAAAGAAATTAAAACAACAGTGCCCTTTTTCAGAAAGACATCAATCCGGCTGACGCTGGCAGCTATAGTCTCTGTTGCGGCATTGGCGATAGTTTTTATCCCTATGGTGAAGTATTCAGATATGGGCCAGGCGGAATCGACTATGGAAATGATGCCCGTACGATCAGAAGCACCAATGGCTAAAGACGGTTTGGTTTTAAATAGAATGTCTATTCAAGGGGAAGTAGAACCGGAAATGGTTTTCGGAAATACAGAAGAATACGACAGAATCCATGAAAATGCATTTCTCAATACAATTGATAATCCCCTTTCTACATTCTCAATAGATGTTGACACTGCCTCTTATGCCAATGTCCGCAGATTTCTACAGAACGGATCACTGCCCTATGCCGATGCTGTGAGAATTGAAGAAATGATTAACTACTTCAACTACAGTTATCCCGATCCTGAGGGAGACCATCCCTTCTCTATCAATACAGAAGTAACAAGAACTCCCTGGAATGAAAGCAACCTTCTGTTGAGGATCGGATTACAAGGTGAGAGGTTGTCTTTTGATACACTGCCTCCGAACAATCTGGTTTTTCTTCTCGATGTCTCGGGATCCATGAATGATCAGAATAAACTTCCCCTGTTAAAATCAGCCTTGAAAATGGTTGTCAAAAACATGAGAGACAAAGACAGCATTGCCATTGTTGTTTATGCAGGTGCAGCCGGTACAGTTCTCGAACCAACTACAGGTGAAAATAGAGAAGAGATAATTGCCGCTCTCGATAGACTGGAAGCGGGAGGTTCCACCGCAGGTGCAGAAGGGATAAAACTGGCATATAAAAAAGCAATGGAGAATTTCGACATCTATAGTAATAACAGAATCATACTGGCAACAGATGGGGATTTTAATGTAGGAGTTTCATCAGATGCGGAATTGGAAAGACTTATTGAAAAGAAAAGAGACAGTGGTGTATTCCTAACTGTGCTCGGATTTGGAATGGGTAATTACAAAGATTCTAAAATGGAAATTATTGCCGATAAAGGGAATGGCAATTACGCGTATATCGATTCCATACTCGAAGCTAAAAAAGTACTTGTAGAAGAGATGGGCGGGACATTTTTCACTATAGCCAAAGATGTTAAACTGCAGATTGAATTCAATCCGGCTCTAGTCTCCTCCTACCGTTTGATCGGTTATGAAAACAGAATGATGGCGAGAGAGGACTTTGATGATGATACAAAAGATGCGGGAGAACTGGGAGCGGGACACAGCGTAACAGCTTTGTACGAATTGGTACCAGCTGATGGCGATAGAGAAACGAGTGATCTTAAATATCAGTCAACGGCTGTAAAAGAAACGGCTATGCTTACCGATGAATTACTGACAATAAAGTTCAGATATAAAAGACCCGATTCCAATGTAAGCAGACTAATAGAAAAAGTCGTAAAAAATGATGTCACAGATTTTGAATTATCAAGTGATGATACCCGATTCGCAACATCTGTGGCTCAATGGGGAATGCTGCTGAGGGATTCCGAATATAAAGGATCAACATCATTCGAACAGATAATAGAAACAGCCGGTTCTGCCAGAGGAGATGATGGCGAAGGTTATAGAAATGAGTTTATCAGACTGGTTAAATTAAGCCGCCAATTATCTGAATAGCATTGAATATGAAAGAGGGGGTTGTTGAAAAAGTAATTAATTCACTTTTACAGCACCCCCTTTTTTTCATTTATCAGAGAAGATTGTACTCAGGCTCTCTCCTGTATGTATATGAGAGATAGCTTCGGCAAATATGGGAGAGACATCAAGGACGGTCAGTTTATCCCACTTCCGCGATTCACTGATGGAAATTGTATTGGTTATCACAACTTCGTCCATGGACGAGTTTTTCAGCCGCTCAATAGCCGGTCCCGCAAGTACTCCGTGAACTGCAAAGGCTCTGATACTGTTAACACCCATTTTTCTAAGCGCCTGCTCAGCTTCTATCATTGAACCGGCTGTGGATATTTCATCATCAAAAATCAGCGCGTCTTTGCCCTTCACTTCGCCGATAACATGGTAAACTCTGGCATCATCATTATCATCGAAACGGCGTTTATCCATAATAGCCAGGGGTAGTTTAAGGATTCTCGCATAAGCTGCAGCCAGTTTGGCACTACCTGCATCAGGAGAGATGACAACAGCATTTGACAGATCTTTTTTTAAGAAATAATCAGTAACCAGTTTTTCGGCGAGAATATGATCGGCAGGAATGGAGAAAAAGCCCTGGATCTGGGGAGAGTGGAGATTCATAGTCAGAATTCTATCGGCTCCTGCAGTCTGTAGAAGATCTGCCACCAGCCTTGCGGAAATAGAGACTCTCGGTTCATCTTTTTTGTCACTTCTCACATAGGGATAATAGGGAAGAACCGCGGTAATCCTTCCGGCTGAAGCATGTTTCAGCGCATCGATTGCCTGAAGGGTTTCGAATAGAATATCATTGACAGGCGGTCTCGACGTCTGTATGAAAAAAACATCATCACCGCGGACACTTTCATTGATTCTGATTTTCAAATTGTCATTGGCGAACCGGACGACATCCAACTCGGATAGGGGTATCTGCATGAAATCAGCTATCCCCCTGGATAGTTCGCGATTTGAAGTACCTGAAATAAGTCGAATTGTACTGCTGGACATCATAATTGGAATTCATTCTCCCTAAATAGTTAACTTAATCTTATTCTGAAATGATTTTTTTTCCTATAGTTCAATTTAAGTTCTTCCAATACTCACAAACTGCTGGAGAACATTCTCTATTTAGCCAGTTCCACTCTGTTTTTACCATTGTGTTTGGCTTCATAGAGTGCTTTATCAGCCCTTTCTATAAGATTATCAGCTGATTCACCAGGTACAAACTGTGCAACACCAATGGAAACGGTAATACCATGCATTCTTTTATCTGCATCTTCTGCCGATTCAAACCGCTGTCTTATCCTTTCTGAAACATCAGCAGCTTCCTGTAAATATGTCTCCGGTAGTATAATTGAAAATTCTTCCCCTCCATATCGACAGGGGGAATCATTATCCCTGGCTGATGATTTCAGTATATGGGCTATCTTCTTTAGAACGATATCACCTTGTTTATGGCCCCATGTATCATTATACATTTTAAAATTGTCCACATCTGCCATAATTACAGAAAGGGGAGAATCATTTTCCATAGAATTATAGATCTCTTTACTTAATGTCTGCTCTATAAATCTCATATTATATAATCCTGTCAGGCTATCGGTAATACTGGCATGTTTAAATTTATCACGACTCTTTACCAGAATATCTCTTTGGGCAAAAGACCGGATAAACTTCCGCATTAACATTTGAGACTGTATGATGATGAAAATAATAAAACCAAGGGGAGAAATATACATCGTTTGAACAAATTGATTGGAATAGAGAATGTCATTAATCACAGTCAGTGAAAATATTACAACCGCTGTCATGATTAATACTGAGTATTCTCTTTTATTTAAGATAGCTTTTGTAATCATGGCTAAGGCATAGACAATGCCGACCAACAACACAATTTGTTGAAACCATATAGTATAATTCGTTATTCTGATAGGAAAAATCATGATGAATATTCCCAGTAATAAACAGATTCCCACATAGATTCTGGTTATTATCTTTGATGCTTCTTCGGGAAACAATGAAGAGAGAAACAAAGCCAGAAGAGGTGCAGACACATAATGCGGAATATATTCCATTTTCCTCAGTATTTCCCATGAAAACAGGGGAAAGATTGATGTCAGAAGCTGTTCTCCTGTAGACATAATTCTAACTATGAAAGAAAGACAGATCAAACCAAAGAGAAACTCAGATTTCTCCTTTCTGCTGTATACAAAAATACCTAAATGAAAAAGTGAAATCGCAAAAAGAACAGAGATAAGAAAAGTCTCCAATATGACCTTCATCTCACGAAATGTGTGAATACTATCGTGTTTACCAAAATATAAACTGCGCCAGATACCGCTCTTCCGATAATTATAATTACTGATATGGAGAAGAATTTCAACATTGCTATCGTTTGTTTCAAATGATACTGTCTTTGGTAGAAACTGCGGTTTACTTTCTGCATCGACTTGACTTACTGTCCCATTTCCGGGAAATTCTTTTCCATCTATCCATATACGATAATTCGAAACCATATCAGGAAGATATAATGAGTAAATATTATTTTTAAATAGTCCTTTGATATGCATTCTGAAAGTTGCATATCCCCTCGCCGGATATGAGTTCTCATATGTCCAGGATCCCGGAACAATTATAAATTCCTGTTTAGAGTCTATATTCTCATTTTTAAAATCTTCAGCAGATAAAAAACTGTTCCAGTAAAATTCCCATTCTCCATCCAATCTGATTCTTTCAATGCTGTCCAGATTTGTTTCAGATAAATCTAAAACTCCCTTTTTCACTAAAGGGAAATCCGACTGTACAGAATCAGCAAAAACAGGCATTGAAAAAAATAGAAATACAATTAACAGGTTTTTTACAGGGAAATTCATAAGCCCATTCTAAATCATCAATTTCTATTGAACAAGCAAATAACAATTGAATTTGCCTCAAAATAATTTCACAGATATAATCCTATAAAAGAGGTATTTATGAAAAAGCTGATTATGACTCTCATCTTGCTAACTATGCTCGTACCGGTATTTGCAGAAAAAAAGATTGCCCGGGTTCCCATTGAAGAACAGGTTGCCTATAGCGGATCAAATTTCGGTTTAATTGGCGCCGGTATCAGAAATAAATTTATCATCCGTCTTTATGTCGGTTCTCTCTATACGAATCAACCTATAATTGATGAAAATTCTGTGCTGAAAGGTCCGGCTCAATCAGTAATCAGACTGGATATAATATCAAATATCATCACCAGTGAATTAATGCAGGAAACCGTTCAAACAGGGTTCGATAAAGCCATGGGAGGAGATACATCATCGCTACAGAGCCAGATAGATGATTTCATCGGTGTTTTCAGCGAAGAGATCAACAAAGGTGATCAATTCAATTTCATCAGCATTCCCGGAAGAGGAGTAATCGCCTTTAAAGGGGAAAGAGAGTTGACGACGATAAATGACGACCGGTTCAGAGAAGTTCTCTTTTCCATATGGCTGGGAGATGATCCGGCTGAAGAAAGTCTGAAAAAAGCGATGCTCGGGAAGTGAAAGAGAAAACCTTTTCTATCGAGAAAGATATCTCAATAGAAAAGGAAAAAGGAGTAGAAATATTTATGCTGCACTTAATTTAGCAGAAAATTTGGTTCGATATGTATCGAGGATCACTGCGAGAATGATAATCATTCCGGTGACAATCTGTCGGGCGAAATCCCCCATACCAATCAATAAAAGTCCATTATTCAATACACCCATTATTCCCGCACCTAAAAAAGTACCAATCAATGAACCTTTCCCTCCGCTCATACTCGTCCCGCCGATTACAACGGCGGCAATGGCATTCAATTCAAAACCAACACCGAGAATAGGACTGGCGATACTCATCCTGAGCATATACATTATTGTAGCAATACCAACTGTTCCACCACAGATAACATAAGCAAGAACTTTATAGAGTTTGACATTATGTCCTGAAAGACGGACAGATTCCTCATTATTTCCAATGGCAAAAATCATCCTTCCAAATACTGTTTGTCTCAATATGACAGTACCGAGAATGACCAGAACAAGAGCGATTATAAAAATTGCCGGTAGGATTCCCATAAATGTAATTGTCCCGAATTTATTAAATACTGCAGGGAAATTAAAGATTGTTTTAGATCCACTGATTTGAAGAGCAAGACCCCTGGCGATATTCAGCATTCCGAGAGTAACGATAAAAGAATGAATTTTCCATTTCTCCGAAATCATTCCATTTATCAAACCCGCTGTCATTCCAATAAGCACACTAAAAAATATAGCCGATAAAATTGAAACAGGTAATGAAAGATTCGGATTGGTTAAGGCTTTTCCGGCGATTATGGAACATAGAGCTAATACAGAACCAACTGATAGATCTATTCCCCCCAGAAGTATAACGAAGGTCATACCTACAGCAATTACCGTATTGATACTGATCTGTGTGAAAATATTGGAAATATTGTTCACTGAGAAAAAGTGGGGAGCACCAAGACTGAAAGCTATAAAAAGCACCAATAGAACAACCCCAATCCCCACCTCTTTTAATAATATATTTACAACTGATCGCAGTTTTGTGTTGTCTTTCATTGTATTACCTCCAATGTATTATGAATTTAAATATTCCTTATAAGAAAGAGAGAGAATCCTTTCCGGATCAAAGTCTTCCCGATCCAGCACTCCAGTAATTTTTCCATCTGAAAATACAGCGATCCGATGACAGACTCCTATAAGCTCAGGTAAATCGGAAGAAACCATGATGATACCTCTTCCCATGGCGGCGAGTTTCCATAATAAAAGATAGATCTCATATTTGGCACCGACATCAATACCTCTTGTCGGTTCATCAAAAATAAAAACCTCTGAATCGCGGTAAAGCCACTTCCCTATGAGCAATTTCTGCTGATTTCCCCCGGACAAATGTAATGTTTTCTGATGAATAGAAGGTGTTTTAATATTCATCTCATTGATCTGTTTATCCGTCGCAGCTTTTTCCAGAGACTTATCAAGAAATCCGATTGTCGAGACACCTTTCAAGTTTGTTATAGTTGTATTTTCCACACAGCTCATTTCCAGAACCAGTCCCTGTTCTTTACGATCTTCCGTGAGTAAACATATTCCACTTTTAACGGCATCTTTCGGGCTATTTATATTCAGTTCTAAATCATTCAGGAATATTTTTCCCGATTCTTTAATATCAGCTCCGAAAAGAGCTCTCATTGTTTCTGTTCTTCCGGAACCGACCAGACCTGCGATACCGAGTATTTCACCTTTCCTGAGTACAAATGATTTCCCATGGGGATTGCCTTTGTATACCAGGTTTTCAACTCTGAGTAGTGGTGCTGAAGGTTTTACGGATTCATCAAATGGATATTCACTTTCCATTGTGCGGCCAACCATCATTTTAACTATTGTGGGAATATCAAGCTCTTCTGCTTTTTGAGTCCCGACCAATTGACCATTTCTCAAAACGGTAACCGAGTCACCAATACGAAAAATCTCATTTAATCTGTGAGAGATATAAATAATAGATACATTCTGTGCTTTTAATTTTAAAATCAATTCAAAAAGATTATCGATTTCAGCCGGCATCAGAGTAGCCGTCGGTTCATCGAGAATCAGAACCCGGCTTTCACCTGAAAGAGCTTTGGCAATTTCGACTAGCTGCATCTGAGCCACACCTAAATCTTCTACCAGAGTTTGAGGAGAAAACTTATTGAGCCCTACTCTATCCATAAGTTCCCGAGATTCCGCATAAAGACATTTATAGTCTACAAATCCGGCCTTCCGGGGAAGACTTTCAAAAAAAATATTTTCCGCGATGGAAAGATATGGCAATAAATTGAATTCCTGATACACAACCCGTATACCATGTTTAATTGCATCAAGAGGAGTATGAGGATCATATGGTTTACCATCAAACAGGATACTGCCGCTTGTGAGTTTATTGACTCCGCATAATGTCTTAACCAAAGAGGATTTCCCTGCTCCATTTTCTCCCAGAAGAATATGCACTTCGCCTTCTTTTATTAAAAGGTCAACAGAATCGAGAGCTTTTACTCCGGGGAACATAAGGGAAATGTTATTCAGTTCTATGATATTTTTATCTGAACCCCTGGAATCTTTTTTCTGTTCTATTTTATTACTACCAGAGACCATACAAACTCCTATAAGTTGCTAAAAATAAGGAAGAGCCCGTATAACTCTTCCTTAATGATTTAAATCTACTAATTTGATTTATTTGAAGAAACTTTTATCAGCAAGCATTAATGGAGTTTGTTCCCATCCGAGATTTTCTCTATTTCCAGCCAGTATTTCAAAACCTGCGTTAAAAGCATATATTGCCATTTCAGGTCCATCCATGTGTACTGTCGCCAGCATTTTATCATTGAGAATCAGATCTTTAACAGCAGGTATATTATCGAAGCCAACGACCTGAACATCTGCACGGCCAGCGGCTTCAAGTGCCCGGACTACGCCTAGCGCCATTGAATCATTTGCACACATTACTCCATTAACTTCCGGGTATTTGGTCAGAAGATTCGTCATAAGAGTATTAGCTTCTTCAGTTTCCCAATGAGCTGTATTTGATGCGAGAAGCTCAAGACCATGAGTTGCAATTGCTTTCTCAAATCCATCTTTTCTCTGTCCGGCATTATCAGCACCGGGATTTCCTTCTATGATTATTACTTTTCCACCGGCTCCAAGAGTTTCTCCCAGGTAATTACCTACCATTTCAGCACCATCAGTATTATTGGGTCCCACAAATAGAAATTCTTCCGGTAATCCAGCTGATTTTAAAGCCTCTTTATCAAGAGTAACATCAAAGTTGATAACTGTAACGCCGGCATCGATGGCTCTTTTTACCGGAGCAACCATACCTGCAGAATCTGCCGGGGCCAGAACTATCAGATCAACACCCTGAGTAATTAAACTATCTATGGCATTTACCTGTGTGTCAAAATCAGTTTCCGAGTTCATTCCCATAGTAATCAATTTGAATGTGCCGTCTTCTTCAGCATATGCTTTTGCTCCGGCATCCATAGACATAAAGAATTCATTAGCAAGAGATTTCATAATAAGTCCAACTACAGGTTTATCATCTGTCTGTTCCTGAGCACCTTTTGCAGAGAGAAATGATGGTACAAGTAACATCATACAGATTAAAACAGCAAAAAAACTTTTTTTCATTTTCAAAACTCCTAGATTTTCCCTTTTTTGGGATAGATTTTTGTAACTGAACTTAATAAAGCAATCCTTATGCCAGAAAACATAAAAACTCAAATAATAACAGATTCCATTGAAATATCCCTTAAAACATTCATAATTTTAAACTAGAAAAAAATTCCGACTATCAATGACTGACATACTTATCCTGTCAAGATTTATTTCATAACATCATCAGTGTACGATTCTGTTTGATATAGACTGTACAGTGTCCGGAATTTGGACATTACATTAATATTCTTGTCAGAGTGATTTCAAAAGTACAACCGCTATTTGAAGAAGAATTCACCATGATATCTCCATCATATCGATTGAGAATGTTATAACAGAGAGATAATCCAAGGCCAAAATTATTACTGTTTTTTGTTGTTTTAAAAGGGAGGAATACGTCGTTGGGATCATCGAAATCTATTCCCGGGCCATCATCGGAAAAGCTGATAATTAACTTAGATTCATTTACAATTATTTTATCCTCTACCTTTATAAGTATTTTCCCACCATCAGATAATACTTCAAAGGCATTTTTGAAAAGATTGAGAATGACCTGTTTGAATTCGCTTCTCTTAATAGAGGAAAAATACTCCTCCTTTTCTGAAAGAAAATCGATCTGTATCTGATTTTCTTTACCATTGAATTTTATCAGCTCAATAATATTTTTTATCTCTGTGTTTATTTCAATAGTTTCCACAATCTGATTCTGGTTTTCAGAAAAAGAGATCAAGTTGCCAATAACCTGAGTCATATACTCTATCTGGTTAAATAAATGATCTATTATCTTCTCCTTATCATTTTCTTCCACAGCATTCTCTCTGAAAGATTCCAGATAATTAGTGATAACAGCAAGAGGATTGTTAATTTCATGAGCCACACCGGCAGCCAGTAAACCGATGGACGCCAGTTTTTCAGACAAAACCAGTTGTTCTCTCAAATGTTCTCTTTCTGTTATATCCTCAATAATGAGCATGTTTCCGATAAAAGTAGAATTATCAATGATAGGATATATGATGATATTTACAGTAAAGGAATGAGATTCTAAAACCAAAGGACTATTATACTGCTGTTTTATATTGCGATCATTGAGTGCTTCATCTAATAAATCGAGAACAACCTGATTATTCCTGAAAAGGATTTCCAGAGTATGGTTTTTTGTTTCTTTGAGATTAAAAAATCTCCTGGCACTTTCATTAATAAGCTGTATAGAATTATCGTGTCCGGAGACTATTAAATTAATGGGCAATTTGGTTAAAACAGCTTCATTGTATTTTAGAAGTTTATCAAATTCATGAGCCTGCTCTGTGCTCTTTTCAAGAGTTGAAAACTGAGTGTAAGCCATTTTTATCAGATTGATTTTGTCCAGTTCATAAATATCCTCGGTGATCAGCACCTCACCTTTTCTGATTACACTGACACGGTCTGCAATGCTGTAGAGATCATCAATACGATGGGTGATAAATAATACCGATGATCCACTGTTTCTAAGTTTTTTCAGACTGCTGATTACCTGATCCAGGCCGGAAGCAGATAGTTTTTCCAGAGCTTCGTCGAGAATTAACACTGAAGGTGGTGAATAGAGATTCCTGACAATACTTAAAAGGGCTCTTTTTGATAATTCAAGATGTGAAACAATGGCCGAGGGATCAAGATCAAAATTGTTCTCCTGTAAAAACTGACCGGCCAGACGATGTACTTTCTTGCGGCTGTATCGGCCAAAAGAAGAACGAAATATTTTGTGATTTGCCATGAACATATTTTCAGCAACAGTCAGAGAATCATTGAGACGCATTTTCTGATAAACCATTCTGATTCCCGATTCTATGGTTTTTTTATAACTGAGTTTTGTCAGAGGCTGATTATTAAATAAAACCTGCCCCTTTACAGGGGGAGTTAAATTGGAAACAATTTTTGCCAGTGTTGATTTCCCGGCACCATGTTCGCCGACTATGGCATGAATCTCACCTCTGTTGATAGACAGGTTGATATTACTGAGAGCTGTTACAGCTCCATAATTTGCATGAATCCCTCTGAGTTCCAGAATGGGACTTTGCGGATCAAATTGTGATTTCATATTTTTTCAACTTACTATATAAAGTACTTCTACTCATATTAAGAGATTCGGCTACTTTCTTTTTATTAAAATTATTCCGTTTAAGTTCATTTATCAGGATATTTTTTTCTGATTGATGGAGTAAAGTTTCTCCATTAATATAGGCATTCTTATTAATAAAATTCTCAGGAAGGTCGTTTATTTCAACTTGCTGATTGATAGACACAGCAACGGCATAACTCAGAAGATTCTTCAATTCTCTGATATTTCCCGGCCAGTCATATTGAACAAAAATATCTAGAACTTCCAGACTCAGGCCTTTAATATTTTTATGATTTTCCCGGGCAAAGAGATCTATAAAATACTCAGTCAGTTGAGGAATATCATCTTTCCTGTCACGTAAAGGAGGAATCAATATGGTTGCAGCATTCAATCGATAGTAAAGATCCTGGCGGAACCTGTTTTCAGAAATTAACACTTCGAGGTCTTTATTAGTTGCCGCGATAATTCGAATATCGACCTTTATGACCTTATCGCCACCAAGTCTGAAAAGTTCTTTGTTCTGCAATACTCTGAGCACTTTAGATTGAACACTGAGAGACATATCTCCGATTTCATCGAGAAAAAGAGTTCCTTTATCAGCTTTTTCAAAAACACCTTTATAAAAAGAATCTGCTCCGGTATAAGCCCCTTTGTCATGACCGAAAAGCTCATTATCGAGTAGAGAATCGGAAAAAGAGGCACAATTTATTTTTATAAAACCACTATCACTTCGGCTTGATAAAGTCTGGATATAGTCGGCAAACATCTCTTTTCCCGTACCGTTCTCTCCATTTATCAATATGGGAATATTGGTAGGTGCCAGTTTATCTACAGTTTCAAGAATCTCCAGAGTTTTCCTGTCCCTGCTGATAATGGGAATAGATAATGATTCAGATTTCGCCTTGGTTTTTTTTAATAGGGCATTATCAATTACTTCATGCAATTTTGAAATTTTCACAGGTTTTTGAATATAATCAAAAGCGCCGAGTTTGATAGAATTTACTGCAGATTCTATTGAACCGAATCCAGTTAACATAACAACCGGAATTAATGGATAAAATGATTTCAATTTTACAAGCACATCAGGACCAGATTCATTACCCAGACGAACATCAAGTAAAATAATGTCTACTGATTCCCTCTTTAACAGAGAATAAGCACTGGCGCTGTTGAAAACCTTATAAACCATGAATTTCTTATTTGATAAAATTGTAGACAGACTTTCACAAAATTGTTCATTATCATCAATTATAAGGATATTTTTATTCATAAATCACCTGGGTTGTTCAATCTCGGAAACTACTGGTATAGAATCCATAGCTCCCGGTCTGGATACTGTAATAGAAGAAGCTCTGGAAGCCCTCTTCATCGATTCTTTCACATCAAGTCCATCAATCCTTGAAGCCAGATAAAATCCGAGAAAAGTATCCCCTGCAGCGGTGGTATCGACCGCTTTGGTTTTTATTATGGGCATATGTTCGCGAATTTCATTTCTACCATAATAAGCACCTGCTTCACCGACAGTCATGACAATATCCATATTGGCATATTGTTTTGTCAGATGATCCAGGATCTCTTCAAAACTTCCTTTAATGCCGGCCAACCCTTCGGCTTCCAGTTCATTTACAATAAGAATATCCACAAGGTTCAGTGGCCAGGAATTAATGGAATCGTCAAAAGGTGCCGGATTCAAACAGATTTTCATCCCTTTGTTTCTGGCTGTTTCGATGATAAGAGGCATATGGTTGATTTCATTCTGGAGGACCAGATAGTCTCCTTCTTCAAAATGGGAAAAAGTTTCCAGAATCTCCTCTTTTTTTATATTCTGATTTCCCCCACCATATAAAATAATGGAGTTTTCCGCTTCTGCTGTAACCTGTATAATTGCCTGTCCCGTCGAACCTTCATATTTGCGGATAAGATCTGTTTTGACGCCATAGGAATTCAATTTCCCCAGCAACCAATCACCATCTTCACCTATTTTGCCTGCGTGCCAGATCTCTGCGCCTGCTTTTGCTAAAGCAACAGATTGATTGGCTCCTTTTCCGCCGGCAAATTGCTGTACCCGGTTACTGGATATCGTTTCGCCCGGTCTGACGATATGCGGCACACTATAAACAATATCAATATTCATAGAGCCGTAATTTAAAATTTTCATGGATTCTCTTCTCCTAAGCTTTCACGAATTATCAATTCACTTCCTATATATACTTTTTCGTAGGGCAATGGGTCTGAAGCATCGAATCTTCTCTTCAGAAGCTGGAAGGCTCTACGGCCGATACGGATTTTTGACACTTTAATAGATGTTAATGGTGGCTCAGATAATAAACTCGAAGGGAGATCATCAAAACCTATGATTGAAATATCCTGAGGGATTTGTATATCCTTTTCTTTCAGAGCCTTCATGCAACCGAAAGTAATTATATCGCAAACACAGAAAAAAGCTGTCGGCAATTCTCTCCCTGTATTCAATTGTTCTCTCATATCCACACTGGATTGTTCGAATGTAGAATCTACAGAATATTCCCAGTCTTTATTCACTTCCAAATGAAAATACTGAAGAGCATCGTAAAAACTCTTTTCTCTCAATCTGAAATTTCGTGTCTCTATAGAAGATTTGACAAGACCTATTTTCTTATGGCCTCTATCTTTGAATGCTGAAACTATTGAAAAAACCGCGCCTTCATTATCCATATCTATAAAATCAAAAGGGGCAAAGGGATGGCTGGCATCAATGAACACCAATGGAATTTTAACATCACCGAATAAGGGAATATCTTCTTCGTTCAGCTCTGTAGCCAGAACAACGACTCCAACAGGGGATGATTCTTCAAGTTCTTTCAAAATCAGATCAGGATTAAAACTATCATAATTTTTAACTTCCAGTCCGAAACCGTTTTCACTTGCGCCTTTTTCTAATCCATCAATATAATCTGAAATAAAAACATTGTGATTTCTATTGATTATGTGCCCATGTCTTGCAATTTTTAAAAAACGTATCATTCCACCTGTTTTTTTTGTTTTTTTGCCCGATGGAATTATATAACCCAGAGTATCTGCTGCTTCAAAGACATCCCGTCTTGTAGATTCCCCCACTCCACCTTTATTGTTAAGTACTAATGATACTGTCGCAGGAGAGACTCCAGCTTTAGCAGCAACATCTCTTATAGTTATTCCCATAAAAAAAATCATACAATCATCAGAATGAGTTGTCAACAAAATACTAAATATTTACTAAACAATACGAATAAGTTTAATAAACAATTCGATATAACTCATACATATTCGCTTTAAATAGATTTGAGATTTAAAACCAAATTTCCAGCTTGAAATCAGGCAATTTCAATAACAATATTTACTAAACAGCGCTAAAATTCATAAAAATGAAAAAAGAAACAGGTTCTTTGTGTTCCCGAAAAACAATAATTCAGTATAAGATGAATTCCAGGGAGAGCAATTTGAGCCGGATAAGAATATTATACGACAGATCGGAAATAGCTGAGATCATAGGTCTGATAAGCTATCTTGCCGATAAAGGGCAAAGAGCTCTGTCAGAATTGAATATCTCTCTGGATAAGACAAGTTATGACGCTTTAAAGTTCTTTCGGACAACAGAATTAAAAGGATTGATGATCGGTGATCTTTTTCTTCTGATCGATCCATTTCTATCGGTTCGGGAATTTACTTCTGGAATAGAAAAGATACCGAACCTGGAATTCTGTTATCACTTACTATCGGAAACTGTTCCCATAGATACTATCGAAGCCACTAAAGAAAACAAAACAATACTGACTGAATATTATAGCTCTCATGATTATCTGAAAAAAGATTTCCTTGAATCAGTTTCTTTAATAATCGAAAAAACAGACCTGGTCAAATCGTATATCTGCCACCTGATGAAGGATCTATCAAAATGGTTACACTCATATAATTCAGACCATTATAATGACACTCTCAATTTATTTTATTCTGATTTGAAGAAAGCATTGAAAGAACAAGCTCCTCTCGAAGTCGCCCAGGATTTAATGGGAAAGAAGTTTAAAAGAGTATCGGATTACAAAAATTTCATCTTTCTTCCTTCATATTTCGGTTTTCACAAATGCATCAGATATTTTGATGAAGACACTCTGATTATTCTGAAATGGATCAATGACACAGAAAATAAAAGTGACTCTGATAAATTATCTTCTTTTGTGAAAGTCCTATCTGATAAAACAAGACTGGAAATTCTGGAAGCCCTTTCAGTGAAACCCTATTACGGAATTGAGTTGTCTGAAAAATTCCATGTCAGCAGACCGACAATATCCCACCATCTGGATCAATTAAACTCCATGGGGCTGGTGCATATTGAAAGAGTCAAAAACACAAAATACTACACCATGAATACAATCTCTTACAAAAAATATATTAATGATCTCAATAATTTTCTGATTAAGTAAAATCTTCACCGTTTTCACTTGTAAAATTTTCTATAACAATTATCATAGAACAACCTAGTTAGATGTTGATCTAATTAGATTGGGAGGTAATATGGAAAAAGTTATCGTAGTGAGTGATCTGTACAGAAATTATGCATCCACAACTGGAATCATCAGAAAGCAGAAAAAGAATGTGGAGGCGTTGAAAGGGATTACCTTTGATGTGGGAAAAGGGGAAATTTTCGGACTGCTAGGCCCAAACGGAGCAGGGAAAACTACAACGATTAAAATACTGACTACCCTGCTCGCGCCATCACGAGGAAAGGCCAGTGTACTCGGCTTTTCCTCCTTCGGAGATGAAAAGCACCTTAGACCGGAAATAAATTTCATTTTCGGCGGAGAAAGAAGTCTCTACTGGCGCCTGTCTGCATATGACAATTTGCGCTACTTTTCCGACTTGTACAAAATCGACATTCAAACGCAGAGAGAAAGGATTCCCGCTCTTCTGGAATTAGTCGGCATAAGTGAAAAGCAGCACCATAAAGTTGAGACTTACTCAAAAGGAATGAAACAAAGGCTTCAGATTGCCAGAGGATTGATTAATGATCCCCAGGTTTTATTTCTCGATGAGCCGACAATCGGTCTGGATCCTACAGGAGCTATAGTCCTGAGAGATATAATAAAAAATCTGGCGAAAAAAGGAAAAACGATTCTTCTGACCACCCATTATATGCAGGAAGCAGATGATTTATGCGACAGAATCGGCATCATATCCAAAGGAGAAATGGTGGCTCTCGATACACCTGAAAATCTGAAGCTCAAATACAACAGTAATACTCTCGAAGATGTATACCTGGAATTGATGGGGGACAATTATGAATGCTGATTTGAGAGTTCTTATATCCAGTTCCCTTCTCCAGATGAAACAATCTTTTTCAAGATCAATGTTTAAATTCTGCATGGTAGTCTATCCCCTGCTCTACGGTTTCACTTTATACATGTTATACAAAGACCATGACAGGGAACAGATTATCTCTTATGTCATGCTCGGATCAGCCGTATCGAGCTTATGGGGAACAATCAGTTTCTCCTCTGCCGGAGATATAAACCGCGAGAGGTTTATGGGGGCTCTGGAGATAATATTCAATGCCCCTTCACGGTTTATGATTATAATGCTTGGAAAAGTAATCGGAAACACGATTCTCGGAACAGCGTCTATGATCATCAGTATTGTCTTCATAGTTGTCAGTTTCGGAGTCCCTTTCACTTTAGCCGATCCTTTTCTATTTGCAATAATATTTATCATCGGAATTTTATCATTTACGGCCATTGCCATGCTGCTCTCGGGACTTCTGACGATTTCGAGAAGCACGGCAGTACTGATGAACTGCCTTGATTACCCCATACTCATACTCTGCGGTGTAGCTTTCCCCATATCGGTACTGCCCCAATGGACAATACCCTTCTCCTATATTCTGTCACCAACCCACTTCCTCATCCTGGGCAGGATGTGCGTGAAAGGCATATCGGATTATAACTTATTTTCCTATCACCTGTTATGGCTGATAGGACTGACATTTTTATACACTTTACTATTTCTCCACTTTTACAAAGTCATAGATATAAAAGCCAGGCAGCATGCTACTCTGGGGGTCATATAATGAAAAGATTTTTTTTCCAGTCCTATATATCATTCAAGGCTCTATTCGGGTGGCTCAACCTTGAGGCTTATCTTCTGATTAAAATCATAAATCCTCTATTGCAGATTCTATTTTTTTCTATTTTGTCAAAGTATGTGTTTCAAACAGACAATATCGCTCCGTGGATAATAGGCAATTCCATATTGTTATCAACAAAGAACGCTATCTACGGTGTTGGTAAAGTCCTTGTCGATGAGAGAAATATGGGCACATTGAAACTGATTGTAGCCTCACCGGGTAGTAATTTCCTGATTTTCGCAGGCCGGGGATTTATGCATATTTTTGATGCTTTAATTACAGTAACCGTCGGGCTCCTTGTGGGGTTTCTTTTTTTTGATTTTTCCATCGCCATGAGCAATCTATTTCTATTTGCAGTGGCTATCCTCATCAGTTTGTACAGTGCCATGGCCATCGGACAGGTGATATCCTGTCTTGGATTAGTGTACAGAGATATACATATGCTGCTCAATGTCTCGGAATATCTATTGATCATCCTCACAGGAGCCAGTTTTCCCATCAGCAGATTGCCATTATTTCTTCAGGGATTTTCAAGATTTCTACCAGTAACAAGAGGAGTTGAAGCCGCAAGAATGCTCACTTCTCAATATGATCTGATCGTGCTTCTAAAACTGCTTACTCAGGAGTTTTTTATCGGTTCGCTATATCTCTTTGCCGGGTATTTTTCATTCAAATTACTGGAGAATTTGTCGAGGAGAAAGGCTTCTTTAGATATGTATTAGCTCAGACAATCAGTTTGACCTCTTCGTCCCCGCCATTCAGATCTAGTTTCACTATATGCAATCCATAGTAGTCGAAAGATAGAGTAACAACGCCCCGGACGTCCCCTTTATACTCTCTTTTCAGATCTTTGAGCAGATTCTGATAGTCTTCTCCCACAGAGACATTGTCAGCGAAATTGAAATCGATGATCACAGTATCTGTCCGGCTCTTATCGATCTTCAGAAAACGGACTTTTCCCGAATCCTCGAGATTATAGTTAAGCAGTTTTTTCATTATGGTATCCGGTTTGAGGATTTCCCGAACAAAGACTTTCTTTTTTATCTGCAGCTTACCGCCGATTATGGAAAAATCAACAACCATTGCATCTCTCCGAAAAAAGAACCGTTTCTCCGAAAGGAAACTTTTTACTGCCTCCTCCGGTCTGAACCCAGAGAACTTTCTGCTTAGTATTTTCGGGCATTATACCATCTCCATCAGTAAAAACCAGTACCAGCCTGGCGGAAATAGAATCGGCCAGTTTGAAAAGGGGGCGAAAATCAGTTCCTCCTCTCTTCATTCTCTCTCTTGTCTTCATATAACGTTCAAGAGGTACGGGATCGGTGCAGTCCGTATCAAATCTGGTTACGCTGATTTTTGCTTTGGTCACCCGCTGAATGATTCTCAACTCATTGTAGAATGTCATGATATCGCTGTCACTGATGGAACCGCTCTCGTCTATGGCGACAAGTGCTTCAAGCCCTTTATGCCTTTTGTTACCGGGCATGGAGTCAAACCTCTTCGAAACCCTTTTCACCGTTTTCCTTATCTGCATGCTCCCTTTGCCGG